>Ga0307991_1001200_pt1 | contig 18367 bp, 9 predicted proteins | sample EllFjometagen131_FD_203146 | JGI IMG/M metagenome (GOLD analysis project Ga0307991, IMG submission 203146) | Marine microbial communities from Ellis Fjord, Antarctic Ocean - #131 | ecosystem: Environmental > Aquatic > Marine > Unclassified | place: Southern Ocean | collected 2014-10-08 | reverse complement strand
TGCACTTAATTAAGTATGTACCTGCTGAGTAATAATCAGATTCATAAGTATAAGTACTAACAGTTTGATCAACTTGCATGATATCATCAACGAACCACTGGTAAGCCAGTATTTCAGAATCAATATCAGTTGCACTTACCAAGAATGTCTGCATCTCGGTTTCATTGATAGTTATAGATGATGCAGAAGGATCAAAAGCAATGATTACTGGAGCATCATTCACGTTATTTACTGTAACTCTTACTTCATCAGTAATTGTTGCCATACTATCATCTGTTGCTGTGAATATGATATCTTCGAAACCGAACCAATCAGCATCAGGTGTTAATGTAACGATTCCTTCGTAAATACTTACATCGATATTTGTATTACCTGAATAATTGAAACTCAGGAAATCACCATATGCAAGATCTTCATCATCAAAGACATTATTCAGATCTATTGAAGAATCTGCTGTATCTTCATCAAATGAGAAATCTACAATTGGATCTTGAACAAATGGTACTGCATTAGCGTTAGGATAACCAGCTGCAGCTCCGCAATAAGCCCAAACTGACTGCCATGTATCATCGCTATTACCACTTTCATGAATGTAAACTACCATTGGTCCTTCTTTATTCATAGATTTCATATTTGCCATATCATCAGAAGATGATGAACCGTCGTTAATTACTGCAGCCATTCTGTAATCATATTCAACAAATCCATTAGGAACTTGAAGCATTACTGACGCGTTATCTCCAACTGGAGGATCATAGAGATATACATTAGCAACTGCCTGCCAGTTTGTTTCTGGTGTTAGATCAACATCACTTTCAACAACGTAGTAATCTATACTAGGCATTTCTGCTTCACCATGGAAAGGATCGTTAACTGATAATTCATAATCAATATAGATCCATCCACCTTCATCTCCCGGTACATCATATGCAGCTGTATTTGTAGGAGGTTCAATTGTTGGATATAGAATTTCTATAGGATCTGAGTAACTATGATTTTCAAATGGATACATTCCATATGCTTCTATTACAAGATCACCCATGATTTCAAATGAAATACAGTTATCATAAACCTGATATCCATATGTTTGGTAAGGTTCATTAGGCAAAGTAACATCATCTGGATAATTTGACAGGAAGTGAATTACGTTTGAATAATTGCAATCAAGCATTCCAGCATCATCTAAAGCTGCAACATTAACACTGAAATATGTCCCATATTCGGGGAATTCCGGTGTAGTTGTAATGTCGAACCCTGTAGCAATGATGTCAACTTCAACCGGTACTATAGGATCAATATCAGTTTCAATATTGCCGGGAACATCTGTTGCGATCGTATAGAATTCATAAAGACCTTCTGCACATACGAATGAACTTGCCTCAAGACAATAGCTGAATGTACCATCTTCATTGCCTGTGACATCTGTATCTGCTAGAATGAATCCTAAGCCATCATGATTTACATAAAGTTCAACTTGTTGAATACCATTGTAATCATAAGCTTCCCAATCAACTTCTATACAGGCAATAGCAGTATTATACATTGCTGATGTAACTGCAGATATTGGATTTTCTGTATCTATACCGAAAACATCCGCTTCATCATATGGAACCATAACATTCTCTGCCGGATAATCTTCAGCACCTTCAATATGTACATCAATATCAGGAAGTGTAACACCTGCATCTACAACGTCATAGTAAGCAATATATGTGTCAGTGTATAACCAATCACCATAAGAGAACATAATCGTTGAATTAGGATCTTCAATAGGGAATGTTATTACAGGATCTGCAATTCCAGTCATCATCATAGAGCCGCTAAACCCTATTTCTAAAGTAAACATACTTGTTCCAACATCTGCATCAGTAATTAACAATGGACTTGCTATTAATGAAACAACGGTCGGATTCTCTGTATCTATACTGAAAACATCTTCTTCATTATAAGGAAGCTGGATATTCTCAGCAGGATAGTCTGTAGCACTTTCAACATGTACATCAATATCCCACAATGTCACATCGGCATCATATACATCATAATAAGCCATGTATGAATCCGTATCAATCCAACTACCTTCACTAAATACAATTGTACTAGATGGATTTTCAACCGGGAAGGTAATTACAGGATCTGACATTACTCTAACCTCTGGATGCATATTCTCGTTGTAATTAATTGTAAGAGTAAACTTATCATCTCCTTCATCGGAATCTGTTATCAATAGAGGATTAGCTACTACAGAAACAACATAAGGATTTTCTGTATCTATATCAAAGACATCTAATTCATTATATGGATCTTGAATATTACCATCAGGATTGTCTTTGGCTCCTTCTACATGTACATCTATATCCATAAGAGTTACGTTTGCATCAACAACAGTATAAGTAGCTTCGTAAGTATCATGAACATTATCATAAACTAACCAATCACCACTTACAAATGTTATTGTATTCGATGGATCTTCTACTGGGAATGTAATTTCAGGAGTAGCAGTTCCATCTTTTAGCATAGATTCGCTGAATTCTACTTCAATTTTAAATTGCCCAACTACAGCAACATCGTCTGAAATTAATTCAGGAATTGGAGTTATGCTTACTACAGTAGGATTTGCTGTATCTATACTGAAGCTAGGGACTTCATCACAATAAGGAATTTGTGTATTCCCGGCTGGATCATCTAAAGCTTCTTCTATAATTACATATATATCCTGACCTACTTCATTTACATCTGCAACATCATAATGAGCTACATATGTGTCTATATCAAACCATACACCATAATTAAATGTCAGCGTACTATTTGGTGTAAGTGAAATTACCGGGTCAGCAGTTGTATCTGTTAACATATCTTCACTATAATCTACAGTTAATGTAAACATATCAATACCAACAGTAGCATCTGTAATCAAGACAGGATCTGGTGTTAAGCCGGTAACCCATGGATTCTCCGTATCGATACTTGCAACATCAGCAAACCAAGTTGGATTTGGATCTTGTAAATTCCCTGCTGGATAATCGTAAGCACCCGCTACTCCTACAGAAAGGTGCAATTCCGTAGTATTAAGATCAACAACATTATAATGCCATACATATGTTTGTGTATCTGCCCATCCACCAGATATTAGGATCGCAGTATCGAACAAATTCCTTTCAGGAAGAACGATCTCAGGATCACTCCTGGTAGGTGCAGTCATATCTTCACTAAAAACTGCTGTAAGTGTAAAGGTATCACTACCGACTTCTGAGTCAGTAATAAGATACGGATCAGCTGTTAATGAAAGAACAATTGGATTCTCAGTATCTATGCTAAATTCATCATATTCAGTATATTCACTCTGAACGTTTCCAACTACATCTTTAGCATCATTAACCGTAATATCAATGTCATCTACCTCTACTCCAGCATCTGCTACATTATAGGTCATCACGAAGATAGTAGCATATGGCCATGAAGAAGTTGGATTAATTAACGTTGCAGAAACACCAGGAGTAAATGTAATGGTTGGATCTACGGACGTATCCATATCTTCATCATATTCTACCGTAACGGTAAATGCTTCTACTACTTCAGAATCAGTAATTAAAGGATGACTTACTGTTAATGAAACTACGGTTGGATTTATCGTATCAATATCAAAAGCTTCTGTTTCTGTTTCTTCAACCTGAGTATTTCCGGCAACATCAATCGCATTATCTACAATAATATCAATGTCATCTACCTCTACTCCGGCATCGCTTACATCATATGTCATCACAAAGGTAGTAGCATTTGGCCAGAATGGGCTTGGATTTGATAAGGTTGATGCTACAACAGGATCAAATACAATGGTTGGATATACGGACGTATCCATATCTTCATTATAAACAACTTCAACTGAGAAGAAATTGTCAGGTAATTCTGCATCAATATCTGTGATCAGATTATCTGATGGTGTTATTGAAACAATTACCGGATTTTGCGTATCTATACTGAATACATCAGGTTCATTATAAGTAACCATAACATTCTCAGCAGGATAGTCCTTAGCACCCACAACACGTACATCAATATCAGGAAGTGTAACACCGCTATCAATAACAAAATAATGAGCTACATATGTGTTACCTATCCAATTACCTCCAGTAGGTAGAAGTGTATTTATTAGCGGATCTTCAAACGGGAAGGTAATTATGGGGTGAGCACTTCCCATCGCTTCACTGAATTCTAACTCTAATGTAAACTCAAGTCCCACATCGGAATCTGAGATTAGAATCGGTGACGGTGTTATTGAAACAATTACCGGATTTTGCGTATCTATACTGAATACATCAAGTTCATCATACAGATCTTGAGGATTTCCGGAATCTTTATCTACAGCACCTGCGACATGAACATCAACAAGAAGTACAGTTTCATCTTCATCTACAACATTATAGTAAGCAACGTAATATTTATAGCAGCAACTACAATCTGACCCTTCGCTTCGCCCTTCGGCTTGCTGTGGTGTTGGATTGTAGTCAAACCAAGTACCATGATTGAATGATATTGTATTCAATGGATCCTCTATTGGGAAGGTAATATCCGGAGCGACACTGGTATCCATACATCTATCGTAAGCAACAGTTAGACTAAACATATTAGTCCCAACAATTGCATCTGTAATTTCTACAGGATCTGGGTATACCCACTCAACTACCGCACCTTCAGTATTAATTCTGAAACCTTCATCTTCAGTAAATGGATCTTGAATATTTCCGGCTGGATCATCTAAAGCACCAGTTATCGTAAAGCCAACACAATTTTCAATAACATTATTATCTACTACATCATATGTCATCACAAATGTATCAGGATCTGGCCATGAAGGAATAGGATTTATCAAAGTTGTTGATACATCAGTATCAAATACAATAGTAGGATATACAGTCATATTCATATTCTCGCTGTAATCAACTGTTAATGTGAATGTGCTAACATTAGCTGTAATATAATCCGGATCCGCCGTAACAGATTCAACGTATGGATTTTCAGTATCAATACTGAAGACATTTGTGGCATCATAAGGAACTTGGTCATTCCCCGCTGGATCATCTAACGCACCTTCTACATGTACATCAATACCTTCTACATCTACTCCTGCATCGCTTACATCATATGTCATCACAAAGGTAGTAGCATTTAGCCAGAATGGGCTTGGATTTGATAAGGTTGATGCTACAACAGGATCAAATACAATGGTTGGATCTAAGGACGTATCCATATCTTCATTATAAACAACTTCAACTGAGAAGAAATTGTCAGGTAATTCTGCATCGATATCTGTGATCAGATTATCTGATGGTGTTATTGAAACAATTACCGGATTTTGCGTATCTATACTAAAGAGATCCGGTGCATCAAAGGGATCTTGAACATTTCCTGAATCCAAACCAATGGCACCTGTAACAAGCACATCTACATCAGGAACTGTTTCATCTACATCATCTACATGATAGTATGCCACGTAAGTACAAAATTCATAGCATTCTTGTTCACCTCGATAGCATTCACAGGGTTCCCACTCACCATAGTGGAACTCAATAGTGCCCAGAGGAGATTCTACCGGGAAAGTAATATCCGGATCTGCATCGCCATTTGCTAACATAGGCCGATCGTATTCGATCGTTATAGTGAAATTATCTGGGCCTTCATCAGCATCTGTAATGTGAACCGGATCAGCACTCACATTTTCGACCAACGGTGATTCCGTGTTGATCCCAAATACTTCGGAGGCATCATAAGGAATTTGGTCATTCCCCGCTGGATCATCTACAGCATCTTCAATATGAACAGATACCACCTCAACGATCTCATTCACATCAAAAACATTATAATGAGCTACATATGTGTTACCTGACCATACACCATGATCAAATGTGATCGTATTAGTAGGGTCTGCAATCGGGAAGGTAATGGTGGGATCTGCACTTCCGTCAGTTTCCATAGCTTCACTGTAATCTACCGTTAAGGTAAATGTAGAAGTAACATCTGCAATCAACTCAGGATCTGGTGTTAAACTGGTAACCAAGGGATTTATCGTATCGATATCAAAAGCATCAGTTTCTATACCTTCAAACTGGACATTGCCTGCTACATCTTCGGCATCATTAACTGTAATGTCAATATCCTCAATTTCTACTCCAACATCAAATACATCGTATGTCATCACAAAGGTAGTAGTATTTGGCCAGTCAGGATCAGGATTTGATAAGGTTGATGCTACAACCGGATCAAATACAATAGTAGGATTTACCATCATATCCATATCTTCATTATAAACAACTTCAATTGAGAAATTGCCAGCTACTGCATCAACATCTGTGATCAGAAGATCTGACGGTGTTATACTTAGGACTGTTGGAGAAATACCATCTTTAATATTTACCCATGTAATTACCGTGTTCTGATCACCGTTTGTATCCTCAATGCATAGAGTTGCTGTTAATCTTAGTCTATTAATGCCTATTAAGAAAGGTGGTATGTCTGCAATTTCTAAAGTTACGATAGGACCACTAACAGCAAAAGATACTATTGGAGAAGGAACAGGAGTATCCAGAACTACTTCAAAATCACTGATGTCAACGCTCAAAGGATCAATATCTTCTGAAAAGAAAACATCAATGTAAGTATCTGCACCATCTGCTCTAGTTATTGCTTCCTCGATATAAGGTCCACCGCCATATACAGCAAGGTTAGCCATTGGATCACGTAGCGCAAACGGGTTATCGAGCATAGTGTTTGTAAAACTTAATCTTGGCAACATTGGTACATATCCCACTGTGGGATTCCCGTTATTTAGTAATGTAGCATCGGGAATGTGCATTACATACGTATCATTTGGCAAGACTGTAGTTTCAAAACCGAAATGTTCCAAAGGAATTCCGGCGAATATGCCATCTGTAAAATGGAAGATCGTAGTTGGATCATCGAAAGCACCTTGAGGAAACCAGGTCGGATTCAAAGGCTCTGTAAATCTTACTTTGATCTTATCAACAAATCCATCCGGTCCTGATGATCCTTCTTCATCGAAAGTATTCAGTTCAATAAGTAGAGGTGAAGCACCGTCAAATACAGGCTGCGGTGTAAATGTCTCTAAATATTCACCATAGATGTCCATAATTCTTCGTGCCGGATTACTGATATACCACAAAGTTATATCGCCGGTAAAACCTGTTCCAAGATTACTTGGCATAGTGATATGAGCTCTGAATATGTTATCACCTGCTGTCTCACCTGTATCCAGATAATCTATTATAAGGGCATAAGAACCACCTACAATAAAATCACTATTAATGCCAGCCATATTAAGTGCATCCCAATTGGTAGCACCAAATTCACCATCATCGATTGAGTTGGACATATAGATATCGAATGCATCTATCCAACCATCGAGATTATCGTCTTCTGTTACAATATTGCTGACATTGCTTCTCTCTTGAGCAAAAGCCACAGTAAATAAACTGAAAATCAGCAGTATAACTAATAAGCAACTAATTTTTTTCATAATTTCCCCCCGAAATTAATCAATTTAGTTCGCTAAAAAAGTACATAGGTACTTTCCATAATTCAATGTAAAACTAGATTGCGAAATTTTACGATGTTATATATTAGTTAGCAGCTTTTTATAAAAAAAAGACCTCAATTTACACAGAAAATAAAAAATAAAAATTTAACAGCCTTTTAAAAAAGACCTCAATTTACAATTACATTTTAAACTTAGCAGTTTTACTTTCATAAAACCTCAATTTGACATAATCAATAACATATTTTTTGAATCTTGAGATTTTTTTACGTACGAATACATCCTAAGCTTACAAAATCACAAACTTATGAATTAAAACATTTTTTACAATTTCATGGCACTTGTTTTTTATAATTTATTTTTTAAGTACCGTATAAATTTAAAACTCGAATTTCTTTGTCAACAACTTTTTATATTTAAATTATTACTTAAGAAAATATAATGCTTTAAAAATGTATTATTAATTCCCTATTGCAAATGCGTGTAATATAACAAATTATGTTACTTATCAATTATATATCAATAAGTAACAAACGATAACTATCAATAATTGATACTTAGCAAACGTAAACGAACTTTGCAGCCTTAGTAACATAAATATCTTACTGATTTATTTTGAACTGCATGCTTCACAAAGGTGATGCTGGCAATATTTATAATAGATATTTAGTAGTCCCTGCTGATTGATCGCATTTCTATTAACTATCTTTTTCTGTTCAACATTAAGGAACTTTTCCATATATTGAGTAAGAAAATTTGAAGGTAATCCTGAAAAACTTTGGTAAATTGTATATGCAATTACTTCCAAATTCTTATATTTCTTTTCTCTGGAATAAACAACTGCAAGAGGAAGAACAATATTAATAAGCAAGGTGTCAATACGTGTTTTACCAAGTTTATATCTTTCCGGGAGATAATTATTTTTTATTTGGAAATAATCGTATAATTTATTCTTGAAATCTCTCATTGTAAAATTATCTTTTGGAAAAGAAAATGGTTTCAAAATATTATGAAAGATAGATGTTTCCAAGCTATCATAGATAAGATCCGCAACCTGCAATATTCTCACTGCAGGATGATTAATGGGTCTTACCCTAAATAATTTCCAGTTGATATCAAGGATTTGTATTTGAGGAAATTTTTGAAAAAGCGATTTCCATTTCATTTTCTGTTCATTGCAGATAATTGACGGGATATGCTCAATTAATCCGGAAGAACATAATAAGATCGCAATGAACTCTTCTTTGGTCATACCTTTACTATAAAATTCTTTAAGATCTTTATAAGTCAAATTTGAAGCTATCTGCATCATTTGATATTTATTCTTACTGTAACCCAATGCTTCTATAAAGCCCATATAGTATAGTTGATCGAAATCACTAAAGAAATGCTCAGCAGTAAATCTTTTAATTTTCTTCTCAAATCGCTTCATTCCCATCTGTTTAAGATATTCCTCTGTTTCAGCTATATTCATATTATTGAATAGATCACATGATTTATCTTTTTCTAAATACGGTTTATTAGAATACTGTTTAATTAGTTTACTTATATCTACTATTAATTGATCTTTAACCTCAAGGATTTCAATTCTAGTACCGTTTTCACTGATCGTATATGGTTTTTTATTTTTATTTTCGTAAACTATATGCAATAGAACATTATTAAATTCGGGATTCTCATGATGAGAATGCGATTTCCAGTGGTATGATGTTAAATCTATTTCAACATCTCCCTTAAGAGTTTGAGTATCTACTTCAATTATCGCATCTTTGAAATCTGGTCCGGAATCTGTATTCCAGCGTCCTGGAAATTTAATATTAACTTTCTTTCCTGATTGTGTAAATAGTTTTTCATTTAAGTGTTGAGCATCCCAGATATGATACAAAAATTCTTCAGTAAACTTCATAATACCTCCTTGTTAACAGTGAGGTTAGGTTAACTTACGTCATGTCATTAAAAAATTATATAACAGGAAGAAATATATCTTTTCTCCAAGTTTTAAGCAGCTTATTACAAGACAAATTATCACTTTTTTTATCTTCTAAAAATTTTACCATATCTGAACGTGTAGCGATTAATTCAACAGGCATATTTAATTCATGTGCCTTATCAGCAATAAATTTCTTAAGTTTTATTAAATCATCGTTATTTATTATTATTCTTTGATGTTTTAATTGTAATTTTTCTTCATGATCTCTAGCTTTTTGTAATATTTTAATGATTTCAAGACCATACTTCTTAATTTTTTCCGGTAGAATACCCTCTACATTTCCCAGTTCAGCGATATTTTTTGGATCCTTCATTATTATTTTAAATAGGATACCATCCTTAAAAATAAAAGTTTTTGGAATATTTTTGTTTTCAGCTTCCGTTTCTCGCCAAGCTGCTAAATATTTTAGGAGTTTAATATTATAATTAGATAATCTATTGATTATCTTAAACTTAAGGTATCTCTCCTCAGGATTAATTACCCGGTATGAATACTTATCTTCATAAATTTTCATTTCATCAATGAGCCAATTCTCTAATCCATTATTTCTAGCTCTTTTTAGCAGTAACTCACGCATTTCACACATATAGATAACATCATCAATAGCATACTTGATCTGATTTTTCGTTAAAGGTCTTCTAGTCCAATCAGTTGTCGTTTCACTTTTGGATAAAGATACATTAAATAATTCATAAATCAATTTTGCTAAAGATGCAGTATGATCTAAACCGGCAAAACCAGCGGCACGACGGGTATCAAATATATTTATAGGAACTACGTAATTACAAGATCTTGATAGTATTAACAGATCCTGATGTGCATCATGCAATATCTTAATAATATTTCTGTCAGCTAATATTTCCCCCAAAGCCGTGATATCTTTTAGGGCTATCGTATCAATTAGATAGTATTCATCTTTTGAGAAAGCAGCCTGGATCAATCCTAAAATGGGATAATATGTTTTTCTCCAAAGAAATTCTGTATCAAGTGCTATGACTTTTTGCTGTTTTGCTTTTACAATAAATTCATTAAATTTATAGGTTGTATCAATATAAAAATTATCGTTCAATTTAATTTACTCCCATTATTAAAACATAATTTATCAACAAAGAAAAATCAATTTTGTTATTTCTTTACTTGTTTACTCACTTCTTTAGCAATTGCAAAACAGGAAGTTAATCCAGGAGATTCTATCCCTATGCAATTTATAAAGTTATGGAACCCTTTCTCAGATTCTTCTTTAATGTAAAAATCTCTAAATTTTCCATCTTCTTTTTGAAGTTTTGCTCTAATTCCACTATCATCAAGATGGAGATATTTATCACTTACTTTTATATATTTATTTATAGCTTTGAGAAACTCTGGTTTATACTTTTCATTCATTTCGTAATTTACTGTATCAACGTAATAAGCGTTAGGCCCGAAACGTACTTCTCCCTGCAGGTTAATGGTAAGATGAATTCCCAGAAATATCCCTTTTGGATCAGGAACAGGATAGATCAGATGGTTAATATTTTTTATTTTTGAAGATTTATAGTATTCACCCTTGCAAAAATGTAATCTGAGGTCTTCTCGTTCTATATCAATCCCTACCATTTCTGCAATTTTATCTGAGTAGAGACCGGCACAGTTAATCACGAATCTTGCCTGGTATTTTTCTCCATTTATAAACGTTATAATATATTTATCATTTTGGTAATTGATGGATATTACTTCCATATCATAAACAATAAATGCACCTAGTTTTTCAGATTCAATTTCAATTTTTCTCATCAGTTTATGAGAATCTACTATTCCTGTTGATGGTACTTTTAATGCGTATTTGGCGATTATCTGCGATTCTAAAGCCTTGCATTCTTCTTCATCAATGATCTCTAGTTCATTAACTCCGTTTCTTTCACCATTCAGTTTTAATTCTTTTAGAACTTGAAGTTCTTCATCATCTTCAGCGATAATTAGTTTCCCGCAATTTTTATATGGAATTGAATATTGTTTTACAAACTGATAAAGGTCTATTGCTCCATTAACACATAGTTTAGCTTTTAAAGATCCCTGCGGATAGTAAATTCCAGAATGGATCACTTCACTATTTCTACTGCTTGTATGTCTTCCAAAAGATTCTTCTTTTTCTACAACAACAACATCGTCAAATTTAGCAGAAAGCTCTTTGGCAACAGCTAATCCCACTACTCCTGCACCAATAATGAGAATATCTATCTGCTCCATGTTTTCCTTTTAAAATTATTTGATTTGAATATTGTCTATCAATCTTGTATTTTCTATAATTACAGCAAGTGCAATTCTGCATCCGGATACTACTTTTGGAATATGTTCTAAAGTATTAGAGTTAAATATTTCTATATAATCGATAATACCGCCATTAGAATCTATCAAATCAGTCATTTGAGTAATTATTTTATTTGTAGAGTAAATTCCTTCATTAAATAATTTTTGAGCCAGCAGAAGCGAATTATGAAGGCATAAGGCTTTTTCTCTTCCTACTGAAGATATATATTTATTGCGTGAACTTAATGCAAGTCCGTCATTTTCTCTAATAATGGGGCAGCCAACGATTTTTGTATGAACGTTCAGATCTTTTAACATTTGTTTTAAAACAGTTAATTGCTGAAAATCTTTTTCACCCATAAACATTAATTCCGGATCAAGAATATTTATTAACTTGGTTACAATGGTTGTAACACCACGGAAATGTGTGGGACGTGATTTTCCGCAAAGAATTTGAGTAATTTTATCAACATTCACCCATGTTTTGTAATCAGCCGGATACATTTGTTTGTCATTGGGGAAAAATACGTAATCTACTTTTAATTTGGAAAGAAGCTCAATATCATTTTTGATATCTCTTGGATATTCACTGAGATCTTCATTAATGCCAAATTGAGTTGGATTCACATAAATACTTACAATAGTTATATCCGAAACTTTATTAGCTTCACTAATTAAACTTAAATGTCCCTCATGCAGGAATCCCATAGTTGGAACGAACCCTATCTTTCCATTTAGCTGCTGACGAATTTCCAGCATGGATTCGATGCTATTGACAAGTATCGTTTTCATTTTATTAAGTGATATTTTTTGTTTTCGTTATCATCGACGACAAGAATTTTTTGTGAATAGTTTTTAAGCTCTTCCTCATCTAACATACCATAATTTACAATTATAACTTTGTCATTTATACTAACTAAACGTGCAGCAGCACCATTTATACCAATCATACCACTACCGCTCTCACCTACCAGAACATAAGTTGAAAATCTGTTGCCATTACTTATATTGTAAATATCTACTTTTTCGCCATCTAGTATTCCTGTTTTATCTAAAAATATTTTATCAATAGTAATACTGCCAACATAGTTAAGATCACGCATTGTTATATTAGCACGATGTATCTTTGATAAAAGCATTGAACGTTGCATTTATCCTCCATATAACTTTTAAATCGTAATCAATTATTTTTTTGTTAATTTTTTTGTAAACTAATTTTAAGTTTGATCTCCATCTTCTTTCCATTGCAACGCCATCATTTTTCCCTTTTCTTCATCAACAGTTTGAAGAATAATTACTCCCACAATAAAAAAAAGAACTACAGAAAGTATAGCCCATTTCTGTTCTCCTGTAATTCTAGCAATTTCTCCGTAAACAAGAGGGCCCAAAATGGAAGCTATACGGCCGGTCACAGAATAAAAACCAAAGAATTCAGCCATTTTACTGTCCGGTGTAAGAAGTACCAGCATTGCTCTACTACTGGATTGACTTGAACCTATTGCTATTCCTGCTAACATCCCAATGAAATAAAATTCTTTAATACTTTTACACATAAAAGCCCATATTACCACAGCAATCCAGATAATTATTGTTATACTTATAGTTTTTTTTGCACCAATTTTGTCAAAGATATACCCAAAAACAAGAGCACCGATCATAGAGGTAACATTTGCAATTACAAAATATGTGATCAATTGCTTCGTATCCATTCCAAACCTGGTTGCACCGTAAATTGCAGCAAAACTGATTACAACAATAATTCCATCATTATATATAAGATAACTGATAATAAATTTTATGAGTTCGCGGAAATTCTTTATATTTTTATAAGATTGTTTTATGCGGATCAATGCTGTTCTTAAATAATTTGTTCTTTTAGAAGGTTTCTTGATCTCTTTTAGAAGTATGAAAGTGGGAATTGCAAAAATTCCAAAAAAAGCAGCTACTGTTGGAAATACAAGCCGGATCCAATTATTATGTACTAAAGGTAGAATAAGTAATAGTGCAGCTAGTCCGCCAATATACCCCACAGCCCATCCCCAGCCTGATACTTTTCCCATCTCATTTCTAGAAGCTACGTCGGGTAATAGTGCATTGTAAAATACATTGCCGCTATTAAAAGCAAAATTAGCAATGATGAAGAAGATCATTCCCTTAACAATATCACCAGCATGAACAAAAAACAATAACGCAGTAAAAATAACAGTCAGATAGCAATTATAAAATAAAAACTTCTTTTTAGCTCTGGAAAAATCTGCGACAGCTCCAAATATTGGTGCTGTAACTGCAACCATCAGCATGGAGATACTGATTGCTCTCCCCCACAACGCTGTTCCAAGTTCACCTTGATTTACCACAACATTTCTAAAATAAACACTGTAGATCACAGTAACTATGATAGTGGTAAATGATGAATTTGCGAAATCATACATCACCCAGCCAAAGATATTTTTATTAAACTTCATTTATTTTCCATTTATATTACTAAGATCAATTTCAGGTAAGCCAAATGAACTGTAATTAGAGATATTTGGAGTTGCAATAAATATCTGATGTTTTCCTTTGAGTATTTCAATTATTCTCTCAGTTCTCATTTTATCAAGATCTGCCAGAACATCATCGAACATCAAGATTGGAGTATCAGTATCTTTTTCTTCAATAAGTTCTGATTGAACTAAACGTATTGCTATGGCAATAGATCTTTTTTGCCCCTGTGAGCTAAAACTTCTAGCTGGATGAGTATCCATGAAAATATCTATATCATCTAAATGAGGTCCTGTAAGGCTTCTTTCCTGATGTTTTTCCTGTTCTTCTATTCTTATCACATGCTCTAATAGATCATTATAAATATCATCATTTTGGGTTGGGAAAGAATATTTGTATTCAATGCTAAGTTTTTCTCTATTACCACTAATTTCTTCATAACTTTTTTTCAACAAAGGTGAAAAATTATTTAAATATTCTAATCTGAATTTTATTATCTTTACTCCAACCCGTATAAATTGTTCATCCCATACTCTTTTTTCTTTACTTGTGTAATCTGTTTTAAATAGAGCATTACGCTGTTTTAAGATCCTTTTATAATTTCTAAGAAGTTCAATGTATTCAAAAGAGTATTGAGAAATTGCCTGATCTAAGAAATTTCTGCGGTATACAGGTGAGCCTGCGACTATCTCAATATCATTTGGTGAGAAATATACAACTTTGAGATATTTATATAATTCACTAATGCGAGCTATATTAAAGTTATTGATCTTAATTATTTTTTTTTTTTTGTCGGAAGCTGCTTCGAATTTATGTATTTTGTTTTTTATTTCAAATTCAGCCTCTATACGAAAAAATGCTTTTGAGAAATTAATCAACTCCAGATCACTACTGGTTTGAAACGATTTCCCAAAAGCAAAATATGATATAGATTCCAGAAGATTTGTTTTACCGGCTCCATTTTCGCCAAGAATCAGTGCACCTTCCGGATCGAATTTTAATTTAAAATCCGAATAATTACGAAAATTCTTTATTAAAAGAGAAGATATCAGCAACCTAAACTAACCGAAGCGGCATTAATAAAAATCTAGCTGAGAAACCATCTTTAGTTTCAGTATTAAAGAAAAGAGCAGGTTCATTTGATTTACCCATTCTTACCTCAACTTCATCAGATTCTACAACAGAAAGAATAGCAATAAGGTATCTATAATTAAAGGCAATAGTAAGAGGTTCACCTGAATATTTAAATTCACTGAGTTTCTCATTTGCTTCACCTTCTTCACGTTTAGCACTATTGATGGTTAAGGCATTATCTGCAATATCCATCTTAACTTTGAATGTCTCTTCAGAGGCAAGAAGTGATACTCTTTTTACAGCTTCTCGCAATTTTTTCTTATCAATAATGAGAACATTGTTATTATTTGTAGGGATGGCTTTTGTATAATCCGGGAATCTACCCTCAATGATATGTGTAAATATCGTATAATTTCCATAAGTGAACATAACACGATTTGATTCAAGTAATACAGATATTTCAGGAAGATCATCAGCTATAACTTTATCCAGGAAAAGAAGTCCTTTGGTAGGAATTATCTGTTCTACAGGTTGCGGAAGATCAATTTGTTTATCCAGTTTAAATTCAGCGATCTTCTTTCCATCTGTAGCCACCATTAATTGTGAATCAGCTGCCATTTTCCAGAAAATTCCTGAGAATACCGGTCTGTTAATTTCAGAAGATACTGCAAAATGGGTACTATCGATCATTTTTTTGAACATTTGGGCATCTAATTTGATCACGTTTGAAAGATCTTTTTGTGGTACAAGCGGGAACTGGCTGCTTTCTGCACACAATAAGCTGAACTTAGATTGTTCGCATTGTATTTTCAAAGTATCTTCATCAATGAGAAAATGAACCATGGATTCAGGTAAAGAATTGATGATCTCATTGAGATTTTTTGCTGATACTGCTGTCTTACCACCATCTGTGATATTTGCCTCAAATTCAACTACAACTGTGATCTCAAGGTCAGTAGCAGTAAATTTAATAATATTATTTTGTTCATCTGCTTCTATAAGATAATTTGTAAGAATTGGCATTGTGTTCTTACTAGGTACAATATTATAAAGATACTGAATCTGAGCTTGTAAGTCTACCTTTTCAATAGAAAATTTCATATTATCCTCTTTACTTTTTAATATTTGTTAACTTAATAAAAAATAGATAAAATAAAAGCAAGAGTTTTTTCTACTCTTGCTTTTATTTACAAAACAATTTTTACTTAACTGCTTCTTTGAGTTTTTTACCAGCTTTGAAAACTGGAACTTTGCGTGCAGGTATTTGAATTTTAGCTTTAGTTTGAGGATTTACACCTGTACGAGCATTTCTTTTGTTTACTTTAAAAGTACCAAAACCAACTAATGATACTTTATCACCTTTTTCTAATGCAAGTGTAATGCCATCAATTACAGCATTTAAAGCAAGATTAGCAGCTTTTTTTGTAACACCAGCTCCTTCAGCAATCTTAATAATCAAATCTTGTCTGTTCATTCATATCCTCCTTTTTTATTCGGTTAACAAACATGGATTTAGTTTTTCCGTTTACAAAATATCTTGTCAATAAAAAAAACTATAGATAGCCATTTTTACAGGGTTTTTATGATTTTTTATACCATTTAAAGCAATAACAATATTCACAAAATATCTTCTAACTTATTGATTTATATACTCTTAAGAAAACACTTAATATTTTTCAAAGATCAATATAATTTTTTACATTTTTTTAATACTTATGCATATCCTTTTAATATAGGCACTTCTGTGAAATATACTTATATCATACTTATTAATTCATGAATTTTTATAATTATCGTCTTGCCTTTTACCGTTGCATCATCAATAAAGTTAGCAACAACTTTATCTTTAACCTGTTTATAGGTACTATCACTTATGATAATATTATTTTTGGTTTCGTATTCTCTGGTTAAAGATTCAACTCTGGCACCAGCATTCATATTATCACCTATAGCAGTATAATCAAATATCTGTTCTGAACCCAGATTTCCAACAGTTACCATACCTGTATTTATACCAATACCCATATCAAGAGGATCTTTATTTTCTGCATTCCATTTTTCCTGAAGCTCATTCAATCTCTGACGCATTTCCAAAGCAGCTTTACAGGCATGGAATGCATGATTCTCAAGGTTAACCGGTGCACCAAATATCGCAACTATCTCATCTCCAACAAATTTATCTATAGTTCCCTTATTATCTGTAATGATTTTTACCATCTCAGTTAAATATTCTCTAAGGATATCAACTGTTTGTTTAGGAGTATGACTTTCAGTATATGGAGTAAAAGAAACAATATCTGCAAATAGTACTGTTATCTCTTTCTGAACTCCACCGTACTCAAGCATTTTTGGATCTTTAATAAGTTCTTCAACCAGTTCTGGAGCAATATACTGTCCAAATGCCTGTTTGATAAACTTACGTTCTTTAACTGTTTGCATATATTGAATTACTAACCCGGTAAAATAAATAATGATAATTAGTATGGGAATTTCCAATGTTGGTATCATAATCCTATTGTGACTGAACAAATAATAAGAAAAATAAATATAACTAATGATCAATATAAAATTAATGAAAACAGATATTGTTGGTTTTACTAATGAATTGAAGATGAATAGCAGCACAGTCGCTACAAAAATGAAGAGCAGGTAGGGAATTATAGGAAATTCTTTCAAGAATTCTTGTCTTAAAACCGTTTCTATAAAATTAGCATGAATCTCTACACCAGGCATTAACTGATTTTCTTCTGAAAAAAATGGTGTATGGTGTGTATCATGGAATTCAACGGATGTAAGACCAATAAAAACAATTTTATTTTTAAATTTATCTGCAATTTGATAATATTCATCTAATTCTATTTCCAGTTCTTTTTCAAAATTCGTTGTGTAAGAAGAATCATCGATCACATCGGCATAATCATATGTAGAAAAAGATTTGGGAGGTCCGTAGTAATTTATCAAAGCACTTCTTGATGTAGCTTTAGGAA
>Ga0307991_1001194_pt1 | contig 18399 bp, 13 predicted proteins | sample EllFjometagen131_FD_203146 | JGI IMG/M metagenome (GOLD analysis project Ga0307991, IMG submission 203146) | Marine microbial communities from Ellis Fjord, Antarctic Ocean - #131 | ecosystem: Environmental > Aquatic > Marine > Unclassified | place: Southern Ocean | collected 2014-10-08 | reverse complement strand
TATTCTTGATAATATCAATACTCCTGAGCAATTGAAAGATAAATTAACTGAAATAGGAATTTAAATGGAAACTTCATTTAATCAGATCATCATCCAGGCAGCAGATAATCTCCAGAAAAATACCCCGTTCGTGATGGCTACTGTGCTGGAATCTATAGGTGGAACCCCTTGCCGAAGCGGATTCAAAATGATTGTCTATCCTGATGGAAATTTTACAGGCACTGTGGGTGGTGGGCTCATTGAGCATAAAATCAGGGCAGCCTGCCTTGAGATATTTACTACTAAAGAAAATAAAATGCTGGAATTTGAACTCACAGAAGCAGAAATGGGTATAGGAATGCAATGCGGAGGTAATGCCAAAATATTTCTGGAATATTTTGCTCCTGCCAAAACTATCTATCTATTTGGTGCCGGACATCTCTGCAAAAGCATATTACCCATCCTGAAATCACTCCAGTTCCACCTGGTGGTGATAGATAATAGAGAAGAGTATGCCAGCTTAGAAAAACTTCCGCAGGCAGATAAGGTTATCTGTAAGGACTATCTCCAGTTTGCCAAAGAATTTCTCCCAGCTCCTCAGGATGCTGTGATCATCTTCACCCATGCTCATTCAAATGACTATGATATCCTCTTAAATATTTGTCAGCGGAAATTAGATATTACCTATCTGGGCATGATAGCATCCCGCCAAAAAGCTGCCGAAAATTTGCAGCAACTCAAAAATATCGGAATTTCCAGCCAACAACTCCAATATATCCACACCCCCATCGGCTTGAATATTGCCAAAACCACAACCCAGGAAATTGCCATCAGCATCACAGCAGAATTACTTGCCATTTATAACAGAGTAACAAATATCAAATCCCTCACCGAAGCCCAGAAATTATAATTCCCTCTCTTCTTATAAATACAACTGTATAACATCCCAAAACCTGAAAATTATCAAATAATCCCCATATTTCACCAAAATCCCCAAAACCCCCTATTTTCCACCAATATCATCACCATAATCGCCCTAAATCACATATTATATAATAAGATACCGCCCCTAAGGAGGAACAACTTAGCACTATCTAACAAAAAAATGTCACTACGTGCTTTGTTGTTCCGGCTTAAAGCTGACTCAAATGCGTGGAGATACGAACGTAACTGGGGAAAATAAATGAAATTATGACAACTGAAAAAACGATAGCAGAAAAAAGCTGTCATAACCAAAAAAAACTCGCCAGGTTATATATAATCTAACGAGTCTTATTTTTATAATATGCGTACCCAAACTTAATTTTAAATTTTGAATTTTGAATTTTGAATTATTCACACTTTCACCCCTTCACACCTTCGTTTATTCCCCCAGCTCTGGATTACATTATATTACATTAAATCGCACCTTCACGCCCTCTCATCTTCAAATCTTCGCCCTCACCCCATCTCTCCTCCGTTCCCTGATTACATTACACATTTAATTTTACATTTTACATTTTCAATTTTCAATTATTCGCCCCTTCGCCCCTTCGTTCCCTCAGTTTCTATCCTTTCTCTTCCTTATCAATAACTGATTTTTCTATTTCTTCTAATTTTCTTATATCTTCTTCATCTTCCTGTTTTGCTTCACTCGTTATCCTTGCCTTGTTAAATTCATTATATTGTTCTATAGCCAGTTTATCCGCAACTATTTTTTTTACTTTACCTGCATCCAGAAGTATTTCTCTTTCATTGAATTGCAAAAAAGCATTAAGCTTTTCCCGCCATTCTTTCATAAATACCTGTTTATGCCTTTTTGCCTGATCTTCAGCATAATCAAGATACATCGTAACTATCCGATTCAGGTTTTCAAGCTCTTCTTTGTTGTAATAATTCTTAGCTATTGTAACGTCGTATTTTCTTACTTTACTGCCAGACCAGGAAGTTAATCCCATATTTGGTTTTGAAGCATCTATTCTTTCATTAATGATCTCTGCGGCTGTTCTTCCGCTTATTGCATAATGTAGTTTATTCTGAATTATCTTAAAAAATTCCCGAGTCTCATCTGTACCTGGTTCATAATCTACAGCCAACTTAAAAATATCTCTTACTTTCTGATACAATCTCTTTTCACTGGACCTGATATCTCTTATTCTTTCCAGTAATTCATCAAAATAATCTGAGCCAATATTTTGTACTTTCTTAAGACGCTCATCATCAAGCGCAAATCCCTTTACAAGATACTCGTTTAAGCGTTCAGTTGCCCATCTTCTGAATTGTATCCCTCGGAGCGATCTTACACGATATCCAATAGCTATAATTGCCTGTAAATTATAATATTTAACTCGATATTCCTTTCCATCTTGGGCAGTTGTCAAGTAATACTTGACAACTTGATTTTCTGATAGCTCTTCACTAATGAAAATATTTCTTAAATGAAGACTGATGTTTTGCTTACTCGTCTGATATAGCTCTACCAAGCCCTTTTGTGATAGCCATACGTTTTCTTCTTCTAATTTCACCTCTATTTTATCTTTGCCATCGGCTGTGCGATAGAGTATTATATCGCTATCTGCAGGTATTATTTCATTCATCTAATCCCTCCTTCTCATATTCACACCTTCGTACTTTCGCATCTTCTCACCTTCGCACCTTCGTTTATTCCCCAGATCTGGATTACATTACACACTTAATTTTCAATTTTACATTTTCAATTATTCACACCCTCTCATCTTCACACCCTCATTCTTCCCAGCTCTGGATTACATTATATTACATTAAATCGCACCAACTTGTATATGTAGCTGATTCTAACACTTCCGGCAGTTTTTCGACAAGTATATCTCCTATCAAAGCATCGTGCATACCGAATGGTGTAATTGATTCTAACTGAATTTCCGAAGTGATCCGGTAAATGTTATCATAATTTTTGTTGAATCTATCAAAGCTGAGTTCATCACGCACCCACATTAGAATTAAGATTGAACAAGCCATTCCAATAGCTAATCCAAATACATTGATCAGAAAAAACAGCGGTTGTTTCTTTATACTACGAATTGCTATTTTGATGTAATTCTTAACCAAGATTCCTCCATATTCTTATATGTGCAGCTAATGTTCGGGCTATGGCATTTCCACTTGAAGGCACACTTGTTAGTCGCAAATAATTTAGAAGGAGAATAAGCAAGATAGGGAATATTATTAGCTCGATTGCAATAGGTGTATTGATTGCATTTTTTATTTCTTTCGCTATTGGAATATATCTTACTTATAAGAATCATATTTTAATGTTTGTTTTTTGTTTGTTTGGTTTTGTTTTGTGTGGATGGTTGCTGTTTACTGCTGGAATTTCTTTTTTTTCTCGATTCTTTAATGGTTAAAATACTCGACCAAATTATTGAGAAAATGGTCATTAATGAAACTACCAAAATTACAATATTAATGAATATTTCATTATCTTCATACCATGAGTTTACGTGGAAATCATACCTTTTTGTTATTGTTTCCCAATCAATACCATTGCTTGAATAAGTAACAAAGAAATCAACATAATAATTTCCAGAAGATTTTGGACAGATGTAAATTTTTTCTAACAATGGTTTTATGTCAGATTCAATGAAGATATTTTTATTAGGTGCATCGTTATCAATAGGGAGGTGGCTTTTGCTTATAAATATGCTGTCGCTGATATTTTCAGTGAATGGGAAAATTAACGAATCATACCCTGCTTTCATTGATTTATTTTTTAGTTCTATTTCCATTATGGTATGAGCAACTATTTTAACATTTTCTGGTTTAAGTTCGCCATAACCAGTAATGCCAATAACCAAAGAATCTGTTTCATTAACATGGTAAGTAGAAGAACATGGTGCAATCCAAATTTGCCACGCAGAAGAATAAAGAGGAGTTAATATTGAGAATAAAGCAAAAACAAAAATCAATAATTTTTTCATACGACAGCTCCTCATTTTCCCCAAAAACAATTTTAATCTCTCTTGATTCATCATACAATCCGAATCGAACCTTTTCTATCGTTCCTGTCAAATAATTTCACTGTTGGGGTATGCATCCATCCGAAATTAATTGCAATTGGGTCAGCGATGTATTATTATATTAGACCATTTTCATTAACCACCAAATTCATTTGGTGGGCAATGAAAGCTTACAGAAAGTAGTGGCGTAGCCTCTTTCCACAAATCTAATATATTCACCTTGCATCCCCCTGTTTTCATACCTTATTGCAGCTCTAACTAACTGGTATTATGGGAAATAATGTGTATTATAAAGGTCAACCATCACGGAGGTGCAAGACCATCCGGGAGGTTTCAGATGGGTAACTTTAAACTCAGCTAAGTTACCTCTTTTTCACTGGGAACTACTAGCTCCAGCTCGTAGATTTATTTTCGAGGAGCTGGAGCTCCCCGTTCCCAAAACTTTCTCCAGGTCAGGTTCTCTTATTCCTTCTTGTTCATTGGCACGAGTTTCATAGACATCAGTTCACCATTTACAGGGAGATAAAGAAATCAATTATTCATGGAAATTACGAGTAAGGAATATCATAAAATCACAAAACATCTTTACAAGAAATTACTAATATCATAATTGGTTCGATTGATAGGCAACATGGTGTTATTAGCCTTAATAAAGAACCGGGGGAGATGGTATTGATGAATATAGAGAATTTCTTTTTAGAAAATAATGGTTATGCCAGAATGAAAGACCTTAAGTTTGCTGGGTTCCATACCAGAACAGTAGCAAAGGCAGTTTCGTGTGGCATAATTGAGAAAATAAAACCCGGATTATATAAGTTAACCGATTACCAATGGGATGAGTATAATAGCTTTGTGGATATATATAAGGCAAAAAAAGAGGCAGTGATCTGCCTAAGTTCAGCCTTACAATATCACAATCTTTCAACCATAAATCCAGGAGTTATAACTGTTGCGGTTCCTCATAATACAGCAAAATTCAAGATTGATTATCCCCCTATAAAAACCTACTATTATTCGGATAAACTATACTCAATTGAAATAGAACAGGTACAAACCAAACAAGGTATCTTTAATATTTACTCCCTTGAAAAAACAATTTGTGATGTTTTTCGTTACAAAAATAAAGTAGGTGAGGATATCGTTTTAGAGGCTTTGAAAAATTATTTACATAGAAAAAATGTAAATCTATCAAAGTTATATAATGTTGCTAAACAATGTAATGTAGATTCAGTGATGGAACCTTATATTAAAGCAATGGTCATTAAGTAATGAAGAAAGTAAAAAACATAGCAGCATCAGTTAGGGCAAAACTATTAGTAATCGCCAGAAAATCTAATAGAGATTTTAATGCCATAATGCTACAGTATTTTCAAGAGAGATTTTTATATCGTTTATCATTATCGCCTTCAAGGGAGCACTTTGTACTTAAAGGAGCATTGCTTTTCCAAATCTATCGCATGCCTGCTTCCAGGCCAACTACAGATATTGATTTTTTGGGAATAAATACTAAAAATTCGAAAGAAAATATTATATGTCTGGTAAAAGAAATCTTAATGATAAACTGTGAGGATGGAGTTCATTTTGATGTTAGTAGTATTACTTCTGAGTCAATAAAGGAATCAGATGACTACCAGGGGTTAAGACTTTTTTTTGTTGCCTACCTTGGTAAGGCTAAAAGGAGGATTCATTTAGATATTGGATTTGGTGATATCATTATTCCTCAACCTGCTAATTTAGAATTTCCTGTTATTTTAGAAAACCAAGCTGCTCCCAAAATAATTGCTTATACACCAGAATCTGCAATTGCTGAAAAATTTGAAGCCATAGTCTCTCTTGGTTTTTATACAAGTCGGATGAAAGATTTTTACGATATCTACTATATGTCTAAGAATTATACATTTACATCAGATAAACTAAAAAAGGCAATCAATACTACATTTAATAATCGATCAACAAACCTTGAGGAGCAGGAATTAATTTTTTCAAAGGAATTTGTTACTGATATCAACAAAAGCAGGCAATGGAGTGCCTTTATTGTTCGTTTAGGAATAATTACAGATCTAACCTTTGAGGATTGTGTGAACTATATCGAGAAATTAATTACTCCTATCCTGAAAGACAACATGAGCGTTTTAAAATGGAACACTGAAATAGCTGAATGGGAGAAGTTCTCACTTTCACCAGCCCATTTGTAATTAATTTTCTCATATCTGTTACCGGAATTTATTTGGAACTAATTACCTTATAAAATGGATCAAATCCTCCAATCATGGGCATTTTATCCCTCATCTCAATGTTTGATAGACAGACTGGTAGGGGACGGACCTATGTGTCTGCCTCAGAGCCTAACGCAATTTAATTTCGGGGGAATAGGTTAAAGAATGTAAATTGCATTAAAAAATCCAATAGATTAATTTTATAGGAGCTTTTTATGAGAGAAGATATTTATCAGCAGGTTCGCTGTGATTTAGAAATTATATCCTATGCTGATAAATGTGCTGATCTTATCAGGATCCCGGTCATTACCCATCAAGGTAAATTCGATGGGACCTATGGGTGTTTGGAATCCGGCAGTAGCAGACCAGCCTTTAACATTGAAGTTTCTGGCAGGAACACCGTTAAAATTCTGGATAATTCTGGCAGCATCATATCTGAGGATAATAAATTTATCATGCAAGGGCTGATACTGGAGTTTGAAGTAAGCAATATATGCTTCTTCGGCAGGGATTTCGCCGAAGTGGAAACCCGTAAGAGGTCGTCCATTGTTCTTTTCTGTGAAACCACCCAGATAAAATCTTTCTTCATAAGGCACTTCACTGGCATCTGTAAATCCGGCGTAAGCTCTCATAGATAGAGATACTTTATTACTCATGGGGATAATGGTTTCCGTATCAAAGATGAATCGAGTGAAATCTTTGTCGAATAAAGGATCATCCACATCGCTGGAAAAGTTTTTAACTTCCATATAGAGGCGGGTACCTTCAGTGGGGTAGGTAGCTTTATTTCTGCTGTCTGAGAGGAAGAAGCTGGAAATCCTGAGCCATTTGGACTTCTGATCGGTAATATTCCATTCAAGAGGCGAAAAATCACTTTTTACATTTACAATTCCGATATCAGCTGCAACTCCCAGAGCAAAGTTATTGGAGAAAATAGTTTTAATATCCATAACTGTCCCGGTATTTTCAACATTGAACAAAGCTACTTTTTCTCCCTGGTTATTACAAAGATTAAAGGTGAACTGGTCATAATATAAATCCCATCCCAGTCCGAATCCCGGTTTCCATCCAGTATGAATAAATTCATTCCAGCGGAACCCTTTGTTTTCTCCCAGTCTGGCATCAATAGAGACTTTTGAACCCTGGAATACTATATTACGAAAGGTGGTATTCAAAAGCATGGCAGCCTTCATATCGCTGTCATAATGGATACCGAAGCGGAAGAGACTTGTGCTTTTTTCCTTCACAATGATCGTGAGTAGATTTCCCTGTGTGAGGGGTTGAAGTTTATAGATTACTCTTTCAAAATAACGTGAGCCATAAATCTGGGTGATAGCATCATCAATCTTATTAATATCAGTCCAGGCATTTTTTTTGATCCTGAGTTTTCCTGTAACCAGATTTTTGGAGACATTTTCAAGCCCTTCGATCTCGATCTTTTTAATGAAAATGCGATTTACTGTTTTCTGAGAAATAGCGGGTGATGCTTCTACCTCAGGTAGTTCCTTTTTAAGCTCGATCAGTTGATCTATAACCTTTCTGGCAGCAATTTCACCCAGAGCGATCAGGGAATCAGCTTTCTGAAAATCAGTGATTGCATAATTTTCTACGTCAGGCATAATGAGAATATTACAGAGTCTTTGTTCCTTCTGTGTAGAATGAGCACCCTGAAAACTGATAGCCTGTTCCATAATACTAACCAGTGAAGTGAGATCATCTCTGGTCTGCAAACCAGTACCTACATCAACTCCAATGATGAAATTAGCACCCATTTTTCGGCAGTCTGAAACCGGGAAATTGCGCACCAATCCTCCATCCACGAGGAGGTTATCTTCATAAAGCACGGGTGTGAACATAGAAGGAATAGACATACTGGCACGAACTGCTTCCGGCAGAAAACCCGAATCGATGACAACAGGTTTCCCTGTTTCGATATCAGTAGCAATACAGAGAAAAGGGATGGGTAATTTACGGAAATCCGTTATCTGATGGGCACTTACAGTGAGGCGAGTGATAAGTTGTGAAATATTTTGACCAGCAACCAATCCTTTTGGCAGCGATACACCTAAACCCTTGATGGGAAATGAAAGAGCATAGCGTCCGTCGCTTTCCTTTTCTTCCAGGGAAATGCTATTGCGGGGTATAATATCAAATAATACTTCATCCCAGTTTTGAGAAAGCACCAGAGTTTCCAATTCATCTGCAGAATATCCCAGGCTGTAGAGAGCACCGATAATACTACCCATACTGGTTCCAGTGATAAATTCCGGCTTAATTCCATGTTCTTCCAGTACCTTAAGCACTCCGATATGAGCGATACCTTTGGCACCACCCCCACTGAGTACCAAACCAATTCTGGGGGGAGCTTCTGTCTGAGCATAGATCAGACAACATGAGATCACAATTATGACGATTAAGAGCTTTAATTTCATACAATTATCCTGTTTATAATGTTAGAGCTATCTCCTTAATATCAGCCAGTATCTTTTCATTACTGCTTAAGGGGGTTTCTGGCTTAACATCTGAGCATACACCATATCTCTGAGTGAATTCCATACCCGTAAATTTTGCCATGGAAGCCAGAGATTGCTCTACGAAATATGCACCCGAAGAATTATATTCAGGAGCACCAAACGTTGTGAGATAAACCAGTTTCTTGCCCTTAAGAGCTCCAGCTCTGAAATCAAGTGCATATAACCTGTCGATAAAGGTTTTCATCTGAGCCGTCATATTCCACCAGTAGATTGGGGTTGCAAAAATAAGAACATCTGCGTCGTATATTTTGGGATAAATATCCGTCATATCATCATTGATAATGCAATTTTTAGTATCTGCTTTTTTACAGTGAAAGCAAGCCTGGCATCCTTTGATATTCAAACTTTGCAGATAGATGTTTTCTACCTCTGCTTCGGGATATTTCCTGATTGCTTCAGCAAGATATAGTGATAGGATCGTGGCTGTATTGCCATCTTTATGGGGACTTCCCAGAACTGCGAGTATTTTCATATTTTTTCCTTCCGTGGGATTTTATTTCAGCAGGATCATTTTACGGATGGCTGAATATTTGCCATTTTGCAGGGAATAGAAGTATAAACCTGATGCTGCTGGCTCTTCAAGGCTGTTTGTGCCATTCCAGATAATTTGATGATTACCGGCAGACATTTCTTCATCGAGAAGGGTTTTTATCCTTTGTCCTTTGATATTATAAATATTGATGATGGTTCTGCTTTTATCATCAGCAATAGAGAAATTGATCATAGTTTCCGGATTGAAGGGATTGGGGTAATTTGGCAGCAGAGCAGTGACCAAAGGAATATCGGAAGGATCATTATCAGTAGTGAAATATTCCACTATCTCAGAAGCATCTGACTCTATCCCTGCCTGATTGACCGTTGTAATGTAAAAGCTGTAGCTGGTCTGGGGAAAGAATTCATATTCATAATCATAAGAAGTGCCTATAGAAGTATCAATGAGCTCAAATTGTTCATCCCAAAGGGCATAATAGATATTGAAGTGATCAAAATCAAACATATCAGGCATGTCCCAGTTAAGATGAAAAATATTTCCAGGAAGATCTTCAATAGCAAGATTTTCTGGGGGCAAAGGGTCAGGATATTCTATTGCATAATTCATTATCCCATAACCTGCAGGGTCAAAAATATCGATATTATCATGGGGCCACCAAGCATCAAAGCCATGAGGGTCAGGAGTGTTATCATCCAGCACAAATATTCCGATCTTAGAGTAATTTTCTGGTCCCGGAGTGATATGAGAAGGGTCATCACTCATGGGGGTCAGGAATTCAAAAATTACGCTACCTGATTCATCAGAAGCAGCAACCTGAGGATCTGGGAGATAAACCACATCACCCGCGCCACCAGTATTATAAATAGGTCGGAATCTGAGCTCATTTCCAGCCGCATAATATACTACCCAGAAATTACCTTCTGTATTCTCGCCCAAAGGTGGATACACACCATCACCATTATCATCAATATATAAAGCGACTTCGTCATGGTCTTCCAGAATGGGATCATTAAAATTAATAAAAGCACCATAAAACTCGGTCTGGTCGACATTCATTTTCAGGTAACCAGTAACGCTGCCAATGGGTTGAGGTGTGCTGTCATAACTACCCCAGAAATCTGAAGCGTCAAAGCAGAAGGCATCATCCCATTCCTGATCAGAGATAATTCCATCAATCACAGGAGTATTGCCTGCCGTGACAGTCAATTCCTCACTGATAAAGCCAGTACTGATCCAGCCAGTGGTTTCATTGGAATATGGTGTCTGAAAGCCTTCGTCAGTCATGGCAGTAACCACATAATAATATTCCATCTCAGGCAGAGCACTGTCATCCATATAGTCATTCTGGGCAAAGATAATGTCTAACGGTTCTCCTGGATAATAGTCAGCGAGATAGAGTTTACGATATATGTAATAACCTGGTGCTTCACCGGAAGCCGGTGAATCCCAGTTAAGCATCACCGTGATATCAGCACCCTGGGAGGCAGTAAGGTTGAGAGGTGGATCACCGTAAGGGGTTAGAGTAACATCGTCCATTTCAGTAGTTTCACCTTCAAATACAATGCCATAGGGATTGGAAGTTGTTTCATAGCCGGTTTTGCTGTATTCGACGATATATATTCCTTGTGGTATGTTATTTATAGAATAATAACCTTCAGTGTCTGTGAAACCATAATAATCAGTTAAACCCATAACTTCCACATATACATTGGAATTATCTTCTGCACCATCCAGATTTACGTTACCCGTAAGGTTTCCACCACCCAGATCGCATTCAATGGAATAGATATTACCACCAGAGCCCATTTCACGGGCATGAACAGCTTTCCCGCCAGTTGTGCAGAAAGTGCCATCAGCCGAAAGATCCACGGCAAACATAGAGCCAGGAGCATCTATCGTAAATACGGGGATATTGCTTTGACGTCGGAAAAGAAAAAATTCATCTCCGGTTGTGCCATCAGGACCATAACCAGCAGCAGCCAAAATGGAACCATCAGCCGATAGATCAACGTCTATCACATAGTCACCGGCATTTTCATATACCCACACTGGGGTGGGAGAATAGATATTGAAAAGATATATCTGACCATTATAACCGCCAGTTACAAAGGTGAGAGTTCCCACGGCAATTGTGCTGCCATCAGCAGAAATTGCCATTCCCCCTATCCAGTCAGAAGTTCCGCCACCATTTACGTGATAATGCCAGAGTTCAGTATAAGTTTGCAGTTCCTCGTCATATTGATATACCCACACGTAACCAGAATAATCACCATTAACTATGATGCTTCCATCAGCAGAGATTGCGGGAGGGTTCTGATTATATTCCATAGTCTGGAAAATGGTTTCTCCTGTTTCTGTATCCATTACCACCATATTACTGTTTTCTCCACCATATTGAGTGAAAATAAGAGTTGAAGCATCATCAGAAATAGTAAGAGTTCCAGCTCCTCCGGCAAAAGAGATGTCCCATTCAGGAATGTCATCCCCTATGGTATAGCATTGAACTCCGCTGCTATTTTCTAATTCATTATAATAGGAGATAAATAATTCATCTGCAATTGCGCTTAATTGTATACCTCTGATCGGGTATGGATGAGTATATGACCAGGTGGGAGTAGAGGAATCAGGTGAAAATATCTTGAGAATAGTGCTATCGCCTACAGCAAGAACATCACCGCTTTCCAGCATATCAATGGGATAATCAAAATCGGGATTGCCTACAACGTGTTCCCAGGCTGTGCCTCCATTATAATTAAAAAGCGAAACACGTTCGGTATTCGTCTGCCAGCGCGCAAAAGTGTTTTGAGTGGTTTCAGAAACCAACACATCACCACAGATCGCTGCTGGATCAGAGGTCTGCCAGAGATCATCCAGTCTTAATTCCGGAATGTCTGGTGCCTGATAATTATCATCAATAATTGTATTAACGGATAAGCCATTTTCTGGCTCTGTTATCACCCGCTGCAATTGCACAGCAAATATATTCGAAAAAAATAAAAACATAAATATAATAACTAATACACTGGTTTTCATACTAATGCCTCCATAACGTAACTCAGCTAAATTGCTTATTCAGAGTCAAGAAAAACATCTTTTTAAAAAATGTACATTGACAACTAAATACGTGAACTAAATTTATTGTTATTTAAAATTTGAAAATAGTCCTGGGGTGTGAGTGTTTATGATCATTTCTATTTATCTGCCCCCTAAGGCGGTGCCTGGAATGATATATATGTATTTTAATTTGATTATGAAGTGGCAGAAGGTGATGAAGTAACTCTCACTGGAGCTGTCAGTGAATATTATGGCTTCACAGAGATCAATAATCTATCTGGGTTAATCATAGAAAGCAGTGGTAATAATCTGCCGGATCCTGTGGAAATCACTACTGCAGAACTCGCTTCGTCAGAAGCTTATGAATCTGTGCTGGTAAAAGTGAATGATGTAGAAGTAACTATTGCTCCCAATGATTATGATGAAGCATTTGTTCTGGGAGCAGAATTTGAATCTATCACCGGGCTTGTGGAATACAGTTTGTTTTTTACTACAAATTAATAAGCACTACGTGCTAAAAACATAGACCATTTCACATAGTTGAGCAGGAGTCAACTGTACCCAGGAAAAAACTTCTGGCAACCGTTCGTATCCAGAAATTAGTTCGTAATAAAGTCAGTTTTTGTCGTATAGAACTCCTACCCCGAGTATGGTTCATCCCGATGTATGGGGACTGACTTAGTTTTTATTTTTTCTTCGTAGAGGATAACTATTTATAGAAATAATAATAACACCTGCAATACAGAAAAGGCAGGGATATATTACTAATCCCTGCCTTTTTTGTGAGGAAAAAAGAGTTTATTTCATCATTACCATTTTGCCAGAAGTTTGAAAACTGCCAGACTTAATTTTATATAAATATATCCCTGATGCTGACTTACTACCTCTGTCATTATCACCATTCCAAATCACTTCCTGCTCACCTGCCATCAGATTATCTGCTACCAGTCGTTTCACAAGTTGTCCACTGATATTATATATATTCAGCTCAATATAGGCATCATTTGCCAGATTAAATTTAATAGTGGTAGTGGGATTAAAGGGATTAGGGTAATTAGAAATCTTAGTTTGAGCAATGATGGCATCATTATCATTTTCTGTGATACCATCCAGATTCGGTGCCATAAATGATGCTGTCATTGGAATAAAGTCACCCGTACCGTCTGGATAACGACCATAACTGACGTCAGTTTCCTGAGCAATATAATTGATTTCATCCATAACATTTCCAAATGGATCAGATAAGATGATAGTTTCGCCAGAAGCAGAAAGCTTAAAGTTTGTGTGATATTCGCCCTGTTCCTGGTCTTCATCAGCCCAAAAGCATAAGAAACCATTGGCTGCAATTACCGTCCCTTCCGGTATTTGCCATTTTTCAGGATTTGCCTGATCATCAGAAAGATAATATCCACTGATATCTAAGTCATCTTCATTCCAGTTATAAAGCTCCAGCCAATCATCATATTCACCGACTTCATCTTCAACTACATTGTCATTATCCGCCATAAACTCATTAATAGCTATATTCTGTTCCGGCAAATATATAAGCTCCTGCGTGTAATATTCATAAGCTGCCCGGACAGGACTAAAGGCAGAAGCATTGCTATTATCTGCCACTATATAATAGCTTAGAATACTCCCATTCGCACTAAGATTGCCAGCAAACAAGCCATCATCAGCCATTCCATCTTCATGCTGTCCATCATCAAAAAGTTCTGTGACGCAATAGCCACCTATCTCACTGGTTCGCCAGTTTATATATGCTTCATCAGCAGTTTCAATCTGCACGCTAACCAACATTTCTTCTCCAGATATTGGTTCTTCAGGAGAAAATTCTGTTGTGCCTATTTCCGGCTGAGCAACAGTGAAATCCGCTAAACCAAGTAAATAATCTGCCCGTTCTTCCATCAGTTGAGTAATACCGGGAATTTGCTGAGGTCCAAAACCAACTGAAGAATCCACATTCTGGAGAAATTGACTGTAAGTATAAAATTTATTCGGATCAGCTTGAACTTCGGCATCAATGATATCCTGAACCTCCAAAGCTCTGGTTTCATACCAGCCATTTGCAATATTTTCATTTAGGATAGTTTTCAGATGGGCAATATATCTCGTTTTATATACAGGATTATCCATAATTTTAGTAATAATAGGATAATCAGAATTATTCTCATTAAGATAAGGATCAAGGTGTTGCAGATTAGTGATATTCATAGGAGGACCACCCCCTAACAGCATGGCAAATACACCAAAGTTTTCATTCAAATCCCAGATTATCGGATTAAACTGCCCGTCACCTGTCTGATATAGATAATAATTATGCCCAAAATTTATCGGTGCATCCAGATTCACCAGGGCATTATCAAAAGCAAGCATCCAAAGATGAGCATCCACATTCAGTACTGTTTCCATCTCTGCTGGTGTATTATTAAAGATGTCCAGAAAATTGATTAATTCATCCCAACCTTCATCTGATTTTAATTCATAGAAATCTGTGTAGTCATCAGCTTCTGTACCCAGATAATCCCAGATCACTGTTACATCTTGAGGACTGTCATTTGTCAGTTCACCCTTAAAAAAGGCATTGTCTCTATTACCAAAATTGGTCTCAGCAAAATACTTATCTACAGATTGCACGCTGGTGTATAATCCCAGATACTCACCATTAATAGTAACTTTCATATAGTTTGCCTCACTGGCTGCCATATATTTACTCGCTATCTCATAACTTAGTGTTTCACGCACAAAGGATGGATCATTCCAGACATTAGCCAGTTTCAACGTTCCATATCCATCTATTTCCTGATCATCGATCACATGATCAAGCTTAATATTCAATGGGTTTTTCACCCGGTTACTGCTATAAGTACTATTACCCTTATAACGCACTCCCACACTGTTATACTGCACACCATTGATCAAGGCTGTACCTGTTAATCGCTCTTCATCTCCGGCATTATAATAACTGTCTAAAATAGAATCCCAGTTGCTTTCCGCAAAAGTGATCTCTACTTCATTGATGGTCTCAATATCATAAAATCCCTGACCTGCCAGCAGCATGATCAAGCTCACAAACATACTCACTAAAACTAATTTCATTTTCATTTTTTACCTCACATATTCTCTCAGACAATACTTGTTAAAAAATACTGCAAAAAAAATATTTGACGAATTATTCCTCCAGCTTAAAAGAAACTCATGAAAAAGAAAATCCAACAGATACTTAAATCAGTCTTTGGCTATGATGAATTTAGAGATTTACAGCAAACCCTGATTCTAAATGTGCTGGCAAAAAAACACTCTTTAGGGATCATGCCCACTGGCAGCGGTAAATCTATCTGCTACCAGATACCAGCACTCATCTTTCCCGGGCTCACTGTTGTAGTCTCACCTCTAATCAGTCTCATGAAAGACCAGGTTGACCAGTTACGCGAATTAGGAATAAAAGCCACTTACCTGAATAGCTCACTGCCCCGCTCTGAATATGAAGATATCGTCTCTGATATTTCACGCTCAAAATACAAACTGCTCTATATTGCTCCTGAAAGTCTGCTCACTGACCGGATTCTCTGGTTATTAAAAAGCACTGATGTAAGCCTGATCACGGTTGATGAAGCGCACTGCATCTCAGAATGGGGTCATGATTTCCGCCCAGAATACCGTCAACTGGCAGATCTGCGAGATCATTTTCCCCAGGCTGCATTTCTGGCACTAACTGCCACTGCCACCAAAACTGTGCGTATTGATATTGCCCATATCCTCAAAATTGACTCACCAAATGTCTTCGTCTCCAGTTTTAATAGACCTAATCTCTATCTGGCAGTTGAACTAAAAACCGATGCCCATCGCCAGATTATAGATTTTCTCAAGTTTTTTCCCAATGAATCTGGTATTATCTATTGTGCTACACGTAAACAGGTTGATGAATATACACATTTTCTCCAGCAAAAGGGACTTTCTGTGCTGCCCTATCATGCGGGACTCACTGATAGTCAACGCCTGCATAACCAGGAGAATTTTAGCCGCGATGATGTGCAGATCATGGTGGCAACTATTGCCTTCGGGATGGGCATCAATAAACCAAATATTCGCTATATTCTCCACACTGATCTGCCCAAAAATATAGAAACCTATTACCAGCAGATCGGACGGGCAGGACGTGACGGTGAACCTGCTTCTTGTCTGCTGCTCTTTAATTATGGTGATCTGATCAAGATCAAGTATTTCTTTAAAGAAAAATCTGAAACTGAACAAGTGCACGAAAATAACCTCCTGCAGCAAATGTTGCGATTCTGTGAAACTGATGTCTGCCGCAGACAGATACTACTGAACTATTTCGGTGAAGAATACGCGGAAACAAACTGTCAGAATTGTGATAACTGCCTCACTGATGATCAAGAAAAGACAGACCTTACTGTCCAAGTACAGAAATTCCTCTCCTGCATCTGGCGAACAAAAGAACTCTTTGGTGCAAATTATATTATCAATATCCTGCGAGGCTCCAAAGATAAACGCCTGCTCGAAAATAGACACGATCAGCTTTCCACTTATAATATTGGCACTGAGCACAGTAAAAGACAATGGAATGAATTATACAGCAAATTGATCAGCGCCAGAATTATCACTCGTGAAGAACATTACGGCTCTTTAAAACTTACTCCCAAAGCCTGGGACATTCTTAATAATAAAACCACTTATATGGGTAAACTGCGACCTGACACTAAACCCGAAAAACCTGTTCCAATCGAAAAAATAGAGCTTGAGTATGATCAAAACCTCTTTGAACTGCTGCGCGCAGAACGCAAAAGGATTGCCAATCAGAAAAATGTTCCACCTTATGTAATATTTCCTGATAAAACTCTTCATGAACTGGCATATTATTTCCCGCAGTCAGAGGAAAGCCTGCTCAGTATTCACGGTATAGGAGAGATCAAAGCCATATCTTATGCCCCTCTATTCCTTCCACTTATCCAGAAATATGCTGCAGAGCACAGTATCTCAGAAATATCTAAAAGAGGTAGTGCAAAAAAGAAAAGCAGTACGCTAAAATACTTCCATACTGCAGAATTATTCAACTCAGGAAAGCTCATCCATCAAATATCAGAGGAACTGGGTATTGGGACTGAAACTATTATTCGCCATCTCTATGCGTATCTTCAAGCAGGACATAAGCTGAACAGAATTCCTGACGAGCAGGATAATTTCCCTGATCTGAAAGAAATTGAAGTTTCTTTCCCTTATTTTCAAAGCTTAGGTACTGAATTCCTCAAACCAATTTTTGAAGCACTTAATGGTGCTATCCCCTACGAAATTCTCCGTAAAGCCCGTCTAATTTACCTGATAATGAATTCAAATTCTTACACTTAAAAGTATATAAATATATGTTTTCAGGGGATGCAGATCAGACTAAATGCTTGACACTGAGTAACGGGGATAATTTCTGGACATCAGCAGAGCGCCCCAGTAGCTCAGCTGGATAGAGCAGTTCCCTCCTAAGGAAAAGGTCATGTGTTCGAATCGCGTCTGGGGCGCCAGTTATTTTACCCTTTAAATTCACCTATATATTGTTTCAACTTTTGATTATCAATTTCTAATATACTGGCTTTTATGACCTCTAAATGCCCGTTATTTTTTATGGAATCAAATCTTTCAATATTTCTTGTTAATGCTTTAACATCAATATTTTGTTTTAATAACTGAGTGACAACATTAAAACCTGTAATTTCATTGGCACCTAATACTAAGATTTTCATATAATTTCTTACCTCTTTTTTTCATATCTACATCACGATTTACACATTCACCTGTTTGACGGCTAATGTATGCAAGTCACGCCAATTTTTCTATTGTACATATCCAACTATATTTATGGTAATTTATAGTGCAATAACAACGGATGAGTAATTATTATCAACCAAAATACTTTTCAACTTTTCAGGGCATGTAAATTTCTGCCAATGGCAGTTTAAATTGGTACAATTTTGGCAGTGAAAACTGGTACAGAATCTCATGTTAATTTATTCATAGTCACTTTCAGCCAGCTTATCCACCCCAATCTCGCCAGTGTTTCCGCTGACAAAATCTTTCAGGAATTCAAATAATTGGGGTAAATTCTCAATTCCCTATATTTACGAAAAAATAATATAACC
>Ga0307991_1001193_pt1 | contig 18405 bp, 12 predicted proteins | sample EllFjometagen131_FD_203146 | JGI IMG/M metagenome (GOLD analysis project Ga0307991, IMG submission 203146) | Marine microbial communities from Ellis Fjord, Antarctic Ocean - #131 | ecosystem: Environmental > Aquatic > Marine > Unclassified | place: Southern Ocean | collected 2014-10-08 | reverse complement strand
ATCGTTAAGCCACTCTTCTTTATTAATGGAGAGAAGCGTTTCAATGATGTCCTTGTCTATGTCTAGCCCTGAGAGATCGAGTGCATCGACAGTAGGTAGAAATCCTATCGCTGTCTCTACAGCTTTGCCATGCCCTGATGTCCTTTCTAAGATCCATTTTAGTACGCGGATATTTTCTCCGAAGCCGGGCCACATGAATGATCCGTCATTGTCCTTCCTGAACCAGTTGGCATAGTAGATTTTCGGGAGCTTATCTTGTGATGTTTTCTTACCGATCGAGAGCCAGTGTGCAAAGTAGTCGCCCATATTGTATCCACAGAATGGTAGCATGGCGAAGGGGTCATGACGTAGGTTTCCGACTTCTCCCGATGCGGCGGCTGTCGTTTGTGAAGATGTGCTGGCGCCCATGAATACTCCGTGCTCCCAGCTGAATGATTCGTATACCAACGGTATCGTTGTGTTACGTCGGCCACCGAAGATTATCGCCGATATAGGTACACCCTTAGGGTCTTCCCAAGCTTCGTCGAGTATAGGACATTGCGATAGCGGAGCCGTAAAGCGGGCATTTGGGTGCGCGGCTTTTTCTGTAGATTGTGGTGTCCATGGTTTGTTGAGCCAACTTGTGAGCTGTTCCGGAGCTGTGTCTGTCATGTTTTCCCACCAGACATCACCGTTGTTGGTAATGGCGACGTTTGTGAAGATGGAATTCTTTTCTATGGATTTCATAGCGTTGAGGTTCGATTTTATAGATGTTCCGGGGGCAACGCCGAAAAACCCGTATTCAGGGTTTATAGCATGTAGTTGGCCGTCGTCGCCGAATTTCATCCATGCTATATCGTCGCCAATACATTCAATTTTCCAGCCGGGCAGCTTTGATGTGAGCATGGCAAGGTTCGTCTTGCCACATGAGCTTGGAAACGCGGCGGCGATATATTTTTTTTCTCCCAAGGGATTTGTTATTCCCATTATAAGCATATGCTCGGCGAGCCATCCTTCATTGCGAGCAATTGATGATGCAATGCGTAAGGCAAAGCATTTTTTACCCAAAAGAGCATTGCCGCCGTAACCACTTCCATACGACCATATAGCGCGTTTTTCAGGGAAGTGTGCTACATATGTATTTGCAGTATTACATGGCCATGGAACATCATGATCTCCATTTTCCAGTGGTACTCCGACAGAGTGTATGCAGTGGACGAAGTCTTCATTGCCAAGAGTCTCGAGGACGCGAGTTCCCATGCGGGTCATTATGCGCATGTTGCAGACGGCATACGGTGAGTCGGTAATTTCTACTCCAATGTGAGACAGTGGAGAGCCTATAGGTCCCATGCTGAAAGGCATAACATACATCGTTCTGCCGTGCATGCATCCAGTGAACAGTTCGGTTAGGTGTGCCGTCATCTCATGAGGAGGGCTCCAGTTGTTCGTAGGACCTGCATCCTCTTCTTTTTCGCTGCAGATAAAAGTCCGTTCTTCAACGCGTGCTACATCGGTGGGGTCGGAGAAACACGCATAGCTGTTAGGGCGTAGCTTTTCGTTTAGCTTTATGAATGTACCTGCTTTTACCAGTTCTTTGCACAAAATATCATATTCTTCTTGTGATCCGTCGCATAGATGTACGGCTTCAGGCTGGCAGAGAGTAGCAATCTTCTTAATCCATGAAACTAGTATTGTATTGGATGTCCATGATTTAAAGGATAAAGGTTTTTGAATGTTTTCGTCGGAAAGAATAATACTCATAGGTGCAATGCTCCTGTTAGTATGCCCGGTTAGATTCAAGAAAAGATGTCACCATAAAGATAAAGCGAATCATAATTTTATCTCTGGATACGAGTTTATATACCCGATGTCATTTTGCGTCGTTTAAATTTATCCAGGTATTCCAAGGCTTTCCCTGTGCCTAGACATACGACCAAAAGTGGATTCGGTGCTATAATAACAGGGAGTCCTGTCTCTTTTATCAATGCTTTGTCGAGATTTTTTATCATGGATCCGCCTCCGGCTAGTACCATACCGCGTTCTACGAGGTCGGCAGCAAGCTCTGGAGGGCACTTTTCTAGTGTCAGTTTTACAGCTTCGACAATCTGTTGCAAAGGTTCTGTTAGGCATTCGCGGATCTCTACGGAATTTATACGCTTTGTTATTGGTAGTCCCGCCACCTGGTCACGACCGCGTACTTCCATTTCGAGTTCATTGTTGCCTAATGGATATGCTGATCCTATGGCTATTTTAATTTCTTCTGCAGTGCGCGGTCCTATCATCAGGTTATATGTTCTGCGCATATAGTTTATGATACATTCGTCGAATTCATCTCCGGCGATTCTTAGTGATCGCGATTCTACTATGCCCCCCAAAGAGATTATTGCGATCTCTGTAGTGCCTCCTCCTATGTCGATGATCATATTTGCCGATGGTTCATGGACAGGAAGACCTACTCCGATGGCGGCGGCCATGGGTTCTTCTATTAGGATGACTTCTTGGGCTCCGGCATGTAATGCGGAATCTTCTACGGCGCGTTTCTCGACGCCAGTGATCCCAGAAGGTACGGCGATAAGGATTTTTGGGCGAAACAAGCTCCTCGTTGGAGTAACCTGTTTTATAAGAGTCTTAAGCATTGCTTCAACGATTTCGAAGTCGGCGATAACTCCATCTTTCATGGGGCGAACTGCGTGGATTTTCCGCGGAGTTTTACCGAGCATGGCTTTAGCTTTGTTCCCGACAGCTAGAACTTCATTGGTGGTAGCGTCTATGGATACCACCGATGGTTCGACGAGTACTATACCCCTTCCACGGACGTATACCAATGTGTTTGCTGTTCCCAGGTCTATGCCGATGTCATGGGAGAACATACCCATAACATGGTTGAATTTTTTTATTGTCGATTGTCCGAATGTCTTTAATCTATAAGCGATATCTTTAACATCATTTTTTGTCATAACTTTAAACCTAAGTTTGAAGCAGGCCGAGCACTTCTTTCCATGTTAATTTTGCTATTGTTTCATCATCGCTACTGACGATTTGTTTCACCAGTTCTTTTTTACTATTTTGGAGCTGCACAATCTTTTCTTCTATGGTTCCTAATGTTACTAACTTATATGACGAGACCATATTTTTTTGTCCAATACGATGAACGCGATCGGTCGCCTGATTCTCTACGGCAGGGTTCCACCACATGTCATAGTGGATGACAGTATCTGCTCCGACGAGATTTAGTCCGGAGCCTCCCGCTTTAAGAGAAACTAGAAAGATAGGTATTGTTTTGTCATCGTTAAATTTATTGACGACATCAAGGCGATTTTTTGTCGATCCATCGAGGTATGCGAAGCGTATCCCTCGCTGCTTGAGGTCTTCTTTGATGATGTTTAGCATGCGAGTGTATTGACTGAAGACTACGGTTTTATGATTTCCTTCGATGAGAGACCCGAAGAGTTCGAAAAGCATGTCGTATTTTGCAGAGTCGCCTTTCTCTACATTTTCTTTTGCGAAGATTGCAGGATGGCAGCATATCTGTTTCAGGCGTGTTAATGTGGCGAGGATATGGATCTGTACTTTTCTGAAGCCATCTTTGTCGACGAGCTTGCAAAGCTCTTCTCTGGCTGAATTGGCATATGAGTTGTATAGCTCTCTTTGTGTATCTGAGAGTTGACAGTGGTATACTATCTCTGATATTGGTGGCAGGTCTGATAGGACATCTTTTTTCATCCGTCGTATCATAAATGGTGAGACTTTTTTGCGCAGAGTTTCTAGCTTAGTGTTCTTTTTGTCACTAGGCGTTGCCTGTCGTAGATATCTTTCTACAAAACGGTTGTGCGATCCGAATAATCCTGGCATTAAGAAGTCGAAAAGGCTCCATAGCTCTTCAATGGAATTTTCTATAGGAGTTCCAGTGAGAATGAGGCGGTGGTCTGCGCTGATCATCTTCACGGATTTTGCGTTGCGTGTCTCAGGGTTTTTAATATGTTGTGCTTCATCAAGGATGGCGTAGCTGAAATTTATTTTTTTATATTCTTCTATATCCTTTTGTAACAGACCGTAGGATGTTATTACGACGTCGTAATCTTTCGATTGTGTCATAATTTTTTTTCGTTGTTCAGGGGTGCCGTCGATGACAACAGCGCGAATGTCCTTGTTGAATTTAGAGAATTCTTCTTTCCAGTTATATGTCAGAGAGGTCGGACATATTACTAGCGATAATGATCCGGGGCAGTCGCGTTTTTTTTGTGTTATTGCTACGATGGCTTGCAGGGTTTTTCCTAGACCCATGTCATCGGCAAGAATGCCGTTGAGGTGCATATTCCTGAGACGTTCCAGCCAGTGAATACCTTCTTTCTGGTAGTTGCGTAGGACAGCATTGATCTGTTTCGGTATTTTGCTTACAGTTATGGGCTTGATGCCGAGCATCTGCTCACGCATTTCTATTAGGGTATCGGTTATCGTGAAATCTATCGGTAGTGTTTCAACATGTGAGGGATCGATAGTAACAAGACTCCATAATGGGTGCTCCTGCTTAATGGGCCCTAGTCTCTTTATGCCGATTTCATCGAATAGTTCTATTATTGGCCGAAGTTTTTCGAGGTCTAGGACAAGGATTTTTTGTGGTGTGTGTGGTATCTCGGCTCCGGTATTATTCTTTCCTTGTTTTCTGGGGCGCGTCAGGTTGATATAAGTTTTGTTCGAAGATAGACATTCCCATAGCTGTTCTATTCTAACACCCGACAGATCTCCCTGGATGTCCAGGTTTATGGTGTATGAGTTTATATGTTCTGACTCTGTGAGTGACAATGTAAAAGATGTGTCGTCGTAGATAAATTGTTCCAGAAGGTTCTCTGGGCAGTGAAATTCTATACGGTATTGATTGCGCGGGATTATTTCTGTCATGAATTCTACAACTTTCTTGTCACTTTTTGTGACATATACTCCGTCTTTCTGCTCGAAGGTAAAGTCTTGGAAAAGATTGTTGATAATGTCGCGTTCTTCTGCGAGATCCCGTGCAAGGATTCCGTGTTCTGTAACGAAAGATGTTATATCTTTGTTTGTAAGATGCATCTGTGACGCGTGGATTTCGATGTTGTCATAGATAAAACAAAGCGACGCTTCGAGCTCATTGTTGATATAATTGATATCGCATCTTGCTTCAAGAGGTCCTGCAAAGGGGATTGTGATGAATTTGTTCAGAAGTTTTAGATTGGAGACTTTGGCAAATCTTTGGAGTTCAGGAAGAGCATTTTCTACAAACGTACCGAAGAGCGGTTCAGGGATGGTCATATCGCGGATTGTAGGAAGGTTCTGAAGATGCATGCGCTTGATATGCTGCTGGAATGGGTAATATGTGTTCTTATATATGATTCCGGGGTTTGCGCATTCGAAAAGATGCGCCTCTTCTGGGGCGATTTTTGTATGATTGTTTAGCGCTATCAATGGCTTAAGAAGAATCTTTTGTGCAGGTATCTGAAAAAGCTGCAGTTCGAAATGAAGGCCTACCGGAGATGGGGAAAAACGAAGAGGGTTTTCAAGGTTTTTGTCGTAGATGTATGGCATAGGAATGTGTGGTGTTGGCGGAGAAGATGAGCATTCCGAAGTTGTGGAGGGCATCGTGATCCAATTATGTGCTTGTGATAATATAGACCCGAAAGCGTCGTTGCCAATTTCGGCTATTCTTGGATTGTAGTCGTTTTCATCGGGATTGCTATGCTTATATCGAACATGGTCGATGATTATACATAAAAGTTCGGAGCCTTCTTCATTGAAGGAACGAGGGGAAAAAAAGAACCTCTTGCCTCCGAGATATAAGGGCTCCTGATATCGTATGGGTTCCAAAAACTCCCTGATATTTGGGATGTGTAGAGGTTTGGACCTGTTCGGAAGCCGTAGCGCTAGGTGAAATTCTATAGCATTATTGTAGTTGAGCGATTGCTGTGGCTGAAGGTCGAAGACTATGGCAAGTTCTGCTCTGTCTTCGACAATCTGTTCTTTGGGGAGGAAGAATGGTGAGCTCCAGAAAATTTTCGATGCCTGGTTATATTCTTCCAGAACTTCGCGTTGGAAATTTTTCCCATCAAGTTTCTGCTGTTTTCCTTCGGATTGCTTGAATGTTTCGATTAGTTGTTTTTTACCTTCGTCATCGATATTGTCCTCTTCCTTGAAGTTTGCTTCTTTGGAGTATTCGACGACAATCTTATCGAAATGATCGTGTAGATAAAAGAGCATGGCAGTGAGATGCTGACAATCGTAATTATAGGGACAATCGCAGTTAGAATCGAGAACTTCCGATTCGAGACGTCCGATTTCTATTTCGCATTCATACGCGTTGTTGAAATTTCCAAGGACTTTACCGCTGATTTTCACAGTTTCCGTGCCCATGCTTATGATCTTGGCAGAGACGACCATGCTATTCTCGTAAAGTTCCTTCCCATTTTTAATAATGGTTGAGGAAAAATCTTGTTTTAACTTTCTAAAATTAAGCATAATTATATCAAATGATGGTGCATTTTATTAAATTTTTACTCCTTTCCAGAGACGAACGCAACGAAAAAATGATGTTAACGCGTGTTTTTGATCGTAGAACAATCGTGAGTTGTCGTATATGGCATGTTTCTTGCTTTTCATTATTTGAAACAGAATATTCGTAGATTGAGGGTTATTATGGGTGTATACAGAAGCAGAGGCCGGCGAAGCTTTAACTGGAAAAAGGTGACGCCTAGCTCGATTAAGGAAGTTAATGGTCACTATGATCTTCTTGGCGAAGAAGGTATTCTCCGGAAGATTGTTGATGGTGGCGTTCCAAGGTCTGTCATTATATGGGGACCCGCTGGCTGCGGGAAAACGACGATGTCGCGACTCTATGCAAAGGAATTTTCTTCTATGCCGATTTCTTGCAAATTTCATAGCAAAAGTAATGCGTTGAAATTCGCGAGTGTAATGAAGAAGGTTGAAGAAGACCTGAAAAAGAAAAAAGGTGACGGATATACAGTCCTTTTTCTTGATGAGATACATCTCCTCCATCAAGAAGACCAGAAACTTCTTGTGTCTTATCTGGAGAATAAGTCGTTTATACTTGTCGCTGCTACGATATGTAAGCCTCAACGCATTTTAATCCCTGAGATTCTGGAAAAAGATATTGTGGAGTGTCGTGTATATAATCTTGATGACGAGGCTTTAGGGGGGGTTCTTTCTAGGTGTGAAAAGAGGTATAAATACCTTTCTACAATGACTGTAGAAGGTAGGGAATTATTGTTGAATAAGAGTGATGGCTGTGGTAGAAGTCTAATTAGAATGATAGAGCTTATGCATGTAAAAATACCAGCTGCTGAGCGGAAGAATGAGACGTCTGTCATGTTTCCTCTTACGCGTGATAAGGTCGAGGAACTTATAACTATACGTGCTGAAGAATTGCGCTCTATCAGAAAATATGCGCTGAGCGATTTAAAGAAAGGCATTGTAAAATATGACTGTCATTATGCTTTGGGGATGCTGGCCTATTTGTTTGAGATCGGTGTTGATCCAAAAGAAATTATGGCGAAGCTTGTCAGAATTTCTGTTGAGGATGTCGGAGTTTGTGATCGCGACGCTTTTGCGTATATTAAGTCAGCATGCCGGGCATATTATAAGACTATTCCGGAGAAGAGGGATATTGCCCTCATTAAAGCTGTGGCATACCTTTCAGAGGCTCCTAAGAATAGAGATTACCATTATGGATATATCAGGGAAGGTGACGAGTTTTTTGTTAATTTTTTCGACAGGGAAATGTATATACAGAAAAGGTTGTCGTATCGACCTTTCTACAGTTCTATGGAGAAGAAATTTAAAGAGAAAATCCGTTATGCCAAAAAGTGGTTTCCGAAAATTCAGCGACAGATACGTAAAGAAATGAAGCGAGAGAATATGGTCGTTGCTGTGCAAGATTGTAGTATATAAATGTTAACAAAAGAGTGTTGATCGATGACTGACAATTATTTCCCTTATATTGGCATGGAGACAGGTGCTAGTAATACTATACCTGATTATTTCCCTGATAATAGCTATGGCTATCGCCTTCCGTTCTATTACATATACAAGCAAATGCTTTCAAGTAGCACTGTAGACAGCTTTGATGCTGATATAAAAAAATTCGCTGCTCAAACGGTTGCCGGAACGACGCGGTACGATCTCTATGGGGCTGAGTTTTCAGAAATTAAAGCGTCTGATTATATATATAGTGATTTCCAGCGGGCGTGGTGCGATTATCTTATAGAGGCCCATCCAGGGGTTGATAGTTCCAGTAATGTAACTATCGATAATTCTACGATACAAGGATATATTTCTAACGAATATATTAAGGTCGGCAATTCTTCAATAACCAATGAGATGGGGGAACTCGAAGAAGGGCAGGATGAGATCCTTACAGTAATAAACACTATCAATAGATTGTTGTCCCTTTTTAATAAAAAGGGGACAAGCCAGTCGGATTTCGAGGTTGAAGTCAAAGAGAATGGCACCGATCCCGAACTTACCGTTGAGTCGCATCTTCTTAAAGCCGATTATGACGAGATGTGTATTGTATATTCTGATTTGCAGGGATATTCTTCTGAAACCGAGAACGTTCATCTTCGGGAAGCGATTTCTTCTGTTCTCTCTGATCTAAGACCTTATTATACGAAAATTGTGCCAGGTGGGGCTTATTATACAGATACCGAAAAAGAAAATGCGTTTTTTCTTTTTGATGACGTCGATGATGCTTTCGATGCATGGTACAATCAGGAAACTAAGGTATATTCTGTTCCAACAGATATTAGCGAGGAAGAGGCTTATGAGGCGTGGAAAGAGGAGTGGGGTAAGGACAGATTCCGTTCAGGGTTGCGTTATGACCTTCCCGAGGGCAATAAAACCACAGAGTACCTTGGAATAAGTCAGGGTGGGCAGACATGGAAGGTTGGGGGCTACACTCTTAGGACAGCAGGAGATGTTCCTTCAGCAAGAGGTACCGCCGACAATATTTCTACAGAGATTAAAGCGCGTGCCGATATAGGCGATCCGTGGCTAGACCAATGGGATGTTAAGACAGATGCTCTTCCTTCTGAGATTAAGCGCTTGATCGAGGAACAATACAGTGGTGATTTGATGATAACAGCTTCTGAAAAGGAAAAGTTGATCGAAGACCAGGGAGGTTTAGACGGAGATTTTTATAATATGTTTAATGTAATATATAGTTTGAGGGGTAGGGTAGAAGCAAATCCAGACCAGCATGAATGGACCACAACTACTATGGAGCAGTTTGTTGGTTTTGCTGATGAAATAACAAAAAATGTGCCTTCTATAGAACAGCGAGACGGACTTCTTTCGTTGCTAGTTTCTGTTTTCACTGGCACTGTGGAATCGCGTGCTGATGAGCTTAACAAGTATTGTGATTTGCAAAATATTGGTGATGATAATGTTAGGCATGGAATTTACGAGGATTATGACGCTACAACATCTGTAAATGATAATGACTGGAATGATTCCGATCCTTCATGGTGGCGTGCTGGACATCGTCCTGAGATTTCTCAAGTTGTGAAGCATGAAGGGACAGGGAGCGATAGATATACAGTATATACAAAAGTAAATGGTTTTACGGTTAAGGCATATACAGACAATAGTTCCTCGCATGATCATTTGTTGATACCATATGCACAGAAGGCGCTGATGATACAGCAGAGAGATGATTTGGACCTTGGCTTTGAATCTGATGAAGCGAATAGTAAGCGTATGGTTGAATATACCATGACTGGTATATACGATGGTGATAATGGTGCTATCTCAAAACATCTCATGAACGCTGTAGTCATAGCTGAGAATATGAACGAGGTTGTGAAGTCAAAACTCCGGAAGTCGATGTTCGTCTTCGAAGAGTTCTATAAATCATCGAATGAGGTTATCGAAACGGTACATCAAGCTTTGTTGAATGCTGCCCGAAGAATTAAGGGCCAATAGTTGATACGTAGCATTAGTAACGAAAAAAAAGTAAATTTTCCTTCAAAAAAATACTAGCAAAAATGTTTAACATGTATTATACTGACAAAAAAGGTTAATGCAGCTTCCCCACTGCCAGTTCTAGCTCAAAGTTTCCTCCATTCTTTGATTTAGGACTGGCGCTTTTTTTGTTTATTTTTTTTATTGAAAAGTTTACTTGTATGATTCTAGAGACTGGAACGCACGATATATGCGACTTCGTATATTTCTTGCGAAGTCAGTGTGCAATGTTCTGCAAGTTCAGATCAAAAAAAGGTTGCAGTAAAAATGTGGACGGTAGTATAAATTGTTGTTCTTTTGCGGGTGTAGCTCAGTGGTAGAGCGTCACCTTCCCAAGGTGAGTGTCGTGAGTTCGATCCTCATCACCCGCTTGAGTCGGAAAAAAGTGTATGGTGCCTATGCGGGTGTAGCTCAGTGGTAGAGCATCACGTTGCCAACGTGAGGGCCGTGAGTTCGAATCTCATCACCCGCTATGCGCCATTTTTTATATAACAATTGAGGCGTTTTGTGTCAGATAATCATCAAGTATCGAAAGAAGAAGAAAATATTACTAGTGGTGCAAAAGTTTTTGAGGGTAATGACATCATTGTTAAGATGTTGCAGAGCCCTGGGTGTGGTGTTAAACTTGAAGTGTCAGTCGCTCCGCAGGCGACGATAGCAGCACACAGAAAAGCTTTAAAGAAGATCAACAGGGAGGTATCTGTTCCTGGTTTCAGGAAGGGTAGAGCTCCGGAGCAGTTGATCGCGAAGAATTATAAGTCGTATGTTGACGAGCAATGGAAGGAAATTCTGTTGTCTGTGAGTTTCCCGGAAGCTATTGAACTCGTTAAAGTATATCCATTTAGTGAGAGAAGCGTGAAATCTTCTAAAGTTGAGAGCCATTCTTATGAGGATGGTTCTTTAATAGTATTCGACTATGAAAGTGAACCTCAGATTCCGAATATTGACTTTGAAGTATTGTCGATAGAGGGTTCGGAACAAAAGGTTATCGAGGATAAGGATGTCGCCGAAAGGATTGAGATGGTAATAGGCCAGTATGCTGACTGGGAGGACATCGAGGACCGTTCTGCTGAAGAGGGTGATTTCGTAGATATTGATGTTGAAGCTATCGATCCTGATCCAGGTAGAAAGCTATGTTCTGATACGCGTTTTAAAGTTGCCGAGGGTGAGATGGGTGGCTGGATGCGTAAAGCTGTCATAGGTCTTAATGCTGGCGATAGTGTCGAACGTGTCAGCGAGTTCGATGATAGTGCTGACGATGATGCTAAGGAAAATTTCATACCGACAAAATGCACTATTTTTGTTAAGAAGATCATAAAGCAGATTCTTCCTGAACTTGACGACGAGTTTTCTAAAAAAGTAGGCTGTGAAAACGTCGAGGACTTGAAAAACAAGATTTTAGAGCAGATGAAAACTGAGGCTAAGGACGATGCTAGAAATGTTATGAGAAGGCAAGTTGATGAGATGCTTCTCGAGAAGTTCATTTTCGATGTTCCTCTGACAGTTGCAGGTGTAGAGCGAAGAGTTCGTATACGTGAGCGTGTGCAGAAGCTTAAAGATCAGAAGGTTTCCGATAAAGATATTGCTAGCATGGAAAAAGAAATTGAAGCTGAAGTCGCTGTAGAGGTTGACAGGGCATTGAGAGGGTTCTTTTTGACCAGGAATCTTGCTGAAAAGAATAATATTGAGGTTTCCGAAGAAGAGATTACCCTAGAGGCTGTTAAGTATAGTTTATACCATGGCAAAAAGATGTCATCGGAAGACTCGGAATTGCGTTCTCGGATACATATGGGAATACTTTCTGATAAAGTCAAAGATTATCTTATAGATAATATTTCGACAACAAAAGACTTGACCGAGTAATAGTAGTGTTATTATAACTGAATTTTTCATGTAGCAACAAAAAGAAAAGGTGCTTGTTATGTCTTTAACTCCATATGTTGTCGAGGATACTGGTCGCGGTGAGCGTTCCATGGATATCTATTCCCGTCTTCTTAAGGACCGGATCGTGTTTATCGGAACACCGATTGACGATCATGTTGCCAATGTTGTGGTCGCACAGCTATTATTTCTGAAGATGGAAGATCCAAAGAAAGATGTTCATCTGTATATTAACTCTCCCGGTGGAGTTGTGTCGTCTGGCATGGCTATTTACGACACTTTACGTTTCCTTGGGTGCGATATTAATACGTATTGTATCGGTCAGGCAGCATCTATGGGTGCAGTATTGCTTGCAGCAGGAACAAAGGGTAAACGATATTCCTTGCCGAACAGCAGGATGATGATACATCAGCCTTCCGGAGGCGTCGGAGGTACTTCGGCAGATATAGCTATTCAGGCTGATGAAATTCGTAAGATGAAGCGTCGCCTGTCGGAAGTATTGTCTGAATGTACTGGCCAGACAATGGATAAAATCATGGAAGATTCTGACAGGGATTATTTTATGAGTCCTCAGGAAGCGAAAGATTATGGTATTATTGATGAAGTGATTGTTCATGGAAAGTCAACTTCAGATTCTGAGTCTGCTACAAAATCAAAATCAAAGTCGAAAAAAAGTGGTGAAAGTTGAGTAGAAAATCGTTTTCTTCTAAAGAAATAGCAAGCTGTTCATTCTGTGGACGTACGGAAGATGTTGTCGAGAAGCTGATCTCAGGTCCTAATGTCTACATATGTGATAAATGCGTACGTCTTTGTATGGACATTGTCGAGAAAAAAGCGGCAAGTCAAGATTTCAAGATTTTGAAACCACTTGAAATCAAGGAACGTCTAGATGAGCATGTTATTGGGCAGGATTCCGCTAAAAAAACAATAGCTGTGGCAGTGTATAATCACTACAAGAGGATACAGTCTTTAGCCGACAGTGACTCTGACATCGAAGTCGACAAGTCTAATGTCCTCTTACTTGGTCCTACTGGGTCTGGAAAGACTCTTATTGCTAAAACGATGGCAAGAATCCTTAACGTTCCTTTTACGATAACTGATGCCACGACGTTAACGGAGGCAGGATATGTCGGAGAGGATGTCGAGAATATTATCCTTCGTCTCTTGCAAGCTGCCGATTATGATGTTGCCAAGGCCGAGCAAGGGATTATATATATCGATGAGATTGATAAGATTGGCAGGACGACATCCAATGTTTCCATTACTAGGGATGTCTCTGGCGAGGGTGTTCAGCAGGCTTTGCTAAAGATTGTTGAAGGGACGGTAGCCAATGTTCCTCCAAAGGGTGGTAGAAAGCATCCCAATCAGGAATATATTAAGGTAAATACTGATAATATCTTATTTATTGTTGCCGGAGCATTTGGGAACCTAGAAAAGATTGTTGCTAAGCGTCTTGGTAAGGGTACTATAGGGTTCAATGTAAGTAGTAAGGAAGTTATCGATCACGATAAAAAAAACTTACTTCTATCGAAAGTAGAACCTGAAGATCTTATTGGTTTCGGCATGATTCCTGAGTTTATTGGACGGTTTAACTGTCTTGTAAACTGTAATGAGTTGGAGATTGATGATCTTGTTGCAATCCTCACGGAGCCTAAGAATTCCATGATTCGACAGTATACTTATCTGTTTGATCAGGAAGGTGTTAAGCTAAAAATAACTGATGGCGCCCTGAAGAAGATAGCCGAGAAGGCGATAAAGGCAGGAACTGGTGCTAGGGCACTTAGGATGATCTTGGAGAACATGGTGAGAGACCTTATGTTTGAGATTCCGTCGGATGATTCTATAACAGATGTTATCATCGACGAAGATGTTGTTGATTCTAATAAATCACCAACGGTTAAGCGTTCTAACAGCAAGAAGATTGCGTAATATAATAACTACTCAGATTTACACTCGAATTTGCATTATTCCACGATATCGATGAGTCCTATTTCAGTGAAATATTCCTGATTTTCATAGACATATCTTGGGTAGTTTTCGTTAATATTGACCAGTTCTAGAGTGTTGATATATTCTCGAATTTTTTCTGGGTCTTTGCATTCAGGGGTGTCGCATTCTTTATGAGAAAAGGACTCTATTTTCTGGATGTATCTTTCTATGCCTCCCATAGAAGTAAAGTGCCAGCCACAGTCGTTGATGAGATGAAAACGATGACGCCATAATCTCATAATATTGGGAGAATTGATGGATGATGATTCTGGAGAAGAGTCTTTAATATTTTGATAACGTGTCGCCACCGTACCAAACCAGATTGAATTATCAAATCGATTTAAGTAATGACGGTACATTGCTTGGTGTAATGTCAAAGGATACTTGTCATAGACGTCTATGGTTTCAAGAATCTGTGGCAAAATGTCGCCGCGTACAATTTCATCCACATCGGAAATAAGGATTATGTCGTTATCATGACAGTCTAACAGTCCTTGCATAATCTTATTTCGCTGAGACCCCTCTCGTGGCCATGGGCTTGGATGTTCAAAATGTTCTTCTACGATAACATGGATGATTTTGTCTAGGAAAGGCTCAAAAGTCTTACGTAGCTCAGGGATATTAAGCATTTCTTGAAAATAAAGAGGCTTAGGGTTGCCACGGAAGGTTTCATTGCATTCGACTAATACGATCTTGTCGACATGGTCGTACATTTCTTGTAAACGAATCTCAAGGATATCGAATTCATTGTAAAACAGAAAACAGTCATAAATCTGAGGCTGATGGTTATTGGCATATCCGAAAAACGGGATAAAAAGAGCACAGACAATAAATAATTTGCGAATTTTTCTCAAAAGAAACATAATACATACCTTCTTGGTGTCAACGTTGTATCACTTTGTATATTGTTAGGTCTTATTGTTCAATATTTTTTTCTTCCTTCCTTTGGCTATGGGTATTACAGGGAGATTTGTGAAGCTATATGTTTGCCAGAGTTGTTTATAGATATAGCATTTGTATGCATCTGTCAGAAGGTTATGGTGGTTGACGAACGGTAGGAGTTTTGTCGAGCGTGAACCTATCTGGGCTAGGTCGTATATCCTAAGATATATTCTCGAATTATTGGAGGGTGATTTTTTTGTAACGATGCTTTATTACGAGAATTTTGGCTTTCCAGAAAATATGTGTAGTGATACACTATTTTATATTATGTTCGTTGATATAAGTCATCATCGCACCGATAGCTCAATTGGATAGAGTACCTGGCTTCGAACCAGGTGGTTAGAGGTTCGAGTCCTCTTCGGTGCATATTTTATAAATAGATTTGGCTGGAAAAATTGGAGTGAATTGTGTTAGAAATAATGCTGTTCGAGACTTTAATAATATAGAGGTTCCTCATGGTTAACAAGACACATTTTGATGTAAATGAAGGTTATAAAATTACGATTGTTGGACGTCATGTTCATGTTACTGATTCTATGAAAGAGTATGCTCGGGATAAGATCTCGAAGATTGAGCACTTTAGCAGTAGGATTATAGATGTTGCAGTTACGATGGACATCCAGAAGCTTGAGCATAAGGTCGACATTGTTATGAAGGTAGATCATATCAAGCTCAAGGTTCAGGCTAGCAGTAACGATATGTATGTTTCTATTGACAAGGCTGTAGGCAAGGTGATTAGGAAGCTACGTAGGTATAAGAGCCAGATACAGGACCATCAGGCAAAATCTATATCTGTTATAGATATGAATGTCAACGTCATCAAGGGCCCCGCTGGTCTAGGTGATATTGAAGAGATCAATCTTGATATCGAAGATGAAAACCGTAAAGCTCTTGAGGATGAATATAAAGTTCATCAGATTGTTAGTCAGGAGAAGCGTCCTCTGAAAACTCTTAGTTCTGATGAAGCTATTATGAAGATGGATCTCTCTGGTGATACTTTTATGGTCTTCCGCAGTGAGGAGGATCTAAAGCTTAAGGTCATATACAAACGAGCTGATACCAATTATGGTATTATTGAGCCAGAATAGTCTTTGGTTGATACTTGTCCTTGCGAGTTGTATTGCGAGCGTCATAGTATTTTATCTTATAAGCAAGTGGCGGCGACGCTCTTCGTGTCGCCGTCGATTTAAACATGGGATCAATGCCGAAAAACATATCGAAGGGATCTTGCGTTCCTATGGTTATGAGGTTGTTGGTCTTCAGAAGTCTATACCTATGGTAGCGTATGTTGATGGCGAACGTTTAGATTATAAGGTGCGCCCTGACGGCATTGCCAGGAAAGGGGTTCATGAGTATTTTGTCGAGATGAAGACGGGGGCGTATGCTGTCAATCCTATGTATAGTAATACGCGACGTCAACTTCTTGAGTATTATTATAATTCTTCTGTCGAGGGAGTATTACTTGTTAATGGTGATTCAGGATCTGTTCAGCTTGTACAATTTGGCGGAGAGAATGTCATCGAATATGAAGAGAGAAAAGGTCGCTCGATAGCTGTATTTGTAGCATTTCTTCTGGGGGCACTAGCTAGTTCGTTGTTTTTTTTGTTATGGTAGGTGATATATACGATAGCATTCGGAAGGAGTTTGTTAAGGCTCTTCCTGAGGAAATTGTTAGGCAGCGTCTGATTCGACACATGATCGACTCCCTAGGTTATCCTTATGAGCTTATAGCTGTAGAAAAAAGCTTGCGACAAATGCCGCATATGTTGCTGACAGATGAGGATATCCCCGATAGGCGTGCTGATATCATTTGTTTTGTTAAAGGTATTCAACAAGGGTTTGATTTATATCCTCTGTTGATGATCGAGTGCAAGTCTGTGAAACTTACAGATAAAGTCATAAGCCAGGTTGTGGGATATAATTATTATGTCAATGCATGTTTCGTCGCTATCGCTAATCAGGATGCGATTCGATTAGGGTGGTATGACCCAATAACGAAGCGCTACATCTTTGTCGATGGTTTGCCACGTTATGATGAGCTTGTTGCGTCGTTAACATAGTAGTCCTGCACAATTGGTCTGTGTCACGTCCGGATCTGTGAGATTGTATAGTAAAATCTCCTTTGTGCTATTCGATCAAAAATTGCTAGAAAATCTCGATTTTCTGACTAGTACTATATATACCAGCGGCGAGGTATATTTCATTATAACCTTCTATGTTGTTCGGCACAAACTTTAGTGCCTCCCTGTTTTCTTTAACAGCGGCGAGGCATATTTCATTATAATTCTTTAAGGTGGTGGTTGGTACGAACTTTAGTGCATAGCCGTTTTCTTTAACAGCTGCGAGGCATATTTCATTGTTTTGCAGATAGGATGGCACAAAATCCAATGCATAGCCGTTTTCTTCAACAGCGGCGAGGCATATTTCATTATAATCATCTACATTGTCCGACACAAATAATAGCATTTTGCCGTCTTCTTTAACAGCGGCGAGGCATATTTCTTTATAATCCTTTACGTTGTCTGGCACGAAATCCAATACCTTGCCATTGTTTTTAACAGCGACGAGGCATATTTCTTTATAATTTTCTACATTGTCCAGAACAAACTTCAGCGCATCGCTGTTTTCTTTAACAGCGGCGAGGCATATTACATTATAATCCGTTGCATCGGTTGGTACAAATTGCAGCGCCTTTCCGTCTTTTTCAACAGCGGCGAGGCATATTCTATTATAACCTTCTACATTGTCTGGCACAAACTGCAGTTCTTTGCCGTTCTTCTCAATAGCGGCGAGGCATATTACATTGTCCATTATGTCAACTGGCACAAGCTTCAGTATATCGCCGTCTTTTTTAACAGCGGCGAGGCATATTCCATTATAATCCGTTGCATCGGTTGGTACAAATTGCAGCGCCTTTCCGTCTTTTTTAACAGCGGCGAGGCATATTTCATTATAACCCTTTATATTGTCTGGAACAAACCGCAGCGCATAGCCTTTTTCTTCAACAGCAGCGAGGCATATTTCATTATAATCCTTTGCCTCGGTTGGTACAAATGCATCGGTTGGTACAAATAACAATGCATAGGCGTTTTTTTTAACAGCGGCGAGGCATATTCCTTTATAATCTTCTACGGTGGCTGGCACAAACTGTAGCGCATAGCCGTTTTTTTTAACAGCGGCGAGGCATATTTCACTATAACCTTCTACAGTGGCTGGCACAAGCTTCAGCATATCGCCGTCTTTTTCAATAGCGGCGAGGCATATTTCTTTATAATCTTCTACATTGACAGGCACAAACAACAGTGCAAGGATATCTTGTTCAATTGCGACGAGGCATATTTCTTTATAATCCTTTGCATTGGTCGGCATAAACAATAGCGAATAGGCATGTTTTTTAACTGCGGTAAGGCGTTTCTCTTTATAATCATCTATATCGTTTGGCAAGAGCTTTAGTATATCGCTGTTTTTTTTAACAGCTTCGAGGCATATTTCATTATAGCCCACCGCATTGGCCGGTACAAACAATAGTGTAAGGGCGTCTTCTTTAACAGCGACGAGGCATATTTCTTTATAATTTTCTACATTGTCTGGCACAAACTTCAGTGCATC
>Ga0307991_1001192_pt1 | contig 18413 bp, 14 predicted proteins | sample EllFjometagen131_FD_203146 | JGI IMG/M metagenome (GOLD analysis project Ga0307991, IMG submission 203146) | Marine microbial communities from Ellis Fjord, Antarctic Ocean - #131 | ecosystem: Environmental > Aquatic > Marine > Unclassified | place: Southern Ocean | collected 2014-10-08 | reverse complement strand
TTATAACTTACTATTTTATTTCCTGATAAACTAAATATTTCAAAATAAGTTTCCTGTTTATTATCAGAGTTAAATATAACATTTATTTTATCTTTTCCAGGGTTGGGATATACCTTAATTTCATTATTTGCAAATAAATTTTGTATGTAACTTCCTGTATCAACTTCAATTAAAGCAGTAAACTGGGGATTTCTTCCATTAGTTCCGTCAAAATTTAATATTTTAGTATAAGTATTGGTAGTAATATCATATTTAAAAAATGTTCCATTATTATTTGTTCCGCCTTGGGTTGTCATACCATAAAGTTTTCCATCTGGTGTCTGCATTAAACTGCCTCGCGGATATTTTCCTGTACTGGCAGAATCAAAGTCCAGTTTTTTAGTATAAGTATCAGTACCAAGGTCATATTCAAATAATACTCCATCATTATTTGTTCCGCCTTGGGTTGTCATACCATAAAGTTTATTATTTGATGCCTGTAATAAACTTCCTTCCGGAAAATCTCCTGTATTAGTATAATCAAAATCAAATTTTTTAATATAAGTATTAGTATTAGGGTCATATTCAAACAATACTCCTACACCATTTGCTCCACCTGCATATGTCATACCATAAAGTTTTCCGTTTACTTGTATTAAACTACCATTAGGCCAAGATCCTGTATTATTTTCAACAAAGTCCAATTTTTTAGTAAAAATATTGTTGGTAATATCATATTCAAATAATACTCCATCATCATTTGCTCCGCCGTAAGTTGTCATACCATAAAGTTTTCCATTTGATGCCTGCATTAAATTTCCATAAGAATAAGCTCCTGTATTAATTGAATCAAAGTCCAATTTTTTGGTGTAAGTATTGTTAGTAATATCATATTCAAATAATACTCCATAGCCATTTGTCCCGCCATAAGTTGTCATGCCATAAAGTTTATTGTTTAAAGCTTGTATTAAACTTCCAACAGGAATACATCCGGAAGGGCAACATCCCTGTGCATCAATAGAATCAAAATCAAATTTTTTAGTATAAGTATCTGTATCGGAATTGTACTCAAATAATACTCCTGCATTACCACCATTTGTTCCACCAAGGGCCGCCATGCCATAAAGTTTATTGTTTGAAGCTTGCATTAAACTGCCACCAGGGCACCCTCCTATACTACTACTAGCAGAATCAAAATCTAACTTTTTGGTATAAGTACTGGTAACAGGGTCATATTCAAATAATACTCCATCATCATTTGTTCCACCCAAAAATGTCATTCCATAAAGTTTATGCTGGGCATAAGTTCTGTTAATGAATAAAATGCTTATTATAAATAATGAAGCAAAAAGTAATTTTTTATTTTTCATAATTAAATAGTTTTAGGTTATTAAATTAAATTTTTATTTTTTATCAGATATTTATATTTTAATTTGATTAATAATAATTTTTCTTTGTTCAATGGCTTCTTTGCATTCTAAGTGGGTCTTGATAATAAACTTCTCAAGATTTACTTTTAGAGCATCTTCAACTGTTGCTTCACGACCAAAAGCATCTTTTACTTTTTCGTCCAACTCAGGGATTTCAATTAAGTGTTTATTTTTAACTTCTTTAGAAAAATATTGTAAAATATGGTGAACAAAAAAATCTGATTCAAGAAAGTTTATTCCATCTTCAAAGTGTGAATATCTTTTATCCCGTGACGAAATCATAACACCTTTTAATTTTCTCATTAGGGCTTTAACAGCAGGTTCAAGAGATTCATTTATTATTGGGTCACTAAGAAGATATTCGGATATTTCCAGTTCTCTTTGCTCAACAATCTTTGTATAAGTTGTATCAGAAATAAAAGGTGGCGGAGTAGGTGGCACAGGACCTTCTATTAAACATGTATCTGCTGAATAAAAACAACAACAAAGATTTCTGGATGTAACAAACAGGTCTGCAATATTTGCTACAGTATCAATGTCAGATGGTATCGGATTAATTGATCTAAGCCATACCTTATATTTCTTATTAAATATAGCACCAGATCCTGTCCATCCAGCCCCTTTTATATAACCATCAATTTTAACTTGAGTATCACTAATTGCCAGGTAGTTATAATTAATTGGAGAACCTTGCGAATTAGAACCAATATCAGTTTGTGTAATTCCAGTGTGTCCTGGGTCACCTTTTGGAAAAGGAGGTGTTGGAGCAGTTCTTCTGTCAATATACCATTCTCCATTTGGAACAGTAAAAATTGTTGTTAGAGATGTCTGTTCTGGCTTAAATCCACTATCAGCATGTTTATGTACAGTAAATTCTGCAAATGATTCTTTATAATTTAAAGGAGGTTCCTGTATTTCCAAATCTTCGGGAAAATGTCCTGTATCTAAACGAGCTTCAACACTTATACCTTCCATAGTTTTGGGACGAGCTGCAATAAGAAAAAATTCCTGTACACCTTCTATTGACCTTATTCCCTGCACAAATGTTCTTCTGTTTGTAGGTTGTAAGATATGAGGTCTTGGAAGCATTAAAAACAAAGCTCTGTTTGTTCCTAAATGATAAGCACTTAGTAAATTGTAAAGTTGCTGGATTTGCGTACTTGTTGACTGTTTTTCACTTCTTTCCTGTGAAGTATTAGCAGAAACAGTTTCTTTATCTTCTGTCGTGTTGCCCCATTTATGTGTAAGTCCTAACTCTGCTTCCCATGACAAATCTTTTATCTTCCCTTTAATACTACCCTTTCCGTTTATACCTGTACTTACTGAATTTGTATTGGTAAAAGAGTTTGTAGTAGTTGTATCATTTTTTGAAGATGTAAGTAGTTCGCCGGATTCTGTAGCAGCTTGAATTAATTCTCTGTTTTGTGGCTCAAATGCAATAATTTTGGGAAAATCTTCTACTTTCCAAACTGCGGATGAATTAGGGAAGACAGCTATATTTAACAAAACTCCATAACAACCAAAATAAGTTTCAAAAATTTCATCAAGTCCAACCTCAACAGGAGTGTTACCAAATTCTGTAAATCCCTCTTTAATTTCTCTATCAGTTGGCTGATAACCTGTAATGGAAACAGTTACTTTTAAATAAGTAATTTTCCCGGCACAAAACGGGATAGGCAATTCAGATTCGGGTGGTTCGTATGCTGAAATAGCTATTGAAGAACGCCATGGAAAAGGAAATTTTTTGTTGCAAAATTTTGGATCAAGCATATCTTTACTTACACACATTAATTGCCAAGGTATATCTTTTGGCTGTGGTAAAGAATTATTATCAGTCATAATTTTTTGTCTTTATAATTTGGTTTTTTGCAAATATATAAATTAATTTAATAACATTTTTTTTAATTATAATCTTTAATAAATTTATTTTTTATTGTTAGAATTTAATTTAATAAATTCGTTATAAGTAATATCTTTTTTTACAATTTTAATGTTTGTTTTAATAAAATCTATGATTTTTTCTTCATAAAGTTTAGTGTAAATTTTTTCAACTTCTTTTTTGTTTTTTAGGGCATTTTCTACAATAGCATTAAAATTTTTATCTGAATCTTTATATAAAGACAGTTGTTTATATTGTTGCTTTAATATTTTTTTAGTATCATTTTTTACTTCTTCTTCGGTTACTTTAATATTGTTATTTTTAATAATTTTATTTTTTATTAATTGCCATCTTAAAGAATTTGCATATACATCAAATTCTTTATCTATTTGTTCTTTGGTAATTTCTTTTTCATTAGTTTCTATTATCCATCTTTTCAAAAATTCTTCCGGAAGTTTAATTTTAGTTTCTTTTAATATTTTTAAAATTATGTTATCTGTAAGTTTATTTTCAGCTTCGTTGTTCAACGAAAGGGACATATCTTTTTTTATATGGTCAAATAGTTGCTTTTTGTTTTTTATATTTTTTTGAGGATATACTTTGTCAAAAAAATAATTATCAATTTTTGCCGGGACGGTTTTTTTTATTTCTTTTATAGTAAAGAGGAATTTGGATTTCAGGTCTTTAATTTTTTCTTTTTCCACACCAAGCAAAGACGCAGTTTCTTCTTCGCTTTCCGTTACTTCAAAAGGATTAAGAGTTATTTTATTTTCTTTTTTAACACCGGTAAGTTTATTTTTTATTGTTTTATTTTTAATATATTTTAAAGATATTGAATTTTTATTTTTTATTCCATTTTTAAGCAAATTTCCTTTATTGTCTAATTCTTCAAATTCGCCGTATAATAAATCATCATCCTTAGATATTTCAGAATTTACAAGTTCTCCATATTGTTGACGTAAAGTATTGATATAGTTATTAATAAATTTATCATCAATAGTAATATTATAAAGGTTTAGTTTTATTTTATCAGACAGATTTAGTTCAAATTTTGGAGACAGTCCCAAGTCAAAAAGAAACTCAAAATTTTTGTTATCAAGTTTGTCAGTATTTTCTTTTTCTTTGTTAGGTAAAGGATTCCCCAGTATAGATATTTTATTATCAGTAATATATTTTGTTAAAGATTCATTAATAATTTTACCTATTTCGTCAGCAAAGACAGTTTTGCCATAGATTTTTTCAATCATACCAAATGGCACTTTACCCGGTCTAAAACCCGGCATAGTTGCTTTTTTCTGTTCTTTTTTTAATGTGTTATTAACTTTTTGTTGATAATCATCAGCAGATAGTTGAATTTTTACTGTTGCTGTTAGTTCTCCTGTATTTTCTTTTGTTATGTTCATGATAAAAAATTGTTGTTTTAAAAAAATAAATATGTGCGGATGAAGGGACTCGAACCCTTATGCCTTACGGCACTAGATCCTAAATCTAGCGCGGCTACCAATTACGCCACATCCGCAAAAAACATTTTTGCTGTTTTTAGGATTCGGAAATGCAAATTTACATAAAATAAATTATTATACATAGGTAACATAAAATTTATATAAGGTTTATAAAGGAAATTAATCTAATTTCTAATTACTCTATTGATATAAATAATTATCAATGTCCAATAATCGTATATGCCTGTCTTTTTAATCATTCAGACACATAAATTTATGCAGTATAATTAGTAACCACAATCGGTTGTATAAGTAATCTTTGTTATTATATAAATAGTTTGTTTTTAAATTTTCAACTATATTATAATTAACTATATTGTATCTTTTTATTATTTCTTCAGACAGATAATCATCAATAAGATAACGCAATTCGTTTTTAAGCCATTTTGATAAAGGCACTGCAAGTCCCCATTTGGGACGGTTAAAAAAATGTTTGGGAATATATTGATACAGGACTTCTTTGAGAATATATTTTTGTATTTTGTTTTTCATTTTAAAATTGTATGGAATATTTAAAGCAAACTCAACAATGTTATGGTCAAGGAACGGGACACGGGTTTCTAAAGAGTATTTCATACTTGCACGGTCAGATTTTACCAACAAATCGTCTTTTAAGTAATATTTTAAATCAAAAAGTGCCTGAGCTTCGGCAGCATTAAGTTTTCTGCTTAGATGTGTAAAATTTTCTTCTAATGAATGGTTATATATTTTAAAGTCATTGGTAATTAAGTTATTAATTTCATTTTGTGTAAAAAAATATTGTTCCTGAGAGAAAATATGACTTTTAATTTGATTTTTGTCAGTATATTTAAAAAGATACGAAGCTCTTTGATATTTATTTGATAAATGAGATAAAGCAAAAGTTATTGGTTTTCTAAACGATTTAACCAAAGGGTTTGACAGGCGGTTAGCCCATTTGTAAGAACCATATCCATAAAACAGTTCATCGCCACCTTCGCCTGACAGAGCTACGGTAACATATTGTTTTGCTAATTTTGATATTAGCATTGCAGGAATAGCCGATGAGTCGGCATAAGGTTCATCATAAGAGTTTAATATTTCATCAATAAGCGGTATGGCTTCGTCATAAGAGACAATAAATTCGTGATGTTCGGTATTCAGATAATCAGCTACTTTTTTTGCATAAACAGATTCGTCAAATTTTGCTTCTTTAAAGCCAATAGAAAAAGTTTTTAATTTATTATTTGTCAGTTTTTGTGCTATAGCTGTAATTAAGCTTGAGTCAGTGCCTCCGCTTAAGAAAGTTCCATAAGGCACATCACTTATAAGGCGATATTCTACTGATTTTGTGATTAGCTGATTTAGTTGTGATTTGGCTTTTTTAAAATCATTTATTACAACAGGTCTTATTTTATCTTCTAATTTCCAGTATGGTTTGATTTTTATTTTATTATTCAAATTGTTTGAGATAACAGCATAATGTGCTGAAGGAAATTTAAAGATATTTTGATATATAGTATATGGCTCGGGTATATATCCCAAATAGAGAAAATGATTAATTGCCTGCTTATTAATTTGTTTGTTTGTTTTAATAAAATTTAATTTTGTCAGAGCTTTTAGTTCAGATGCAAATGCAAAATTTTTCCCATCCCAGTAATAAAACAAAGGTTTTATTCCCATTCTGTCTCTAAACAGATATAATTTTTTTTCTTGTTTATCATATATTGCAATGGCAAACATTCCGTTTAGTTTATCAACAAAGCTGATGTTCCATTTTTCAAAAGCTTCAAGTATTACTTCGGTATCGGAAGATGTATAAAAATTTATATTTAGCTCTTTGCCAATATTTTTATAGTTATAAATTTCGCCATTAAAAGCTATTGTATATCTTTTGGAATGTGAGAGCATAGGTTGATTAGCAACGTCTGAAAGGTCTATAATTCGTAATCGTTTATGTCCTAAACCTACTGTATTATCATTAAAATATCCACAAGCATCAGGTCCTCTGTGGGAAAGAGCATCTGTAATATTTGTAAGGTCTTTTTTAGTGAATTTTTTGTCAGTTGAATAATATCCTGCTATACCACACATAATATTTATATTTTATCTAATATATCTGCTAATTTTTTTACTTGCAGTTCGCGTGAAAATTGTTTTATATTATTTTTTTCAATATCATTGCCAAGTTTTATTCCCTGTAAATATTTTTGATATGTTTTTTTAAGGAATATATATGTTTCGTCAACAGTATTAGTAGTTATACCACATTTTGATTTATTAATTATATTCTCAACAGAATTATTTGCCGGGGTTACAAGAATATAGCTTCCACTTGCAATATATTCATAAATTTTACTTGGGATAACTCCAGTATAGCCCCGCCATGCAACATATAATAACAAATGTGATTTTACTTCAATTTCTAATATTTTTTCTCTGTCTGTTCGTCCTGAATATTTATAATATTTTTCATATCCTTTCATAATATGTTCTATTCTTTGTTTTTGAAATTTATCATAAGCTAATCCGGGTAAAAGAACTCTCATTTTTGGATTTTTGGTTGAATTAATTAATTTTTTAAAAGCATCACAAAATATTTCAATTTTTTGACCATTATACAGAGTCCCTATATACGAGATGGTAAAAATGTTAAAGGGCTTTAAAGTCCTGTATTTATCAAAGTCCTCCAAAACAAGTCCATTATAAATAACTTTACCGGGAACCTTGACAAAATCACTGATTTTATCAGTAAGAAGTTCAGAAACAGAAGTAATGACCGAAGCTGTATTTACCCATTTTTTTTCAAAACAACTATCTGTTCTGGTTAATAGTTTATATAGAAAATTTTTATTAATATTAGTTATTTCACCGGTTGTCCAGGAATCTCTATAATCAGCAACCCATTTAATACCAAATTTTTTATTTAACAGATAGCCAAATTTGTATAAGATAAAAGGATTACCTGTAATAATAATTTTTTTTTTTTTATTTTTATCTAAATTATTATCTTTTAAATATTGCTGCGAAAATTTATAAATATTTCTGTAAGGTATAGTTTTGTTTGTAATGTTTTGTGATAGTATTTCTGCAAAAGAAAGTAGTTTTCTGAGAAAGACAAATCTTTTGTCTCCGTATTTTGTATATATTTTATCTCTTAGGTTTTGTTTATATGGTAAATAAAACACTTCATAAGTTGAATACTTTTTATGTATAATATTTAGTCCTGATTTTGCTGATAAATTTTCTTGGGTATTTATTTTTTTATCCCAGCGTCTTGTTATAATAATGGGATAGTAGCCATATTTATAAAAATATTTAGCCCATGAATAAGCTCTCTGTGATGCCGGCAAATTGCAGGGAGGAAAAAAATATGCTAATATCAGAACTTTTTTCACAAATGGTATATATTGACTTATAAGTTAATAAATAAATAATTAAGCAAAGATATACAAATTATTTTTTGTGAATATTAGCAATATAATTTAATTATTATATGTAAATTTGCATATAATAAATATGGACGCGTAGCATAATTGGATAGTGCACTTGACTACGGATCAAGAGGTTGGGGGTTCGAATCCCCCCGGGTTCACTGATTAACCCGAATAAAAAATATTCTTATTAACGTTTTTTTATCAGATTCAGATTTAAAGGTTTTAAATATTTCCTGGCTTATGCGGATTAGAATTTTACTCCAAGTGTAATGATTAAGTTATGAGTATTTATATCATTTTCAACAGGATTTACAAGTGTTGGTGTATATAAGTAATAATCTTCCGAAGATTCAGTAAATACATAGGTAATATCAAAGAAATAGCCCTGTTCTCTTAGTCCTATTCCAAAAGAATATGAATTTCGTGTGGCATCATTAATATTATGATCAAAAGGACTGGTTGACAGTGTGTAGCCACCTCTTATAGTTATAGGATTCAAATTAAATTCTGCACCTGTGCGTATATTATGTTGCATTGTATATTTTTTTCTTATAGCTTCATTTTCATCAAAAAAATTATAATCTTTAGAACGTAGTTTAGATTCTGAAAGGTCAACAGCTTCATAATCAATACTTATCAGACCTTTTTTACCAATAATAAAACCTAAGCTGGCTATTGCACGCGGTGGAGTTTCTATCCTGTAGTTATATTTCCCTTTAGGAGAACTGTAAGAATAAATACCTGTACTAGGTCCTTGGTCAAGTTCAGATTCCATATCTCTGCTGTAATTATCTTCCATAGCAAAGAAAGTTGGCGTATGTAAAGCAAGGCCTAATCTCACATAATCGTTTGCTCTGTAAATAATTCCTAATTTTAAATTAACACCTTGTCCTATGGTCTTTATTTCTTCGTTTAATTTATACTGTTTTATATTATCTATCTTTTCGTTTTCGTCAATTTCTTCATAAGTAGAATTTTCTTTATAATATATACAAGGAAAACCAATAGTAGCTCCTAAATAAAGTTTATCGTTATAATTGCCACCAAAAGATAATACTATTTCAGACATATTACCTTTGGTAGTAACTGTTTTTCTTTGCAGCACATCTCCATTTTTTAAAGGACTTGTATAAGTTGTTGAATTGTCTGCTGTATCAAGAATATATGTCTCATAAGCCAATTCTGTGTCAAAAGGGAATAAATCTTCAGGAGTATATCCATTGGCTCTGTCTATGTAATCTGTCATAAGCGAAGTTTCAGAGTTATAACCCTCAACAATCATTCTGTTATTAAAATTATTAATTCTGTTCATTCCAAAACCAAATTGTATGTTTGACCATCCTTTATTTTCTGATAAATTATTGTTACTGGTCTCTGCATTTAGTACTATTCCGATGTTGCTAACATTAAAATTATATCTGTAATCATTGCGTTGAGTACTATTATATTTTGAAGATGTTTCTCCTTTATATAATGAAGGAGTGAATGTAAATTCAGAACTTCTGTATAGTCCAATACCTGCGGGATTTATGCTTAAAGTTGAGAAGTCAGCACCAATTGCACCGTAAGCACCTCCCAAACCCATAAATCTGGCTGTGCCATAATAATTTAGTTGTGAATAACGAAGTGCATCAATTTCATTTTGTGCTTTAACAAAAGATGTAATTGTTAATGCGATAAATAATGTTATGCTAATTTTTTTCATCATTTTTAAATTTTATTAGGTTATTAATTTTATTTTTTATTTTGAATAAGTTAATTGTTTTATCTTCTATGACCTGATGATGACGACGATCTTGAAGATGAACTTGAACTTGAACTTGACCTTGACGAGCTTGAACTTGACCTTGACGGACTTGAGTAGCTTGACCTTGACGAACTTGAGCTAGACCTTGAAGGACTTGAGTAGCTAGACCTTGAAGGACTTGAATAGCTAGACTTTGAAGGACTTGAATAGCTTGACCTTGAAGGACTTGATTTGCTAACAGGACTTGTTTGTTTATATTTTGACGAGTTGCTTGTTCGGGGTTTAGTATAGTTCATATTATTTTCTGACTTTGAATTATTATAGGTCTTAGGTTTACTATAATAAGAAGATTTAGGTCTGGAGTAATATTGATTTGATTTTGGTTCACTATAACTCGGCGAAGTATATGCTTTGGGCTTAGAATATTTTTGATTGTTTTGTTTCTGTATATTAGGTCTGTTTTGTGCTTTTGGTGATGAATATTTTGTTTGTTTGCTTTGTTTTATAGCATTACTATTTGTAAAGTTATTAGGTTTTTGATTTTGTTTTGAATTTGCACTTTTAGATACCTTAGAATCAAATTTATTAGTTTTATTTGTAGAATTGGCTTTATCTATAGTAGATAAATTATTGTTAGTTTTGCCTTTATCAACAATGTTAGTATTAGTTTTGGATGCAGAATGTTTAGAGCTACTTAAATTTGATACTTTATTAGAGGTATTTATATTATTATTTCCATTATTATTTCTTTCAATAGCAAGTACTGTTTGATATTTAGCTCCTAAATTGAAAGAGTTGTTTCCACCGGAATTTCCTGTATTAGCATTATAGTGGCTTGATGATGTTCTGGGTCCATAATAATTGGAATTATCATCATAGCTATTGTAGTAATAATCAGGATAGCTTCCATGACTATCCCAGTAACCATCATTGTAACCGTCCCAGTAACCATTGCAATAACTGCCATAGCCCCAATGATGTCCACCCCAGTAAGGATATCTATATCCATATCCCCAGTAAGGATATCCAAATCCATAACCCCAGTAATATGGGCTGTAATAATAAGGACTCATCCAGTGATATCCTAAATAAATACTTATTCCCCATGAAAAAGGGTCATAATCATACCAGTATTGATTAGTATAATAATCATCAAAATAATTAAATCCATAATATGGATTGTGGAATCTTCTTAATCTGGAAGCATATTGATAATCATAATAATCATCATCATAATAATTATTAGTTATGTATGTATCTCCATCCGGAGAGTTATATGTTTCGCTTGTAGAATATTCTGGTTCGTAATAAGAAGAATCTTCTTCATTTGAATAATTATTTTCTTCCTGATATTCGTTGTAATTTGTTTCATTACTTTCTTTGGGTTGTATTTTTTCTGATTGGACAGGTTTATCTTTTGAAGAGTAATATACATCATCATATCCTGTATAGTAGGTTGATGAGCAAGCATAAGACAACCATATTAGTAATATTGACAGCAATTTAGTTAAAGTTTTCATTATTTGTTCCTCCTTATTATTTTATTGTTATTTTTGTGAGATAATATAATTTTTTAATTCAATTAAATAAAAGCAAATATTATACCACAATTCAAATTATGGAAAAAAAAATTCATACCAGGGAAGAAAATTATTCTCAATGGTATAATGATATAGTAAAAGGAGCTGATTTGGCAGAAAATTCAGCAGTAAAAGGATGTATGGTAATAAAACCTTATGGTTATGCAATATGGGAAAAGATGCAGTCAGTACTTGATAAAAAATTTAAAGATACGGGACATGAAAATGCTTATTTCCCATTATTTATTCCTAAGTCGTTTTTTAGTAAAGAAGCAAGCCATGTAAAAGGTTTTGCCAAAGAGTGTGCCGTTGTTACTCATTACAGATTAAAAAATGCAGAAGATGGAAGAGTCATAGTAGATCCTGATGCAAAATTGGAAGAAGAGTTAATAGTAAGACCAACATCAGAGACGATTATATGGGATACTTACAGGCGATGGATTCAGTCATACAGGGATTTGCCTGTTATGATCAATCAATGGGCAAATGTTGTACGTTGGGAAATGCGTACAAGATTATTTTTAAGGACAACAGAATTTCTTTGGCAGGAGGGTCATACTGCTCATGCCACAAAAAAAGAAGCAATAGAAGAGACAATGCAAATGCTTGATGTTTATGCAGATTTTGCTGAAAACTGGATGGCTATACCTGTTTTAAAAGGAATAAAGACACCTGCCGAAAAATTTGCAGGAGCAGAAGATACTTATTGTGTAGAGGCATTGATGCAGGATGGTAAAGCTTTGCAAGTTGGCACTTCTCATTTTCTGGGACAAAATTTTCCTAAAGCTTTTGATGTAAAATATATTACAAAGGATAATAAGCAGGAATATGTATGGGCTAGTTCATGGGGCGTCTCTACAAGATTAGTTGGTGCCTTAATAATGGCTCATTCTGATGATAAAGGTTTGATTTTACCTCCCAAACTGGCATCCATACAGGTTGTTATAGTCCCTATTTTTAAAAATGAAGAGCAATTATCTTTAATATCAAAGACAGCAAATAAAATAAAAAAATCGCTTGAAGAAAAAGGAATAACTGTTAAATATGATGACAGAGTTACATATAAACCCGGATGGAAATTTGCCGAGTATGAACTTAAAGGAATTCCTGTAAGAATTAATATTGGTCCGCGGGATATTGAACAAGGAACCGTAGAAATAGCAAGAAGAGATTTGCTTGAAAAAACTATTTATAAACAAATAGATATTGATGTTAAAATTTCTAATTTATTAGAACAGATACAAAAAAATATTTATCAAAAAGCATTAACTTTTAGAGAGGATAATACATACAAAGTTGATACGTGGGAAGAATTTAAAGATAAGATAGAAAACAAAGGTGGTTTTGTTTTAGCTCACTGGGATGGCACTGCTGAGACAGAAAAAAAGATAAAGGAAGAGACAAAAGCAACTATTCGTTTGATACCGCTAAATGATTTGCAGGAAAAAGGAAGATGTGTATATACAGGCAATCCTTCATCTCAGAGAGTTGTATTTGCAAAGGCATATTAGAATAGTCATTAGTTTTGTTAGTTGTCATTAATTAATAATCATCAATGAAAATAATTATTTAAAACATAATTCTGTAACAGGGTCCCAAAAAAGTTTATCAAAATCAACTATTTGATTATTTGTTATTTTAATACCCTCGTTTTCTAAAAGTTGTTGCATTACATTCGGACCTCCAAAATGCATTTTTCCGGTAAGTAATCCTTTTTTGTTTACCACTCTATGGGCAGGAACATATTTTGAATATGCAAATGACTTATTTATAGCCCATCCAACCATACGGGCAGATTTCCCGGAGCCCAAGCATTTTGCAATGGCACCATAAGTTGTTACTTTACCGTAAGGAATTTTGCAAACAAGTTCATAAACCTGATCAAAAAAATTAGTATTGAAATTAGTTTTTTTTAACAACATACTTTATATTTAATCAATGAGTCCGCTCTAAAAAGGTTAAATTTTATTTTGAGGTGCTAATATAAAAATAGTTATTTTATTTTTTTGTTTTATACTGATTTGCGTTCAGTATTACAATTTTATCAGCCAGTAGCCCAACCGATTGCACTCCCAATAAATACAGGATTTACAATTTGCTTATAAAATTACGATGAATGTCTATCGGCATTGATCCGCCTTAGGCAGGCGATTTACTTTATGTCATATTGCAGGTTGCAAATTGGAATTAATGGTCAAATGTAGAGGTTGTTGAGAAGTAATATTTAACTTGAGCTGGCCAAAAATCACTTGTATCAGCAGAAAGGACTTCAAATTTTACATATCCGTCAAAACATTTTGCAACAATTACATGCCCTGTTAACAAAGGATTTATGTAAGGTGCTGTATCCCATTGTGTAGGAACATTAGTAATTGTAGATATTTCAACGTTGCCCATATTTTTTGTCTGATTTTTATATGTTACTGTATCTATTGCATCGTTCCTAAACCAGATATATTTATCATTGTTTGGATAAGTAGAATCGTTTCCTCCATTGGGTTGCCAGCTAACAGTTTCGCCATCATTATTTTGCCAGTTTACCGTATCGCAAATGCCAGCAGAAAAGTCAAAGCCAGCATGACTAATAGTAGCTGTTGTATAAAATGATGATGAAGGATTATCTTCTTCACCATTATCATCGTCTTTTCCACAATTTGTAATAAAAAAAGGCAAAGACAAAATAAAAAAAATAATTACAGCATAAATTTCAGATAATATATAGGTAATCCCTGTTTAAGAAATATTTTTTCGTAAAAAGTTTGTATATTGGCAACTTGATCAGAGGTATCAGAATTATAAATATCTCTTGTATATTCCAGTAAATTATGTTTGCCTGTTTTTATTATTTTAAGAGTATAATCAAACAGCCTGGTATTATCTGTTTTCAGATGAATAGTTCCATCTTTTTCAAGGATATTTTTGTATTTATTCAAAAATTCAGGGGATGTTAATCGTTTTTTTACATCTGATTTTTTAGGATATGGGTCAGGGAAAGTAATCCAAATTTCTTTTATTTCATTTTTATCAAAGATATTTTCAATAAAATCAATTTTAGTTCTTATAAAAGCCACATTTTTTAATTTTTTTTCAATAGATGTTTTAGCTCCTCTCCATAATCTTGTACCTTTAAAATCTATTCCAATAAAGTTTGTATCAGGATTGTTTTCAGCTAAAGAAACAGTATATTCTCCTTTTCCGCATCCAAGTTCTAAAATAACAGGATTTTTATTTTTAAAAAAAGTGTTCAACTTGGATTTTAACATAAAACCATCTGAAAGTTCTTTATAAGATGGCTGAAATACATTTTTAAATGTATATAATTCGGAAAATCTTTCTAATTTTTTTTTGGCCATATTAATGAACCTAAATAAAATTCTAATTAGTGTTTGTCCATAATGTCCAATTTCTTCGTTATGCTTGTCTTTCAAATCAGTCATTTACAAAAGTAAACTCCTGATTTTCAAGACTGCGCAAGCCTCGAACTCGAACATTCTGAACTAAACACTTACTTTACGAACAGACACTAATTAGCATTTATAATTTTTAGTTGTTCAATAGCATTTTTTGCTACATCATTAAATGCTTTAGAAATAAAAGTATCATTATCCAGTGTTACGGGTTTACCTTTATCTCCTGATTCACAAACACTTTCTGTTAAAGGAATCTGCCCTAAAAACGGGACTTTTAATTCTTCTGCTAATTTTTCACAACCCTGTTTTCCAAAGATATAGTATTTATTATCAGGTAGTTCAGGCGGAGTAAAGTAAGCCATATTTTCAATTAGTCCTAAAACAGGAACTTTTATACTGGACTGGTTAAACATACTAACTGCTTTTCTCGCATCGGCAAGAGCAACATTTTGAGGTGTACTTACAACGATTATACCTGTTATATTAACTTGCTGGGCTAATGTTATTTGAATGTCGCCTGTTCCCGGTGGCAAGTCAACTACTAAATAATCCAATTCTCCCCAGTTTCCATCAGAAAGCAACTGAGATAAAGCTTTTGAAATCATAGGACCTCGCCATATTAATGCATTATTGGTATTCACAAAAAATCCTATTGAAAGTAAACTAATACCATATTTTTTTACTGGCTCAATTTTTTGCTTTCCGTTTTTTTCAATGATAAGAGGATGAGAATCCACAACATCAAACATCATAGGTATTGACGGGCCATGAATATCAGCATCTATGAGTCCGACTTTTGCACCTGTTTTTGATAAAGCAACTGCAAGATTTGCTGCAACAGTAGATTTGCCAACGCCTCCTTTGCCCGAGCAAACTGCTATTATATTTTTAACATTAGTAAGAACTTTATCATTATCATTAACTGTTTCTATAGCTTTTGCTGTGATATTTCCTTTTATGTCAGCATCTTTATCAACATAATCAAATATTGCCTGAACACATTTTTGCTTTATTAAAGATATTTGTGGGTCATTAGACTTTTTAAAGATAATTGAAAAGCTAATTTTACTACCTTCAATTTTTAAGTCCTGAATCATATTTAAGGATACTAAATTTTTATCTGATGGAAGATAAATAACATGCTTAAGTGCTTCAAATACCTGTTCTTTTGTATAACTCATTTTAAATATATAATTATAATTTCTGTAAATTTATTTTTTTGGCAAAAATAATAAATATTTAGAATTAATGGTGCCTGACAAAAAATCAGAGAATTTGCTAAAATGCTTGAAACTACTTAAAATTATAACAGGTTGCCCTTACAGGGCTAAAAAATCACGTAGTAGCATACTGTTTATAGAAAATATTACTTTGGGAATAAACACTAATTATTTTTTTATTATAATTAATTTATCTGTTGAAATTACTTTATTGTTAACTACAATTTTATAAGAATAAATACCATCAGTTAAGTTTTTTGTTGAAACATTTGTCTTGTTATTATTACTGGGCAATTGCCTGCTCATAACTTTATTTCCCAAAACATCATATAATTCAAAGAATGTATTTTTTTTAATACGGCTGTTAAATTCTATTGTTATTTGCTCTTTGGCAGGATTGGGATAAAGTTTTATTTGTTTTTTTTCTTTTTCTTCTTTTATACCCGTTGCAGTATCTACATTTACTTTTATTAACCTGCGCCATAAAGTTAAGTCGGTTACTATTGTATTTGTTATCCTGCAATAATAAATTCCTGAATCTGCATAAGAAACATTGGGAATTATAATTATATCATTTGTTGCTGATGATATTTCTGTAGTATCTTTAAACCACTGGTATTGATTTGCTGTGCCGCCAATTAAACTGCTTAAAATTAATGTATCTCCCAAAGCAACTGTTGTATCTATTGAATGAAGCACACTATCCTGGGGTATGTAAGAAAATATGGCAGGATATGATATATTAATATTTTTTTCTAAATCTTCAAAGGTAAATTTATTATTATATACCTTAATATTTATATAATTATCAGGTATATTATAAATATTTATAATTGAATCAAAATTAGGTAAATCTATAAATTGATTATTTTGAATATATAGTCCAATACTATTTGTATCCACAATACATAAAGGAACAGCACCTGTTAATTGATTATCATCTAAAGCTAAAGTTAAAGGGATTATATTACAAATACTATCAGGGATAAAACCGGTTAATTGATTATTACTTAAATATAATTGTTGTAAATTGATTAAATTCCCAATAGATGAAGGTATTTCGCCCGTTAATTGATTATTATGTAAATACAACAGGTTTAAATTAATTAAATTTCCAATAGATTCAGGAATTTCGCCTGTTAATTGATTACTATGTGATTTTATTTCTTTTATGTTAATAAGATTTCCGATACTTTGAGGTATATTTCCTGTTAAATTATTATGATTAAAACATAATGATCTTAAATTTGTTAAATTCCCAATTGATTCAGGAATTGAACCTGTTAAATTTGATTCTGCTAAATTCAATGCTTTTAAACTAATCAAATCACCAATATTTTGAGGGAACTCCCATAGTATAGAATTAAGAACTATCCATAAAGTATCCAAATTTATTAAATTTTTTTAATGTATCAGGTAAAGGTTTATATAAATGTTCACCACGTAACGAAAGTAAGTTTAAATGTGTTAAATGTCCTAGTGACTCAGGAATATCACCATGTAAATTATTACTACTAAATGATATACGGGCAACATAATTATTTTCAACTGTTATTCCAAACCATGAGCTAACAGGACCGGTTAACCAATTAGTTTTGTTTATCCAATTATTACCATCAGTGGAATAATATAAATCTACTAATGCTAATGAATCCTGGATGTTTACCTGGCTTTTAACATTTATTATAAAAGGAATTAAAAATATTATAAGGAAATTTTTTTTTTCATTGTTTTAATTTTTAAATATTTTTTTAACATATTGTTTATTATCAGCTATAATAGTAATAAAATATAATCCTTTTGCAAATTCTGATATATCATAATTAATAAATTCTTTTAAAATATTTTGTTTATTTATATTTAATAATCTTCTACCCATAATATCATATATATTTATAACAATATCAGATGTATCAGAAAGATTAATTTCTATATTAATATAATTTTCAGCCGGATTAGGATAAATACAGATATTATTATTTTCAAAATCAAAAGTTGAATCATTTAGAATTGTATCAATACGATAATCTCCTGAAATTGTTGAAAAACGAGCGATATAAATATCAGAAAAATACATTTTTTTGTTTTCATATTTTTGTATTTGGTTGATTATCAATTAGTTACTATGTTCAAAGTTTAAAGCACAAAGTTTTAAATTTTTAATTTCCGTCTTCATTTTTTCATCTTGCCAGCACCATTTTTTCACTCTTAATTATTTTTCCGTTAATAATAAGATTACAGATATAAATTCCATTTCTCCAGCCCGATGTG
>Ga0307991_1001191_pt1 | contig 18418 bp, 16 predicted proteins | sample EllFjometagen131_FD_203146 | JGI IMG/M metagenome (GOLD analysis project Ga0307991, IMG submission 203146) | Marine microbial communities from Ellis Fjord, Antarctic Ocean - #131 | ecosystem: Environmental > Aquatic > Marine > Unclassified | place: Southern Ocean | collected 2014-10-08 | reverse complement strand
ACCCGGGGCGGCCAATATGTGCCCGGTATCTATTCCATGACCTGCCATATCGGATTCGGCAGAAAGACCGGGGCCCTTCCCAGCGGTCGCCTTGCCGGTGAACGACTGTCCAACGGATTATCACCCATTGATGGCCTGGACCGATGCGGACCCACAGCGGTTTTGCGATCCGCCGCAGCCTTAAATAGCCATAAGTGGTCGAACTGTTGTGCCCTGAATATAAAATTTGATAAAAAAATGGTGAGCGGACAAGTCGGGAAAAAAGCGCTTTCCGGCATTTTTCGCACCTATTTTGAGCAGGGCGGCATGCAGGTCCAGGTGAATGTGCTGGATGCGGACATGCTGCGCGAGGCCCGTCAGGACCCAAACGCCCACCCCGGCCTGGTGGTCCGGGTGTCTGGATACTGTGCTTATTTTAATGATCTTCAGCCCAATGTTCAGGACGAAATCATTGAGCGGACCGCTCACGGAATCGGGTGATATGGCGACCGCAAAAGATCCGGCGGTTTTTTCCATCCAGCATTTCTGCCTGCATGACGGTCCTGGTGTCCGCAGCATCGTATTTTTTAAAGGCTGCCCCCTGCGATGTGCCTGGTGCCAGAATCCCGAATCATGGCGCATAGCTCCGGAGCTGGCGTTTAAACCCCATCTTTGTATTGATTGCAGAACCTGCGTCAATACATGCCTGCAAAAGGCCCTTTCAGCGCCCGGTATTCGGGATACCCAAAAATGTGATGACTGTTTTACGTGCGTGGAAAACTGCCCGGCTGGTGCGATGGTGTGTTTCGGCAAATACACCACGATTGACTCTGTTCTCGAAGAACTGCGTCCGGAGTTTCCGTACATGAAAAATACCGGGGGCGGTGTGACATTTTCCGGTGGTGAACCGACCTTGTTTCCGGAGTTTATCGGGCAGCTGTCAAAACGTCTTCATGAAGAAGGCATCCATACGGCCCTGGAAACCTGCGGGTTTTTTGATTCGGAAAAAGAAATCGGGTTTTTATCCGATATGGACCTGGTGCTGTTTGATATAAAGCTCTATGATGAAATAGCCCATCGCAGGTATTGCGGCAAATCAAACAAAAATATTAAAAAAAACCTCACCCGTGTGGCCGCTTTCACCTTAGCTGGAACCGGCCCCATCATCTGGCCGCGACTGCCATTGATTCCCACAGTTACCGATACAACTGAAAATCTGACCGATTGGGCACAATTTCTTAAAAACATCGGCATTTCGTACCTTACGCTGGTGCCGTATCATAATATGGGTGACGGCAAGCGGGAATGGCTGAATCTGCCGTCTGCACCGGAATTTCCGGCTTTAACCGAAAAACGATTGCAGGTTTCGATTGACCTGTTGGGGAAAAATGGTATTTCATGTTTCGCGCCCGGCGAAGAAGATTGGGTGCAAGCTGATTTGAAAACCGTGTCAGAAAATAGGATGACAACATGAAACCAATAGTAAAAAGAGCGACCGTCCAAACCCCGGGCGGCGGTGAGATGGAACTTTATCAGCGCGACCGGGATTTTATAATCCAGATCAACGGTCAAGAGTTGATGCAAAGCCGTCAGCATGAATCTGAACTGGAACTGGCTCGGCTGGGGTGTGCGCACCTGGCTGGCCGCAAGGCACCGAACATACTCATCGGTGGCCTGGGCCTGGGGTATACCCTGCGCCAGGCGCTTGACATGATCGGCCCCAACGCCCGCGTCGTCGTGGGTGAGCTGGTGGATGCCGTTGTCGAATGGAATCGTGAATTTTTCGGCGAACTCAACAGGCGGCCGCTGGAAGACGACCGCGTTGATCTTAAGACGGGTGATGTTGTCGCGCTTATCTCACGTTCCAAATCCAGATTCGATTCGATCCTGCTGGATATCGATAATGGTCCTGCGGCAATGACCGATTCCGCTAACCGGCATTTGTACGGTACAGAAGGCATTCAGGCATGTAAGCAAGCTTTATGCAAGCAGGGCGTTCTGGCGGTGTGGTCGGCTGAGCCGAGCAAGAAATTTGAAAAACTTTTAATGAGCTGCGGTTTTTATGTCACCCGTTTCCGTGTTCCTGCTTATCCGGGAAGTAAAACCCAGTCTCGCTTTATCTTTGTCGCTTCAGAAGATAAGAAGATCTTGCCTAAGGGGGGCGGGGAACTGCGTGTGCAGACCAGGAAGGTATCAAAGAAAAAGAACAAAGGATTCTGGAATAAGCGATAGTCTCGGCTGTTCTTTGAATTTTTTGCCGGGCCAATACATAATTTGGCCTGATAAAAATTTTCGATAAAATAAAAATTCTGCAACTGAGCCAGAAAGAAAGAGCAGCAGCGGTCACAATTTTTTAATTGAAATGATTGGGAGGAAACTAAATGAGGAAACTAAATGAGAAAACATAACGGAACGCAGCTCTACGGTATTAAAAGGCTTGTGGCAACGCTTAAAATGGGCATGAACAAGGAACTTTCACCCCTTACAATAAAACAGAAGCTTGCCATGAACTATGTTTCAAAGGAAAGCAAGCTGACACAAATAGGGGATAAAATTTTTACAAATACGTTTACGCCGTTTTTCCCATCGGTTGCATATGATCGTTTTCTTAAAGGTGTTGTCTCCATCATATCCGGAAATCCCTACCCGGTGGTGACCAATTTTGCTGTTACCCCGCGATGTCCGTGCAATTGCTGGCATTGTTCTTTTTCAGACAGATCAAAAAAAGATATTCTCACACTGGAACAGATCAAAAAAGCCATATCCGAAGTTCAGGATTTAGGCGCAAGTGTTATCGGGTTTACCGGAGGCGAACCGCTTTTACGGGATGACTTAGAAGAAATTATTGCTTCGGTTGATGAACGATCCATGCCGATTATGTTCACGACAGGCTATAAGCTGACCAAAGACCGGGTGAAACGGTTAAAAGCGGCAGGCCTGCAAATCCCTGTGATCAGTCTGGACCATTACACAGCAGAAGTTCATGACAAAGGAAGAAGAACACAAGGGATTTATGATTATGCGTTGAACGCTATTAAGCTTTTTCAGGATGAAGGCTTTTATGTTGCGGTTTCCTTTGTGCCGGACAAAGCACTTGTCAGCAACCGGCCGGAGATTTTCAAGGTGATTGAATTTTTTAAGGATCTTGGAATTAATGATATGCGGCTGACCTCCCCGATATTAAGCGGTAAGCTCACAACAAAGCCTGAAGCGAAATTGTCTGCTGAAAATGTTAAAACCATTTTTGAAATTCAGAAGAAATGCACAAAGACAAAAGGCTATCCCGGTGTTTTCGCCTATGACTTTTTTGAAAGCGAGCAGTATTATGGTTGCGGGGCCGGTTTTAATTATATGTTTATTGATTCCCAGGGAAATGTTTGTCCCTGTGATTTTACCATGCTTTCCTTTGGGAATATCCATGAACAACCCATTCGCGAAATCTGGGAGGAAACAAGCAAAAATTTCTGTAAACCGGGTTGTTCATGTTATGCGAATTTAAGTAATGATTTTATCTATGCGAAGAAATCAGAAGAGTGGCCGCTGAAAAGAGAAGCAACCATTGAAATCCTTAAAGAGTGTCCTTCCTATGATGAAAAGAAATCCCCTGAATTCTACAGGCGCATGGGGTTTCCCAATAAATAAGTTATTTTCAGAATGACCATAAATTAAAAAGATAATTAAGCTGCTTCAGGAATTTGATTAGATAAAAGAGTCAAAAAAATTTAAGAAACTATTTGAATATCCAAATACATGGAAAATTTTTCCGCCGATTAACACTGATATTTAGTGGAAAGGAATCTAATGGTAACAATTCGGGGCAAATCCGGACTATTTCAATTTCATCTAAACTCTGCAGCACGCTTTGCTTCTACATGTGTTGCGATTGAAAATGAAGAAAAGCATTTGGAATGGCCCCAGCCAAAATGGGAGGAGGCACGAAGTAATGCTTTGGCTGCAGTGCTTCTCTCGGCAGCATCATTGGAATCTTCAATCAACGAGTTCTACCAGCAGGCTGTGGACAAAGACAGAAATGCAATGGAGGCTCTCACTGAGAATCAAATAAAATTTCTCGCGGAACTATGGCCAGAAATCGAACAATTTTCACCATTGCGCAAGCACCAAATCGTCCTTGTAGCTATGGGCTACGAGTCCATGAACAAAGGGCAAGAACCATATCGGAGCGCGGATGGCTTGATGCGTCTCAGAAATGCCCTTGTACACTTCAAACCAGAATGGGACGATGAGCTTAAGGAGCATCAATCACTTGAGAAACGGCTCTCGAAACTGTTTCCAGTCAGCGCTTTAGCGGGCCGTGCAAAAGGTCAAATGGTTTGGTTCCCACATAAATGCCTTGGTGCGGGTTGTGCAGAATGGGCAGTCGAAAGCGCTATACAATTCAGCCACCAATTTGTCAGCATACTTGGTGTAAGGGAGAGATTAAAGCACATAACCACATAACCTCGCTTGTTTAGGGGACGGCAAATAACGCTCCGCCACTGACCAGCCCGTTATTTTATAAATATTAAAACCACAAAAAAGAAAGGAAAGGCCACATGAGCAGACAACACATTGAAATACGACAATCATTTAATGCGCCGGTTGAAACAATATTTAATATTTTAACGGATCATGAATCTTTTGGGAAAGTGATCGCAACTAAAATCCAACGGGTGGTCGATAGTCAGGAAGAAAACAAGAATGGTGTGGGGTCGGTCAGGCGGATTTCGTCTTTTCCTGTTCCTGCTTTTGAAGAAACCGTCATTACATTCGAACCAAATCAGCTGATGGAATATGTGGTCAGTAAAGGCAGTCCTATTAAAAATCATAAAGGCCGGATGGAATTTTCAGAAGAAGAAGGAAAAACCAAACTTTGCTACTCAATTGATTTTGATCCAAAACTGCTCTTAACACTTCTTGGCTCTGTTTTAAAACCGGCGATTGAAAAGCCCATCCGTCAAAGCCTGGAAAAACTTTCCAGACGCTATGAGCCCAGCCAATAAATTCTGGAACATGAAGAGAATCAGAAAAACACCAAAAATAAATCCGGAATTTCATCATAAAAAAATTGAATTACTGGCCCCCGGTGGTGATGTTGATTCGATAAAAGCGGCAATTGCAGCCGGGGCGGATGCTGTATACTGTGGTCTGAATAGATTTAATGCCAGAAACCGGGCAACAAATATAAATTTCAAAGATTTAAACGGGATTATAAATCTTGCGCATAGACATCATTGCAAAGTTTTTATAACCCTGAACATTATTATCGTGGGCAGTGAAATTCCGGCCCTTGTAAGCTTGTTGAATAAATTGGTTAATACAAGGATCGATGGCGTCATTGTTCAGGATTTTGGATTGTTTTATCTGCTATCCAAGTACTTTAAAGGTCTTGAGATCCATGCATCGACGCAGCTGAATACGCATAATCAAGGCCAGATGAATTTTTTAAGTAAACTGAACGCTGCCCGGGTGAATCTGGCCAGAGAGTTAAATATTCATGAGATAAAAGCACTATCTCTCATAGGACATAAAAAGAATATTTTAACTGAAGTATTTGTTCACGGTTCCTATTGTATCTCTTTTTCAGGCATTTGTTATATGAGTTCTGTCCATGGTGGGAACTCGGGAAATCGCGGCAGATGCAGTCAGCCATGCAGAGATAGATATTTAACCACCCGGCAGGGTAAAAATTTTCCCCTTAATCTCAAAGATAACTCCGCATTTTTTGATCTGAGACAAATCTCTGATGCAGGGGTTGCCGCAATAAAGATTGAAGGAAGAATAAAGAAGTTTGATTACGTCTATACGGTGGTCAATTGCTGGAAAAAACAACTCGAAAGTTTTTATACTCAAAACAGGTTAAGTGATGACAATCGTGACCTTTATAAGGTGTTTAACCGGGATTTTTCAAATGCCTATTTAAAGGGTGATATTAATAAAAATATGTTTATTGATAATTCCCGGGATCATTCAATTAAACATCTTTCAGACATTAATTATTTTTCTACGAATAAAAACCGGGTGAAAGACGAGAAAGACCTTTATAACGAAAAAGAAGACATTTTAACTCATGTCAAAAATAAAATCAAACATCTCAGTATCGCTAAAATCCCTTTAATAATAAGCATTTCAGGAAAAGTGGATGCGCCTTTAAAAGTATCTGTAAAAACGCCGGGCAATATGCCGGCCAATACGCCGGACATGTCATTTGAAGTATTTTCAAATGTAAATCTTGCCCCAAAAAACAAAGAAACCACTGCTGAGTGTCTAAGTTACAATATTTTATTAGAAAGACTGAGCGCCTTAAATAATACAGAATACACCATTTGGCAGCTGGAATTGGAAAATCTTCAAAAAGATCTTTTTTTATCTCTTAAAGAGCTGACTTCAGTAAAAAAAAGAATTTTATCTGTCTTATATGGTTCAACAGGTTTAAATAGTTCAACAGGTATAAATGGCTCAAAAAGCGTCACCGGTTCAAAAGAAATGATTGACCCGATTGACGTTCCTTTTTTAAAAAAACAACGTCCATTAAAAAATAAACCTGCTCTTTCTGTTTTAATTTCTTCCCAAAAGGATTTGTACCTTTGTAACAACTCCTCTGCAGATATCTTTTTTCAACTTCCGAACTGTTTTAAAAAAGAGGGCAGTAAAAATGAACCTTCTGAGTTTATTGATCTTTTTTTAAAAAATAAAAAATTAATGCCCTGGTTCCCATCTGTTTTAATCGGAGAAAACTATACTGATGCGGTAAAATTTCTCCAGCAGGTGCAACCAGAACTTATTGTAACAAATAATACCGGAATTGCTTATGAAGCCTGTAAAAGGAAAATCCCCTGGATAGCAGGGCCCTGTCTTAATATTGTTAATTCTTTTAGTCTTTTGTGTTTAAAAGAAAAATTTAACTGTTCTGGTGCATTTATTTCCAATGAAATTAGTAAATATCAGATAAAAAGGTTTATCCGGCCGGTGAATTTCAAGCTGTATTATAGCATCTATCATCCTGTTTTACTTCTGACCAGCAGGCAGTGTTTATTTCATCAGGTGACTGGATGTGAAAAAAGTCGAATTGATGAGCAATGTATTCAAACGTGTAATAAATCTGCTTCAATTAGAAATTTAAAAAAGGTTTCTTTGTTTATTGAAAAATCAAAAGGGGACTATCATTGTATCTATAACAATATTAATTTTTTGAACACGGATATTGTGACTGATGTACCGGGTATGTTTTCCGGTTTTTCCATTGATTTAAGAGATATAAAAACTGAAACGAAGATTGAGATGGATAAATCCGGAATAATAACGCTTTTTGAAAAGCTTTTAAATGGAAATCCTGATTCAAGAAAGGAACTCAACCAAATTATTTATCCCTCCACGAACATCCAATATAAAAAAGGAATATAGTGTCTTGCTTTTGAGGCACAGATAAAACGAAATCCCAAAGATGGTGTCAATCCGCCTTTAAATCGTTTTCAAGAAACATGCGGTAGCTGATTCCGGCGGCAATGATGATGACAAGCGTTATAATCGCAGGGGTTCCTTTTAAATCAATTTCCATTTAATTCTCCTTTTTCCCCCTTTGCATAAGTAGTGACCGTTTTTTTTGTCGTGTAATATATTTAAAGATATCATATTCTGGTAAAATATCCTGATCAAGGATTCTGATAAAATTTTGTATAGGAAAGTCACAGGGCATGGCTTGAATTTTAATTTCAATGTGTCCTTAAAAATTTGCTGTCAGTATTATTTTTCGATGCCGGCTCGGGCCTGAACGCCGGCCTGATAATAATGCTTAATCTCTTTCATCTCGGTCACCAGATCCGCCGCCGCCATCACCTGTTCGGATACTCCCCGCCCGGTAATCACCAGTTCCGTTTTTTTCGGTTTAATCCGGATCATGTCAAGAATGTCGTCTGTTAAAATAACACCCAATTTTTCCGCCACAGCCGCCTCTTCCATGATGACCACATCATATTCTGCAGACAACAGCGCCTGCCGGATGGCATCCAGACACCGGCCGGCGGCGGCCATATCCTCGTCCGTCGGTTTTCCCACCGTAAATTTTCCCGTGCCGAACTGTTCAATGGTTATCAGATCATCAAAACGCGCCAGCGCTTTTAACTCGCTGTATCCGCCCTGTTTCATAAACTGGGCAATATAGACTTTAAACCCGGCACCGGCAGCCCTTAAAGACAAGCCAAAGGCGGCAGTTGTCTTGCCCTTGCCGTTACCCGTATAAACCTGGACATAGCCCTTTTCCATTGTGCCCCCTTTGCGGATTGCAAACGATATAAAAAATTGATTGTTTTTTCATTGTAATTCATTGTCAAACTCAGATAAATCACATATCACTTTTTCCTTGACAGAGGCAACCGGTTAAGTGATTTTTTGATGGCGGTGTAAAAAGCTTTTCATGGTGACGCATCACCATTGTTTGATGAAATTAATTATAAATTATTCCAAGTCGTTGTGAATGAGTTAAGCAAAAGATAAAATTTAACCACAGAGAACCCAGAGACCACAGAGGGAAAAAATTAAATTAAAGTCTTTTTCTCAGTATTCTCTGTGCCCTCAGTGGTGGAAAAGGAATTTTAATGATCACCGAATATTTAAAACATAAAGAAAAACGCGAAGCACAAGGTATCCCGGCAAAACCGTTAAGCGCAGAACAGGTCAGTGACCTGACAGAATTGTTACAAAACCCGGCGGGCGTTGATGAATCCCTGCTCCTTGACCTGATCACAAACCGAGTTCCCGCCGGTGTTGATGAAGCAGCAAAAGTAAAAGCAGCTTTTTTATATGATATTGCCAGAAACAAATGCCACTCCCCTTTGATTTCACCGCAAAAAGCCGTTTTTTTGCTGTCCACCATGGGCGGTGGATATAATATTGCCCCTTTAATTGATTTGCTCGATGATGCCGATCTGGCCGTTGATGCTGCCAACGCGTTGTCTCAATCGATTCTGATTTTCGATTCGTTTGACGAGATATTTGAAAAATCTAAAACCAATTCTTTTGCCAGACAGGTGGTTGATGCCTGGGCAGATGCCAAGTGGTTTACAGAAAAACCCGTGTTGCCGGAAAAGCTGACCTGTACGGTGTTTAAGGTGGAAGGTGAAATTAATACGGATGATTTTTCTCCGGCGTCAGAGGCCTGGAGCCGTCCGGATATCCCTTTGCACGCCTTGAGCATGCTCTCTTCCCGTACGCCGGATAATACGATTAAAACCATTAAAAATTTAAAACAAAAAGGGTTTCAAATCGCCTTTGTCGGTGATGTGGTGGGCACTGGATCTTCCAGAAAATCCGCCTCCAACTCTGTCATCTGGCATATCGGCGAAGACATTCCCTATCTTCCGAATAAACGCAGGGGAGGCGTGGTGATTGGCAGCACCATTGCGCCGATTTTTTTCAATTCTCTTGAAGACGCCGGCGCCCTGCCCATTGAATGCGATGTGAGCCGGATCAAACATGGCGATATCATTACCATATTTCCCCATGAAAACCGGATCATCCGTTCTAACGACGGGGCAGATAACGGGGAAGAACTGGCTCGATTTCAGTTAAAAACAAATGTGATTAGAGATGAAGTCCAGGCCGGCGGACGCATCCCCTTAATTATCGGCCGAACCCTGACCGAAAAAGCAAGAAAGGCTCTCGGATCTTCATTTTCTGATGTCTTTGAAAACCCGCCGGTTTGCAAGATGCCGGCAAAAGGGTATACCCAGGCCCAGAAAATGGTTGGCCGGGCCTGCGGATGCGCCGGGATACTCCCCGGAGAATATTGTGAGCCCAAAATCACCACTGTCGGCTCCCAGGATACGACCGGGCCCATGACAAGAGAGGAAATCAAAGAACTGGCCTGCTTAAAGTTTTCCGCAGACCTGGTGATGCAGTCCTTCTGCCACACCGCCGCTTACCCCAAGGCTGTGGATATAAAAATGCAAAACAGCCTGCATGAATTTATCAAAAACCGGGGGGGCGTGGCTTTGCTTCCGGGCGACGGCATTATTCATGCGTGGTTAAACCGCATGCTGTTGCCGGATACCGTGGGAACCGGGGGAGACTCCCATACCCGTTTTCCCATTGGCATCAGTTTCCCGGCCGGATCCGGGTTGATCGCGTTTGCCGCAGCCTTAGGTTTTATGCCGCTGGACATGCCCGAATCCGTTCTGGTGAAGTTCACGGGTGATCTCCAGCCCGGCATTACCATGCGGGATGTGGTCAACGCGGTCCCCTATGCCGCCATACAAAAAGGGCTTTTAACCGTTAAAAAAGAAGGCAAGAAAAATATCTTTGCCAGCCGCATTATTGAATTTGAAGGCTGGCCGGAATTAAGTGTCGCACAGGCATACGAATTGACCAACGCGTCTGCAGAACGGTCTGCGGCGGCTTCCACTATTGATTTATCCGCTGACGCGGTCACGGTTTTCATAAAAGAAAATATGGAAATATTAAATGGATTGATTGACGCTAAGTATGGGGATGTTGATACCATCCAACGCCGAATTGATGGAATGAACCGCTGGCTGAAAAATCCGGAATTGATAAAACGAGACCTTGATGCCGTGTATGCGGCCGAAATAGAAGTCAATCTCTCAGACATTAAAGAGCCGATTGTCGCATGCCCCAATGATCCGGATGATGTCCGCCTGTTAAGTGATGTTGCCGGAACTTCCATTGATGAAGTGTTTATCGGTTCCTGCATGACAGGGATTTCCCATTTTCAGCAGGCAGCGCAAATCCTTGAAGGCAAAAAAAATCTGCCGGTCCGGTTGTGGATGACGCCGCCTACCCGGATAGACGCGCAGCACCTTAAAAATGACGGTCTGTATAGTGTTTTTGGCACTGCCGGTGCCCGGCTTGAAACACCGGGGTGTTCCCTGTGCATGGGGAACCAGGCCCGGGTGGCGGATGGGACGACGGTCATATCCACATCGACCCGCAATTTTCCCAACCGGATGGGGGATGACACTCAAGTCTATCTCGGATCTGCGCAACTGGCTTCGATTTGCGCGATTATGGGAAAAATTCCAACAATTAATGAGTATATGGGTTTTGTGAAGGTGAGATGAACGGTGGAAAGTAGAGGCGGAAGGGATGAACATCGAACATCAAACGTCCAACATCGAATGATGAATGAAAACAAGGGGGAAAATAGTTATTTAGATCGGTATTTTTTTATCCGATTTTTAAATTAACCTGAGGAGCGGAGCGACATCATTATTCGATGTTCAATGTTGACAGTCTCGTAAAAAGTCGGATTTCGATGGCAAAGAAAAAAGCGCCAAATTCGAGGCGCGCAAATCCTGAGTGATGATTCGTACTTAGCGTACTATGAAGAAGCGAAGGATGCAGCGCAACAAAGAATTTGGACTTTTTACGAAGCCATCAATGTTAAACGTTCATCCTGACCCTTATTCCCACTGCAGACCGCAGGAATGAGATAAAGCATGCGAGGAATACATCTCACTGAGATCTTATGCCCCGTGGGATATATACGCTTTGAATTTCAGGAATATTGGCGGGCAATCTTTTTAAAATGCATGCGCCGGTCCCCATACAGTTCTTTATCACAATCCGGGCATAAGCCATGGGAAAAATCGGCATCAGAGTGTTTACAAATATAGGTCTCGATTTTTTCCCATTGTCCTGACCCGTTCCGGATGTCTTTGCAATTGGCGCAGATTGGAATAATTCCCGTTAATTTTTTGATGTCGCCAAATGATTTTTCAATTTCAGCAATGCGCTGCTTCACCCGGCTTTCTAAAATTTCATCTGCGGTTGTTAATTTAGATCGAAGAAGGGCTGTTTGACGTATTTGCTTCTTCATTAGAATAAAAACCAGAAACGTGGTGATGGACAAATACAGAGAGCCGATCAAGAAGTGCAATTTTGTTGGCGGAACCTGATGATTTATTGAAAACAGAATAATTTTATCAAAAAAAAATGAAAATGGCACCCAGCATACCGCATAGATCAATGATATCAGCGCCGATAAAAACAATGCTGAATGATGTATTTTTGCAGACATTTATTTTTTCCGATGGCATTTATTGTTAATGTTTGAATTTTCAAATAGGATAACAAAAAAATAATTATTAGGATGTCGGGGAAGGCTGATAATTTTGTAGGGTTTTGCTGATTTTTGTATCAGTATTTATCCTATAAAATAATTAAATCGTCGCCCTGTAGGGCAAACCCTACAGGATAATAAGAAAAACCCTACAAAAAAATCAGAAAAAAACGGATACCATGCACTGCATTTTTGATATATATTCAAAAATAAGCGAATCGTTAAAAAAAACAATTGCCCGAAATGTTCACGTACGGATCATTCCAGATAACAACCGTTCAACAACAGGGCGCAATTCCCATGATTAAAATAATTATCGCTGATGACCATTCCATTGTTCGTGAAGGGCTGAAACAGATTATCGCTGACACACCGGATATGACGGTCTGTGATGAGGCCTGTGACGGCACTGAGCTAATTCAGAAAATACTGCTGAATAAATACGATGTGGTTGTCTTAGACATCACCATGCCGGGTGCAAATGTTTTGGATGTCTTAAAACAGATCAAAAAGCAACGGCCCACCATTCATGTTCTGGTTTTGAGCATGCATCCGGAAGAGCAATATGCCGTTCGTGTATTAAAAGCAGGCGCTTCCGGCTACCTCACCAAAGAAAGTGCACCGGCGGAACTGGTAAAGGCCATTCGAAAGGTGTCCATGGGCCGAAAATATATCAGCCCGGCATTTGCCGAAAATCTGGCCGACACATTGTTATCAGACCATGATCAACCGATACACACCACCTTGTCTGATCGTGAATATCAGGTTCTGTGCATGATTGCTGAAGGTGAAACCGTTAAACACATTGCCGAAACCCTTTTTTTGAGTGAAAAAACAATCAGCACCTACCGGTCCAGAATTTTACAGAAAATGCATATGAAAAATAATGCGGAAGTAATCCATTACGCGATTAAAAATCAGCTGGTGCAGTATAGGGGGCTTGCTTAATTTTTTTTCCTCTGTGATCTCAGTGCTCTTTGTGGTTAATTTTGTTTTTCACTTAACTCATTTGTAAGCTGTAATGGCTATAAATAATTTATAAATTATTTTTTCCTACAGTGGTAATGAATCACCATGAAAAATTTTTGATGAAGCCATCAATCATTTTTTATACCAAGCGGAACCGTTATTGCCACTTTTGTACCGCCTTCCGGAATCCTGAGAATCCTGATCTTTCCACCAAGCGCATGAATCCGTTCACGCATTCCGATCAGACCGAATGAATCCTTTTTTGCAATTTTATTTTCATTGATCCCGACGCCATTATCTTCCACGACAAGCGCGATGGTTTCGTTGTTTTTTATCAATTGTACGCGGGCATCGGTGGTTTTGGAATGTCGGATAATATATTGGTCAGGGCTTCCTGGCAAACCCTGGAAATGACAATCGAAAGGTTTTCGTTCAGAAAAATTTCTTCGGGTTCAATATTCACATGAATATTTATCCCGCTGCGTTTCTGATATTCTCCTGCCTGCCACGCTATGGCTGCCGAAAGACCAAGATTATCCAGTAACCCGGGACGGAGTTCTGCGGATATCCTTTTCACGGTCTGAATCACTGAATCCACAAGCGATATTGCGTCTTTGGATTTTTTACGAATTATTTCCCAATCCGCCGGGCTGATGTATTCAAACTGCCCATCCGGCAATGACATCCGGTAAATCACATCCTTTGAATTTCCGGCCAGCCTGCGAAATCTTTCTTCCGTTTCCCGCAAAGCGGCTTTTATTTTATTTTTCTGTAGAACGTCTTTTTTCAGGAGATTTTTCGGTAAAATATTCTCCCCCATTTCCTTTTCCTTGATCACGCCCTGAAGTTCTCTGAAAAAAAGTTCCCCGCCCATGCGTTTAATTAAAAATCGATCAGTCCCCATTTTAAAGGCGAATTCTTTCTCTTCGTTTTCGGTGTCCGTTTCCGAATAGAAAACAATCAGGATATGACAGGTTTTGTTATCGGCTTTGAGCTTCCGGCAAAGTCTAAAACCATCCATGACAGGCATCAGAATGGTGGAAATAATTATATCCGGAGGGGCCAACAATGAATTTTCCAAAGCCTGTTTCGTGTTTTCAGCTTCTTCTACCGTATGTCCTTCGGATTGAAGTACTTTTTTAAATCGTATCCGATTAATTTCACTGTCATCGACAATGAGCAACCGCATATCTTCTGTCTCCCGCCATTGTTTCCTGTATTAGAATATTTTGTTATATTGTAATGAATAAATTGGATGGCATCGTAAAAGTTGTGATTCGCTGACTAATCAGTGACAGATAATTTTCCGTATAAGTTATCCGGGGGCGGTGTTCCTCTTTTTTCGCAGGACATAATTGTTTCGGTGGGCGCTGATTTTGATCTCCGATTATGGGCAATCAGCGATTTCACCACCCGCCATCCGACTTCCCCGTTTTCCGCCATTGTGGTCAAAACTTCCAGGGCCGTTCGGTTATCATAGGAAACCGGCCGATATGGCCGTGCTGAAGTCAGCGCGTCATACACGTCACAAACCGCAACAATCTCTACTATCAAATCCTGCTGTTTGATTCCCTGCGGATAACCCAGGCCATTCATTCTTTCGTGGTGATCCCTGGCTACTTTTGCTGCAATACAGTTGCTATTTCTGAAATAATAGCTCAACAGGACATATCCGGCGATGGCATGGTGTTTTAAGTGATTGAGCTCTTCGTGTGTCAGGAGATCCTTTTTTTTTAAAATATCCAGGGGGACACATATTTTTCCAAAATCATGGGTCGGCCCGTGTATAATCTCGGAAACCCGTTTCCGATAATTCGGCACCAGGTTCCTGGCGATCAGGATCGTCAATGCAAAAATGGTCAGCATATGGCGATAGGTGGAAAAATCATGATATCTAAAAAAATCCAGCACCTCCAAAACCGGAGCCACAAACTGGATACTTCTCATGACATCAGTGATTTCCGTCAGGCAATCGGGTTCGGTAAAAATAATATCATACGGCTTATTATGAATGATGCCAAGAAGATCTTCTTTTACCGAGCCATGATCCATCAGGGGATACGTTTTCAGGCTGGCCGGAGGATGTGACGCCATTAAATCCTTAAAAGATTCCTCATTTACCTCACTTCCGGCAGGCAGTAGCAGCTTACCGTCAAGGGTTTGTATCGGATAAAGTAGTTTAATCGGTTTCATCAATCAATTCCATGGATAAGGATTTGTTTTTTTAACGATTATTTATGCCATTAATTAGAGCATATGTCAAGAAATGGTCGTTTCTAATATAGGACAACGGCATTGGGTTCTAAATTCGGTGAAAAATTTATGAAAATGGTTTGAGAGCGACATTTGATCATTATCACATTCTCTTTAAGCCAGATAACGATTTTCAGAAATCAAAATCATCATGAAATCCATACCCTGATTGTTCTTCACGGACCGCCCAGTTAATTTTTTCGGCAATCGTTTTGCTGATCCCGTCAATGAGCTGAAGTTCTTCTATGCTTGCGGAAATAATTTTTTCCACACTGCCGAACCTGTCCAGCAGTTTTTTGGCTTTGTTCGGGCCGATCCCCGGAAGTCCCTGCAAAATAAACAGCTGTTTTTTAGATTTTGTTTTGGGCTGATACCCGCCCCGGTTTGAAAATTCACCACCGGCAATGGCGCGAATCTGCAAAGCTGCATATCTTATCAGGCGGGCGCTTTCATACGAATTCATTGCTCGCAGAACCGGAATCCCATAAATTAAACTGATGGAAATCAGCGCCCCCTGCATTGCTTCCCGCCGGATACCGATTTTTGTCAGGTCCTTGCCGGTCCCTTCTAATATCATGACTGGCTTGTATCTGTTGTTTGCTAGCCTTGCGACTTGCTTAAAGAGTCTGCCGTCTATGATGGACATGGCAAAATCATTGAGTGTTTTTCTTTCAAAAAGTAACCGGTTGTCAGCCAGATAATCCCCTGTTGGCAGCCGGGCAATTTCAACGGCAACATCCGGCATATCCGACAGATATTCGATCACCTGGCTTTGTCTTTCCCGGTCATCTGCAAGAATAGTGATTCTCAATTTTTTAGGCATTTTTAAAATATTCAATTTATCTAACAATTTTTCAATACAAATAATTTATCACAATAATTCAGACAATTACTGATATGAAAAAAATATTGACATCGATTCATCAAAATTGTAAATTATAAGTCGACGGTCGACGGTCGACATTGTGAACGCTGTTTGACAAATTGTATTCTGTTTCTACCTTCTGCCTCTCTTTTTGCCCCGACAAACCGACCGGTTGTTTTTACGATTTTTTTAACACCAGAAACAAACGATTAGAAATATTTCAAAACGCTGTAACCGTCCAATTTTTATATTATCAAGGAGGAAAAAACCATGAAACAACCCAAAACAGATTTTGATGCCATTGTGGTGGGCAGCGGGCCCGGCGGCGCAACCGTTGCCATGGATTTATCCAAAAGCGGCAAAAAGGTTCTCATTCTTGAAAGAGGAGATAATGATCCGAAGAAAGGTACTTTTTTCTCCACCCTGCCCCGCGCGTTTATTCCCGGAAAAAACGTTGTTATGACCAGCCAGGCCATCCCTGTTGTCCGGGCCATCACCACCGGCGGCAGTTCAATGATTTTCTGCGGCACAGCATTTGATCCGCCTGTGGAGATGCTTAAAAACTATGGTGTGGATATTTCTGCTGAAACAGAAGAGATGAGGCAGGATGTCCCTATCAACCCGTTGCCGGATGAGCTCATGGGTGCCGGCCCCCAGGCGTTTTTAAACAGCGCACAGGATATGGGATATGATGCGCACAAGTTAAACCATTTTATCTACCCCACCAAATGCAAGTTAAACTGCCAGCGCTGTATGTACGGCTGTCCTTATGGCGCCAAATGGGATGCCCGGAGTTTTGTAGACAAAGCCCTGGAAAACGGCGCAAAAATGATCAACTATGCCAAAGTGGAGAAAGTGATCATTGAAAACAAAAAAGCCATCGGTGTTGAGTATAAACACAACAAGGAAATATACCGGGCATATGCACCGAAAATTATTGTAGCCGCCGGCGGCATTGGTTCTCCGCTCATCCTGAGGCAAAGCGGCATGAGAAGCGCCGGATATGATTTCTTCTTTGATCCCCTGGTATTTGTTTATGGAAAAATCAAGGGACTTGGCAGCGGCAAATCAATCCCAATGAGTGCCGGTGTACATTTCGAAGAAGACGGCATTATGATGACTGATTTTAATATGCCCCATTTACAGAAAATTGCCTTTGATCTGCAAGTCTTAAAAGTCAAACAGGCCTTTTCCTATGCAGACACCCTTCCCATAATGATTAAGGTTCGGGATGAGCTTGGCGGGGCAGTTTCAAACAACGGCTGGGTAAACAAACCCCTGACAAAAAATGACAAGCTAAAACTGGACAAAGGCTCTGAACACGCCAAACGCATCCTCACCAATGCCGGAGCCACCGATATCTATCGCAGCTGGAAAGTTGCTGCCCATCCGGGAGGCACGGTAAAAATCGGCGAACATGTGGATAGCAATCTGAAAACGAAATTCGACAACCTCTATGTATGTGACTGCTCGGTCATGCCCCAGGAATGGGGGGTTCCGCCGACAAGAACACTCATCGCAATGGCTAAAAGGCTGGTCAAGCATCTGATGGCCCAAGATCAAGACCAGGACCAGGGTCAGGCAACCAAAAAAGAAGACCTTGTACTGGCGGTTTCAAATCAGGAAACAACAGAAACGCCTTTGGCAGCCGCTGCCTCCTGACCACAAGAAATATTTTTATACTTTTCCACCCCCCTGTATCACACCAAAATACAGAGGGAATACTTGAACGGTGAATATCCATTAACAAAAGGAACAAGTCATGAAAAGACTCCATTCAAGATCCGGCCTTCCCTTAGGCATTCACAAGCTTTCAGAAATTGATCTGGCCGGGGAAGCGGGAGAAAACACAGCGCTTACCAAAATTCTCGGCACCCGGGAAGTCAGGCAAATGTTAAGCAGCGTTCTTCCGGACGTTCTAAACATTTTAGCCAAGGACAGCAAAATAGGAAAATTCATCATGAAGGCAGTGGGGAAACTTTTTAGCAGACTTCTTTCCCGGCCTCATGACATTTTTGAAGAAAAAGAACTCCAGCTTTTGTTCGAAGACGACGCATTCATCAGAAACATCGGAGAACCGCTGCCGGAAATTATTAACGGACTTTTCGATATTATTGTCACCCTGACAAAAACCATCGAGGAAATGCCCGCAGCAGAAAAAAAAGACGTCTTTGGGGATGTGATTTCAAAAATCGCCACCGGCCAGACCGGGGAACTCATCACCCGGGGATGTCGAATCATCAATGATATTCACAAAACTGATCCCCAATTTTTTACCA
>Ga0307991_1001190_pt1 | contig 18430 bp, 17 predicted proteins | sample EllFjometagen131_FD_203146 | JGI IMG/M metagenome (GOLD analysis project Ga0307991, IMG submission 203146) | Marine microbial communities from Ellis Fjord, Antarctic Ocean - #131 | ecosystem: Environmental > Aquatic > Marine > Unclassified | place: Southern Ocean | collected 2014-10-08 | reverse complement strand
CAATAATGTTCATTGTCAATGTTGGATTTTATTTCTTAATAATTATTAATTAAATCTTCTAATATCTTCCTACAAGAAACCCTAACCACCTCCCTTCCCCTCATACATTTTTTGCATATCCTCGATAATTTGGTTACAATTAGAAAATAAAAGCAAACATATAAATCCATGGCAAAAATATTAGAAAAATATTTTCGTAAGGAGGATGTTCTAATGAAATTAACAGGAAAGAAGATTGCCATTTTAGTTGAAGATTTTTACGATGATTTAGAATTGTGGTATCCATATTACCGGTTGTTGGAAGAAGGCGCCGAAGTGAAGCTCATTGGACCGAAAGCCAAGGTTTACGAAAGTAAACACGGGCTTCCGGCTAAGGCTGATTTACCTGCAGGAGAGGCGAACGCAGATGATTTTCAAGGAATCGTCGTTCCAGGAGGTTATGCTCCTGACAAATTACGCCGTTACCCCGAAATCCTTAATTTAGTTCGGAAAATTTTTGAGAAAGGCGGTATAGTAGCTTCTATCTGTCATGGTCCCTGGGTCCTTATCTCGGCGAATATTATGAAGGGTAAAAAAACCACCGCTGTGATTGCGCTTAAGGATGACCTGGTCAATGCCGGGGCAATTTATCTGGATAAAGAAGTCGTAATAGATAATAATATAATCACTTCCCGGTCTCCTCTGGACCTTCCGGCATTCCTGCCGGCTATCATTTCAGCTTTGCAAAATAAATAAAATCATGGAAAGGAATAAATCATGAGAATATTTGGCGGATTTTTTATCGGAATCGTATTGTTAGTAATAGGAGTTGTTTTATTGTTAAATAGTATTTTTAATTTTAATGTTCATACCTTCAAATTAATCATTGGAATTGTTATCGTACTTTTTGGTATCTTTATTCTTTTTAATGGCTTTGGCATGCATGATACAAGCAATATTGTCTTTAAGGAAGGGACTATCCGGGTGGAAGAAGTCGGGAGAGAGTATAATATTATATTTGCTTCCGGAGTCATTGATTTATCTAAAATAGACCTGGAAAACGAAGTAAAAAGAGTAAAGATAAATACCATATTTGCTGAAGGTAGCGTCATTCTGAATTCTAAAACGCCTGCTCTGATTCGAGCAAGCTCTGCTTTTGCTGAATTGGAATTAGGAAATTCTTCTTTGAGAGCATTTGGTACAAAAAAATATAGAATAGGAGATATAGATACTGACCGGGGATATTTGGATATTGAAGCCAATGCGATATTTGGTCAGCTGAAAATTATCACCATTGATTAAATTAAAAAAACAGGGACAATTTTTGCCCCTGTTTTTTAATAAGAAGATTTAATAAACGGCTAGCAAGAAAAATCAATCAATCACTTTTTTAGGGTGAAATCGGTACATTCACAGCGGCACTTTCAGTACAGCCATCAGAATTTTGGGTTACATTTAGATTGTTTCCGAGAGTATGGTCAAAATCTTCCGGAAGATCAGCTTCCACCAAGAGGAAACCACCATTTTCGTCAGCAGTCGTAGTTACTGATTTCCCTTGCCCGTCAGTAATTTTCACGGTTGCACCCGGTTCTACAGCTCCTGCAGCACCGGAAATTATCATCCCACCAGTGCCAATAGTTCCTCTACTTGCAGTAATTTTAGAGCCATCCGGTTCAGAACAATTTGGAGGAACTACCGGTGGTACTGTGTACCCTACTCTAGATAAGTATAAAAAAGGATTTACAAATATTTTGCAGAATTTATTAAATATAGACATTTTTTTTCATCTGATTAGTTGATATAAAATCCATGGATAAATTAACAGACCGGCATTGCAAGTAACAGAAAGTTTAAAATAAGAGAGAAAAAATGAAAAAAGAAAAGGGTCATTTGAGAAAATCTCATCAACATCGGGATGATTTAACAGGCGAACATGCTTATAGCGATATAGGACAGTTGATTTTTCTGGTTATTTTTCTTATTGTTTGGATTGCAGACTCATTTGTATTCAGATACTCTACTTTTTTAACCCGATACATATCTAATTCTATACGGATTCCGATAGCCCTGGTTATATTAATCATATCCGGATTACTGGCTCGAGCTGGTCTTAGTATGGTTTTTGGAGAGAAAAGAGAAGAACCGCTGGTCATTACTACCGGCGTCTTTTCCATTGTTCGTCACCCGATATATCTTGCTTCTATATTACTTTATCTCGGGTTCCTTTTATTGTCCCTATCCATATTTTCGGCTTTGGTTTGGATATTAATCATCATATTTTATTATTTTATTTCCCGATACGAAGAAAGACTACTATCGCAAAAGTTTGGTTCTGAGTATAATGAATATATGGCAAAAGTGCCTATGCTTCTACCAATTAAATTCTTTAAAAAAACAAGATAAAGGATGAAAAATAAACATATGGAATTAAAACAGATTACGGAAAAGACATTCTATATCCCGGGACCAACCAATATCGGTCTCTATTTGGAAGGCAAACAAGCTATTTTAATCGATAGCGGTAATGACGAATCAGCCGGGCGAAAAATATACCACCTTTTAGAAAAACAGGGATGGAATTTAAGAACCATCATTAACACTCATTCCAATGCGGACCATATCGGAGGTAATAACTATTTACAGAAAAAAACCAATTGTGATATTGTTGCTACTTCCATAGAAAGTACCTTTATTGAAAATCCAGTGTTGGAACCGTTACTATTATGGGGAGCTTATCCCTTTAAATCTTTACGAAATAAATTTTTACAAGCTCAAACTTCCCGTGTTACTCATATTATTGATAACAAAGGTCCAATAATAAATACAGATTTAAAAGCTCTTCCGCTTGATGGACATTTTTTACAGATGATCGGTATCAGGACCCCGGATAATATATTTTTTATTGCAGACAGCCTGTTTTCTCCGGAGATAATTGATAAGTATATTTTAACCGTTTGTGTTGATGTAGAAGCCATGCTTAAAACCTATTTATTCTTGGAAAAAATAGAAGGAAAATTTTTTATTCCTTCGCATGCAAAACCAACGGATAATATACAAGATTTAATTAAAATAAATAGAGAACATCTTTTAAAAATAAATGATAGAGTCGCATCCTTATGTAATAAACCTGTTTCCCGGGAAGATATTTTAGCTACGATTGCCGAAGATCACAACATAAAACTTTCTTCTTCCCAGTTTGTTCTTACTTTGATTACTATTTCTGCTCATCTAAGTTATCTATTTGACAAAAAAATTATCCATCCGGTTTTTAAAAATGGAAAAATGTTATGGCAAAAGTTAAAATAATATCACAGAGATAACGATTCTGTTTAAAATATTGTACAACCGTTCTACTAATAATAAGGAGTAAAATGATGAAAAAAAATAAAGCAAAAGAAAAATTAAAAAACGGAGAACCGGTATTAGGTATTTTTCAAGGATTTAATTCTATGGATTTGACTGAAATGTGCGGTTACTCGGGATATGACTTTATTATTTTAGATACAGAACATGGTCCGATGTCAGCTGAAACATGTATTCCAATGATCTGTGCAGCGGAGCGAACCGATATGGTTCCTATCATCCGCGTCAGTGAAAATGAAAAAAATTATGTATTGAAGGCATTGGACATAGGGGCAATGGGAATTGTTTTTCCCATGATCAATACAGCGGAAGACGCCAAAAAGGCAATATTCTTGACTAAATATATCCAAAAAGGTAATGAAAAAAGGGAGAAATTCAGAGGAATAGTAAATGTGAGCCGTGCAGCCGGTTATGGAATTACCACTAATCTAAATACACATATTGAGACTTCAAACAATGAAATAATGATCATCGTGCAATTTGAAACCAAAGAAGCGATTGAAAATTTGGATGAAATTCTTAAACTTAAAGAAATCGATGTTGTTCTAATAGGTTCATTGGATTTATCCCAATCACTAGGCTACCCGGGAGAAGTTGATAACACGCTAGTTAAAGATATAATAAAAAAAGCAATTAAAAAAATAGTAAATGCCGGAAAAGTAGCAGGTATGGTTGCTGCATCACCTGATGCGATAAAATACTGGCTTGATTTGGGAGTAAAATTTATTACCTATCACCAGACTTACATCATTAATGAAGCATTGCAAAATCATTTAACTAAATTCAAAGAAATGCTGTAAAAGTAATATTGTCAGTAACACTGTCCCTTTGACAGGATTTGAATAAACTATTGACAAAAAATATATAACGTGTTATCTATAGACTGACGGTCAGTCTATAGAATGAACAGAGGATATAATGATGGCAAGAATCCTTAAAAATTACCATGAACGAAAAGATGAATTCCTTGATACAGCTCAGCAGCTGTTTTTTACTCAAGGTTATGACCAAACCTCTGTGGATGCGATTATTCGGAAGATGGGGCTTTCTAAAGGCACTTTTTATTATTACTTTAAATCCAAAGAAGATTTACTGGATAAACTGACTTGTAAAATGGGTGACAAGATTTTAGAAGAAGTCAAAAAAATTGCTGATAGGGAAGACCTGGACGCTGTAGCAAAACTAAATAAGGCTTATGCTGTGACCGGAAACATAAAATTGGAAAATATTCAATTATTAAAAGTGTTGATAGAAGTGCTTTATAATGACAGGAATTTATTTTTCAGGTATAAAATATTTCTGAAATTTACTGAGTTGATAACACCCGAATTTACAAAAATTATCAGGCAGGGTGTGAATGAAAAATTGTTTAATACACCGTATCCGGAGGAAGCTGCAAGATTGATTTTCGAAATAGCAAATATTTTTGGTGAAAGAGTCCCTGCTCTTATCCTTGGAAGCGATAAAGATTCAAAAAGTATGGATAAAGCAGAAAAAGAATTCAAGGTTTACGAAAATGCAATAGAAAGAATTATTGGTGCCGAAGAAGGAACGGTGAAAATTGTCAATCGAAATATTTTAGATTACTTTCATGAAAAAATAAACAGGTGAGAGGATTAAAGAAAATATTTTATTAAAATAAATAAAAATAAGGTTTACATCTTTTTAAATTCCTTTTATTTGGCAGTGATAGATAGTAAAATAAGTAAATTAGGAAATAAAAGATTTTAATTATAAATCGTAGGTGCAAAAAGATGTTTAGCCTCAAACTTGGCCTAAAAAATTTAACCCGTAATAAAAGAAGGAATGCTATTACTATTCTGGTCATTGCTTTTGCTTTTTTAATTTATTTATTTTTGGGTTCTGTAATGGGCGGTATGGAGGAAATATCCTTTAGAAATATAAAAAATTTTGAAACCGGAGATATACAGGTTGCCTTTCCCGAATATTGGGAAGATAGAGAAAAACTGCCTCTGGAAAATCTAATTGATTTGAATCAGGATATGGAGGATAGCATAAGAAATAGGGATGGCATCTTGGGCGTATCCCCTGAGCTTCGATTTAAAGCCAATCTAAATAACGGGATTGACGAAACAGAGGTTATGGGTTTGGGGATTATACCGGAGAAATATAATGAAGTCTATGACACGCAAGATTATATAATTGATGGTTCAAGCTTTACTACAAGAGAATCCAAAGCGATGATAGGGAAGGGATTGGCTGAGCTGATGGATTTAAAAATCGGTGACTATATTACACTTCTGGTCAGGACCAAAGAAGAGACTTTTAATATCATTGATTTGGAAATCGGAGGATTGATAAATACGCCCCATCCGGTGCTAAATAATGGGATTGTTTTTGTTCCTTTGGATGTTGCCCGACAGGCCTTGAATGTGAAAAATGATGTGAGCATGTTGACCATTAAAGTAGATACAGGTAAAGAAATTGACTCTATCGTAGATGATATAAATCAAAGTTTTCAGGAAAAGAAACTAAATATAAAAGCGTACTCCTGGGAGGAATCTGCGAAAACGGTGATTGCTTGGGGTGCTGCGCAAGATGCTGAAACGGCAATTGTTTTATCTGTCATTTTAATGATAGGCATGATAGGAATCATTAATAATGTTATCCTGTCTGCCCTGGAGAGAACCAGAGAGATTGGCATGATGAAAACTTTGGGGATGAGAGAATGGGAGATTGTCCTGGTATTTATGGTAGAGGCATCGGGTATAGGCATCATCGGCGGATTAACCGGCTGTTTATTGGGAGCTGTAGGAGTCGGATGTATGGTTAAATATGGATATGATTTAAGTTATATAGGTGGAGATATGTCTGTCTATGGCATCCCGGTTATGGATAAAATCTATGGGATTTGGGATTTTTCTTCTTTTGTTTTTATCTTCGTTTTGGGAGTAGTTCTTGCTTTATTTTCTAGCATGATTCCTGCTTACTGGGCAGCCCATAAAGATCCGGTCAAAGCCATTTATCATCGATAGATGAAAAAAAATAAAATAAAGGTTAAAATAAGAAAAGAGCATGAACTAAAATTTGTTCAATGAATAACTCATTAAAAGATATAGAGGAATTATTAATATTATCGAATTTAGTCAAGGGGGGAAATTAAATGTCATTACTTGAATTAAAAGATGTTAAAAAAATCTACCAACAGGGGAAAATTAAAGTAGCTGCTTTGCGGGGCGTAGATTTAAAAGTAGAGCAAGGTGAATTTTCAACCATTTTTGGTCCTTCCGGTTCAGGAAAAACGACGCTTCTCAACATGATAGGTTGCTTGGATACACCTACAGAGGGGGAAATCCGCCTAAACGGAAACAAGATAAGTGACCTTTCCCGGAAAGCGCTGGCTATGACGCGGCGCCACAATATCGGTTTTGTATTCCAAAGCTATAACTTGATTCCGGTATTGACCGCTTATGAAAACGTAGAATTCGCCATCCGCTTGATTGACCATGCCTCGGAAATAAACATCAAAGAGAAAGTATTAAAAATATTAGACGAAGTAGGACTTAAAGGATTAGAGAATCGCAGACCCAATGAACTATCCGGTGGAGAGAAACAAAGAGTGGCTATCGCCCGGGCTTTAGTCAAAGAACCCAAACTCGTTTTAGCTGATGAACCTACTGCAAATCTGGATTCTGAAAATGCGATCGGTGTAGTAAAGATTATGGTAAAGATGAATAAAGAATTAGGCACTACATTTATATTTTCTACCCATGATCCGATGGTCATGGAATATGCCCATAGATATATTAATCTCAAAGATGGTATGATTTCCGCCGATAAAAGAAAGGGGGTAAAAGGTGTTTAGCTTTAAACTTGGCTTAAAAAATTTAACCCGTCAAAAAAGGAGAAATGTCATTACAATATTTGTAATTGCCTTTGCATTTTTCGGGTATTTATTTATGGATTCTGTGATGGGCGGTATGGAAGAAATGTCTTTTAGTAATATCAAGAATTATGATACAGGAAATATTCAGGTGATGCATCCCGAATACTGGGAAGACAGGGAAAAGATGCCTTTAGAAAATTTAATTGATATAAATCAGGGTACCCTTGATAACATAAAAAATATGAAGGGCGTATCGGGAGTATCTCCTGAACTAAGATTTAAGGCCAACCTGAATAACGGGATTGATGAGGTAGCAGTTTTGGGTTTAGGTGTCTCTCCTGAGCAATATAATGAAGTTTTTAATACTAAAAATTATATCACTGAAGGTGCCATGTTTGCCCCGGGTGAATCAAAAGCAGTCATAGGTGTAAAATTAGCAGAACTGATGGATTTAAAAATGAATGATTACATTACTCTTCTGGTGAGGACAAAAGAAGATACCTTTAATACCATTGATGTGGAAATCTCAGGTCTGTTAAATTCGCCTAATCCAATCATGAATAATGGGATTGTTTTTGTTTCTTTAGATATTGCCCAGCAAGCATTAAACCTAGGTAATGAGGTTAGTCTGCTTGCCATGAGAACCGCTTCCGGAGATGAAGATAAAATCATTAAAGCATTAACGGGTAGTTTTAAAGATAAAAATTTGGAATTGAAAGCATATTCCTGGAGAGAATCCGCTGCCTCAGTCATTGCTTTAAGCACTGCCAAGAAGAGCGGAGCTGCGACTATCCTATCGGTTGTTCTGCTTATTGGTATGATAGGGATTATCAATAATGTTATCCTGTCTGCCTTGGAAAGAACGGGTGAAATCGGTATGATGAAAGCTTTAGGAATGAGAGAGTGGGAGATTGTTTTTGTCTTTATGGTAGAGGCAACCGGCATCGGCATCCTGGGTGGATTAGCCGGATGTTTGATTGGTTTTTTCGGCGTAGGCTATATGACAAAATATGGTTTTGATTTAAGTTATATGGGTGGAGATATGTCTGAATACGGCATTCCCATTCTTGATAAGATCTATGGAACCTGGAATATTTCCGCTTTTAGTTTCTTATTTATTTTAAGCGTTATTGTTGCACTGTTGTCCAGCATAATACCGGCATATTGGGCAGCACATAAAGATCCGGTAAAAGCAATCTACCATCGATAAGGAGGTAAAATATGAAATTTTTATGGAATTTAGCGAAAAAAAACTTAGCGAGATCCAAGATTAGAACATCGATTTCTGCTATTGCTATTGCTATTGCTATTATTGCCGTGGTCTTTGCCCGGGGATTAATCAATGGAATGATAGAATCTACTTTTGAAAATCATATTAATTATAATGCCGGCCACATACGGATTATCGATGAGGAATATAGATTAAAACAACGTATATTATCTTTAAACTATACTCTGGACGGGTTTAATGGCAATGGCTATGCAGATATGAGTGAAAAATTAAAGTCAGTAGAAGGAGTGGAACAGGTTGTTCCGCGCCTTAAGTTCGGAGCTGTGGTCAGTATGGAGGATGAATTAGTAGGCATGATGGGCTGGGGAGTTGACCCTGCTAAAGAAAGAGCTTTTACCGAAATAGATAAAAAAATAGTCGAGGGAAGAATGCTTGAGCTGGGTAGCAGGGAAATTGTTATGGGGGCAGGATTGCTGGAAAAAATAGACCGTGGAGTTGGGGATAAAGTGACCATTTTATATTCAACCCCTTTTGGCTCCTTTAAAGGTTCTACTTTCCTGATTGTCGGGAAGATTCAAAGTTCTATACAGATGTTGGATGATACTATTTTTTATCTTCCTTTGGACCAGGCTCAGAGGATTTTAGAGATGCCAGGAGAGGTAACAGAATTACTTTTAATTACTTCAGACAAATATAAAGCATCTTCGCTTTTGCCCGGTCTCAATGAACTGTTTTCCCGGGAAGATGAATCCGGAAAATATATCATGCAGGTTTGGAATAGGGATTATGACCTTATTTCACTATTAAATATTGGGACTAAAATATATAACCTTGTCTATATCTTTATCATCATTTTAGCCTGTTTCGTATTGGTAAATACTTTGATAATGATTGTCAATGAACGTACCCGGGAAATTGGGATGATGAGTGCCCTGGGTCTAAGCAGCAGAGAAATATTGATTCTCTTTACCATGGAAGGAGCCATGATTGGCCTCATCGGCAGTACCATTGGTACCGTATTGGGAGGCATACTCACCAAATACTTTTCTATTGTCGGTATCGATTATAGTGCGGCTATGGAAGGAATGTCTGGTGGAGAATTCTTGTTGGAGCCAATTTTCTATACCGTTTTTAGTGCGGAGAACCTTATTTATAGCTTTGTATTAGGGATACTCGTGGTGACAATTGCCTGTGTCATTCCGGCGAGAAAAGCCGCCAGGCTTGAGCCCACCGAAGCGTTAAGACAGATGTAGGAAAGTAGTAGGTAGTATCGCATATTGAGTATACAGTGAATCAGAAAAAGATATGAGAATAAAAGTTGAAAAACTAACGAACAGGAATGTAAAAATAATATAAGTGTTTAGTAGATAAAAAATAAAAAATAGAATTTAACTAGCCAGCCAATCAAACGAAAGGGGAGTTTACAATGCAAAAAATTAAACGGGTTTTACTGATAGGAATAACACTATCGATTTTATTTTCAAGTTTAATCATCGTCGCAGCATTTGATATGACCGCTGAAGAAATTATCAACATGAGAGATAACAATGAATATTTTGATACAGCTGAAATGGAAGCAGATATGATTATTGCCAGCGGGAAGAGAATCATCACCAAAACAATGGTTGCCTTGAGTGATAGAAAAAATTCTTTGGTCGAATTTACCAATTCACAGGATAGAGGAACAAAATTTCTCAAGAGAGAAGATGACTTGTGGATGTTTTTTCCTGATGCAGAGGAGATCATTAAAATATCCGGACACATGTTAAACCAAGGAATGATGGGGAGTGATTTTTCTTATCAGGATGTCATGGAATCAGACAAATTAACCGATTTATATGATTTTAAGATCATAAAGGAAGAGGAGCTGGATGGGCGTCCCTGTTATGTATTGGAAGGTATTGCCAGAGAAGGCGTAAAAGTTTCCTATTACCGCCGTGTATCCTGGATAGACAAAGAAAGATTTATCGGTTTAAAAGAAGAATTGTATGCGCAAAGCGGTCGTATATTAAAAGAAACCAAAGTCAATCAATTAGAAGAGATTGAAGGTCGTTGGGTTGCTGTAGATTCAGTGATGGAAAACAAGCTGAGGAAAGATACTTATACCCAATTTATATTAACTAAAATTACTTTTAATCCGGAAATTCCTGAAGAAACATTTTCTTTGCAGAATTTAAGATAAAGGTCATTAACAGAAAAACATAAACAATAAAAAAATGTTATTATTCACGTAGAAGAAAATAAAGGAATAAACTAGGAGCAAATATTAAGAGTGAAAAAATATATTTCTATTATTATATTAACCATGCTATTTATTTCATTATTTGCCACAACGGCCATTTTTGCCAAAATGGATATAGGCGGAGAATTAAACATAGCTTTATCCGGTGTATTGTTTCGGGAAAGCGAAGCTCTGACCTATCCTCAGGGAAGTTTGGATTTAGAGTTATATATTCCTCCTTTTGATAACAATCAAATCAAGACTGCGGTCTATTTATACCCTAATTCAGCAACCGGTCAATTGGATTTTATGTTTAAAAAACTTTACCTAAAACACAAGTTTGATAAATTGCAATTGACTGTTGGACGTCAACCGATATCCTGGTCGTTTGGTTCAATGCTTAATCCGGTGGATTTTACACCTGGGGCAATGGTTATGGATGAAGAGACCGGTTCAAAATATCAGAATGCTATAGAAGCCTATTACCCGATAAATTGGAATTCAAGTGTTGCGGTAATTGCGGCGTTTCCTAACGGCTTTGAAGATATGAAATGGGGAATAAGGGGACGGACGATGTTGGAAGGGTATGATCTAACTCTCAATTATGTCCGGGAAGCAGAACAAAACAGTACGGAAATAGTGGTTCCGGTCAACCAAAGAATCGGTTTTAGTGCCAAGGGTGACTTGGGTCCTTTTGGCGTGTATGGCGCCATAGGATATAATTTTGAAGATATCAATAACGAGGATTTTACTTTTTTAGCCGGAGGCGATTACAGTTATTTTTTTGAATCCGGAAGTAAAATTTATTTCCAATTGGAATACCTTTCCATAAAGGAAGAGAGGCTATCTTCTTTATTGGGCTCATTAGCTATATTGGATACCGGCATGGATTCAGAATCTAATGCCCATCTTCTTTTAAGTAGGACAGCCTATGATATCAATGAATTTTCTGCTATTAGTTTATTTACCATTTCCAGCTTAAATGATTTCAGTACTATCATTATGCCAAACTACTCTAATCAAATAAGTAACAGTCTCACTTTCAATTGTAATTTTGCCTACTTTAACGGGAAACAAAATACCCTTTTTGGTCCCGGTTTAATTGGAGGAGTTCAGGAAAAACCAAAAATCACTATTGAAGCCGGGTTTGCATATTCTTTCTAAAATAAAACTTTCTTAATCTTTACCTTTTTTTACTTCTCATTTATTTATCATTGTAAAAACAGAAAATTTTTTTATTTATTGATTAGTTACAGCATGAAGGCTAGAAAAAAAATTACATTGTAAATGTAATTTTTTGGCATTATAATATATAAAAGGAAAAGTTTTGGTCAAATAATTCTGTATAGGAGTAAGTAGAAGGTCAATAATTATAAACTCTAAGAGGATAAATTTAATATATGAAAGATAAAGAAAAAACCAAAGTGCAACTGCAAAATGAATTAACAGAATTGCGCCAACAAATTACTAAATTACAAAAATCTGAGATTAAACATCAACAAATAGAAGAAACATTACGTGAGAACGCGGAAAAATATCGAAATTTTTTCGAAACAAGTACTGATTGCATTTTTATAGAGACGTTGAAAGGCCGTGTGCTTGAAAGCAATACTGCCGGAGAAAAGATGTTTGGCTACAATAAAAAAGATATAATTGGTTTGACTATTGCTGATTTAGTTCCCGAAGAGTTTGCAAAGAAATTACCCAAGATTATTACTGACAAGGAAACTACAAATGGCATTTTTATGCCCCGGATAAGTAAAAAGAAAGACGGCACCATTTTTCCTACAGAAATTGCCACCAAAATCGTTAATATCAGAGGAAAATCCCAAGTAATAACTTATATTCGAGATATCACCAAACGTAAAATGGCAGAGAAAAAACTTAAGAAAACAAGAAAGATGTTTTCCAGTCTTTTTAATAGCGGTCCGGAAGCTGCTCTTTATCATAATAATGAAGGTCGTATTATAAAAATAAATCCTCGTTTTACTGAATTATTTGGCTATAACCCAAAAGAGATAATAGGCAAAAAAATCGATGCGGGGATGATTTATCCTGCAAATAAAACAAAAGAAGGAAAGACTTTAACTCAAAAAGCATCTAACGGATTTTTAGATTATGAAACTATTAGAAGAAAAAAAGACGGCACTTTGGTTCCTGTAGTTATCTCTTCATCTCCGGTAATAATTGATAAAAAATCTCAGGGAACTATCGGTTTATATAGAGATATCACTAAACGTAAGAAAACCGAAGAAGCCTTGAAGAAAAGCCAGAAAGAATTTGCCGGTCTTTTTAAAAACAGTCCTGAAGCCTTAGTTTATATAGACGAAAAAAGTAATATTTTAAATATAAATCCCCGATTTACTGAGCTTTTTGGTTATACCTTGGATGAAATTAAAGGTAAAAATCTCGATAATGGACTGATTCATTCCCCCGAAAAAATTAAAGAAGGCAAAGAATTAGGAAGGATAGCTAAATCTACAGGTTATTTTCAAAAAGATACTATCAGAAAAAAGAAAGACGGAACTTTATTTCCCGTTTCCATCTTTGGTTCCCGTATTACCATTGATGGCCAATTAAAAGGGATTTTAATTATATATATCAATACTACTGAACGAAAAAATATATTGGATAAATTAAGAAAAAGTGAGGAAAAATATCGTAAGCTTTTTGAGAATATGCCCGGAGCTTATTATCGCACAGATAAAGAAGGTAACTTTACTATGATAAATCCGGAAGGGGTAAAATTATTTGGCTACAAATCTTCCGAGGACATCATAGGAAAAAATATCTCCCACCATTTTTATTTTGCTCCGAAAGGAAGAAAAAAATATCTTAAAGAATTAGAAAAGAATAATGGGAATCTTAAAGATTTTGAAATTACTTTAAAAAAGAAAGACGGCTCTTCTTTGGTTATTTCTGATTCCAGTCATTACTATTATGATAAAGAAGGAAATATTGCAGGGTTAGAAGGCATTTTTGTAGATATAACCGAACGCAAAAAAACCGAAGAAGCCCTGCAGACGAGTCAGCAGGAATTTTCCAGTCTATTTAAAAACAACCCCGAAACATTAGTCTATATTGATGAGAAAGGTACTATAGTTAATATAAATCCACGTTTTACTGAATTATTCGGTTATACCTTAGAAGAGGTAAAAGGTAAAAATATTGATAGCGGAATAATTCACCCTTCTGGTAAATTAGAAGAAGGGGAGATATTAACTAAAAAATCATTAAAAGGTTATCTTGGCTTTGAGACTATCAGAAAAAAGAAAGATGGTACCCTCTTTCCGGTTTCTTTATCTATTTCTAATATTGAAATTGATGGAAAATTAAGGGGGGGGAATAGGTATTTATATAGATATTACTGGACGCAAAAAAATGGAAAAAGAATTAGAAAAATTAGCTCATTTTGATACTCTTACCGGTGCTTATAACAGGGGATATGGAATAGATCTTTTTAAAGAGCAATTAAAGTTTGCCAAAAGAAAAAAATATTCTTTGCTTTTAGCTTATATCGATATAGATAAATTCAAATATATTAATGATACCTTCGGTCACGAAGAAGGAGATAAGGTATTAAAAGAGGTAGTCAAACTCTTCAAATTAACCATAAGAGAAATTGATATTATCTTCCGTATCGGAGGAGATGAATTCTTAATTATTTTCCCGGATAGCTCTATGGATGATGCTTCAATGATTAAAAAGAGGTTAAAGAAAAATCTTATAAGATTAAACCAAAAACTATCCAAATCTTATAAGATTGATTTTAGTATAGGTTATTCTTTTTATAATCCAGCTAATCCCCAACCATTGGAAAAGCTAATCCATCTGGCAGATCAGGCGATGTATGAAGATAAGGGTAACGGGAAAAATAGTTGATATTGTCAGGGGGACGTTCTACTGACAATAAAAAAAGTAAAGCTGTAAAGTATAACCGCGAAAATCCTTCAGAAACCAGAAATCCTTACAAATAAATATTTTTTTTATGAACGTATGAAAAATTCAAAGAAAGAAAAAGGAGAATTAGATATGAAAGGAAAAGCGACAGTTTTATGTGAAAATTGTGTATTTGGCAATAGTGGAGCAATAGCCGAACATGGTTGGTCAGTTTATATCGAGAGTGATCAAGGAAATTTCCTATTTGACACAGGTCAAGGTATGGCAATTATTAATAATGCTCGGCACTTTAATAAAGATCTATCTACAATTAAAGGAATTATGATTAGCCATCATCATTATGATCATACCGGAGGTCTTTTAAATGTTTTAGAACAAGTGGGAAAAGTAAATGTATATTCTCATCCGGACCTTTTCAAAAACAGTTATGTAATAGATGAAGGAAAAGAGAGAAATATTGGCATTCCTTTCCGTCGGGAAATATTAGAGAACAAAGGAGCTCAATTTAAATTTAATACCGGTTTTAGGGAAATTGCACCGGGTTTAATGTTGAGCGGAGAAATTCCCCGATTGACTGAATATGAAAAAGGCGATAAAAAGTTGTTACTTAAAACTGATGAAGGTTATACCCAGGACCTTGTTCCTGATGATCAAACATTAGTTGCAACTACCGAAAAAGGTCTCATTATTATTTTAGGGTGCTCACATTCAGGCATAATAAATATCATTAATCATATCATTGATAAAACCGGTAAAACTCATATTCGAACCATTATTGGCGGAACTCATTTGGGTCCGGCAAGTGAAGAAACAAAAGAAAAAACAATTCAAGCTTTAAAAAAATTTGATATAGAAAAAATCGGTGTTTCTCATTGTACCGGATTGGAAACCTCAATGCGATTATTTCAAGAATTTGGAGATCGTTTCTTTTTCTGTAATGTAGGAACTGAGGTAGAAATATAGTTACAAATATCGACGAAGAATAACTAAAACTATTACTTTATTATTACCATTTAGTGTGAATAAAAGTAAACGCGAAATAAAGCAAAAATAATACATATAAATCAATATAAAATTATAGGGGGTAATTATGAAGATAGTAAGATATCAAAAAAATGGTGAAACGTTTTACGGAAAACTTGAAGATGAGGAAGTTTTTCCGATAGAAGGAGATATATTTGGAGATTTCAAGTTAAGATTACAATCGATAAAAAGGGAAGAAGTAAAATTGCTTGCCCCGATAAATCCCCCGAACATTATTGCTATCGGACTTAATTATAGGAAACATGCCGAGGAAAGCGGTCTTGGTTATCCGGAAAAACCGGTCATTTTTTTAAAAGCCACTTCGAGTGTGATTGGTCCGGAAGATAAGATTATCATTCCACCAATAGCTCCTGATGAAGTTGATTATGAGGCTGAACTTACCATTGTAATCGGTAAAAAAGCTAAAAATGTAGAAATTGAAGAAGCAGAAGATTACATATTCGGTTACACCTGTTCTAATGATATATCCGCAAGAGATTGTCAGCTTCGACTGGATCAACAGTGGGCCAGAGGCAAATCTTTTGATACATTTTGCCCATTGGGTCCCTGGGTTGAAACCGCGCTTGCCGAACCCAATCATTGCAGGATAATGTCCCGACTAAATGGTAAAATCATGCAGGATTCGAATACCTCCGATCTTATATTCGGTACGAAAGAATTATTGAGTTATTGTTCTAAAAACTTTACGCTTTATCCCGGTACAGTGATTATGACTGGCACACCGAAGGGTGTTGGTTTTGCCCGTAAACCTGCTGTATTCTTAAAACCCGGAGACATGATTGAAATTGAAATCGAAGGAATTGGTAAATTAATTAATGAAGTGGATAGTTGAGAAAATATCAATAAAAAATCATAATAAAAATTGAAGAAGAAAATGTGAAATAGTGTAATATAATCCCGGAAATCGACATTATTTAATGAAAGAAGGCTAAATTAAAATCGTCAATTAACGGTAGGATCAATTTTAAAAAGTAAGTAGAAAGAAGAGGGAAAAAATGAAAAAAGAACAAACAAAAAAAATGAAAAAATGGGAAGTATATTTTTATATCATTATAGGTGTAATATTAGTAGTAGAAATATTTGTAATTGCCAGACGACAAGGTTGGTTGCCCCTTTGGATAGATAAATTACCCTCACCCCTCATTACTCAAATGGAACCAGCAGTCAGGGAGAAAAGGGCAGACTTTAAGATTATAAATGCTCACGAACATATTCAATCTTTGGAAAATATCCCTCTGATTCTAAAATATATGGAAGATTGTCAGATCGAAAAGATGCTTTTATTAGGTACTCCTAATTATACATTTTACCTTGATCTCAAATATGGTTTTACTGGAATTGATGAGAATAATGAGGAAATAATTAAAATTAGTAAAGAATATCCCGATAAATTTATTGCCTTATGTAGTATTGATCCATTCGATGAGAACAAGTTAGAAAAATTAAAAAAATATATTGCTGACGGAGCAAAAGGTTTAACATTATGGAACGGGCATGGATTTTTCCATGATCATTTTTTAGATCTTCCTTTAGATGATCCTGGAATGATGGAAATATATCAGTATTGTGAGGATAAGGAAATTCCTATTCTTTATCATATAAACAGTAGCCGTCCCTATTTTGAGCAATTTGAAAAAATATTAAAGACTTTTCCGGATTTGATAATTCACGCACCCCATTTTGTTCTAACTTCAAGAAATCTCGATTTCTTAGTTCGGTTACTTGATGATTATCCTAATTTATATACTGATGTCAGTTTCGGACATCCTGATTTTCAAGTAGCAGGATTTGAAAGAATCTCTAATAATTCAGAAAACTTCCAAAAATTTGTACAGAAATATCGAGATCGGATTACCTTTGGAACAGATATGGTAATTACTGACCATCAATCAAAAAGCCGAATTTATCTGGATAATATCACTCTTAGTTATTTTGATATGTTAGAGAAAGAAGAATTTACTTTACCTTCTGAACTTTTTAGTAAAATGAGAAAAGAATCTCGTAGTATAGTTGACCCTAATAAAGTATACAAAGGACTTCATCTTGATGATGAAACTTTAAGAATGATTTATCACGATAATGCAGAAAGAATTTTCTGGGAATAGATAAAATATTTTCTAAAATAATTAGCCTAAAAAATTGTCAGGGGGACTGTTAGTCTGACGGTTCTTCTGACAATAAAAAATATAAAACGAGAATAGAATAAGAAAATGTTAAATTGTGAAGCATAAACTCAAGATTCCTTCTTTGTTTTACGCTTCTTTCTTCACTTTACGGGCTAATCCGCTCTGGATAAATAACCGGGGTGCCCCGAAACTAATCCACATACCTATTAACAGATAGCGGAAAAACCTGCTTAACTGGTAGAAAGGTTGGCTCTCTGAAGGTAATATGAATTTTAATCCGAGATATAATATCCCTATTCCGGTAACTCCAAGAAAAAAGCTTAAAAACCTCTGTAGCCAGTTCCCCAGTCGAATTCCGCCAATGGAAGAATGAAATAATAGCAGACCATAGCCAACACCGGTCAAAGCAGCTACTGAACTGATAATATCCGGTGATGATTGGAATTGTAATAAGATCATTGGAAATAGTGTAATACAAACTATTTTAAATATCATATTTCCCGGAATAGAACCGGGTTTAATTTTTAAAAATATAAAATAGCTTAAACCGAGAATGAGTCCGCCAATCAACCATCCTCCCAAGACGTCAGTAGGAAAATGAACGCCCAGATAGATTCGGGAAAATCCAATTAAAAGAATCAGTAAAATAGAAAGAATACGAATCCAGATTTGTTTTTTTAAATAAGCTATACTCCCCCAGACAACCATGGATGATTGGG
>Ga0307991_1001189_pt1 | contig 18433 bp, 15 predicted proteins | sample EllFjometagen131_FD_203146 | JGI IMG/M metagenome (GOLD analysis project Ga0307991, IMG submission 203146) | Marine microbial communities from Ellis Fjord, Antarctic Ocean - #131 | ecosystem: Environmental > Aquatic > Marine > Unclassified | place: Southern Ocean | collected 2014-10-08 | reverse complement strand
CCAGCTGTAGTAAATTGCCACAGTTGGGTACCATCCGCACCATTAATTCCATAAACTTTACCTTCTGATTCATAAGAATTAGAAGCTCCGGCAATGGCATCAGGAATGTTGTCTCCATTCACATCTTCTATGCTCAGACAACTGAATTGCGGTCCACCATCAGTATAAGACCAGATAACTGTACCGTCTGAACCATCAACACAAAATATGCGCTTAGGACCAAGATCCATAGAATCATCACCAGCTACAGCTAAAACATCAATTACTCCATCATTATTAAAATCTTTGGAAGCTTCAACCTGATATACCCATCCACCGTCACCATATTCAGATGTATAATATATCCAGATATCTTCACCAGTTTTCCCAGAAATAGCATGTACTGCCCTGTCACCGCCAGTTGTTCCTGCAATAATATCATCTTTATCATCACCATCTATGTCATCAATGATAGCTAATCCATTTTGAGAATAGACATCACCGGAAGATATCTCATTTTCCCAAATAATATCTGCTATACCGGATGAATTACCATTAAAGCAGCGAATAAAATTGTCTTGAGAACATACTATCACATCATCTATATTATCGTTTGTAATATCGGAAATGGGAGCTATAGCTTTTGGTGAGTTATCATAACCAGCAGTAATTTGATATTGCCATAATTGCTGACCTATTGGATATGAAGAATCGCTGCCACTTCCATCAAGGGCAATACTAATCATTGGTGTAATAGGGTCATTACTGTGAATTATACAAGCTCCATTATAGCTGATAGCTTCTTCGGGATTGAACCAAATTCTTAAGTTATAGTTTTCAGAAGGAAGAATTGAAACTGGAAGTTCAACAGTATCATCTACAAAATATTGTGAAATATCAAATTCTAATTCACTTAATTCTAACAGTTCATTACCCTGATTACTTATTTCAATATATCTTCCTGTAACTGCACCCATCCGTACGGAATTATAGTTCTGTGTTGTAGGAGTAACACTAATATGTGGACCTTCAATCATTCCATATCCAGTTAATATAATCTCTTCATTTGGATGTACCGGATCATTTGAATTGATCTCTAAAGTACAGTCATAAGTTCCCCAAGATGATGGATTAAATAGTATTGTAAGATTTTCGGATGCACCCGGTGCAATAGTAAAAGGTAAATTTTCGTTTGTATAGAATTCAGGTAGAGAAAAATTCATTGTAGTAATAGAAAGTTCAGCAGTGCCCGAATTAGTGATAGGAAGTTCAACAGAGGCAAGTTGACCAACAGTTGTGTTGCCAAAATCATATTCATCCCAGCCGAGTTGGATAACCGGTGCACCAGCACCTTCAAGATCTACTTTATAAAGAAAATCATAATCTCCAGAACCATTATTACAATACCAAAGATATTGTCCATCCCAGACTATTCCTGCGGGATCAGTACCTTCGGAAGAGTGAAAATCTAATATCGTTCCAGAAGTATCAACTTTGTATAAAACATCATCATAATAGTCTGCAATCCAGAGATCACTTCCAAGCATACACAAATCCCATGGTTGTTCAGTGGTGTCTGGGAGTTCAAAATTAAATTGCTGTAACACAGTACCTGTATTGTCAACTTGATAGATTATACACGGATTATCCGGGTAGTAGGTTGCAACCCAAAAATCTCCATTATCGTAGGCAATACCAGACATATAATGAGCTGGAAGATCAAATTCGGATAAGATATTTCCTGACATATCATACTGATAGGCAGCAGCAGGTTCGTAAGTACCATTACGATGATCTGTTAACCAGAGGTTAGTTCCATCGAAACTCATGCCATATGTATCTTCCAGAATCGGATCACTGAATTGGAGTTGATAAGTTCCATCAGTTGGATCAATTTGGTAGACTTCATCTCCATTGGCTCCATATATGCCGCAATAAAGATATGTACCGTCAAAAGCAAGTCCTGATGAGCCTTCAGGAATTGAGTAGGTTTGTACAACTGTCCATTCAGCAGATAAAATTGCTGTAAATAATAAGAATAAGAAGATTAACTTTTTTTTCATTTTTTCTCCTTGTAATAAAATACTTTAATGATTAATAAACTAAAAAAAATAAATATAATGTCAAGGAAGATAATTACTACTTAGATTAATAAATTTTTTTTTACTGGACGGATTAATTTAGTTTGAACTATTATAACTCACATATAAATAATTTTATCAAAAATTTTATAAAATGAATTTTGGGAGGATAAATGAAAAAACTGATAATACCGGTTATTTTAGTTTTAATAATAATTGGTTGTTCGATACCAAATGATATTGGATTGCCTTCTTGGACAGTCCCAATTCGACTAGTTTTACTGCATGATACATTTGATGCTGAGGTTATTGCTGAAGAGGTTGGATCATTTCAGGCCAATGGAGACACACTCCAATTCTATGAAATGATATCAGAATCGCAACTTCTTGGTGATATAGAAATTGAAGATACAGATGTGCATAGCGAGTATTTCGCATTAGCAGAAATAGCTCCACCTGATATTGGACAATTCAATGGACAGCCTGTTAATGTTATCCCGGGATATCCAAATGTAACTATTCCCTTTGATATTACAAAAGAATTTGAGCCATTTGATGAGTATGAGCAGATCAAATTTGTAAGTGGTAACTTAAATCTTACAATTACAAATAATACAGTATTCTGGTTGGGAAATGCTCCTGAAGGATTACCTTTGACAGTTCAAATCCTTGATGCCACTCAAGTAGTTGGAGAAGCTATATTTGAAAATGTAGCTCCTGAAGGTGGCACTGTTACTGGAGTAATTAGTCTGGCAGATAGTGATAGTTTGATAAGTAATGAAATAACAATTAAACTAATAGGTGAGGGTGATGTTACTAATAATAGTTCAGCATTACTTGATACTACAGCAACGGTACAATTAGATATCCAGATCACAGATATTCAGGCTGAATATATTATTAACGCTATGGTACCTTCACAATCAATTGATCTGATCGAAGGTTACCAGGATATCGATCTTGTTCAACCTGAGATTGTTGATGAAGATAGTTTTATGTTCAATGGAAACAGTTCTATAATCTTCACTATAGAATCTCCAATTCCTATGGTTGCATCATTTGAACTTATTGCTAAGCGTGATACAACTGAAGTTCCACTTACTCATCTTGAAGGAGATCCGATCAATTTAAATGTTGAACAGGGAATTACTCAAATTGAATTTAGTTCTGATGAGTACAATATTAATAATATGCTGCAGCTCATCCCGGATGGATTTGATTATGCAATGGATCCTGTAATTGGTAATGGATCAATCATACCAGAACTTTCATTTGATGATTCAATAACTGTTGATTTTGAAATAATCGCAGATTTACAGATTATGACTTATGAAGAAGATGGGATCTGGATCATTCCACTAGACAATGGAGAAATTGATATTGAAATACAAGATACTAAGGATTTTGAAGCTAAAATGTTTGATGCGTACAATACTGGTAAGATTGTTTTTAAGTATTGGAATAACACTGGAATGGAGCTAGGTTTTGATATTCTCGTTTCTGACGACAGCACAAAGGTCTATACTGAAATATTCAACTTTGAAGAACCTGATTCGAATAATGTTCAGATGTTCAGAGTTCCTCTTTTTGAAGAAACGGTGGGAGATAGCTGCAAACAATTTGAACTTGATATATTACAGAATGAATTATTTTATTTTATTAGTGATTCAGTATATACTCTTCCCAGGATTCACATGTTTAGTAATGGTGGACATGCATGGACTGGCGGTTTAGAAGTTCAGGCAGATATTGAAGTTGAAATTAACATCAGCAATGATCTGATTGATTAAGAGTAGGGAGAACTAATAATGAAAAAAATAATAATAACAATATTCATATTTACATTGAGTTTAGCTTTATTCGGGAATTTTGATTTCTTCCCGGAAAATCCGGCTAATAATGCTAACAGAAATTATTCTCAGATCCATCTCCCATATTTAAGTAATCAATTGAATATAAACAACTCAATACTCAGACTTGATGATTTGCGGATGTTTCAAATTGATCGTCAGCTTACAGAAAACGAGAAAAGTATTATTACAGCTGATGATTTTCATTTAGATTTTAATACTTCAACATGTTTACTTAATTTTGGTCATAAAAACTGGAATTTTGCTTTTGATTTGAAAACTTATGGTAATGTAGAGATCTTGGATAAAATGTATTCCAACCTGGTTATTTATGGAAATGATACGAATATCCCATATGAAAGTAATACAGGTGAAGGAAGTAGAGTTTTTTCTTTTTGGAGAGCTACTTTTAACTATGCATATCCTCATGGTGTGAGTTTTGGCATGATCCCCGGATTGTTCCCAGAAGAAGAAAGCAATGCTTTTGTGGAATACTTAAGGGATATGACTCTTTATGTGGGAGCAAACATCAATTTAGACTACTCGATGATGTATGCTTCAATTGACGATAGTTCTCAGAAATTCGGTTCTATGAAGGATAGTCTTTACTATCATTATAGAGCATATTTCAAATATACTGATGAAGCTTCTGTTGGTAGATTAACTCCCTCCTTTGGATTAGGTGTGAAAGTAAAGTTCTTCAATGGTAATATACACGCACAAATTGATGACCTGTTTATGCAGTTAAACTATAAGAATCTTGGCGGCGGCTGGTATGATAAATATTATAGAAATGATCTATTATATTTTGATGTAGACTATGAAGCAATAGAAGAAACATTTATAGAAGATGATACTACTAGAGTAAAAAACCGTTATGTGAAATTTAATCCTTCTGTAAGTGTGGGAATGGACTACACTTTCTTTGACGAATTGCAGGTAATGGGAAAATATATAAATAATCAGCACTCATATAAAAATGGATTTTCTTTCGGTGCAGGATATCAGTGGAAATGCCTGCCATTTCAAGCTGTAATGGGTTATGATGATAATGTATTCTATGAGTTTAAAACAGGATTGATCTTTGATAGATTTGAATGGAAATTTGGAACCACATTCTACCATGGATTTTTCCGTTATGGCAAAGGAATTGGTCTGGATACATCAATGATGATCAAATTCTAAACAAATTAATATTTAAAAGAGAACAGCCTGTAATTTTACAGGCTGTTTTTTATTAGAGGAGTCCCCATCTTTTTCTTAAAAACAGTTCAATACAAAATGCCAGTAAAAAGATTAATATAACATACCATTTTTTATAAATAGGTATTTCATTACGAATTTTAATTGTTCTATTTTCTGCTTTGATAATTTCTAGCTCTTCAGCACTATCAATTAGTTTCCCATTAGATTTGTTCGAGATATAAGATAATAATGTAAGATTGATCCCGGTATCTTTACTTTCGGGTGAGTCTTCAGATACAATAAATTGACCATCAGTTTGTGATTTGGAAATTCTATCTGAAATATGAAATTTATACTTTTCAGCGGGTAGATCAGATATTTTTAAAGTATATATATCATTTTCATTCAACATAAATCCCTGATAGACAATTTGATCTTTTGAATTTGTCACAGTTATTTCAGCATTTAACTCAGATACAGGAGATAGAGTTTCATCATAGGCAAACAGATCTATTTTGATATCTTCACCATAATAGAAAGAATACTTATCAAGTGTTGCATAGAGACGTTCAGATCTTGTTTGTGCTAACCAAGAAAAAATATTATGGATAAAATCATTGTAGCTGTCTGAAGAGCTCCAGAGCTGCCATTTCCAATGATCTAAGAAAGCAAACTCCAGGATCTTACCTTTCCCAAACTTATTATATAAAATAGCCGGGCTTTTTTCATCATTATTAAATTGTGCTAAGATATTTGCTTCTACTTTTGGATTGATATAATAATATGAAACTGGTGGGATATTCTTTATATCTTTTTTACTAATTGAGGAAAAAGTATAAAAACGATCACTATATTGAGTTAACTCAAATGTTGCTTTAAATGTTTTATTGATACCGGAATTTACAGCAGGTAATATATTCTCCAATTTTTCAAGGGGTTTACCAATAATAAATAATCCTCCGCCCTTGTTCACGAACTTATTAATTATTTTTACATCATCACTGGACAAATTTAAATTCCCGGTATTAATTAAAGTGAGGACATTAACTTCACTCATCTCAGTATTAAAAGAGACTTCCTTTTGAGCTTCGAACAAACCATTATTTTTCAAAAGGAACTTGCTTTGCCAATGTTGATCAGAATTTACAGCATTCTTAATAAATTTTACATCCCAATTCAAGCGATCTGAGATCAATAATGCCTTTAACCTATTCTGCTCTACCATGATTGCACTATTTGCCAGATTGTTATCACTATTTATTTCGATAGAATCTGAATTGACTCGTACCTCGATAGGGTTAAGTCCGATAGAAGAAAAAGATACATCAAAATTAAGTTTGAATATCTCGTTTTTCTTGAAACTAAGTTCTTTTTTCATTATCAGCTTTTCATTAGAATGTAGTTCGACTTTAGCATTACCGTTATAATTTATTGCACCTACACTAACTTCAATAGGGGTTATCTCTTCTTTATAAACACTCTTGTTATGTTTTAACTCTAATATTTTAAGGTCAATATCAGCTGCGTTAAAGTGGGGATTGATCGTGTAGATCGGAATATTTTGATTTTCAATTATATCTAAGTTCTCATCATTGAACCAACCATCAGAGATAAGAAAGATATTTCTAATATTTTCGGGATTTGTCTTCCTGAAAAGCTGAAGAAATGTTTTACTTATATCAGTAGCTTTTGTATCACCCTCTAAGCCGTTCGCAAAATTATAATTAATAATATTATAATTTTTTGATCCTATAACTTTCTCAATATCATTTTTCAGGTCTTGAAATACTTCTAACTTGGATGATCCATTTCCTATCTGCTGCATGCTTTCCGATACATCATTTAAAAAAACTATAGATGGTTGCTGAGATTTATTTTGATAGAAAAATAGAACCGGATTTAATAGTAAAAGTAATAGAATGATAAATGCAATTGAGCGCAAAGAGATCAATAATATTTTTCGCCAGCCATTAATTGCCGGTATTGTCTTGTAGTAAAATAATAGAATTAATATAATTGAAACTGTGATAAAAAAGAATATCATGATCACCAATAACCGTCAGGTTTTGCCTTGCTGAACTTAAACTGATCTTTCAGTAATTTATTATTGATCTTCACCGGTAACGAGTCAATTTTATTGTCCAGTTTAAGATCTTTTAACATTTTGGAATTAAATCCTTTAAAAAGTGAAATGTCATACCTGGAAATTTCCAGTGTTTTATCTTCAAAACTATTCAGTATTTTATTCCTCAACATTTCAGCTCTTACTAATTCCCCAAATGATTGATGGTATGGCCCGGCAATTATATTCTCTTTATCAATATCAGAATGTAGCCCGACCTTGATTATAATAATATCTTTTTCTCTAAATTTCATTATCATTTCAGCTGAGATCTTGATTGATTCGATTAATGAGAGAGGAGAATAATTTCCTGCTTGATACCATCCTTCAAGCTTTGTATTTTTTAAAACGATGGTTGGATAGATCCTCACAAATTCAGGTTCAAGTGCGATCGTTGTTTCAATTGTTGTTTTAAGAGAACTAGTGTTAAATCCAGGAAGTCCGGGCATTAACTGTATACCCAGTCTAATGTTATTCTCTTTAATAAGATTACAGGAATTTATAGCAGTTTGAGAGGTATAACCACGTTTAGTAGCATTAAGTACTGAAGTATCAAAACTCTGAATTCCCAGTTCAATGGTTCGAACATTATTATCCTTACAAAAATCGATGATATTTTGATCTATTGAATCCGGTCTGGTAGAGATTCTGATCCCGTCAAATGCATTTTTATGTACATTTACAGCATCAAAATATGTTTGTTGCAGTTCCTTTTTAAGTTTTGTAAATGTACCGCCAAAAAAAGCGATCTCTTTTTCATCATTTTTATTATATTCACAAAATGCTCTTATACTTTCTGAGATGGAATTAATTTCAGGTGGTTTACTTTTTGTTATTGCTACCTGATCGCAGTAAACGCAATTAAACGGACAACCGAGATGAGGAATAAAAATTGGAAATATTTTCATTTTTGTTCTGACTGTTAAAATCCCAGTTTTTTGCAGGCATGTTTTGCCGCATCCTGCTGTGCTGCTTTTTTATTTGGACCTTTCCCTAAACCGTAAGCTTCGCCTTTTATACTTACTTGGATTGTAAATATTTTTTCATGCTCAGGTCCTTCAGCTTTTAAGATCTGATAATCCGGTGTAGCATGAAATTCAGCTTGAGTAAACTCCTGAAGTTTACTTTTATGATCAGTCAGGTCTCCCTTTTTCAACTGCAAAGAATAATCCTTCAAAATGAATTGTTTGATAAATTTGCGGGTTTTCTCAAGATCACCATCAAGATAAATTGCACAGATCAATGATTCCATCGTATTTGATAAAACCGAGTTTAAGCCGCCTTTACCCGCCGAATCACTATTAAAGATCACGTAATTTTTTAGCTTTATTTTGTTCGATACAAGAGCAAGCATCTTCCTGGATACAATCTTAGATTTTAACTTGGATAGTTCACCTTCGTTATAATCAGGATATTCTAAAAACAGCTCTTCTGAAGTGATCAAACCTAAAACCGAATCACCCAAAAATTCCATTCTCTCAAAATGAGATCCTTTTGTACTCAAAGGTTCTTGCGAAGTATGTGTAAGAGCAGCAATCAGCATAGATTGGTCGTTAAAATTATAATTGATGATCTTCTGGAATTTTTTAATATTAAATTGTTCGGATTTTTTATTTGATACTTGTGAAATGAGAGATTTGATAATATTTTTCAAAATAAAAAATAAAGTGTCCAGCCTAAGCCGGATCACTTTTTAGTTCACAAATCTTTTAAAAATGACTACACCATTATGACCACCGAAACCAAGAGAATTATTTAAAGCATATTTTACGTCCATTTCAATAGCCTTATTTGGAATATAATCCAGATCGCAAGCTGGATCAGGATACTCATAGTTTATAGTTGGATGCAGCTTTCCGGATGTTATGGATTTGCAGCATACAATAGCTTCAATACCGGCAGCAGCACCAAGTGTGTGACCTGTCATAGATTTTGTAGAACTTATCTTAACTTTATACGCATAATTACCAAAAACTGATTTTATCGCGGCAGTTTCAGTTGGATCATTCAGTGGAGTTGATGTTCCATGCGCATTAATGTAATCAATATCTTCTGGATTTATGCCAGCGTCTTTAATTGCATTTTGTATGGCAAGTGCTCCTCCTTCACCATTTTTTGAAGGTGCTGTAATATGATATGCATCACTTGATGCACCATAACCGATTAGCTCGGCATATATTCTGGCACCGCGTTTGAGAGCATGTTCCAACTCTTCAAGAATTATCACACCGCCACCTTCAGCCATTATAAATCCATCCCGTTCTTTATCAAATGGTCGACTGGCTTTCTGAGGTTCATCATTGCGGGTGGAAAGTGCTCTCATGGAACAGAATCCAGCAACAGCTAAAGGGGTCACGGATCCTTCCGAGCCGCCTGCGATCATAATATCTGCATCTCCGTATTGAATTGATCGGAATGCAGTTCCGATAGCATGATTTGCCGAAGCGCAGGCAGAAGAAATATTAAAATTAACAGCTCTTAGTTGATATTTTATTGCAATTTCGGCAGATGCGATATTAGAGATCATTTTAGGGATGAAGAAAGGGCTTATTCTTTTTGGACCTTTCAGAGCCATTTTATATGCTTCAGTTTCAAATGTGAGCATACCGCCAATACCTGAAGATACAATTACTCCAGCTCGATCATGATCAAAATCAGCTTGTAACAGACCTGAGTCTTCCATTGCTTCTTTTGAAGCGATTAGAGCGTATTGTGTATAGGTATCGAGTTTTTTTAATCTCTTTTTTTCAAAGTGTTCTAAAGGATCGTAATTTTTAATTTCACCTGCAATTTTACTGGCATAATCATCAGTTATTTCAAATTTTTTTATATGATCAATACCGGATTTTCCAGCGAGTAGATTCTTCCATGTTTCTTCAACATTATGACCGACTGCATTTATTGTACCCATTCCGGTAACGACGATTCTTCGTTTATTCATACAAACCTCAGTTCAAATATTAGTATGGTGGAGCTATAACATTATAACTCCACCAAGAATATTTATTAACTTAATTGTTTTTCAAGATATTCGATTGCTTTTCCAACAGTAGTAAGTTTTTCTGCTTCTTCATCAGCAATATCGATATCAAATTCTTCTTCAAATTTCATGATAAGCTCAACTGTATCAAGAGAATCTGCTCCAAGATCTTCAATAAAACTAGCTTCAATAGTTACTTCGCCAGCTTCTACACCAAGTTCTTCAATTATGATCTCAGTTACTTTTGCTTTAATGTCCATTATCTCCTCCTTAATTTTTTGCTACATTATCAAGCCGCCATCCACCTGGATGGTTTGGCCAGTTATATAACCAGCTTCTTCCGAAACTAGAAATAAACATAAATCAGCAACATCTTTCGCTGTTCCCATTCGAGCTAATGGGATAGCTGCTGCATAATTGTCAATAATTTCCTGCGGTAATTTGTCAGTCATTTCTGTTTGAATGAAACCGGGAGCAATTGCATTTACCCGGATATTCCTGGATGCAAATTCTTTTGCAGATGATTTAGTTAGAGCAATGATTCCGCCCTTGGAGGCAGCATAATTTGCTTGTCCGGCATTACCCATCAAACCAATTACAGAGGCAATATTGAGAATTGCACCGGATCTCTTTTTCATCATATATCTGCAAACCTTCTGAGTACAAATAAATGTACCTTTGAGATTTACATTTATTACTGCATCCCAGTCAGACTCCTTCATTTTCATCAGTAATCCGTCTTTAGTTATACCAGCGTTGTTTATCAGAATATCAATTTTACCTAATTTTTCATTGATTTCTTTGAATACGGATGCTATTCCTTCTGTATTTGTTACATCAGCAGCTAAGCCAATTGCTTTATTTCCTTTATCATCAATTTGTTGGACTGCGAGATCTACGGCTTCCTGATCAAGATCAATGATCACTGAAGTTGCTCCATTTTCAGCTAAAACATCAGCTATGGTAAAGCCAATTCCTCGAGCTGCTCCAGTAATTATAGCAACTTTCTCTTCTAAACGTTTCATAGCATCTCCAAGTCATTTTTTACTAATTTAAATGTCTCAATCGTGTCGATACTTATTACTCTCACATTCTTGTCAATTTTCTTTAACATTCCAGCCAACACTTTTTTAGGTCCGAATTCAATAAATAGATCAACACCTTCGCTGATCATGAATTTCACAGAATCAACCCAGAGAATTGATGAAGTGATTTGTTTAGCAAGGTTATTTTTTATATCTTCAATATCGGTTACAGGTTTTGCATTTACGTTGGATATCAATGGAATCGAAGTTTTACTAAAGTTGATATTATTCATTTCTGCCATAAGCCAGTTTTCAGCTTTTTTAATAAGTGGAGAATGGAAAGGACCACCTACAGCAAGTGGAACTATTCTTTTAGCATTTTTCTCTTTGGCAAGTTCAGCGGCTTTTTCAACTCCGGCTTTAGATCCTGAAATAACGGTTTGAACAGGTGTATTGAAATTTGCAGTAATTACAACATCAACTTTTGAAGCTTCTTCGCAAATATCTTTTACTTCATCAGAAGAAAGGCCTATAATAGCAGCCATGGCAAAAGGTTTGCCTTCATTGGCTTCTATCATGAATTCTCCCCGTTTGTGAACAAGGTACATGGCATCTTCCAGTGTGAGAATTCCATTGGCAACAAGTGCTGAAAATTCTCCTAAAGAGTGCCCGGCAACATAATCCGGTTTAATATTGATCTCATTAAGAACGGTTTTCATGGCAACGATACTGTGAAATAAAATTGCCGGTTGGGTAAATCTGGTTTCTTTTAATTTTTCTTCGGGACCTTCAAACATGATGTTTAAAAGATCGGTGTTATTTTTTTTATCAAAATTATTTAGGATCTTTTCAAATTCTATATTGCTTTTAACAAAATCCATAGCCATTCCAACATATTGTGTTCCCTGACCTGGAAAAATAAATGCAGTCTTACTCATTATTAATTCTCTTATTTAAATTCTTATTAATAAGCTTCCGGAAGTTAGACCTGCGCCAAAAGAAGCTAAGAGTACAATATCGCCATGACGGATTTTCTTACTGCGAATAGCTTCATCCAAAGCCATAGGAATTGTAGCGGATGAAGTATTAGCATATTTCTCAATATTTATAATTACTTTATTTTCATTGATCTTTAATTTCTTTCCTAAAGCCTGAATGATCCGTAAATTGGCCTGATGTGTTATTAACCAGTCAATGGAGTGTACATCAAGTTGATTTCGTTTTAATACGATCTCACAGGCATTGTACATAGAGCGTACAGCATTTTTAAATATTTTATTACCTTCCATGTAGACAGTATGAAGATTTTCTTTCACGGTCTCTTTTGTAGCCGGTAGACGTGAACCACCTGCTTTCTGGATCAGCAGTTCATGTTGTGTACCGTCTGCTGCAAGTTCCGAATCTATAAATCTGGAAATGTCTCTTTCCTTAGCTCGAGAGATAACTGTTGCACCGGCTCCATCTCCAAAAAGCACACATGTTCCGCGATCTTTCCAATTAGTGATCTTAGTAAGTATTTCAACTCCAATTACCAGGATATGTTTAGCAATTCCATTTTCAATGAATTGTTTGGCAATATTAGCAGCGTAGACCCAGCCTGTACATCCAGCTGAAACATCAAATGCAGGAAAACCTTTCAAACCAAGTTTTTGTTGTAAAATACAAGCAGTAGAGGGGAAGGCATAGTCACCGGAAATTGTGGCAACAATGATCATATCAATATCTTTAGCTCGAATACGAGCAGATTCGATAGCCTTTAATGAAGCTTCATAAGCCAGGTCGGAAGCAGCCTGATCTTCGGAGGCAAGATGTCGTTCAGACATACCAGTTCTGGTTTTAATCCACTCATCAGTTGTATCTACAATTTTCTCAAGATCAAAGTTAGTTAGAACTTTATCAGGTACATACATACCTGTTCCTGAAATTTTAGCATAATATTTTATGCTCATTATATTTTCTCCTCGAAATATTCTTTTGTATGCTGTACAAAACCCGACTCTACCAGATGTGCAGCGAGACCTACAGCATTTTTTACAGCTTTAGAATTTGATCTTCCATGTGAAACTACTGAAATACCATTAAGTCCCACAAGTAGAGCACCGCCATATTCTGAATGATCCAGTTTCTTTTTTAAATAGGCATAAGCCGGAAATGAGAGTAATGCCCCAATTTTTGCGATCCAATCTTTTTTCATCTCACTTTTAAGGATAGACATTATTGAATAAGCTGCTCCTTCAACAGTCTTGAGCATAACATTGCCAACAAATCCATCGCAGACAACAACATCTACGACTCCTTTTAACAGATCTTTCCCTTCTATGTTCCCCACAAAATTAATATCTTTATTCTCTTCTAATTTTATATAAGTTTTCTTAACAAGTTCATTCCCTTTTGATTTCTCTTCACCAATATTTAAAAGTGCAACACGGGGATTTTTGCTTTTGAAGAAAAATTTAAAGTATAAGCTGCCAAGTATCGCGTATTGAACTAAATTTTCTGGAGAGCATTCTACATTTGCACCTACATCAAGAATGATCTCTGGATGTGACTGGGTAGGAAAAGTTGTGGCAATAGCAGGACGAATGATATTTTTGATCCTGCCGTAACCAAAAAGAGAAGCAGCCATTACCGCACCAGTATTACCGGCACTTACAACAGCCTGCACAACTCCATCTTTTTGCAACTGTATAGCTTTTACCAAAGAAGAATCCTTTTTCTTTTTTACCATACGTGATGGAGAATCACTCATGCTGATAACTTCTGTGGCATTAACGATCTCTATCTTATCCTTTGGATAATAGAATTTTTCCAGCTCTTTGGCAAGGATATCTTGCTTACCAACCAGGTATATCTTATCGCAAAGTCCTTCCTTAATTGCAATAATTGCACCCTCCACTTCCGGGAAAGGTGCATTATCACTGCCAAAGGCATCAATAGCTATATGCATAACAAAACTTAAAGACTATTCTTTTACTTCCAGAACTTTTTTCCGTTATAATGACCGCATTTTGCGCAGATATTATGAGGTTTACAAATTTCACCGCAATTTGAGCAAACAGCTGTTGCAGGTGCAGTTGCTTTATAATGAGTTCTTCTTTTATCTCTACGAGATTTAGAAGTTTTTCTTTTTGGTACTGCCATTTTTCACATCCTTATCTAATATTTTTAACTTCTTATAATTCAATAGATTAGAACACTTATCTAATCTGAAAAACCAAATTATTTTCAGAGATATGAGTGTCAAGGTTTTTGGGGTAATGTATATATAACGAAAGTACTACTTTATTAACATATATTATTATAGGGAAATAATAAAATATTATGAATGAGCTTTCAGTTTTTTAATCAATTTAATTTCTTTTAATTTTTATAGCCACTCACTTCATCCGGTGTGAAGTTCACACCCAATCCTAATGCTATACGATTTACAAAATTAAAGTAACTAACAATCAAATTAATATCTAAAATAGCCCCATCTGTAAAACCGTTTTTCTGCAAATTAACGACGTCTGTTTGGCTGATATCATTCGGATTTTTGGTTAATTTAACAGCATATTCGATCATACTAACTATCTTTTCAGAAAATTCAAGAGACTTGTAATCTTTCCATAATTTTTCTATTTTCGATCTATCTTTCCAGTAATGGTTCAAAGCTTCTCCATGATGATTCATACAATATTTACAGCCATTTGCTGAGGATACGGCAACAGCGATAAGTTCTCGTTCTTTACGCTTCAGATCAGAACTCTCAAACATCAGGTTCATATAGAGTTCTAAATGGGATTTTAAGGCAGGTGGATTTAAACTCTGAATTTTCATTATATTGGAAACTTTACCACGTTCACTGATAAGTTTCTTGTAAATTTTCTTCAACTGTCCAACAGCTTCAACATCTTCTATGGTTTTGATCCAGGCCATATCTTTCTACTCCTTCTATTATGGATGCTTATAAATTCAATCTAGTTTTCTGTTACAGATCAATCATGTCTATCTCTTTTTCTTAAGGAGCTGTGGTTCATAAGTTTTTTTAATTTCTCATTTATATCATTGATATCAGTGTTTCATTAAAATCTTCTCTTTTTGCATTTCCATTAATTCAAACTTGATGTTGGAACATACCGATCCTAACATAAAATGTAAAATTCCTAATTTACTTCCTGCATAATATATTACTGTTCTAGTAGTTTTTCACCCAGGAAGCTTCACCTGTTTTCTCCGTACAGTATCATCTCAAATAATCCTAAAAAATAGTGTTCATTCCTTTTTAAGCATTTGTAGTTTTTCTAATGTTTTTTCCATAACAATTTTTTCTTTATTGAAATGCTTTATCATTCTGTTAAGACATTTTTGCTTTTCTTTCGAATCTCCAAGATACTTAGCACAATCGTGCATAAATTCTTTTGTTTTTATTATGTTTGATTTAACTTCATCTTGTATTTTCTCACTGTCATGTCTTACTGCTAACTTAGGGCACGTATCGTGGCAGATTCCACAATGGATGCAGTTAACCATATCTATAACTGCTACATCGTTCTCTAGAGAAATTGTTCCTACCGGACAATTTTCAACACATATTCCACAACCAATACAGTCTTCTCCTTTTATCCATGGCATACTATTAATACTCCTTTGTTTTTTCTACTTCATCAAGCAACAGTTTGCTTAATGTCCTGCCAGCACAGCTGGAACTTAACAATCACAACTTAAAATGTAAAATGTAAAATTAAAAATTCTCAATTCACATTTCCAATTAATAATTATCAATTTTTATTCTCTATGTTTCAACCATTTCTTCATCTTTTTGAGTGGAAAGTTCTTTGATTGTAAGTGGATAAATAATTTTTGTAGTACCAGTTTTATAAAACCATCGAAACAATCATCCAATATCTACTTTTCAATATCAAGTTCTAAATTACTCAATGATCTTTTCATTCTAAATACACTAATGTAACTAACAAAGTTATTTCAGAATTTTAAGGATCGTGTTCTCTTTTTGTACTTTTTTATCTGTTATTTTATAACTTTTTAGGATCTTGGTTATGCACAAATTACCTGTCTTTTTATCGTTGCAGTAAACATATCCGATGGTTTCATTTATACTTATTTTATCACCGATCTTTTTAGTTAAATATGCACCTGAAGAGTAATCCAGTTTAGAATCAAGTGTTTTCCTGCCAGCCCCGATATCAACCATGGCATAACCAATTTGTTGAGAATTTATTAAACTGATCCAGCCTGATCTTTTAGAGATAATTGGTATCTTATATTCAGCTTGAGGGAGTAAGGATGTGTTCTCGCAAACTTCAGGATCACCACCTTGCTGCTCTATAAAATTCTTGAAATATTTTAAAGCTTTACCAGAATTTATAACTTCTTGTATCATATTCATTGCTTCGCTCTCAGATTCGGCTACCTCAGAGAGCAATAACATTTCCACGGCTAAAGTTTTGGTAAGAACATCAATATCAGGAATATCCTTACCTTTAAGATATTCGATTGTCTCTTTAATTTCCAGGGCATTGCCAATATAACCACCCAGGGGAGAATTCATATTGGAAAATACCACCGTAACTTTCTGTCCGAATTTTTCTCCGGTCTTTATAAGCAGATCAGCCAATTTTTCACCTGTTTTAAGGTCTTTGATAAATGCACCAGTTCCTATCTTGAGGTCTATCACAAGGTTTTGTGCACCTTCTGCAATTTTCTTGCTCATGATGCTAGCTGTGATAAGGGGTAAACTCTCCACAGTACCGGATACATCTCTCAAAGCATAGATCCTGCGATCAGCAGGAACCAGTTCTTCTGATTGGCTTATAATGGAAAACCCAACTTTCTCAATAATTTTCTTAAATTCAAAATCATTGAAATTGGTTCTAAAACCGGGAATTGATTCAAGTTTATCTAAGGTGCCGCCTGTATGACCCAGACCGCGTCCTGATATCATCGGGATCTTACCGCCGCAAGCTGCAACAATGGGAGCCAGCATGATAGTTATTTTATCACCCACACCTCCAGTTGAGTGTTTATCTACTGTTTTATAGGTTGCGGGGAATGTGATATGCTTTCCGGAATCAATATATACTTTTGTAAGTGTTTGCACCTCTTCAATTTTCATATCCTGAAAATAGATAGCCATTAACAGAGCAGACATCTGGTATTCAGGGATTTCATCATTGATATATGAGTTAACAAAAAATTCCAATTCTTCTTGTGTCAGTTCTTTTCCGGTTTTCTTTTTTATGATTAATTCAACTGGATTGAATTCCATTTGAGCTCCTGGGTCATTTACCACCAAATTTGTTTAAGGTTGTCATAAGTAAAAATACGTTCTTCTTTATCTGAATTTTCTTTGACCAGCCAGTACAATCTTTTAGCAGGAAGGTCTTCAAATGTTAAAGGTGCTCCCAATGCCATTTTAGTTCCAAAAGGTTTCCAGCCGTTTTCCCAATAAGAAAGTTCATATTCTGCACCGACCTCAAAGAAGACAGTGCTTCCACCACTTTCCGCCCGGTCGATATTCTTTTTCGTAACTGAATGTAAGATAACTTTATCATTAAATTGTTCATCCCCGCCCAGTAATTTTTTATCTCCATTTTTTGTCAGGATAAAAGGATCACCAGCCGGCAGGAGTTCTTCTTCAATATAGAACATGGGAAGGTAAGCTATATCCACACCCATATCTGAGAACTCAGCAGATCTACCTTTAAGTTCTGCCCAGTGAATTGCTTTCCAGTCACCCGAATTAAATACGCATAAATAGAGATAGTTCGTACTGTCTGGTATATCACGATCGAGAGTAATATCTACATCGACTACATTTGTGTATTCGCCTGTAACATCCATATAACATTTTCCGCCTAACCAGGCTGGAGCTTTTTCATTATCTTTTAACTTGAAGGCAAGGTTATCTTTCTGCTCGGAGAAGACCTTTCTATATACTTTAGCCACTTTATTGGAAAGCTTGTATTTGCCTGGATCAGCTTCGGCACCCATGAAGGGAATTGGCTTTCCATCAGGCATGACAATAACATTCCAGGCGTGATTATTGCCGGAGTTTGCCCAATGCGGTGTGTAATCACTTGTGGCTCCTATTCCATTAGCTCTTAAGGCATAGATCGAAAGATTTGTCATATCTTCGCATCTTCCTTCTTTGCTCATAAGCATTTCAAAAAGTCCCTGATCTGTTGGATGTAAATAATATTTGGCATTGA
>Ga0307991_1001187_pt1 | contig 18436 bp, 19 predicted proteins | sample EllFjometagen131_FD_203146 | JGI IMG/M metagenome (GOLD analysis project Ga0307991, IMG submission 203146) | Marine microbial communities from Ellis Fjord, Antarctic Ocean - #131 | ecosystem: Environmental > Aquatic > Marine > Unclassified | place: Southern Ocean | collected 2014-10-08 | reverse complement strand
TCAGCAAAAAAACTTTAGCAGGCTAATCAACGGCCACGAAAATCAAGAAGTACATGAAAAACAGGCCATTTTATGGCTAGAAAATATTTACATCCGGCTAAAACTGGCTACTTTTCAACACCTTTTACAAAGCCATTTTGACGATTTGTTCACATTTATATAATTCCGATAACTTGACCACTTGTATTGTTCAGGTTTTTCTACCATCCCAGCCTTGACAGGATTTAAATGGATATAGCGGGAAAGTTCCTGAGCATACTCATCAATATCTACCAGCAGTGCCTTGTATCGGCCTTGAAACAAATGACCGGATCTTTTTCGTTTCACATTAAAATAATTCGTATAAGCGCCATTGATGTGATGTATGATTTGAGACAGGTTTCCGGCGGGTGTTTGCAGCAAAATATGGTAATGGTCTGCCCATTGCTGCTCCTATGATTTCCAGAAATTTAGATAGTCCCTATACATCATAATAGAAATATATCTGTCAACTGTGTAGGCCTGACACCTATGTCTTGACACCTATGTCTTAACACCTATGTCTTCAGAGGCCCAGAGCCGCATTCAGGCCGGTCTGCTCCAGGGTCTCAAAGGCCCTTTGGCGCCCGCCGGTGATCTCGCCGATCAGGTAGAAGTTTTCCTTGCCCAGGTTCTGGGTGAACTCGTGGATGACCGAGGTGAACAGGCGGGTGGCGCCGGGGTCCATGTGCTTGACGGTATCGACCCGAAACCCGTCGAGGTCGGCAAAGGCGATCCAGAACTTGTACGCCTCGCAAAGGGCGAAAAAGGCGGGAACCGGCCGAAAATCATCGATGGGACCCTGCCTGAGGTCAACATCTTTCAGATTTAAGAAATTCCCTTCCAGATATTCCGGGTAGTGATCCCAGTTATTGATGCGCCCTTTCTGGGTGAAAGTTACCGGCTCCTGGAATTTAGCCGGCCAGACCGCCCCGTCCGGCCAGGCGGAGGGATTTTCTTGCAGATCAATTGGCCCGAAGGGGATGGAGGGGCTTCCGCCCCCGTCTTTGAATCCCTTGACTGCGTAGGGGTTCCCGTCCCAACGCGAATTGCAGACCAGCTGGCCCGATTTCTCCCCGCAGTCGTAGCGGTCGGCATTATATTCGAACAAGTCACCGGTATGGTTCAGGATGATATCGAGGATCACGTGGATGCCATGCTCATGGGCGGTCCTGACCATGCTCCGCAAATCCTCACGGGACCCGAAGCGGGGGTCCACATCAATAAAGTTCTGGATTCCATAACCGTGGTAGGTTTCCTCGAAAGAGACCTGCTTGAAAATCGGGCTGACCCAGATGGCAGTCACTCCGAGGCGCTTCAGGTAGCCGATTTTACTTTCCAGCCCCTTCAGCGTCCCTCCGATAAATCTGCCGCCGGCATCGAACCAGCCTTGGCGGCCTTCTGCCGTTTTGGTGGTGTTGCCGGCATCTTCATTCCGGTACAGAGGGGTTTGACCGCCGGTGACACGGTCGCCGTGATTATCGATGTAGCCCTGTTTATTGCCATCCGAAAACCGACCTAGCATCAGAAAGTAGAGCACTTGGTCTTCCCAGGCGGCCGAAGATGGGTGAAAATCGTGGTTGCACAACGCCTCAAAATCCAGTTCGGTTAGTCTTTTTTCTACCATTTGGCAAACTCCTTTCAGCTTTCAGTAAAATATCGAAAAAATAACTGGTTAAACTGAGGACTAAATGCTGACAACTAACAGCCCATCCGGAAACATCAGTTTCCGGATGGAAACTGGATAGTTGAAAGTCTTTGTTCGGGAACGGTAGATTCCAAAAGAACATTTTATGATTTTGCCAGTCTTATATTCTGACAAAAATTCTTATTTTTCAAGATAGCCAATAGCCTTCCTTCTGCTGCTACTTCCCCCCTATCGTCAAAAAACTGACCGTAATCCGGGTAAAATTTGACTTTCTTCTGCTCAAGAAATATTGCAAATCAGCGATAAATAAAGGGTTAGGAGAATATTCATCTGGGTATGTGTTTTGCATCTGTAAGCTAAGAAAGGAAGAGAACATGGATTTTTCAACGATCCTTGGCATAATTTCCGCTTTTTCTCTGGTTTTTCTGGCCATTGCAACCGGCAGCGGATTTAGCGTTTTCTGGAATTATCCTTCATCGCTGATTGTACTGGGTGGCACCCTGGGGGGGACATTTATTAATTACCCCCTGTTGGAAGTTATTGGCATTTTTAGAGTGGTGAAGAATGCTTTTTTTGAAAAAACGTTTTCAGTTTGGGATACCATTGATGAATTGGTTGATTTCTCGCGAAAATCGCGTAAAGGCGGGATTCTTGCCTTGGAGGAAGGCAGTATGAACGCTGATGATCTGTTCATGCGTAAGGGATTGAGCTTGCTGGTGGATGGATTGGACTCTGCTTCCATTGAAGAAATTATGACCATTGATGTGGATTATACCCGTGAGCGGCACCAGTTGGGGGCTGATGTCTTGACCAGTATGGGAAATCTGGCTCCAGCCATGGGACTTATTGGTACCTTGATTGGTCTGGTGCAGATGTTGCAATCCATGGATGATCCTGGCAAAATTGGACCGGCAATGGCCGTAGCTCTGTTGACGACTTTCTATGGTGCTATCCTGGCCAATTTTATCTTTTTACCCCTGGCGGGTAAGTTAAGGCGGAAAAGCCAGCAGGAATTTTTTGCCAAAGGATTAATTCTTGAAGGAATACTGTCCATTGCCCGGGGAGAGAATCCAAGGATCATGCAGCATAAGTTGGAGGCTTTTCTTCCCCAGCGCCTGCGACGGGAGGAATAAATGGCTTCAGGGATGAAAAACAGTAAGTTGAAATACCGGAGCCTGCTGCAACCTGGCGGAAGTGATAATTTTGTTGTGCTGCTGGCGGCTTTGAGCATGATTCTCGTAGCTTTTTTTATTTTGCTGTATTCCTTTGCCGTTATTGACAATCAACGACGTCTCGTAGCCCTTGATTCCCTGCTGGGCAGTTTTGGTATGATGCCGGGTGGATTTAATGTTTCTGAAGATCCGCAGAAACGTCTTTTGCAACCGCCGTCACTGTTGCAGGATAATGCCGAAAGCATGGATGAAGCTTTGCATGACTTTCTGCTGCAGCGGGGAATAGTTGACGATGTTAAGGTCAGGAAACTGAAAGATGGCGTGGCCGTTGATCTGCAGAATAAACTACTTTTCTCTTCTGGCTCCTTTCAGATATCGGTGGCCGGGAAACAGGTGTTGCAGCGTTTGGTTGATATCCTGCGGCCGCTGGAAAATGTGCAGTTGACAGTTAAAGGTTATAGTGATGATGTCCCCATAAAAGCTGGAAATCCGATACCTTCAAATTTATCTCTGGCGGCCCTCAGGGCAACGGCGGTTTTTCGCCATCTGGTACAGCATGGAGGAGTCAATTCTTCAGCTATAAAAGTTGCCGGTTATGCTCGAACTGCTCAAGTTACTGGTGATACCTCCGGGTCTGTCTCTGGCCGGCGGGTGGAGATTGAGATCCGGGGTGGAATAATCCCCTCCAGCCAGGAGAGAGAAAGTGACCGATATTATCGTTTCAGGGATTTTAATGTACCTCTTTCCGGTAAATAATTTTCAAACTGGCCAGCGTTATTATGATCCAGCCTTTTGACGGTGTGAAAGAATGAAGCGGATGCGGAAAACAAGAACTCAAATGCTGATAAAACATAATGGTTGGATGGTGACTCTCTCCGATCTGCTGATCCTTTTATTGACTTTCTTTGTGCTTTTGATTTCCATGTCTTCCATGGATAAGAAAGTTTTTAAAAAGATGTTCGGCGCCTTTCCATATTCACTTGGGGTCCTGAATATGGGGGGTAGTGTCCAACCGCTGGAGAAAAAGGAGAGTCTGATTGTGCAGCCGGTGGCAAAGTCTCGTTCAATAGCTGATTTAGCCGCCCTGCGTAAATTGTCCCCGTTGCTGTCTAAGTTACTGGATGATCTGGAAGCCAGTTCTGCCAGTGCCTGTTTGGCTGCTTCGGTGATTAATGATGACCTGAATCTGGACATTGTCAGCGATTTTCTTTTCGGAACTTTGGATGCCACATTGAAGCCGACGGGGAAAATTTTGATTGCCGAATTGGCTGGGTTTGTGGTGAAACAGCCGGGAGAATTGGTCATTGAGGTGTATACGGATAATTTCCCCCTGCATACGGCAAAATTTCCCGATAATTGGATTCTGGCTTCGGTACGTGGTGATGTGATAGCCAGAGAATTACTGGGGCAGGGACTGGCGGAATTCCGACTTGCACTGAGCGCTTTTGGTCCAGACCGGCCCCAGGTGGATAATGATACTCCGGAACATCGAGCCAAGAATCGCCGGGTTGTTATGCGTTTGGCCGGCTGGTATTCCAGCCTGGAAAAACAACGGTTGGATCATGCTGAAAAATGATAACGGCAGGTTTGATATACTACCTGAATTGAGCGGTTAGCTTTTAGCCGTTAGCTATTAGTTCTATGATTACAGGATGTTTACTATTTCAAACTGTCATCCCTTAGGTTTTATTGCTCATGAACGTAATGCCTTGATTTTTTAAAGCTAAACGCTGATAGCTAATAGCTGATCGCTTAACTTAGGTACTATTTGCTGTTCATCCGGAAACATTGGTTTCCGGATGGAAACTATTTAAAGGAGTCAGAAGATGGCAAAAAAAGAAGTTGATGGTGAAAATCCTGAAGTTCCGGAAGAAGGGGGGAAGAAATCAAAAAAATTATTAATTATTATTGTGGTGTTTGTCCTGTTACTTCTGGGTGGTGGTGGTTTTGGCGTCTATTATTTTTTCCTGGCACCCAAACCGCCTTCAGCGGAAGAGCTGGCTAAAATAGAAGCGGAAAAGAATAAAAAACTTGAGTTTCTGCCGGTTTTTGCCCTGAAGCCATTCGTGGTGAACCTGGCCGATGGCAAGGGACGCCGTTATCTGAAAGTGAGTATGAAACTGGAATTGAGCAGTGACGAGCTTTCGGAAGAAGTTGAAAAAAGACAACCGCAGATTCGTGATGTCATCCTTACACTCTTGAGTTCCAAGACCTCAGGTGAGGTGAATTCAATGGAGGGGAAATTTCTGCTGCGTGAAGAAATCATAAAGCGGGTAAACACGTTTCTTACTACCGGGAAAATAACCAAAATCTATCTGGAAGAATTTGTGGTGCAATAGCATCAAGGACAGGAAACATGAGCCAGGTACTGACTCAAGATGAAATAGATTCCCTATTACAGGGGGTTAATGAAGGCGAGATTGAAACGGAAACCGATATAGCGGTTTCCGCTGAAGATATCCATCAATATGATCTCACCAGCCAGGAACGGATTATCCGGGGTAAAATGCCCACCCTGGAAATTATTAATCAGCGGTTCTCGAGGAATTTTCGGGCATCACTTTCAGCGATGCTTCATCGGGTCATTGATGTTGCCCCGCTGGTGACCGATATGATGAAATTCGGAGAATTTCTGAAAACGATTCCGGTTCCGGCCAGCATTCATCTTTTTAAAATGGAACCTTTGAGGGGCATGGCCCTGATGATTGTGGAAAGCAAACTGGTGTTTTCGCTCATTGACATGTTTTTTGGTGGCAGCGGCCGGGATACGGTCAAAATTGAAGGCCGGGATTTTACTTCTATCGAAGAACGTATTATCAAAAAGGTGGTAGAGGCTTCGCTGGTGTGTATGGAAGAAGCCTGGAATCCCATTCATGATTTGGAATTCGCTTTTGTCCGTTCAGAGATTAACCCCCAGTTTGTGAGCATAGTGCCGCCAAGCGATGTGGTCATACTTTCAACATATACTTTGGAAATGGAAGAGTTTTCGGGGGCAATTACTGTTTGCATTCCCTATTCTCTGGTAGAACCGATGCGGAATAAACTGTATGCTGGTTTCCAAAGTGAACGGCTGGAGGTTGATGTTACCTGGCTGCAGCGGTTAATTGGCCGTTTGGTCCTGGTTGATGTAGAGCTGGCTACTGTTCTGGGTAGCACGACGGTGACGCCTCGGCAGCTTCTGGAGTTGAAGGTCGGTGATACTATGACCTTGCAACAGGATGCGACCGAGCCCATGCGTTTGAAAGTGGAGCAGATTGATAAATTCAGGGGGATAGCCGGATTGTCCAAGGGATCTAAAGCCGTTAAAATTACGAAGAAAATCAGAGGAATTAATGGAGACAGATGATGGCCGATGACTTGTTTGATCAAGTGAAACAGGAACTGGAAGAAAATAAAGAAAAGGAAACTGACGCTGCGGCTGAAAAGACTGCTGCCGACATGGTAGATGAAATTTCCTGGGATGATGTGGCGGCCGACCTGGATGAACAACGGGAGATGATCAAGGAAGAAGCCCGGCCGGGAAAATCCGGGGAGCCGGCAATGGCTGCCGATAACAATATGGATGGCCTGCTGCCATCATTGGATGCTGATCAGCGCCGGCACTTGCCGGATAATATTAACTTCATTCTTGACATTCCTTTGCAGCTGTCGGTGGAGCTGGGTCGGACCAGAATGATTATCAATGACTTACTGCAACTGGGTCAGGGATCAGTCGTTGAACTGGAAAAGCTGGCCGGAGAACCCCTGGATATTCTGGTTAATAATAAGCTGGTGGCTCGTGGTGAGGTGGTGGTGGTGAATGAAAAATTTGGTATCCGTTTAACAGATATTATCAGTCCCATTGAAAGGATTGAGAAGTTAAAGTGATAACTGGTTGGGAAAATACTGGGTCCGGAGATTTACAACCTTTAAGCAACAGGAAAGTATCAATGATTGCAGGTTATGGACAGACTTTTTCCAGGATTATAATGGGCATATGGTATCGTTCATGGATGATTATCCCTGTAGCCGTATTTGTTTTGTGTTGCCTGCTTCCACTCCGGCTTGACGCGGTTGTTCAAACGGAGGATCTGGTATTTACCGCTGGGGCGCAGCAAATGATTTTTACCATTCCTACCCGTCAGATGGTTCCGGAAATTCACACTCATTTTATTGAATCAGCCGATCATGTGGTTTTGTCTCTGCCTGATATCGAACCGGATTTCCCGGCTTTGGTTTATCAGAGTTTTGATGATGAATGGGTCAGTGGCTATGGTCTGAAACATCGTGACAATAAATTTTACTGGCAGTTTGAAAAACGTCAAGAAAGTATTCCGTTAAAAAAGTATTTGTCAGTTCAAACGGCTGGTAGAAAAATAATTATTTCGATTATGAAGCCATACCATGCAGTTTCTCTGAATCTCACTCCGAAAATAACTGCGGATCAATCAGTCGAAGCTGAAAATTTGGCTATTAGTTCGGCTAAAATGGCCAGGATTAATGCCCTGATTGAAGGTAAAGATAACCTTGAAAAAACTGAAAAGATTGCCGCCCCTGCAAGTGCAGGGCTCCTTTATCCGGGAATGAGGATATTTGCCTCTCTGGCGGCGCTCATTGCCCTGATACTGATCAGCTACCGGCCGGTAAAAAAAATGTTACAGAAAACTGGAAATACTCCTGATTGTGGTCTGGTCAGGATTCTTCAGACCATACCCATTGGGATGAAACGGCAAATCATGTTTCTGGATGTGGCGGATGAAGTATTGGTGATTGGTCTCTCCGGTGATCAAATGACCATGCTGACCCGGATTGCCGAGCCGGAAAAGCTCGAATCTTTGCGTCTGCTGCAATCTCCTGAGGGTGGGAAGAAATCTTTTATATCCACACTTCGTTCTTTTAGCAGCAGTAAACTGATGTCCCGTGAAGCAGAAGATGAACCTCAGGTTGGGCAGGAAAATACGGTCATGGCTCAACAGGACCCGTATGGTGAGGTGGTGGCGAAGATTAAACAGCGGTTGCAAGGGTTGAACCGTCTCTAGGAGATTATCCGAGAATGCCATTTTCCTCCAACTCTGCGTTATGCTCAAAAAATATCCTTAAAAATATTATACCCTAAATTGGGCTATTAGCTATCAGCTGTTAGCTCTTAGCTTAATGATTACGGGATGATATTATTGCAAACTTTTTCCCGTTGGGTGTTGTTTATATTTGACGAAACGCCCTGATTTTACAAGGCTAAACGCTAATGGCTAACGGCTAATCACTTTGGGTTATGTACAAATAATGCTGTCATAGTTAATCGGGTGAGATAGTGTCTCAAAAAATGGGAAAATGGCTGCTGGCCGGATTGATAGTTCCACTGCTTCTGCTGGTGGCTTCTGGTGCTGTTGCCAAGGATCTGGTGATACCGGCGCTGCAGATTGGCCTGAATGGTTCATCGAATCCCCAGCAGGTATCAGTCGCCATGCAGATACTTTTGCTGCTGACTGTTTTGACCCTGGCCCCGGCAATCCTGGTTCTCATGACCTCTTTTACCCGGCTGGTGGTGGTATTCCATTTTTTGCGCCAGGCATTGGGAACCCAGCAGATGCCTCCTAATCAGGTACTGGTCGGCCTGAGCCTGTTTTTGACTTTTTTTATCATGTTCCCCGTTTTTCAGCAGATTAATCTGCAGGCGGTAAAACCGTACATGGCCGAGGAAATTAACCAGCAGCAAGCTTTTTCCCGAGCTATGCATCCGATCAGACAGTTCATGTTTCGGGAAACCAGGGAAAATGATCTGGCCATGTTTATCTCCATGGCCAAACTTGATCAACCACATAATGTTACTGATATCCCGACCTATGTTATCATCCCGGCTTTTGTCATCAGTGAACTGAAAACAGCATTTCAAATCGGCTTTTTGATTTATATTCCTTTTCTTATCCTTGATATGGTGGTGGCCAGTGTGTTGCTTTCCATGGGGATGATGATGTTGCCGCCAATCATGATTTCACTGCCGTTTAAGCTGATTCTTTTTGTTTTGGCTGATGGATGGCATATTATGGTGGGATCATTGATGCAGAGTTTTTGAGCAAATGAATGGAGAGCCTCATGATTGACAGGAGTAATGATGAGCCCTGAATATGTCGTTGGCTTTGCCAAACAGGCCCTGGAAACTACTCTGCTGATTTCTGCCCCGATGCTTGGTTTTGGCCTGGTTATCGGTCTGGTGGTCAGTGTTTTTCAGGCAGTAACCTCCATCCAGGAGATGACCCTGACTTTTATCCCGAAAATATTGGCGGTTTTCCTGGCCTTGATTATCTTTTCTCCCTGGATGCTTCGCTATTTGGTTGATTTTACCGTTCGGATAATGGTCAGTATTCCATCGGTCATTGGTTAAATTGGTTATGGTTACTATCCCAGCAATTACCATTCATGATGTTGAATTATTTGTGCTTGTCCTTGTCCGGATTTCAAGCATGATATTCATGGTCCCGATTTTCAACGATAAATCGATTCCGGTAATCCTTAAGGTGGGCATCAGCCTGTTGTTGGTTTTTCTCCTGTTTCCACTTCTGCGCCATCAGCCACATCCGCCACTTTTTGAGGGAGGTTTGGTGATGGCTTTGTTGTCAATAGTCCGTGAGCTGGCCATCGGGATTACCGTGGGTTTCATGGCGGCCATGCTGCTGGCTTCGGTGCAGACAGCCGGTCAGTTAATGGGTTTTCAGATGGGTTTTTCCATTGTTAATGTGATTGATCCGGTTTCCAGTGTCCAGGTTTCGATTATTGCCCAGTTTCAATATCTGGTAGCCCTCCTGCTTTTCCTTTCCCTGGGGGCACATCGCTGGTTTATCAAAGCTATGAATGAAAGCTTTCAGCTTATTCCTCTGGGAGGTTTTTCTCTGAGCAATGATTTGCTGCAGATGCTTATCCATTATTCTGCCAATATCTTTGTTATTGCCATAAAACTCGGGGCGCCATTGATGGTGGCTTTATTGCTCTGCAATGTGATTTTAGGGGTTCTGGCCCGTACCGTACCCCAGATGAATATCTTCATTGTTGGTTATCCACTGCAGATTGGTCTGGGCTTGCTGGTCCTGGCTTTTTCAGCTCCCTATATGGTGGCGATGTTCCAGGGATTATATATTAAACTTTTTCATGATATTTTCATGATTATGCAGGTATCCGGCAATGTTTGACCTGATGGAAGAGAGTTATGGCGCGTGATCCCAGTAAAACCGAGAAACCGACTCCAAAAAAGATTCGGGATGCCCGTGAAGAAGGGCAGGTTGCCCGCAGTATGGAGGTTTCATCGGCTGTGATTCTGATGGCCAGCCTGTTGTTTTTTTATTTTGGCGGCCAATGGTTTATGCGGACCTCAAAACTCATGTTGCAGAATATTTTTCAGAATTATATGCTGATTGAAGTGGGGAAGGAAGGATTTTACCGGATCATTTTATTTTCGCTGCAGCAGTTTCTTTTACTTCTCGGTCCTTTGTTAGTAGCTCTGGCGGTGGTTGCGATACTGGCCAATGTGTTGCAGGTGGGGTTTCTCTTTTCTGCCAAGCCCCTGATGCCCAAGTTTTCCAAAATTAATATGATTAAGGGTTTCGGCAGAATTTTTTCCCTTCGCTCCCTGGTTGATCTGTTTAAGTCATTATTTAAAATCACTGTTCTTGGTTATGCCTCTTTCACCGTTTATCGGGCCCATTTTATCGAGTTCTTTGGATTGTTAAATCAGCCGGTAGTTGATATTATGCAGTTTTTGGCGCTTGTTTCCTTCCAGCTACTGTGGCGCAGCGGTATAGTCTTAATTGGTTTAGCCATCTTTGATTATATTTACCAGCGTTGGGAGTGGACCCAGGATCTGAAGATGACCAAGGATGAAGTCAAGGATGAATTTAAGCAGATGGAGGGGGATCCGCAACAAAAAGCCCGTATACGCAGCCTGCAAATGGCGGCTGCAAGGCAGCGAATGATGCATGAGGTTCCCCGGGCTGATGTGGTTATCACCAATCCCATCCATCTTGCTATTGCTCTGATTTATGATAAAAAAAAATCGCAAGCACCGGTAGTGGTAGCCAAGGGCACTGGGGTAATAGCGGAAAATATCAAGAAGGTTGCCCGCCAGCACCAGGTGCCGGTGGTTGAAAATAAACCTTTGGCCCGGCTGATGTTTAAACTGGTGAAAGTTAATGAAATGATCCCGGCTGATCTTTATCAGTCTGTGGCTGAAGTTCTTGCTTATGTATACCGTTTAAAAGGCAAAAAACTCTAGGATAGCCTAAAATAAGTACTTTTTGATCCCCTTTACAGACGTTGCTGGGGAATGAAAATGAATGTATCATCAAACAAGAGGTTGACGGCCGGATGCTGACAGATTATCCGGAAATAACAGGGCACCGGATGGAAACTGATTAAGGACTTTTCTCCATGGCTGAACAGACCATGAAAAAATATTTCAACAATATTTTGGGCAATAAGGATGCTTTCCTGGCCATTGGGGTGATCGGCATCCTGCTGATCATGATTGTTCCTCTGCCGACCCTGATGCTGGATACATTCATCAGCATGAATATCACCATTTCGATCATTATTCTGCTGATTTCCATGTATGTCCTCAAAACCCTGGATTTCTCCATTTTCCCTTCCATGCTCCTGGTTACCACCATGTTTCGCCTGTCGTTGAATGTGGCATCAACCCGGCTTATTCTCTTGCATGGCAATGAAGGGGCAGCAGCTGCCGGCCAGGTGATCAGGGCTTTTGGTCAGTTTGTTGTCGGTGGTAATTATGTTGTCGGGACGATTATTTTCCTGATTCTGGTGCTGATTAATTTTATCGTTATTACCAAGGGTGCTGAGCGGATTGCCGAAGTGGCTGCCAGGTTTACTTTGGATGCCATGCCGGGTAAGCAGATGAGCATTGATGCGGATCTGAATGCCGGCCTTATCAGTGACCAGGATGCCCGTCGACGCCGGGATGAAATCAGGCGCGAAGCAGATTTCTACGGGGCCATGGACGGAGCGTCAAAGTTTGTTCGTGGTGATGCTATTGCCGGCATTCTTATTACCTTGATCAATATCATTGGTGGCTTTGTCATTGGAACCTTTCAACAAGGAATGTCCATGGCTGAAGCCGCCCAGAATTATACCATTCTGACTGTTGGTGACGGGCTGGTTTCCCAGATTCCGGCATTAGTTATTTCGACCGCGACCGGCATCATTATTACCCGAACTGCCTCGGATACCAATATGGGTGAAGATCTGGGTGCCCAGATAGCCGCCTATCCCCGGGCCTTGATGCTGGCTGCCATTGCCCTGTTTTTTTTCGGCATCATTCCCGGGCTGCCCAAACTATCCTTCTTCACCCTGGCGGCTATAACAGGATTGACATCCTACATGATTACCCGGAAAAAGAAAAAGGAAGGCCATCTAAAGGCTATGGAAGAGGCGAAAGAGGAGCAGGTTTCCGAAGAACCGGAACAGGTTGAAACTTTGCTGGGGGTTGATTCTCTTGAGCTTGAAGTGGGTTATGGCATGATTCCTCTGGTGGATGCGTCACAGGGTGGTGATCTGCTGGAACGGATCAAGATGATCCGGCGTCAGTTTGTCCTTGATATGGGTTTCATTCTGCCATCCGTTCATATTCGTGATAATCTGCAACTGAAACCCAACGATTATATTCTGAAAGTGAAAGGTAACGAAGTGGCTCGGGGTGAGGTGATGGTTGGTTACTGTTTGGCTATGAATCCTGATGAAGATGCACCATCGTTGGAAGGAATTCCGACAAAAGAACCGGCTTTTGGCCTGCCGGCCTTGTGGATCGAAGAACGTCAGCGGGAACGGGCCCAGTTGGCGGGCTATACGGTGGTGGATGCCTCAACCGTGGTGGCGACCCATCTGGTTGAGAAAATCCGTGAATTTGCCCATGAATTAATGACTCGTCAGGATGTGCAGAAGCTGGTTAACAACCTTTCCCGGGAATATCCACAGGTTGTGGAGGATCTGGTCCCCGGAGTGGTTCCCTGGGGAACGCTGCAAAAGGTTTTACAGAACCTGCTGCGGGAGCAGGTGCCCATTAAAGACCTGATGACTATTATTGAAACTATGTCTGAATATACCATGCAGATTCGTGATGCCGACGTGCTCACTGAGTATGTGCGGCAGGATTTGGGGCGGACCATAACCCGGGGATACCTGGGTGATAACAACCTGTTGTACGTTATGACTTTGGACCCGAAACTGGAAGAACTGATCAATAATTCCATCCAGCGTACTGATCACGGAGCTTTCCTCTCTCTTGATCCTAATATTGTGTATGCCATGGTGGAAAAGATTAAACAGCTTTCCGAAAAATTTACTATTATGAATGCCAGGCCGGTGTTGTTAGGTGTTCCCATCGTTCGTTTTCATCTGCGACGACTTTTGGAACGTTTTATTCCCCGTTTAGTCTTGATTTCTCATAATGAAATTCCCCCTTCAGTTAAAGTCCAGTCATTGGGGAGAGTTTCCGCAGATTAACAGAAATGGTATGGTTGGTCATAGGTTTAAATAGATGAAAGTAAAACATTTTCGTGGTAATAACATTTCCAAAGTGATGATGGAGGTGAAAAAGGAACTCGGCCGGGAGGCGGTGATTCTGGAAACCCGGCAACTTCCCGGTGAGGGTGGATCTCTGGTGGAAATTGTGGCGGCAGTTGACTATCCGGATGATCATTTTGTTGCCGGCCTGGGAATTGACCGACATTATAAGTCTCCTGCAATAAATAGTAATATATCTGCCGGACAGCCAGCCGGATTTTTTGCTTCTGCCGGCTACCGGGAATTACGTCAGGAAGTAGTATTAATAAAAAAAATGCTTAGCCGTCTGCTGGAAACTACTGGTTTTCCGGGGGAGTGGGCCGCCGGCGGAGTATTGGCTGAACTCTATCAGCAGCTGTTGCTCAAAGGGATGCATGAGGAAGTATGCCGCAGTTTGCTTGATCGGGTGGTAAATCAGCTTCCAGCTGAAAAACGGGCAAGCAGAGAAGCGGCGATTGGCTGCCTGGCGCGGCAAATCATCGATGATGTGCCGCTGCTGAAAGCTGATCAGATTGGTCGCCTGGTGACCCTGGTAGGTCCCACCGGCGTGGGGAAAACAACAACGGTAGCCAAGCTGGCGGCATTTTTCCATCAGGAAAAGAATGAGGAGATCGGACTCATATCAGTTGATACCTTTCGTCTGGGGGCGACGGCGCAGATCAAGGAATATGCCCGGCGCCTTGAGGTTCCGGTTCGGGTGGTGAAAAATCATGCTGCCATGGAACAGGCACTGGAGGAATTTAGTTCCAGGGATCGGATTATCATCGATACCATGGGCCGCAGTCACCATGATGAAAAGGGATTGCAGGCTCTGCAGCAGATTCTGCCGACAAACCATGAGGTGACATCGCTTCTTGTAGTGCCTGCGGGAATTCAGGAAGACGATTTGCTGGATGTGCTGGTTCAATTTCGTCGTTTTGCCTATGGGGCTTTATTGTTCAGTAAACTGGATGAAACCACCTGCCACGGTATACTCTTGCGTGGTTGCCAGTTGGCCCGGTTGCCTTTGTCTTTTTTTGCCACAGGGCAACTGGTACCCGAAGACATGGAAGAGGCCTCAGGGGAGCGGGTAGCAAGTTTATTGCTGGATCTGAATTGAGCGATTAGCTTTAAGCGGTTAGCTATTAGTTTAATGATTTCAGGATGTTTAATATTATAAACTTTCAACCGTTGGGTGTTATTTCTTGTAAACGTAACAGCCTGGTTTTTCAAAGCTAAAAGCTAAATGCTAATGGCTAAATGCTTAACTTGGGTTTGATTTAAATTAAAACCGAACGTGGAGGTTGTGACCACAGGCTGTCTTGAAAAATTATAATTCTTGTTTGAGTACAAGGTAGGAGAAAATTATAACCGCAGGAATATATTTAATATTTTGAGGATTATAATTTGAGCCTAACGCAGTAATCGAGCAAAAAGACCATTTTTCAAGGTAGCCTGCAACTTAGAGGTGAGAATGGATCAAGCAGCATCATTAAAGGATAAAGGGCGGCAAACCCGGGTTATTGCAGTAGCCAGTGGAAAGGGAGGGGTGGGGAAAACGAATGTAGTGGCTAATCTGGCCTGCGCCTTGGCTGATTCTGGTCGGAAAGTCATGATCCTTGATGCGGATCTGGGCTTGGCGAACCTTGATGTCCTGTTAGGTTTTGCTCCTCGATATAATCTTTCCCATGTACTTTCCGGTGAAAAAGAGCTGGCGGATATTGTTATTGACGGACCTAAAGGAATTAAGGTGATTCCAGCTTCTTCCGGTATCCAGGAAGTTACCCGCATGGGTGCTCAGGAACAGCGAATCCTGTTGGATCAAATGGAAATATTTGATGGTCAGTTTGATTATCTTTTTATCGATACGGCCGCTGGAATTTCTGAAATGGTTACCAGCTTTCTGGTGGCCGCCCACACATCCATTGTGGTGGTAACCCCTGAGCCAACTTCCATGACCGATGCCTATGCGCTGATTAAAGTTCTCCATAACCGGTTTGCTGAACAACAATTTCATTTGTTGTTGAATTCTGTGCAGAATTTGAAGGAAGCCGAACAGGTATTTAGTAAACTTAATCTTGTTTGTGAGAAATTCCTTGACATCTCCGTGGATTTTTTGGGATATATACCGTCTGATAAAGCAATCCCCGAGGCTGTACGTCGACAACGGGCAGTAGTGGACATTAATCCCGAAGCCGAGTCTAGTAAACAGTTTTTGATAGTTGCCCGGGAGTTGGAGCGAACGCCGGTAAAAAAACAAACCGGTGGTCTGCAGTTTTTTTGGCGGAGACTACTTCATGGAGAGTTTGCTCGAGAGTGAAGCAGGTTCCCTGCGTGAGCAGGGTGCTGAAGCGCTCGTGTTAGAATACCTGCCTCTCATTCAGCGGATTGCTCAACGTATTTCTTCTCGTTTGCCGGACAATGTTGATCTCAATGATTTGATTAACAGTGGTGTTATCGGTCTGATAGATGCCATTTCCAAGTTTGATTCTTCCCGTAAAATAAAGTTTAAAACCTATGCTGAGATCCGGGTCAGAGGTGCGATTCTCGATGAGTTGCGAGCCCAGGATTGGGCTTCGCGCAGTCTGAGAAGTGACAGCAACCTGCTGGAAAATACCTACAATTATCTGGAACAGAAGTTGGGTCGGCCGGCTGAAGATGAGGAAATGGCCGAGGCGCTCAATCTTTCTCTGGGAGAGTTTTATAAATTGTTGGGTAAGGCAAAGGGTATATCGTTGGTCAATTTTGAAGATATGCATTTCGAAAATGGCGAGGATCTTCGTGATCCCTATGAGTTTGTCCGCCTATTGGATGGTGATGACCCGTTTGATTTGTTTAAAGATAAAGAAATGCACAATTTCCTGGTTGAGGCTATTGACCTACTGGCGGAACGTGAACGCCTGGTTTTATCACTTTACTATTTTGAAGATCTGAACTTGAAGGAAATCGGGCTGATTCTGGGAGTTTCGGAATCAAGAATTTGCCAGATGCGCACCAAAGCCATCATTCACTTAAAAAATAAAACAAGGCAGGCCCGGCTGACGAAGCATAATAAAGGAATAAGATCATGAATCTTAATATGAAAATTCTGATTGTTGATGATTTTTCGACCATGCGGCGGATTATCAAAAATATTCTGCGTCAGCTTGGTTTTACCAATGTCCAGGAAGCTGATGATGGTGTGACGGCCTGGCCCAAGATTCAGTCTGAACCCTTTGATTTGATTGTTACTGACTGGAATATGCCGAAAATGTCGGGGTTGGAGCTATTGAAAGCCATCAGGAGTGATGAAAATCTGAAAGATCTGCCCGTGTTGATGGTAACTGCGGAAGCACTCAAGGAAAATATTATTGAGGCAGTTAAGGCCGGGGTCAGTAATTATGTTGTCAAGCCTTTTACCGCTGAAACCTTGCAGGAGAAGTTGCAGAAAATTTTTAGCGAGTAGCTGTCTCTTCGGTTATTTTTTTAACTTTTTTAAGCCATGTATGTCCGCTTCCGGATGCATGGCTTTGTTATCCCTCCTCTCTCTCTAGTATTCATCCCTGACTTTCTGCATTAAGTAGCACTAAACATCCTTGACTTTATATCGCCAAACAGTATATTTAAGGCCTTTATAAATATTAAGTTGCATATTATTTGTTTAGAAAGAGACTTACTTTCATGAAACGCTTGGCAGAAAAACAGGTTATATCCTGGAAGGATTCAGCCCGCCGTAAACCTCTAATTATTCGCGGAGCGCGACAGGTTGGAAAAACCTGGCTAGTTGAAAATGTTCTAGCCAAACAATTTGAAAACTTTGTTAAAATCGATCTCGAAAAACGCCGTGACCTTCATACTCACTTTGCCGGAAATCTTGAGCCTCGATCCATTCTTAACTATCTGGAATTAACCTCCGGCAGAATCATTGCTGGCAAGACGCTTCTGTTTTTTGATGAAATTCAAGCTTGCCCCAGAGCGATCATGGCATTACGCTATTTTTATGAGGAGATGCCTGAACTTCACATTGTTGCGGCTGGTTCACTGTTAGAGTTTGCTTTTGATGAAATCTCTATCCCGGTTGGCCGGGTGCAATATCTACAGATGCATCCCATGACCTTCTATGAATATCTGCTGGCCATGGGCAAAGATGTGATGGCAGAATACTCCATTGCCCCACCGGATACAGTTGCCAAGTCTGTACAAAAATTAATACTTGCTGAATTGCGCAGTTATTTCTTTATTGGTGGCATGCCTGAATGTATCAAGACCTATCAGAACTGTGGTTCAATTGTTGAAACTTTTCAGGTACAGTCAGAAATTCTCGACTCATATCGTGATGATTTCTCAAAATACATGAAGCGGATAGATCCAACCTACCTTGACGCTGTTTTTCTGAATGTCGCGAAAAGTATCGGCGAGCAGTTAAAGTACACCCGTTTGAGTGATGCAAGCTCAGGCCAAACAAATCGCAAAGCCTTTGACCTGCTGGTTAAAGTGGGGGTGATTCATAAAATACCGTCTTGCGATCCCTCGGGTTTACCGTTAGGAGCAACCGCCAACCCCAAGAAATTCAAAGCATCGATGTTGGATATTGGACTTTTGCAGAGACTCTGCCAGGTTCCGGTAGAATTGGAGTTACAACAGGAGAACCTGCTCGCTATGTATCGTGGCAAACTAGCGGAACAATTTGTTGCACAAGAGCTTCTGGCATGGCATAGCTCGGAGTTATTCTATTGGGCTCGTGATGCCCGTGGCAGTAGTGCCGAGGTGGACTTTCTCGCAGTTAAAAAAGGAGAAATTTACCCCGTGGAGGTTAAATCAGGCACCGGAGGAAGTTTGCGAAGCCTTCATCTCATGCTAAAAAAATACCCTCACTGTCCTAAAGGGTTGGTGTTTTACAGTGGAACCTACCGTAAGTTACCTGAACAAAAACTTGAATTTATACCATTGTATGGAGTTGCGACTATTGAAAGGTGTTGAAAAGTAGCCAGTTTTAGCCGGATGTAAATATTTTCTAGCCATAAAATGGCCTGTTTTTCATGTACTTCTTGATTTTCGTGGCCGTTGATTAGCCTGCTAAAGTTTTTTTGCTGAC
>Ga0307991_1001184_pt1 | contig 18468 bp, 15 predicted proteins | sample EllFjometagen131_FD_203146 | JGI IMG/M metagenome (GOLD analysis project Ga0307991, IMG submission 203146) | Marine microbial communities from Ellis Fjord, Antarctic Ocean - #131 | ecosystem: Environmental > Aquatic > Marine > Unclassified | place: Southern Ocean | collected 2014-10-08 | reverse complement strand
CGATGAAAAAGAAAGCCCCATCGCTATAAACCACGCCAGAGAAATGCTCGCTAAGGCAAGCGAATAAGGTTAAGAAATAACTTCTTAATAAATAACTTTCCCCCGCATTGACTTTCGCTTTGCCGAACCAGTTGTGTCGCTCCCCATATCCCTTTTGGTTCGACTCAATGCGGGCAAAAAAATACCCCCTTAAAAAAAGGGGGTTATTTTTTGGCTGCGCTGTCGGGTAAACATTATAACTATATCTCTGTTACTGCGTTCCATTATTATATAGCAAATTTCTAAAAAATCATTAAAACCCTGAAGATTAAAAATAAAGTTATACGAATTTATTATTGTATTTAGATTGGATTATTTATCAGCAGGTAAAGAAGCATCAGTCGATATTTCTGCAGAATCATCAAAAACTTTAATCTCAAGCTCAACAGGTACAAAACCGGCACTGGCTTGATTAGTTTTAACTACTCCTATACTTATTCTATCTGGAGCCATTCCAGCGGCAATAATAAAATCACAAACAATTTTTGCCCTTTTTTCACCTAAAGCTTCAAGCGCTACTTTATCCCAAGCCCCATCACCAATAAGCTGACGTTTTATTTCTTGATTTATCTTGGCAAAATCATACTTCCCATTTTCAGACTTATATTTTTTTGTAATATTCCACAAAGCAATCATGCCAAAACGACGTTTATACATCTGTTCATATATCCAATCATCAGAACGAGTTGTCTCCTTACGATGAACATTAAAATTGCTTTCAAAAATTTCTGTTTTAATTGCCCGCCAATCAGCTACAGGATCATATCCTATATTTACAGCAAGCAAAATACGCGGCCGCTCATTTAGAGCTTGCACCAGCATGTTTAATTTTTCTTTTTCAGCCTCAGTTAATTCGTGCTTGCCTGGCAAAAAATTTATATATCCATATTCCTCACTTGAGCCTTCAGATCCAACTAGAGATACTAAAAAACTAAATGGCTTAGTAACAATTTTAAAGAAAAAATTCCTAGCGACCTGTCCGACAAGTTTCAAATAATGAAAATCAGGGCTGCTTATATCTCCATCTACCGGCAATGATATATTTATTCGGTTTTGAGCATCCTCCAGTAAACCTAGTGCCAACCCAAAAGGTAGATTTAAAGCATCCTTGCTTTCAACCTTATCCCCAAAATCAAAACCTTTAATCAAAATCTTGTGTTTTGCATCAAGTTTATTATCTGCTATACGATATTCCATACTAAGATTCAGTTTTCCGCCACTGGCTGAGCGACCTGTATATTTTCCGACATAAGGAGTTAATACCTGCAAAACATAGTCATTTAGCTTAAACACATTCTCCAATGAAATCGGTATGGCAAAAGGACTAACCAGTGCCTCATCAACAATTATTCCTTTTTCATCAAGCTTTGCCTTAAATGTAATTTTCGCCTGGCAATCAGGCAGAGTAGATAAATTTGCAACTTTTAAATCCATAGCACTTAAAGATGTTAAAAAAAATGGATTTACAGTCTGATCAGTAAAACTAATCAAGCTATTATCAATGCTAATTAGATCTACTATTACCAAAGGCAGCTTTTCTGTTTTTTCATTATCTGATTCAGACATAAGGTTATTTTGATGTGAAACATTATGATCTTTCTGCAATTGGCTATTATCAGCACTTGCTTTCTCCCTTGTTATTTCTTTTTTAGGAGGGATTAAGCCTAATAAATTAATATTCCCATCATCTAAAAGCACAATATTGACTTTAATTCCACTTAGACCAAGTGATTCAACGTGGTATTTCTTTTTTAATAAACCTATAAAACTTACATCTATCCAAAACTTATCAAATCCAATCATAAGCTTATGATTACTGTCAAATACTGAAAAATCCTTTATTTTTAATTTCCATAAAAACGGATTAAATGACACTGAACGTACTCCTACCTCATGCTTTATAAGTTTAGTTGCCTGGCTTTTTATAATCCCAGGACAAATTAAAGGAATAAGGAAAAGAGTCAATAATAAATAAAATATGAAAATGCCTAAAATTATCTTAGCTGAAATTTTGAGTGTTTTCTTGAAAAGATTCATAAGTATACTTTCTATTCGACCTTCAATCTATATTGTATTAGTAAGTTACAATTTTACCGCCCAGTTTACAAAATGTCAATCAAACTTAAAATCGAATATTTGTTTTCATGGATTCAAACTTCGGTAAACTCAGTTTAACTATTACCCCAAAAACATTGTGACAATCTTCCCTCCTAAAACCTCCTTTTTGGTTCTCGTCCATTCTGGGCAAAAAAATACCCCCTTAAAAAAAAGGGGGTTATTTTTTGGCTGCCCCGCCGCAGAACATCAAACCGTCGCTTCAGGCTTCCGCTAACCCTGGAGAAACAGGGCCGTGCTCAGCCTTGCGCTCCTTAAGGGGCAACCCTTATGGTTTCCCCTTAATATTCCCCTTCCTTCCGCAAGGAAGTTTAAATACGCCGATAGGAGGGAACAATCTTCCCTCCTAAAACCTCCTTTTTGGTTCTCGTCCATTCTGGGCAAAAAAATACCCCCTTAAAAAAAAGGGGGTTATTTTTTGGCTGCGCTGTCTGGTAGACATTTAAACTATATCTCTCTTTCAGCACTCCTTTACTATATAGCACAAATCCTATAAATCACCATAATTACCGAAATCAGAGATAAAGTTATAAGTAAGACTGACCGTTTTGACCGGTTTTTTAATGTCCTATTAGACACAACTCTTTTGTTATTAAATACTTAAACAATGTCACGCTATTAAAGGAGGACATAATGGATTATAGGAAATTCTATTTATTTTAGATTGGAATAAGAACTACTTCTTGCATAGGTTCCTGTTTCTTTTCAATTTTTTGCCAATACCCTTCTATATCGAGACCAAAAACCCACAATTCATCACGAGTATTTTTAAAAAGATATTTCGCTCTAAGGCATGGGTCGAAATAATATGACCCCAGTTCTTCCTTTATGCATGCATTATAGTTTAATTGTCTGTGATGAAAAAGTCCGACAAATTCAAGTTTTCCATGTCGAGTCATATCAGCCTTAGCTATTATTTCAGTAAATAACGAATAAGAATTTTTCGTTATTAGAAGCAAATAAAATTTTGACTCGTCTCTACCCTTAGTCCTTATTAAACGACTATCATCCGGTTCTAAATAATTAAAAAATCTCCACGCCCAACATATTTTTGATTTAAAACAATCACTCTTCTGTGGACAGGGTGAAAAAATATAATTAGATGTTCTTTTAACCAAGTCGACTGTAAAAGGAATCAATTTGTTCCTGATAGGATCTCTCCAGCGCGGTGGTTCAATAAGAATAAAAACACTATCTTGACTCATTAGTTCTAAGATTTTTTTCAGTATGACCTCATATACCTCCCATTGCGGATTTGGAGGTTGAATACACCTAAGTTCAGAAATTGATTTGGAAGCAATTATAAAGTCATAATCGCTTTTACTCTCTTGATCTAAAAAATCTTCCATTGGCATACGATGCGAAACAAAACTAATTTTTGGAAAACTAGAATTTTCCTCTTGGAGGCAATTAACCATTTTACAGCAAAACTCATAATGCGTCAGGTCTTGTTCAACAAACTCAATTATAATATTTTTAACATTATTAGCAAAATAACCATAGCACTGGCTGTATTTCTTAAAGAAAGCAATTGCGCCGAATAAAGCTCCTCCAGTTCCACTTCCAAGATCCAATATTCTGATTGTATCTTCAAAATATGCTCTACTAGAATCCATAAAATATTCCAATAAAGCCACTTGAACTTCTGAAACTGTTCGGGATCCATAGATAAGAGAATACGCAGTTAAATCATAAACATCTTCTAATTTTGTCGAAACATCCTGTGAGATAAACTGTTCTGAAATTTTATCTGCAGCATTTTTCAACAACTCTTTAAATTCTTCCGATTCAAAATCTTTTCCTGATATCTCCTCTGCAACCTTTCTAACGACCTGTACATATTCAGGATCTGGGAACAAAGCGCGATAATCTTGATTATCTTGCGATATGAAAATCTCATCACGCAGTTTTTCCCATGCTTTTTCATGCTGTTGTTTTTTAATATTGATAATAGACATTTAAAACCTCAATCCTATATTCCTATTTCCTACTTGATAACTATTACAACAAACTTTCTTTTGTTTTATCATGCTTTTTAAAATTTTCTTTTGCTAATTCTATATTTGATGTCGCATAGCAATATTTACATCCAAAAAGACAAGTATTATTTACACCTATATCCCTTGACTTAACGCAACCACAGGCTTCCCTTTGAACTGGATCTTTTCGAGAAGTAACTTTATAATCCGGTATCCCAAACAAGTCTTTCTTGTCTCTATTGATAATTTTTTGAATAATCTTATCGTCAATACATTTACCATGGTCTATCCCATAAGCAGATAACTCAAGTTGCTCAGCGCATGTGACTACTCGAATACCTTTGCCCTTCATGGAAATACCTATCCATTTAGCTAGTTCCAAATATCTTTCTGCATCAAAAGCATCGTCATCTAAACTAAACATATTGCTTGTTTCTTTATCCATACGAATTTTTGTCTTTTTATATGGGTCAATAAAACTAATAACTAATTGCTCTGTTTTATCTTTAATCTTTTCTGATATTTCTTCTATTTGCTTTTTATGCCACTGTAGCGATGTCAAATTAGAAAATAATATAGGATCATACCTCCAAATAACTTTTTCTTTTCCGATCGAATCACTCAATTCAGAAAAAGTCTTTATTGATTTATCAATACTTGGGGATTTTGGGTCAATTTCTTTTGGATAACCTAAAATTGTATATTGAAAATAATATTTATAACCTAATTTATCTAGTTCAGGTAAATATTTCATTAAAGGCTTAGGGTCACGAGTCCAAAAAACTATTATTTCCACATCTTCAGAACGCAAACTAACTGGCTTTGTTTCTTGCTTTGGATACATAGGATTGGGAACAATACAAGAACCTGCTCTAATTCTATTCATAAACCACTCCGAATAAAAAGCAGGAATATCTGTTCTACGACTAGCACTGATTATTGTTTTATATTTTTTTCTCAAGTAATCTTTCCCCTTTTTTTAAAAAGTTTTTCTATTTTAATATTCACTAATCCAACACAAATCTATTCTGAAATATAGAGTTGCCTTGGGATATTACTAAGAATTTCCGGGGTTTCCCCGTTATAAGATATAAACAATTCTCTTTGAGCTCTAGTTATATTCATATAAAAAACATATTCTTTATTCATCAACTTTGCGCTATCAAACAATCCATTTAAATTAACAATAAAAACATAATCGTATTCAAGTCCTTTAACTTGATAAGGTGTTGTAATTGTAACCTTTTTTGAAAATTCGAAATTGTCACGAGAAGCTACATAACAATCAATCCCCTCTTCTATCAAATAATCTTTAATATTCCTTAATTTTACACCAATACAATTAATAGCTATTGACCCCTTAGCATCTAAATCCCTTATTTTTTTTATTTTATCTCTAACAAACGCCATCTCCTCGTCAAACGATTGAGTTGTTTTTACTAAAGGCTTCGCTCCAAATCTGGTGACTTTCTCTGCTTGAGTTACACCTTCAACAGTATATACATTTTTACCAAGCACGCTATTCGCAAACATCATAATAGAATATGTAGATCTGTGAGTTAAAGTTAGCTCAAACTCTTGAGCTATTTCTATCCCACAATCAGCCCAACTCTCAACCCCTAATTCTGGATAAATTGTTTGCGTAATATCACCTGCTATTGTCATTGAGCAAGTTTCAGGATTAACAAGCTTGCTTAATAAAAAAAGTACTGGCGCAGGCATGTCCTGAGCTTCATCTACAACAATATGATCATATTGAATATTATTGTCTCCAACAGACACTCCATCATTAATAAAATATACGATTAATAAAATTAAAGGAACGTCTGGTAAAAGAAAATGCTCATCTTTAAAAGTTTTTTCTTGAGCCTCTACAAAATCTTTGATTTCTTTTTCACCTACATTAAGCTCCGAAAATGCTAATAGCTGAAAATCTTCTGAACTATACCATTCGCGCAATATTCTTCTATAATCTTTTAGTTTACTTACTCCTTTCAACACCAACTTTCTAACGTTATCTTTTATTATCTCATCCTCTTTCTCATCATAAACTAATCTAGTAATGCTACTATCTTTCGAAGAATCAACAATATCGCAAATTTTTCTCGATAGTTCTCGAATAGGCTTTGCAGTTCTACTGTTATCATTATTGATGCTCTGAATAATCTTATGCTTTCTTCCTGGATTGAGATTGCTGTCCACTATTTGAGTAATTAGCTCCTCTTTGATCATACTAATTTTCTTTTCAATGAAATTCTGCAACCCCCTGATATTAAATGCACGAGTTTTCATTCTTTCATGTAATCGCTTATGGCTCATAACAAATTTGAATTCATGTTTTCCAACATAAGACCTAACAATTTCTAATGCCCATTTATCCTTACTTGCAACTTCTACATTACCCACCCCTAAATCTAATAAAAGATTCTTTAGATATTTTTTCAAAGCTACATTATAAACACAAACAAGGATCTTCTGTTCGCTAAACAATTCCGTGAAGTTATCTATTAGATATACAATTCTATGCATAGCGATAGTGGTCTTACCACTACCAGCAGCCCCTTTAATAAGTATGCACCCTTTAGTATGAGCTCTAATAATATCATCCTGTTCTTTTCTAATAAGAGTTACTATTTCTTTTAGAGAATATTTCGCATCTGAACTAAAAACTGCTGCGTCATTGGCTTCTTCAATCTCTGTTTCTTTTTTAACAAAATCTATTTCTCGTGTTAAGTCTATGTCAACAGCATCTGTATAATTAAAAACTCTGACTCCATCAGTCGAAAAGATACGCTGAGAATCAACATGTTTCATTTTTATAAGTTTTTTATTTTTTATATTGAAGTCTTTTTTTACATTTAATAATATCAATTTTTCAATCTTAGGCAACGAGGGATGGCTTCCAGGAAAATAAAATGACTTTCGCTCTCCAACCCTAGATTCAAAAATTAAACTTGCAAGAGGAGATGTCCATGGGATAATTGTTATTTTATCACTTTCAAAGATAATCCTAAGTTTAGAAACATAATAGATTCTCTTTTTATCAGCTTCATAAAAATCAACTTTCGCATAATAAGGAGAATTCAATAGATCTTCTTTAGCAGAAACCCCATGTCCTAAAAAAACAACCTTCCCATTTGAAATCTCATTAACATTTACATCTAAATCTTCTTCGGCCTTCTTAAAAATCTCTATACACCCTTCTTCTCCTTCTATATTTTGAACAAAAGGTTTTTCAGGTGATCGTGATTTTAACTCAGCTATCTTTATTTGCACCCTTTCAACAGGCGTCAATTGTTTTTCTACAACAGATACAACAATGTTATTGTTTTTATTATCAACTTCATATTCAGTACTACACTGAAAACACCTATGCCCCATAATATATTTTTCTGTGGGAATATTCTCTGAACATTTAGCCCTACACTCAGGGGCAACACATTCCCACACAACTTCATTATTAATAATTTTAAATCCTATTGTTTTAGACATAATTTTAACCTAACCTAATAAAAATTATAATTTTACACCTATACTTTGTTCATATTCTTATTATATTACATAACCCTAAATCAATACTATGAAAAAGTGTTAAAGTATACCATGCAGATATATAGTACGCAAGGAACCAAACAAGATTCTGTATATTTGTAACTTCATTATTATAAACACATAATGAGCTAATTAAACTTCTTTTTCAGCTTGCCATTCTCTATATAATATCCCCGCAAATACTTCTACAATCTGCATCATCCGCTCTGATTGGTTATCAAACATAAAGAGAGCATAATCTTTGGGGACAGTTATTGTGCAATTGTAATTAATTGTTTTACGTTCTAAAGGTTCTTCGAGTTTTCTTTTTTTGCGGCCTTTAGACCTTGAGGGATTAATTGGTATCTCTGCTGAATGCAAAAACATTACATCAACTTCTGGTGAATCTATGATATTTAAGTGATTACAAAAATCATCTCTATAGTCTTTATAGCAGGAAAACTTCCTACCCATCACACCAAGTTCTCCGAATGCGAGCTCCCCTGTTTCCTCACCAGCAATGGATATCTGCCCTTTTAATCCATTTTCAAAAGTTATATTTTTACTGGCACTAGGCCTAGGAGAAGTGTTAATACGTGAGAGTTGTTCTTTTGCCTTATTGATACAATCTATACATTTAGCTTTTGTGATAGATTGATCTTTATAAGGAGCTTGTTCTGCTATTAGTTTTTTACATCCTATGCAGATAATCTTCATAAGGCTATTATATCACTATTGACGTTTTATTTTAAACACTATACAATCCAAATGGGTCATCAACCTGCCTAAATTTTCCATTAGCATCTAATACCCTTAATATTTTGTTTGAGCTTTTAAGGGTTTGTGTCTGTTGAAACATCTCCTTCATCTTTTGGGGATCATAGCTTAACATCTCATCTACCATATCAACTAGTGTAGCTAATGCATCAACAGCATCATCATGAGCCGCAAAGGGATAATTGCTAAGCTGACGGTTTAATTCTGTCAATTTCCTTGAAAGCTTAACTTTTCCTCTTTGAATAAGAAGTATCGCTTTGGCTATGCGCCCATCTTTCGACTTTGTATTTGTTACTGGTTTAATCGGAATATTGCTTGCCTCTTTTCTAATAGTGTCTCCTAACCAGGCTTGCGCAGCATTCGCCTCATAAAAAAAGCTGGAATATTTCCTGCTTTGATGGTGCATACATATCCTTGTAACAAGAGTATCCAGGTTCCACTTACCTATGTCTGCATCAATAATATAAATATCTTTAGTTGCTCTATCCACAAACGCAGTAATTATAGCTGAGTAATCATGCCTTTTTCCTGTTTTTATCGCTGGATCCACTGAACCCATAACAAATAGGTTCCCCCCTAAAAAGTTCGCGAGGTCATCATTCGAATCAAACCTTTCAGTCCACCATTCAATCGTATTTATATCCAATGAAAGTGATCCTGAATCTTTTGGTTCATTTTGTTTCTCTGATTGAAAACTAAAATCACCAATCTCCTCCCTGATGACCATAAGATCATAATAGCTTTCTTTTTCCGGCCACAATACTTCTGTTCCTTCAAGCATTAGTGTAGAGTTTTTCGAAAAGAACTGCTCAGCTGCATCAGGTCCAGTTTTTTCATCATATAGTTCCTTGCCACAATAATAACCTGACCATTTATCCCAAAGCTCCTGTCTCTTAGTCCATGTAATAACTGACTGATATACTCTCCGTTCAAATCCCGGGAACTTTTCTCTTTCTCCTGATGTCAGCTTAGCAAGCAATGAATCGAAATGAAGTATAGTACCAACAACAATATAGTTAGTCTTTTTAGAACCAAGATTTAAAAGAACTTTACTAAACCAATCACAAATCTTCTCTCTACCGTTCTGGCTTCTTACTGCCTCTATAGATTCTATATCATCTAATATTATAAGAGTAGGCCTATCCGCCTTTGAACGTAGCCCTCTAATATTATTTCCTTGGCTTGATATTTTTACGTTAACATTATTTTTAGTGATTATTTCATCCTGGCGCCATCTTTTATTCGGCTTTTCACACACCTCTGGAAAATCATTCATGAGTTCTATGTTACTGCTCAATTCATCTTTTATATGCAAAAGAAGCTTTTCCGCTTGATCCTTTGTACTTGAAAATATTAATATACATGGCTCAAAATTAAAGCATATACACCACAAAACATATATCAGTGTAATCAAACTACTCTTCGCGTTTCCTCTAGGTGCAGCTACTGCAAGCCGCTGCCCTCTTTTTGTAATAATCTTTTCCAAATATCCAATAAGGTCTTTTTGAAACTGTGCAAACGCCAAGATACAATAATGCTTAAAATAAATCATAGCAAACATAAAAAGACTTTTCTTGGCGTTTTCCTTTCTTAACATTGCTATCTCATTATATATTTTCTTGCTAATCATGCTCCTCCTTATTTGTGTTCGTTGTTTCTTTTAATTGCTTTATTTCCAGGTCAATTTCTGTCTGCGAAATACGCGTTTTAAGTATTTTAATCTTCGCTTTCACATCCTCATCCAGTATTCCGGCTTCCCTGCCTGATTTTTCTATTGCATCAATCATCTGGCGCATCTCTTGCGGAGTGTTCTCTTTATCTGAATGATGAAATACATCACTTACTATTTCTGTCGGTCGTGATGGTAGATATCCCAAACTTTGCAGTTTTTCAATCAATTCCTTAAACACTTTCCAGGAGGAAACATCTGCTACAATCTTATCTTGAATAGAAGCATCTGTATTTTTAGAAAGCCTTCCCAAAGATGCACAGTGCTGACGCGCACGAGTAACCATTTCACCGCATAGTTCTCTAGCAAACTCAGCTGAAGGAAAAAGTGCATTCAGTTTTCTGATCTCGACGAAATCTCTTTGAATCGTTTTCTCAGAGCACTTAAAAAACTGCGCGATTTGATAAAGTGTATAGTTTTCTGAATGCAAAACCTCAACTAGTTGTCTACGAGTATCCTTATCAATAGACTTAGTATCGATAATCCCCTCTTTTAACTGCTGTAATAAACTAAGACCAGGTGTATTGTTAAGCATGGACCACCCCCTTGATGTATTTATCTCTAATTTTCGGCGATACGGAATCCATACCAAAAGCGCGAATATATCTTTTCACCGTAACGTCTACGTATAGCGGTTCCAGTTCACAGCCGCGAAATATCCTGTTCATCTGATGGCAAGCGATAGCATTAAATCCCGCACCAGCACAGGAATCAAAAATTATATCTCCAGGCTGGCTACTGTTTTTTATTACACGACGCGCTAACGATACAGGCTTCGCCGTGGCATGCAAGATCCCACAAGCTTCATCACGCTCTACTTCCCAAACATTAGTCTCATTCTTTGGGCCATACCATTTATGCGCACCAGCGTCTTTAATCCAGCCATAAAGTAAGAACTCAGAAGCGAATTTATAATCGGAAAATCCTGGGACTGCTGAAGGTTTTATCCAACTAATAACATTACTCACATAAAAACCTAGATCCATAAGCAATTGTGTCAACATTCCAAAATTAGCAAATCCGCTCCAGATGTAGAACACTGCTCCTTTAGCAAAATATGGCTTAACATTTATAAACAACTGTCGACACCATTTATAATACTCTTCTACCGTGAGATCATCGTTCTCGATTTTTTTCCAAAGGCCTTTAAGTTTTCTTTTGTTAGGATTCTTCGGTCGGTTCTCAGCATTATAAAATACTCTGTACGGCAGGTCTGGATGGAAAATAGAAATTTTCTCATCGCCTAAAAGACGTTTTAAATTTTCTTCTTTGGTACTATCAGCGCATAATAATTTATGTGGCCCTAGCTCGACTAGATCGCCAGGCTGAGTTATCGCCTTCTTTTCTGTAAACGCTTCTTCTTCATTGAAATCATCAATTATATTTGGACTATTCATATCAATTATTTGAAAAACTTCCTGATAGCTAAAACCAGTAAGATTTAAAAGACTCTCATCTTTCATTATTTCCTGAAATACTACCGGGAGACTTGGGTTATCGAATTGGCCTTCGATCTTGTTTAAAGCAACGTTGAAAGCCATCTCCTGTTGCAAATTAAGGTCAACCAAAACCACCTCGACTTCTTTATATCCCAACTCACGCAATGCTTTCAGCCTCTGATTGCCGCCCACAGCATGAGATGTTCTAATGTTCACTACAAGAGGAGAATATGCTTTGAATTCTACAATGCTATCTTTTAATTTCTTAAACATCTCTCGAGATATTTTCCTCGGATTGTAAGGTGCCTCTTGCACCTTATCAATGGGCCATACAGCTCTATCCATCTTCAATTGTTCAGTCATGATATCCTCCTTATTTTTTTGGTTTTGAAGAAATCAATAATCGCATCCTTAGGAGATATGGAATCAGGATAATTAACCACCCACATAATGCCAAGAAAAGTACTCCTTAGAACTGTGTAGTTTTCAAACTCAACACAATCGTGAACACTTCTCACTGACACACATTTTCTTAAGAACCGTTCTGCTGGAGTTTCCCGGTCAAAGAATATCTTCTTACATTTAAGACATTGCACAAGCTTTCCTGAATCAAGCGTTTTAATCTTCTCCCCGAGCGGTATTTCATCTAACCAGTCATTCATATTCTCTATCCAATCAAATAGTTTCCTTTTTCCCATTGAACAACTCCTTTCTATTTTAAGTATAAACCTCTAATTATTAATTACAGTTGACCTACTAGTTTACCTTAGTGACAAAAAAAATTACTCCCTTTCTAAAACTCCTATTTCCCTAAATCTTGCCATTGTCAATTCGCTAGGCATCACCTCTCCTTTTTCCCATCTGATAACTGCCATCTTTGTTACATACATTTTTTTAGCCAACTCTTCAATCGTAAGATGATTGGCCTTGCGATAAAACTTCACTCTTTCCGCTAGAGCAAGTTGCTTGTTATGTTTATCATCCCCAGCAGCTTCATCTAGTTCTTTAAGTTTCTTCTGAACATGTGTTAATAATTCTTTAAAATCACTCATGGAATAATTATAACATCGTTGGTCTACTATGTCAAGAGGCAGTTTCAACTTTTCCACTTCTCGTCGATAAATACAGTAATCGAAACCGGGGTTAGCATTGTTTCTTAATAAATTTCATCTCAAGTTTATCAATCGAACTATTTAATATCTCTCGTACAATACGTCCACCTATACTTTCCTGAAAATAATCATTCTCATCAAGGTCAAAAAGTTCCATTAATTTACACATTTCATAGTCATTGATAGGAACACCATATGCGTTATTCGGATGCTGTTCTGCTAGTGTTTTCTTCGGACTTGTTATAGAAAGATCAGGATCATCTAAATCATATAGCCTAAATATTGCCCTTTTCACATCCATAAGATATCTATTATGTGTATCAATTCCTAACTTTTGAAAAACCTCTTCACTTACTGCTATCAGAATATTAATATTCTTATTTTCACCCATATCACAAATTCTTCTCTTTCCAGCCATAAATACCCCTCATATAAATTTCATTCAATCTATTTTACTTGGAAGAGCAATTGGAACAATCTCTCCCTCTTCAGTAATACGTTTCCGTTTACCATCGTCTGATAGAAGGTTAACCGCTTTTGCTTCTATTTTATAAGCACCCCTGTGGATATTCCGGTATTTACCAAATCTCAACTCCCATGTTCTCACATGATCTTTGACTTCCTTTGTTAAGCTGATATAAAGATCTTTTGTGTCTTCGATAATGGTTTCAATCCCATTACGGAATGATGGACTTTGTATGTATTCTAAAACTGCTTGCACGGTTTCATTGCGCTTTTGTGCGCTTAATTGTAGCTTAGAAATTCTAACGATATGGTCCCTGAGAATGCCCACAAGAACTAATGACCCAGCAGGGTGAATTATAATAACACCTTTAGTTACACCAAAGCCGAAATCATCTTTAGTCCGTTTTGCGTTAGTTACAAGAATCCCGTAATCAGCACTTCTTTGCTGTTTTGCTTTAAAAGTTTGCTCAATGTGTTTTTTGCTAAAAGCAGATACTTTCTTAAGTTCATAAACAATAATTCCGACTGAATTCCCTTTTTCGATAATATTATGGACTATATCCCCACCCTTTCCGGTATGTTCAAATTTATCACCATGGAACATCAGTTTTAGTTTCTGCAAAAATACTGTTTCTTCTAGAAGCCCTAATACTTGCGGAGTTTTATCTTTTTGTAACTGTTCTTCAAGGGACTTGATTTTAGTTTCCTGCTTTTCCAATGCCGCCTTACTTTTAGTCTGAAAAGATATAAATTGTATATTTAATTTTCGATTTTTATCCAACTGTATTTTTTCTCTTTTTTGCAAAGATTTCGTGTCTTTCTCTATCCTCTTTCTCTCTTTAGAAAGCTTCTCTTTAGCCGACTGTTCAAATTTGTCTTTCAGTGTCTTTTCCAGCTGCTTCTGGCGAGCTCGTTCCTCGCGTAAAACTCGGTTTGTTTCAGTTGCTAATTTTTTCTCAAATGCCTTCATTACAGCTTCTTTCTCATTCTTTACAGCTTCTTTTTGCTTCTTTATTTCAACTCGAAATTTATTCTCTTGAGCAATTAATCCCTTTTTTAACTTTGCTTGCTCTGTAGCAGCAATTCTCTTCTTCTCTTGGTCAAACTTAACCTGCATCTGCTTCTCTTTCTGAAGAAGCTGTTTCTCTTTTATTTTTAGACTTGCTAACCTTTTTTCTTTTTCCTGCCAAACCCCTGTTATTTTCTCATAAAGGCTTTTACTTACTTCTTGTTTGCATAAAGGACAATAAAACTGGCTCATGACTCCTCCTTTTGTAAATTAAATGCACATGCTAATTGATCAAATATGGATTTTATTTCCTCATCCTGCCTACATGCTATTTACACCTTTCTATGATCACATGCTTTTTTAGTTTATTCAATCACTTGCTCCGCATGTAGTATCAGTAAAAGTCTTTGCACATTTCTTCAGCTTGCTTTCGGCTGTTGTTAAAACCGCCTAAGTCAAAAGTATCCTCTTTAATATCCAATAAAACTTCTAAACCCTTAGGTTCAACAATTTGCACTTTAACATGGTGCCCGTTCATTAAAGCATCTAACAACTGCTTATCTGCCGCCCAATTCGTAAAATACATTATTTGCGTAAAGCCCATTGTTCCTGCTGTCAACATATTTAGTTTAATTTTAAAAACTTCTCCATCCACATCTAATGCAATTACAACGTTCTTTCCAATAAAATCTTTTACTTTTTCTTCACTGGAACTAAAGATTAGCCAGAGAATATCATTTTCATAATCAGCAGGATTTTTATAAAATCCAAATTCGTGCCCATAAACAATCATGCCATGAGTGAAATAAAATATCCGACTTGCTCGTTCTTCTACATACCAGCTTCCATCTTCCTCTACAGGCAAACCACCAGCTAGTACTTTTCCCGGCAAAGAAAATAGGATAGATGCTATGACAATAATAAACAACGTGATATTTATGAAAAGCACTAAAATTAGTTTTGATAAGTTCATTTTCAATGTATACACCCCATCCACATCACTGTCTTCTTAGCATAAGCGTCTTTGTAAAACTCTTTTACTCTACTTAATCCTTTATCAGCACTTTTCTTATCACTATATATACCTCCGACTACAATGATATACCCAGGGGAAAAACCATAATAGCCATTAGAATTTTCGAGGGAAATATATTCACCATCATATCTTCTCGGATAATATTTACCCCTATAAGCTACATCATCAATATCTTCTGAAAAATATATTCCCTTCGATTTTGAATATTTAACTTTGTCATTATCAAACTTTAAACCAAGTTTCTCTCTGGATTGAACTGCAAAGGCTACCGCTTCATTATAATCCTCTGTTGACTTAAGAATAAGAATGTACTTATCATGATAAAACATATCATCCGTGATTTCTAATTCTTCCCCGTTTGCAGTTACTTTGCCTGTTTCAGCGTACGATGGTATAGCTACGAGCAATGATGCTAAAATAACTAGTAATTGTTTTTTATTCATTGAGGTTGCTCCTTGCAAAACGGTTCGTATTTCTTCTTTGTCGTGTATATATCCCACAAATAATACTGCTCCCGAATCAGCTTGTACGTAGCAACTACGTACCTATGGAGACCACTGTGCCCTTCATAGGTCGTTTCTGTCACTCCATCTTCTCCTGGCATCCTTGGATCCCAAATACCACTCCAAATAATAATTTCTTTCTTCCCTTCCCCATCAATATCCTCAATTTTAAAGTTTGACTGTATCCCAAATTCACCTTTAATGGTTGATATTATCTCGCTATCCCTGTAAACTTCTATAGTAAGGAAATGATCACTTACTCCTCCGCTCCAGATAACCTTTACAGTTTCGTCTTTCTTATCCCCATCTAAATCCACCTTGCCTACATCAATCTGACCACGGAAGTCGGCTTCTTCGTCATAAGGTTCTTCGCCATTCAGAAGTATGGGATTATGGCTTACCCACTCTATATTCTTATAGTGATTACCCAAAAAAGGTTGTATCGTGCTTGTTTTATGAATTAGCATCTCATCAAAGGTTGCGGCCCTGGAAAATAGAGGGCATAGCCATATTATAATCACCCATCCGACTATTAACTGTTTTTTATTCATCAAGACACTTCTCCTGAAAAACTATGCGTTTCATTAGATCTCCTCTATCTTAGGGAACCACTTCAATTTATCTGCCTTTTGGCCAAGCTCTGTTTTACCACATGTAATTACCAATTCCTTATAGAATTTATCCGCAAGCTTAGGATCTCTTACCTTGATGTATGAACCTCCTATACATAAGGCCTTGGCTTTAAGCTGATCATTGTTAGGCAATAACTTTGCGGATTCCCACATTAAATCAGCGGCTTTAAATCGATAGTGAAATCTCCTCGCTGGATCTGGTAAAGAACCAATAACTCTCTTCTCTTCATCTTGACTTCCTACAAAAAAATTTCTTTTCTTCTGGATATCTTTACGTATTTGTCTAGCTTCTTCAATTCTCTCATCATACCAACCCTTATAGTGCTCTTTTCTTTCTTCTGGCATGATACCAAATCTTTGTTCGGTAGTGGCGTCATAGGCAAACTGACCATTAAAAACAAACCAATCCGGATCAAGCTCCGTCCCTACAATTTCCATCCCATATTTGCGCATCAAAACACCCGCTTCGTAATAACTTTTTGCTCTTTGTCGATTTGATGCTTTCTCATCTTTGGCTTTTACTAATAGCATCTGTAATTCTTCTAACTTTTCGCGTGGACTAAACGTCTCATATTTCTGCTCATGCATCATATATCCTTCTTTACTTCGCGTTTTCTTATCCCAATCGCGTTTGAATGATGTCGGCATATACTCTAAGGCCTTCTGCCAATTATTTTCCCGAGCGAAGCGCCTGGCTATCAGATATTTTATCGCGTTATCAATAGTTGGTTCTTCTAGGTTTGAAGGATATACCCACTCTAGTTTATCTGACAATCCCTTGCTATATCCTTTATATAAATAATCCTCTAGTTCTTTTGTGGTTAAAACTTTTTCCGCTACATACGCTATATCTTCCCAGTAGGCTCCTCCATTGATTAACGTTTCTAATGTTCTTAAATACTCCTGACGCCTTAACTGTAATACGCCTATTTCAGTATTAAGAGTTCGCTCAATATCGTTTTTATCCGTCTTAGCAAACATGTTCCATTCTTGATTCTTTTCAAATAACGGGATAACTCCTTTAATTTTCGCTAAAGCTTCTTCAATTTTACCTTCCCTTAGCAAAAGCTTTGATTCTATCCACTGCGCCAGCGCGGAATCTTTATTGGCTAAATTAATCCATTTCTTAGTATTTTCAAAATCTCCATTGTTATAAAAAACCCACGCTATTCTATCAGCGCTATCTATATTATTTCCTCTTTCTATTTTTTCAACTACTTTTAATAGCTTATTATAAATATTCTTATTCGGATCATCGTCAATGGTCCTATGCCAATATGTCCACGGGGACTTAGAAACAACCCATCCTATCAAAACTTTTCTTGATATCTCATCTCTAACAACCTTTTCAAAAACACTGTCATCTAAAGCAAAGGCTTTACGACACACCCAATTCAAGGAATTGACATCCAACTGCTTAAGGTAATGTTTAATACTAGCGGCATAGTCCTTATTTTCGTATTCAGCTAAAGCTTGCCAGCCATAGCTTTCATAAGCTAAATTTAGTGAATCTTCATACCCTTCGTTAGCGAATTCTTGTGCTTTCGTAAAATACTTAATAGCTTCATCTGTTTTACGCATAGAAAGATACGCCTTGCCTATCATAAACGCTGCCCAGATAGTTTTATACTGCCTTTTGTTTTTTGGAAGTGTTAGTATTTTTTCCCATGACTTAATAGCCAATTTAAAATTATTATTGTGGTATGCTACAGCTCCATTCATATACAAAGTAAATTCTTTTGGCATTTCTTCCGCAAACTTAAAACTAGGACTAAAACTAAATGGCTTTCTGCTAGCCTCTCTTTCATGATGCCTAAAAGATCCTCCATACCAAATCCATGATTTCTCGACAGAATAGGTTTTTAAGTACTCTAGTAACTCTGAGCGCGCTTCGGCATATGTAGCTAATGCCTTCTTTTTTTGATTAAGAGATAACTTAGTTCTGTTAAGAGCTTTTTCTAAATCCAATACATCCTTATCAGCTGTATTGCCTGACTTATCGGTATTTTTAGGTTTTTCCTTCTTATATCCAACAATTCTTTCAAGCTCATACAGAAAATGTCCTTCTGGTATAGATAAAAACTGTTCCTCAGATCCTCTTA
>Ga0307991_1001183_pt1 | contig 18475 bp, 18 predicted proteins | sample EllFjometagen131_FD_203146 | JGI IMG/M metagenome (GOLD analysis project Ga0307991, IMG submission 203146) | Marine microbial communities from Ellis Fjord, Antarctic Ocean - #131 | ecosystem: Environmental > Aquatic > Marine > Unclassified | place: Southern Ocean | collected 2014-10-08 | reverse complement strand
GGATGCTGGGTTTTTGTCGGGTTGTTTGATACTGCTAAATATGACATCAAGCCGGAGGCATTGCAAAAAATAGATGATATTGTGTCAGGATTGACCGAGAACCCTGCATTAATTCTAAAAATACAAGGCCATACAGATAATACGGGCAGCAACTCTTTTAATCAGACTCTTTCCGAGAATCGCGCCAGGGCGATAATGAATGCGTTGATTGAAAAGGGAGTTGATCCCAAACGGGTATCTGCTGAAGGTTTTGCTGGAAATCAGCCGGTTGCCACCAATGATACCAACGAGGGACGGGCAAAAAATCGTCGCGTGGAACTGAAAATAGATTGGAAATAAACCGGCTCCGGCAATAGCAAAACATAAAACGGCTTATTGAATTTTTTAGATTCAATAAGCCGTTTTTTTATGATTCGTTAAATTCCAATAGATCAAACCCGCTTTTAAAATATTGTGCATATTTTTAAAAAAATAATTTGACAATCTATATGTGAACCCTTAATTTCTGTCGAGCATATACTCATAAATTGATTATTCGTATTCAGTCCCATGCCTGACGTGGAATGAATATATTCAAAACTCAATATGTTGACTTGTAAAATCAACATGATAACGAAAATAAAAAGGAGCGTGTCATGGATAAAATTGCCGTAACCTGTGAAGAAGCCAGTCTGGATGCCCAGGTAGACTCTCGATTTGGCCGTGCTGCCGGATTTTTAATTGTTGATCCGGATACCATGGAATTTGAGTACATTAACAATGGATCGACCCAGGGCATGGCCCAGGGAGCCGGTATTCAGGCCGCTGAAAATATTGCTAAAAGCGGCGCAAAAATTCTTTTGACCGGGAATGTAGGCCCCAAGGCATTTCAAGGCCTTGATGCCGCCGGAATTCAAATCGGCCAGAATCTTGCAGCAATGACAGTCCGCCAGGCCATTGAAAAATTTAAAGCCGGCGATGTTGATTTTGCCTCATCACACAATAAAACAGGACATTGGAAATGAAAATAGCCATCGCTAGCGGTAAAGGGGGAACTGGAAAGACAACCGTATCATCTTCTTTAGTATCCGTCTGGGAATCACCCGTGATTGCAATGGATCTGGATGTTGAAGAACCCAATCTTCACTTATTCTTAAAGCCGACAATTACCGGAAAACGCACGGCCAATATGGAAATCCCCAAAGTAGATGATACCCTGTGCAGTAAATGTGGAAAGTGCGGTGAACTTTGCCAGTTCAAGGCAATCAGTCTGATGGGTGAAATCCTGATGATCTTTCCGGAAATGTGCCATGGATGCGGCGGATGTATTGCCATTTGCCCGGAAGGCGCCTTAACGACAGAGTTTCGTGAACTGGGTGAAGTCACCTGGGGTCAGAGCGGCGATGCCGAATTTCTTATGGGACGACTCAGGGTGGGTGAGGCCATGAGCCCGCCGCTGATGAGGACCGTCAAGGAAAAGCTCAAAGAAATGCTGGACGCATCATCAAAAGATGTGATAATTGACGCGCCTCCGGGTGTTTCCTGTCCGGCGATGAATGCAGTGATGGATAGTGATGTCATCCTTCTGGTGACCGAACCGACACCTTTTGGTTTTTATGACATGAAACTGGCGCATGAGGCTTTTTTACCCATGGGAAAACCCATGGGAGTGGTTGTCAATCGGGCCGGACTCGGCAATGCCGATGTCTATGACTATTGTGCTGAAAAGAAACTGGAAATTATGGCGGAAATCCCCTATGACCGCCAGATCGCTGAGACATATGCCAAGGGTAGCATTATTTCCGAATCATCGGATGAAATGAAACAAATTTTCATATCCCTTGCAGAGAAAATAAAACAGAAAACCGGTTCTAAAAAAAGCCAGGGAGGCATGCCGTGATTGAAATTCTTATTATCAGCGGAAAAGGCGGCACCGGAAAAACGTCACTGGCCGCAGCGTTCGCCCATCTTGCCGAAAATCATGTTATCTGTGATCTGGATGTTGACGCACCGGATATGCATTTGATATTAAACCCAAAAAATACAATAGAAACGGATTTTGTCTCCGGTCATGAAGCGGTGATCGACCCGGACAAATGCGACGCCTGCGGCAAATGTATGGAAATGTGCCAGTACGAGGCGGTTAATGAGACAGATGCCATTTTTTCCATTGACCCTTTAAAATGTGAAGGATGCAAAGTCTGTGTTGAATTTTGCCCGGTAAATGCCATTGATTTTCCGGAAAGACATTGCGGAACCTGGTACCAATCAGACACCCGTTTTGGCCCCATGATCCATGCCCAGCTTTTCCCAGGAGAAGAAAACTCCGGCCTGCTTGTGTCTCTTCTCAGAAAAAAGGCCAAAGAAATGGCTGTTCAACAAGGGCTGGATCTGATTCTGTCAGACGGCACTCCTGGTATCGGATGTCCGGTGATCGCTTCCCTGGCCGGTGTAACGCTTGCGGTGATTGTTACGGAACCCACGCCTTCAGGTCGTCATGACATGGAACGGGTGGCGGAATTATGCGGACATTTTAATATTCCGGCCGGTATTATCATCAACAAATGCGACTTAAACGAAAAAGAGGCGGCGGCGATAGAAGCTTACGGCGATGAAAAGGGATTTCCCCTTTTCGGGAAATTGCCCCATGACCCGATCATCACCCGGGCCATGATCAACGCGCAGGCCATCACCGAATATGGAAAAAATGATTTTGCAGAACAGGTTGCCGAAATCTGGGACCGGATTATCCACGCGGCAACACCGATTAAATAATCTTGATATATATAAAAAATTTAGATATAATAAAAAATTTAGATAAATGAATCATAAGGAGAATAAAATGAGTACAATAATAGCAATCCCGTCCACTGCACCGGGTGGATTAGAAGCGCCACTGGGCGAGCATTTTGGCCATTGTGACTTTTATACCATGGTTTCCGTTGAAGACAAAGAAATCAAATCGGTTGAAGTGATTCCTAACATGCCGCATCAACAGGGCGGATGCATGGCACCGGTACAGTATTTGGCTGATAATGGGGCCAACAAACTGATTGCCGGCGGAATGGGACTTCGTCCGCTCATGGGATTTAATCAGGTCGGTATCGAAGTCTATTTCGGCGGTGAATTTCAGACCATTGGCGCGGCGGTAGATGCGTTTATCGAAGGTCAGTTACCGCAATTTTCCCAGGAACATACCTGCGGCGGCGGTGCTTAATACTGCATGAGATGTGATAATGGGGAAATAAAAAGACAGATGCGGGCGGGATCACTTTAAAAGCATCCTGAAAATAATTCCTTACATGGGTAAATTAAAGGTACTTTAAATGGCACATTTTTTAATTGTTACATCGAATGAACCTGAATTTTTAAAATTTACAGACGCATTGACCAGCGAAAACTCGGTTGAAACCAGCCTGGCCGCTTCTTCAAAAGAAGCGTTGGATGCTATTTCCGGCATCATTCCCGATTTGGTCGTCATTGATGAAGAAGTGGACGGAACATCGGGCCTGGAAATTGCCCGAAGCATCCTCATGAAAAATGCCATGGTGAATCAGGCCCTTGTCAGCCGTTTATCTTCGGATGAATTCCATGAAGCCTCCGAAGGGCTTGGAATTCTTGTCCAGCTGCCCCCGGCGCCTGATGCTGCTCAGGCGAAATCCCTGATAGCGCTTTTGGAAAAAATGCCATAAATTTAAAGGCCTTTTTTCGTATTCCTGAAAAGCTTTTTATGGCGGTGCATTACCACTGTATATAAAAATAATTTGTTGATTATTTCAATTCATTATCAATGAGTTATTTGGAAAGCCTATAATTATTTAATCCTTGTGCCGTCTTTTCTGTTAATTCTTAAGGAAAGACGGCACTGTCATCTAACGTATCGGTATCATTTCCTGCCTGCCTTCCTCAAATATTTTATTGCGCATTTTTTTTAAACTTTTTTGACATTAAAGTGTTTATCAGTATTAACTTTATTTGCGATCACTATTTATTTTAAATACGCGAGGCGCTAAACACGATGATTGCTTTTTTTTTAGACATCTGGGTTGCATTGAGAAATATTTATTATGTCCTGGCATTTTCTTTTATTACAATTTATCATGTTTATCGTGGACGATATAACCGGGCCGTGACCACAAAAGGCGCCCGCGATTATTATTCTGCCAAAACTTTAAAGTCCGCAAAATTGACTTATGATGTCATTAACCCGGAAAATGCCGTCTATCAAAAAGGGCGCAGCTATATCCTGATGAGCAATCACCGCAGTCACTATGACATCCCCCTGATTATGCATGCCCTGCCCGGGGATATCCGTTTTATGGCCAAACGGGAATTGCTTAAAGTACCGATCTGGGGTCGGGCCAGCTGGGTCGGAGAATGTATTTTCGTGGACCGAAAAAATCATAAGCAGGCCATCAAAGACATGGAAGTTGCAAAGAAGAAAATGGAAGACGGTCTTCTTTTGTGGATCGCTCCCGAAGGGACCCGCTCGAGAACCAGAAAATTAAATCCATTTAAAAAAGGCGGTTTTATGATGGCGCTTCAGACAAAAGCGATTATCCTTCCCATCGGCATCCGGGGCACGGAAAGAGTGCTTCCTCCGGATACCTGGCGATCCAAAATCGGCGAGCATGTGAAAGTCCATGTCGGCAAACCCATTGATACGGCTGCCTATTCCATCGAAGACCGGGACGCGTTAATGAAAAAAGTCAGAAAAGAAATCAACGTACTGGGCGGTTATGATTCATGAACTCAATCAAGCAATTAAAGTGCTTATTAAAAAAGACAAACTCGTAAAAAGTCGGATTCCAATGGCAAAGAAAAAAGTTCCAAATTTGAGGCGCGCAAATCCTGAGTGATGATCAGTACTTAGCGTACTTTGAAGCGGCGAAGGATGTAGCGCAACAAAGAATTTGGACTTTTTGCGAAGCCATCAAAAAAGGAATGTTTATGAAAGGGTGGAGCGAAGATGAATTCAAAAATAAAGAATTAATGGCCCCGTGCGGGCTGTATTGCGGGACCTGTGGCGTTTACATTGCAAACCGGGACAAAAATGAAAAATTTCGGGCGGTGATGGGCGGTCTGTACGGAACTAAACCCGAAGAAACATCCTGTTCCGGGTGCATGCAGCCGGACCCGTCCAAAGACCTCTATCTGTACTGCAAAATGTGCAAAATTAGGGATTGCGTCAAATCAAAAGGGTTTTATTCCTGTCATCAATGTGATGAATGGCCCTGTGCCGAATTCGAAAATTTCGGACTGGCCACCGGCAAACGGGTGATGATGCGGACGATTCCCGTGTGGCGGGGAAAAGTTGCCGCGCTGGGTGATGAAGAAGGAAGCATTGAATGGGCCCGATCGGAATGCGAACGGTATCATTGTTCGTCCTGCGGATATCCCCTTTTCAGGGGCGCGCAACGCTGTCGGCAATGTAAAAAAGATGTGGCTGACGAACTGGACGGGTCTGTTGTATTTTCATCACCCTAAACCGGATAAACCGGAAAAGTTATAAGTGACCGGAAATTTTCCAAAAACCAAAAGGATAAATAAAAAATTTTGATGCAAAAACATACCCGATTATCACCCACATTTGATTTTAATCACCCGGCGGTTCAGGCATTTGTCAAAAAACATGCCAAAGATTCAGAAAACCAGACAGAACAGGCGGTCCGTCTTTATTATGCGGTTCGCGATAAAATCCGATACGATCCCTACGCCCTTGATTTGACCGTTAAAGGGCTTTGCGCCAGCACGACGCTTAGCAATGGCTATGGATGGTGTGTTGCCAAAGCCATTCTTCTAGCCGCATGCTGTAGGTATCTGGAGATCCTGGCTCGACTGGGGTTTGCGGATATCCGAAATCATCTGTCAACCCAGCGTTTGCGTGAACAAATGAAGACTGATGTGTTTTATTGGCACGGATATACGTTAATCTTTTTGGCGGGAAAATGGGTCAAGGCGACCCCGGCCTTTAACATTGAACTGTGCAATAAGTTCAACTTTCGGGGTCTTGATTTTGACGGAACCAGCGATTCTATTTACCACCCGTTTGATTTAAGCGGCAACCGGCATATTGAATATTTAAATGATCGCGGCGGCTTTGATGATGTTCCCATTGATGAAATTATCGCCACCTTTCGGAAGGAATATATTGTGGATGATACGCTTGAAAAAACGGACTTTGAAAAAGATGTGGACCGGGAAACCGCCGGATAGCCGGGCGGGTATTTTTAGCTCATCTTGATTAACGCAGATTCACATTTTTACTGCTTCGGAAGATGTTTTTCCTGCAACGCATCATAGGGGACTCTTTCCAAAAGGCTGGCCGCAAACAGGGCGGCCTCGGATTTATCTTCTTCATCCGGATGACGGGGATAGGTTAACAATATTTTATGAAACCCATTGCACTTGAATCTTCCGAGACTGGTTCCCTGGAGTTCTTCTTCCATGAAATCAAGACACCTGTTTGCTGTAAAGGAACCGAACAGCGGTGCCCCGTAAGTAACAAAAACAGCCGATGCATGGATGGTTTCAAGGCTGGATAAAAAATTTTCAATTTCATCTGTGGGCATTCCGCCGTGAACCGGTGATCCCACAACAATCAAATCATAATCCGCCATTGCATATTCCCCGACATTGTCCACCTTAATGGAAGGACAATGAAGCACCCGGGCGATTTCATCGGCAATTAATCCGGTATTGCCGCTCCAGCTATCATATACCACAATAGCCTTCAGGTAATCGATTCCGGGATGCTCCATTTCCACAACTTCTTTTTGAAAGGTCATCACTGCATTGTGAGTCGTGCATCCTGAAAAAAAAGTACCAATAAAAAAAGCCATTATTATTAAAAATAATAATTTTCTGTTCATTTTATTTCTCCTGGATTATACTTGTTAACCACCAAACCGATAAAATTTCACTTGCCGGATGAAATAACATTTTTCAGGTCATTAATTATTTTTTGAACATCTAAATGGTATTTATCTGCCACTGCTTCTAATGTATCAAAAAGCGCATTGCAACAGACACACTCCCCGGCAGGTTCGTCATACTGTTTAAATACGACCTCGGTCTCACGATACTGGCTGACAATATCAAGGACTGTCATATCCAGCGTGATTTTAGTTTTTTTTGTTTGGCTCATCGCCTTTCCGCCTGTTTCCGGTTTGAGTGGGTAGGTGCCCCTTGAGCACTTGCGCAATGAAATCAGAATTGATCTATTCTCATACTTCCATCCATTCATTCTTGTTGCAATAGTTTTTCAGTCGTTGTTTTAATAATTAGAAAATTAAATTCGTAAAAAAATAACAGGAGATTCTTAATATCAATGCTTGACCCGAAACTTGCGGCAAAATATGAAAACCAGGCAAAAATGCTGGCCAGTAGAGTGAAAAAGACCTTTAAGCACTTGCGCAAGCGGTTTTCCCGTCAGAACATAGAGGGCTTTAGACTTTATGATTGGGATATTCCGGAAATACGCGCGGCCGTGGACTGGTATGCCGGTCACCTTGTGATTGCAGAATATACACGGAAGCAGTCTGTTCCTGAATGGCTTCCTATGATGGGGGCGGCAGTGGCGGAAAGTCTTGATGTATCCCCTGAAAATATTCATTTGAAAGAACGGCGCGCGGGAAAGCAAAGTGGTCAGCGGTATGAACGGATTGATACCACCAACAAAAAAATTATGATGTCTGAAAGGGATCTGAATTTTTATGTCAACCCCTATGACTACATTGATACCGGACTTTTTTCAGATCATCGAAATACCCGGCAGATGATCCGGGAGATCGCCGAGGGTAAAGATTTTTTAAACCTTTATTGCTATACCGGATCTTTTTCCTGCTATGCGGCAAAAGGCGGGGCTAAAACCACCACCTCCGTGGACCGGTCTGAAACCGCAATCAACTGGGCCCGGGAAAATATGGACTTAAACGGAATCCCGCCGCAGGGTAATACATTGATTCAGGCCCATACATTCGATTTTATGGAAACGGCGAAAAAGGAAAACAAAACATATGATCTGGCGGTGGTGGACCCGCCGTCTTATTCCACCACGCGAAGCAAAAAAGTAGAATTTGATATATTACAGGATCATCCGAAATTGCTTTCCGGAGTTATTGATGTAATGAGACCCGGCTCCCGGATCTTTTTTTCAACCAATCACCAGGATTTTAAACTTCAAGTGGGGGCGCTTGAAATATCGGATGTGAAGGAAATTACGTCTCTAACAATCCCGGAAGATTATATCAGCAAAAAAAAAACAATCCATCGATGTTGGAAAATAACCGTATAATTTTTTTTAAAATATTGTATTATATTCGTCTTTAAAAGAAACAATAGGCGGATGCCGGAATTTGATTAAACTTCAGGATGAAAGGAAAATAGATGAACCTTCTGATGCCTCCGGAAATACCCCTCTGGATCAGTAAAATGCTGCCGGATAATAATATTCGTTATTGCCAGGATGTGGGAAAAGGTCAAACCATGCATGTAATGGAATCCGGGCAGGGGTTTCCGGTATTGATGCTGCACGGTAATCCCACATGGGGAATATTGTATCGCCGGATCATGAAGCGTCTGACCAGAGAGGACATCCGCTGTATTGCCCCGGATTTAATCGGGCTCGGATTTTCAAGCAAGCCGGGGGCAGTTAGTCAGCACACGCTGGAAAATCACGCGCAATGGATCGGTTCGCTGATTGATTCACTGGATGTGGAAGGTTTGGTGTTTGTGGGTCAGGACTGGGGTGGGCCCATCGGGCTCCGGGCACTGGCTGACAGGGCGCATTTGTTGAAAGGTCTGGTGGTTTTAAATACCGCTATTGCGCCGCCAAAGCCGGGATTTAAGCCCACGCTATTCCATAAATTTAGCCAGATGCCCATTGTTAGCAATATCGTATTCCGCTGGTTTGGTTTTCCTCAGAACATACTCCACAAGACCCAGGGGAATCCGGACAGTATCAGCGGTAATACAGCCAGGGCCTATCGGTATCCATTGAGAAAATTCAGAGATAACATAGCCCCCCTGGCACTGGCGCGGATGGTGCCCAATTCGATGACGCATCCGACTGTTGTGCCGTTACGGAAATGCCAGGCGCTGGCAGAATCATTTAAGGGGCCGGCTGAAATTGTATGGGGGGATAAAGATCCCATTCTTGGCCGGGTATTTAAAAAAGTTCACGCCATGCTTCCTGATGCCGGTGTGACCCGGACACAGGCCGGTCATTTTTTACAGGAAGAAGTGCCGGATGAGATTGCGGCGGCCATTCGGAAGGTGGTGTTTTCAGTAAATGAATAAAATTGTTTGCTCTGATCATAAAATCGTAAACGCTATAGCACCCGTCTTCAATTGATGACGACCCAAAACTGATGGCTTCGTAAACAGTCCAAATTCTTTGTTGCGCTGCATTCTTCGTTTCTTCAAAGTACGCTAAGTACGAATCATCACTCAGGATTTGCGCGCCTCGCCAATTTTAAGATTGGTGGAACTTTTTTCTTTGCCATCCGAATCTGATTTCCAAATAACTCCTTCATAATGTTCTGAAATAATTGATAAGTTATTTTTGCATACAGTGGTGATTCGTCACCATGAAAAGCTTTTTACGAGAGCATCAAAACTGAGGGCTGAATTTTTTTTGATATCTGGAGAGAAGCAGAAAACTGAGATAAGAAGAAACGCAAGATCTTGTGGCTGCCAATTTTTTTTGAAGTGCCTAAAAGTTATTGCTATATGCACTGGAGAGCTGGATTTTGATGGTGAGCACTATATTAATTTACTCACATTTAATTCACAATTCAAGACCCGGTACTTTTTCTTTTACTTTCAGGGTCGTTCTTAATCATAATAGTTATAATATCTGCTTATCCACTTTAGTTAAGTTGATTATAACGCCAAAAAATTAAGGCAATCACAAGCATGGTAGCTTAACTTAACCTCGGGTTTCCTGTGGGAGCGGCATCCTGCCGCGATACTCAAGCGGATGGTTTTGTATCGCGGCAGGATGCCGCTCCCACGAGTTCCTTTAAAATCCAAAAGTTTATGCCTTAACTTAATCGAAGTGGATAACCAGGATTTATAATATATTAGCGCCTCCCCAAAATCCGTTATAATCAGAAAAAATGTTTTATTCTGGAGTAAGAAGCGGTAGACGTATTGAATGACCGAACTCATACTGACAGAAAAATTTTCCGTGGCATCGGATTTTGCAAAAGCCCTGGGTGTGAAGAAAAAAGGGGACGGTTTTTTTGAGGGCAACGGGTATGTGATTACCTGGGCTGTCGGGCACCTTGTCGAACTTTATGCGCCTGACGATTATGATAAGAACTTGAAAAAATGGCAGGTTGAAGCGCTGCCCATCATACCTGAAAAATTCAGGTATAAACCTATTAAAAAAACTTTCAAGCAGTTTTCGGTAATCAGAAACCTTCTCAAAAAGAACAGCTACACTCGGATCATTATCGCGACGGATGCAGGACGGGAGGGAGAAGTCATTGCCCGAACGATTCTTCTTGAGTCCGGTTTTACAGACAAACAGCACATCTCACGCTTCTGGACTAGCCAGGCGTTGGTTCCGGATGTGGTCCGCAAGACCATGGATGCATTGCGGCCTGCGACGGATTTTGACCGGTTATGGCGCGCGGGGTATTACCGGCAGGTATCGGATTGGCTGATCGGCATGAACTGCACCCGGGTGCTTACCGTCAGACTGAAAGAGCTTTTTTCCGTGGGACGTGTTCAAACCGCGGTGCTCGCACTGATTGTCGTCCGTAAAAAAGTCAGGGACAGTTTTGTACCGGAGACTTTCTGGACACTGAAGATACGCTTTGCCAACAACAAGGGAAACTGGACCGGTCTTTGGTTTAAAAACAAAGACACCCGCCTGACAAAAAAACAAGACAAAGATACGCTCTACGATAAACTGACCCGGGAAAATGCTCCCGGACAGGTTTTGTCAGTCAAAAAGGAGAAAAAAAAAGAATCGCCGCCGACCCTTTTTTCGCTTACGGATCTCCAGCAGGCGGCTAATATAAAATTCGGTTTTCCGGCAAAAAAGACCCTGGATATTGCTCAGGTCCTGTATCAGGACAAAAAATGCCTGTCTTATCCAAGAACCGATTCCAGGGTATTGGGCACCCAGAGCCTTGAAATGGTCGGTGACATCATGACTAAACTGGGCCGCGCTTATCCGGAAATATTCAGCACTATCGACCGGCAGCGCGTATCTCTTTCAAACAAAAGGGTTTTCAATGACGCAAAGCTTACCGATCACCATGCCCTGATTCCGCTCAAACCATGTCCCGAAAGTGCAAAACCGGACGAGAAAAAAATATATGACCTTGTGATGAGGCGTTTTGCCGCAGCATTTCATCCGGATTGTCAGTTTGAAAACACACGGGTAGTGACCCTGTTTAGCGATGAGACTTTTCAGACCAACGGTAAAATCATCCTTGATTCCGGATGGCGGCGTGTTCTTCTGGAAAAAACAAAAGACAAGGATATTGTTGAAACGATCCCGCCCCTGGTTTGCGGGGACCCGGCCGCTGCAAAAGAAATACTGCCTGAAGAGAAACAGACTCAGCCGTTACCTGATTACACGGACTCTTTGCTGTTAAAAGATATGACAAACCCCGGCCGATATGTCACTGAGGCGGAGATTAAAAAATTCTATCGCGGTGATATCGGTATCGGCACCCAGTCCACAAGGGCCCAGATAATTGAAACCCTTGTGGCCCGAAAATATATCATCCGGTCCGGTAAAAAACTGATTGCAACGGACAAAGGATCTTACCTGGTTGAGATGCTGAATCAATGTCCGGTCTCTTCTGTTCTCACGTCACCCGAAGAGACGGCGCGATGGGAAATGAATCTGAACAGAATCGCACTTGGAGAGGATACGGACCCGCAGTTTCTGGTTAATATGAAAAAGTTCGTCATTGATTCCGTGGCTGAGCTCAAAGCAGCGGTCTTTGAATTGAAAAATTTTTCAACAGACGATTCCGCTTCGGCCAGCATCGGCACTTGTCCGGCCTGCGGCGAACCTGTTTATGAGAACAGAAAAGCTTACAGCTGCAGAAACAAAGCGTGTGAATTTGCCATCTGGCGGAAAATCGCGGGAAAAACCATCTCTTCTAAAATGGCGGCAAATCTTCTCCGATATCGGAAATCCGGCCCATTTAAGGGATTTATTTCAAAAAAAAAGAAACGGTTTTCCGCATCTCTGATGATCAGCAAGGATGAAGGAAATTGGAAGGTGTTGTTTGATTTTAATAAATCAGGTGATTCCAATGATTCCGGTGATTCCAATGATTCCGGTGATTTCAATAAACCAGGTGAATTTGCCAATTCCGGTCCCAATCATGAAAAAAAATCAAAAACGCAGTTAGCCCCATTAAAAGCACTCTCTTCTATGATGCCCGCCTGCCCATTGTGCGGAGGGAAAATCATTGAGGGAAAAAAAGGGTATGGATGTGCCAACTGGCGGCCGGACACCGGCAACTGCCTTTTTGTGATATGGAAAACGATCTCCGGTAAAACATTGACGGCAAAAAATGTCGAAACGCTTCTTGCCGGCAAAACCACACGGCCTTATGTGCTAAAAGATAAAAACGGCAATACCTTCAAAGCAAAACTGCGGATGATGCAAACACCGGACGATCAATTTGCTATTGAAATAATACCGGAAAATGACCGTTTGCCGGGTTCTCTGTTGCAGGTGCCGTGCTATCGGAGTCCCTGATAAGCGCTCACTTGATTCTTTGCCTTTATTTAAAGTTTTGGCAAGAGTCAAGGGCAGACCCGTGCTTTAATGGGTGACCCCTTTTCACACACAAGGAAAGCGTTATGCATAAGCAAGCCGACGGCCTTTAAGTTCAGGAATCGGATCATTGAACTCTCTGGCTGTTTCAATCCAAAGTGCCATCGCTGATCTGATATTTGACAATGCAGTCTCATGGGAATCACCATGTGCCATACAGCCTTGCAGCTCTGGGGCCTCAGCAATAAAAGCCTGATCCTCATCACTCCAATAAATAATAATTTCATATTTATCCATCAGACTCTTCTCCCAACTTATATTTAAGAATGATGTTACGCACTTGTTTAACCTGATAAGGTTTAGCCGTGCTGCCGTCTTTCTGCAAATTTATCTTCTCTTCAATACCATCAATTCTGTAAATACGATGACTTCCTTTTATACGCTCCTCAAAACCAAAATGTTTCAACAAACTATTCAAATCAGAAAAAGCGATATTCGCATCACTTTTGCCCTGCAATATTTGAAATATCAGTTTATCATATTTTCCCATATTTAAAATATATCGATTTAAATGATCTTCTGCAATAATTATTCAATTAAGTAAGGTGTCCATAGATTTAAGGGATTTATTTCAAAAAAAAGAAACGGTTTTCCGCATCTCTGATGATCAGCAAGGATGAAGGAAATTGGAAGGTGTTGTTTGATTTTAATAAATCAGATGATTTCAATAATTCCGGTAAATTTGCTAATTCCGGTGACGTTGTCAAATCCGCTCCCACTCATGAAAAAAAATCAACAACGCAGTCAGCCCCATTAAAAGCAAACTCCCCCATGATACCCGCCTGTCCGTTGTGCGGAGGCGCAATCATTGAGGAAAAAAAAGGCCATGGATGTTCCAACTGTCGGCCGGACGCCGGCAACTGCCTTTTTGTGATATGGAAAACGATCTCCGGTAAAGAATTGACGGCAAAAAATGTCGAAACACTTCTTGCCGGCAAAACCACACGGCCTTATGTGCTAAAAGACCAAAACGGCAATCGCTTCAAAGCAAAACTGAGGATGATGCAAACACCGGATCATCAATTTGCAATTGAGATAATGCCGGAAAATGACCGTTTGCCGGGTTCGCTTTTGCAGGTGCCATGCTATCGGATTCCCGGCTAAGCACCCCGCCTGCCCCAGGTGATGTCTGAAATTTGATGGCTTCGTAAAAAGTTCAAATTCTTTGTTGCGCTTCATCCTTTGTTTCGGCCAGCACAATGTCATTCCGGCATGCTTCCCCGATAGAAACATTCGAGGACAAGCTTAGCCGGAATCTATGTTCGGATATAGCACATAACTGGATTCCCGATAGAAACATTCGGGAATGACAAATCTGCTTTTGCCGAAACGATGATCAAGGCCTTTTTATTTAAACACAAATACCTGATCAAAACTTTTCCTTCCTTTTGGATTCGGAGATATTGAATCAGAAGAGTATTATGTGTTTATTGTTGGAAAATTTAAAAACTCTGAAAAATATATTAAAAAACTGAATGATTATATCTGATTCCTGAATCAGGTATTGTCGAAGGACTGATATTGGATTTCAACCCAAAAAATGAAAAAACACCAGAAATTATCGATCAGGGGAAAATGGTTTGCCCGGCCTGCGGTTATGAACAGGATATATCGCCAGAGTGTTTAAAATGCGGCATTATTATAAGTAAATTTAATAAACAGCCGGACCGCAGAAACCAATATACGAAAAATCAGCAAGATATCGTGCAGAACATAAAACCATCCCACATTCCCATTAAATCAGCGGTCATTGTTTTATGTTCCTTTGTTTTCATCGTCTTTTCAGCTTTTAATTGGTGGACAAGCCGACCGGTCTATTACGGGCCCGGCGCTGTTGCTTCTATGCCACCGGAACAGACGGATACGGAAACACCGCAGTTTTCTTTTAACGATTTTCGTGTGACGCCGTTAGCTGATTTTCATGTAAATGCCCGCGTTTTGAGTAAAGAAAAATATTCATTCGGTCGGGATGCGGATCTCGTCCCCATTGATCTGGCGCTTGGTTGGGGTCCTATGTCGGATGAAAAAGTATTGGATAAACTTAAGATCAGACAATCCAATCGTTTTTATTTCTGGTCGACCAAACAGTTTCCGATCCCCAAAAAAGATATTGAAACACACAGTGCCAACATGCATCTGATCTCTTCGAATTCGACGGTTTTAAGCGCAATAAAGGATGTTCGGGTGGGGAATGTGGTCGATTTCTCAGGTTACCTTGTGCGCGTACAGGCTGAGGACGGTTGGCGGTGGGGAAGTTCTCTGAGCCGCGATGATACTGGCAATGGGGCATGTGAACTGGTCTATGTCGAGGAATTTGAAATTCAATAAATAAAAAAAAGGCAGATTCAGATGAACTACGAAATGATTCACAGTTGTATCCGGGGCATGAACCTGGAAAAATCAGAACAAGTTTCCTCTCGAGCCCATGCTCCTGCGTGGGAATGTATAGACTGCGAATCGCAGAATCCTCACCTCGGCACGACCCCATTTACTTTTTCAAGTAGATGATTTGGTCCGATCCCTTTTCTGAAAATTAAGTAAGCTGTCCCCGGAATTTGGCATAGGCAACTGGTTGCCTATGTTCCGAAGGAACAAAAGGAAAATCCAATATAAATTTGATCGAACTTGATTCTGATTCGATGTTCGTTTTAGTTTTATTTCTCTTTACTTTTCTTGATGGGCAAGAAAAGTAACAAAAGAACCCACCCTACAACTTGGCCTTCGGCTTCCCTCGGCAATTATTTTCAACGGCGGGATCACGAACTCGCTGCGCTCAAACAGCGTGCTCCCTATCTCCGCTGAAAAAGAATTGCCTCGGCTGCTGTGCAATGGGATTACCCATCGGCGTTCATTTGCTGTAATACACTTAAAACTGATGGAGCGGAGCGATTTAATTATTCGATGTTCATCTTTTTATCCCTTCAGTCTTCCACCTTCGCCCTTTTACCTTTTTTTACATTTACCAATAAATAGATTTGGAGTCTTTAGGCTTAGCGGGTTCTATTGACTCCCCCAAGATGCAACGGTTACAGGCAGACACTGAATCCGATGATCTGCACAGTCTTTTAATACTTAAATTATATTAGATTTCTAAAGTTGCTATTAAGATATTTTTATGTTAATAATTCAATAATTTAAAATAGAATCGATTTGATCATCACATGATTTCATCAAGGCTGTGTGTAACTCTTAATGAAATCTCAATGGGTCAAGACCAGACTTGACCCCTATGCTTCTGCCCTTGACCCTTGAATTAATATTGAATGGCTCAAGAGCAGACTTGATTCAAGAGCCCTTTAAGGCTTCGGAACAATAGGAAATGAGTGATACTGTGAAAAGAGAGATCAGAGTTTTTATTGCCTCGCCAGGTGATCTGGTAGAAGAGCGTAAGATATTCAGGAAAGCGATTAATCAGCTCAATGTAGGGTTCGGTGATGGCGCCAATGTGGAATATGTGCCTTTGGGTTGGGAAGACATGCTGGCCTCCACCGGGCGGCGAAACCAAAGCGTAATAAACGAAGAAATCGACAGTTGCGACGTATTTATTCTGGCGATGTATAGGCGCTGGGGGCAACATGCTCCTGACGCCGAGCCGTATTCCTCCTACACCGAAGAGGAGTTTCATTTTGCATTAGAGCGTTGGAGGAGCAGTTGCGCGCCTGAAATTTTCGTTTTCTTCAAGCGAGTTGATGCTGAATCTGAGGCTGATCCGGGGGCTCAGTTGCGCAAAGTGATGGACTTCAGGAAGCACTTGGAGGAAACAAGAGAGATACTCTACCACTATTTCGACTCCCCCCAATCCTTCTTGAACGAAGTTGATCGTCATCTCAGGGCCTATGCAAAAAATGAGTTGCCGAAGGCGGACAGGCGTCGAGATATGGTTGTGCTTCCGATGGTCGCACTACAGGAAGTCGAGAAAGCCAAAGTAATAACTTTGCAGAAAACGGAGGAAGCGAAGAAGGCGAATGATGCTGCAGAGGAGGCACGTTTGCAATTGGAAGCCACGCAGTTACAGATTGCTGAGGATGCTGCGCAACTGTCAAAGGAAGGAAAGATCGAGTTTGCGAGAGAAAAGCTGACGAAACTTGTTACCGAGACTGCGGATATACGAATATTGTCTCTTGGTTATGAATTCTTTAACCGCACCGGAGATCTGGATTCTGCTATTAGAGTTCTTGAAAAATGGATAAGTCTAAGTGGTGCTGAGAATAGGACTGCAGAAACTGCAACTGCCCTAGGCAACCTTGGAAACTTGTATCAGACCCGCGGAGAGCTTGAACGAGCGGAGGAGATGAACCAGAAGTCACTGGCCATTGAGGAGGAACTCGGCCATAAAGAGGGCATGGCAAATCAATACGGCAATCTCGGAATCTTGTATCAGATCCGCGGAGAGCTTGAACGAGCGGATGATATGCACCAGAAGTCACTGGCCATCAACGAGGAACTCGGCCATAAAGAGGGCATGGCAAATCAATACGGCAACCTCGGAAACTTGTATCAGACCCGCGGAGAACTTGAACGAGCGGAGAAGATGTACCAGAAGTCACTGGCCATCAACGAGGAACTCGGCCGTAAAGAGGGCATGGCAATTGGCTACGGCAACCTCGGAATCTTGTATCAGACCCGCGGAGAGCTTGAACGAGCGGAGGAGATGTACCAGAAGTCACTGGCCATTGAGGAGGAGCTCGGCCATAAAGCGGGCATGGCAAGTAGCTACGGCAACCTCGGAACCTTGTATCAGATCCGCGGAGAGCTTGAACGAGCGGAGGAGATGCACCAGAAATCACTGGCCATTGAGGAGGAGCTCGGCCGTAAAGGGGGCATGGCAAATCAATACGGCAACCTCGGAACCTTGTATCAGACCCGCGGAGAGCTTGAACGAGCGGAGAAGATGTACCAGAAGTCACTGGCCATTGAGGAGGCACTCGGTCTTAAAGTTGGCATGGCAATTGGTTACGGCAATCTCGGAAAATTGTATCAGATCCGCGGAGAGCTTGAACGAGCGGAGGAGATGTACCAGAAGTCACTGGCCATCAACGAGGAACTCGGCCGTAAAGAGGGCATAGCAAATCAATACGGCAACCTCGGAACCTTGTATCAAACCCTCGGAGAGCTTGAACGAGCGGAGGAGATGAACCAGAAGTCACTTGTTCTTTTTCGGGAAATCCAATCACCAAAAGAGATACTGCGTGATGATCTGTTGCGAAAGTTAAGAAGCGAGAAACCTTGAAAAGGTTACGCCGAGATATAACAACAGCATGCAGCGGACGGCGCTTCGCCCCGCTTCTGATACCAAACGTTAAAACAAATCTATGCTAAAAAAATCAATCGTTATATTCTCCTCAATAATACTGCTTCTGGCAATCAATGCTTATCCAGCAAATGCTATCACTGGCAAAGTCATAGGCATTGCAGACGGTGACACAATAACCATTCTTGATCGAGAAATAAGGGTCTGGTCTTGACCCTTATAAACCCGGGGACAAGATACCTATTTAAGCGATGTGGAAAAAATAAATCAGTATGGTGCCCCCCTAATTAGGCAGCAACTAAAACAATGACTGATTTCACTGAAAAGCAATGCCCAAAATGTGGCCAACAGTTAAGAGTCCCTAAACACATCGGCGGGATGGTTATGGTTTGTCCTTCATGTGGGAACAAGTTTTACTCAGATTTTAA
>Ga0307991_1001182_pt1 | contig 18475 bp, 17 predicted proteins | sample EllFjometagen131_FD_203146 | JGI IMG/M metagenome (GOLD analysis project Ga0307991, IMG submission 203146) | Marine microbial communities from Ellis Fjord, Antarctic Ocean - #131 | ecosystem: Environmental > Aquatic > Marine > Unclassified | place: Southern Ocean | collected 2014-10-08 | reverse complement strand
ACATCAATACCATAACCGCTCTTGCCCTGCAGCGCCTCACCGCTGAGCTTTAAGACAATTCTGGTATATACCGGTTGCTTGAGAAGCCTTGTTGCGGATTTTTTCATGCAGTTTCACCCAATTGGTAACGTGTAAATCTCTTTATTATAATATTCTCACCTGTCTTGGATATTACCTCTGTCAGTAGTTGCGCGACAGAGACCTTGGGGTCTTTAATATAGGGCTGCTCGAGAAGGCATACATCCTGGTAATAACTATTAAGCTTGCCTTCCATGATCTTACCTAAAGCATGCTCAGGCTTATTCTTGTTCTGCTCTTTTATAACGTCTCTTTCTCTTGTCAGATTCTCTTCTGTAACTTCATCCTTTGCAATATAGATAGGGCTTGCCGCCGCAATCTGCATAGTAAGCTCTTTGGCAAACTTCTTAAACTCCTCATTACGCGCGACAAAATCTGTCTCGCAATTTAACTCAAGCAACACGCCTATCTTGCTATTCATATGAATATACGAAGCTATTACACCTTCCTTCGCGGTACGCGATGATTTTTTGCTCGCGAGGCCTATGCCTTTCTTCCGCAGTATGTCTATCGCCTTTTCTATATCACCATCTGCCTCTTTTAGCGCTATCTTGCAATTCATCACGCCGGCACTTGTTTTTTCTCTCAACACTTTAACCTTATCTAACATCTCTTGTCTATTCCTCTCTCTGATTATACTTCCTTACAAATTTTAACTAATTTTACTCTTTATTCTTTTTTTCCGCGAATTTTTTTCGGCCATCTAAAACACTATCTGTTAGTACAGACAGGACAAGCTTTATCGCCCTTATAGCATCATCATTTCCTGGAATAGGATAATCAATAGCATCAGGATCAGAATTTGTATCTATTAAAGCTACTATAGGAATATTTAATTTTTTTGCCTCTTTGGTTGCCGTGTCCTCTTTTTTTGGATCGACTATGATAACAACCCCCGGCAGTTTCTCCATTGCCGCTACACCGGCAAGGTTCTTATGTAGTTTTGCCCATTCCTTATCAAGCGCAGCCTTCTCCTTTTTGGTAAGCACATCTAAGCTTCCGTCTTCTTTCATGCGCTCCAGCTCTTTCATGCGCTTAACGCTGCCTCGTATCGTGCTAAAGTTTGTCATAAGGCCCCCAAGCCATCTTTCTGTTACTGAAAACATGTCGCACCGCTGGGATTCCTCAATAACCGCGTCTTTAGCCTGTTTTTTAGTGCCTACAAAAAGTATAGACCCTCCTTTTGAGGTCATATCTCTTAAAAAATCGCATGCGGCCTCAAGTTTGGCAGCTGTCTTTTCAAGATTAATTATATATATACCATTGCGCTGCCCGAATATAAATTGCGCCATCTTTGGGTTCCATCTCTTTGTCTGGTGCCCAAAGTGAACCCCTGCTTCTAAAAGCTGCTTCATTAAATCAGTAACCAATTTGATTCCTCCTTTTGAGTTCAAAATAATACAGAATAGATACTTAAAGTAAACATAAATTATATCATAAAAATTGTAAGTTGCAAGCAAATTATTGTCTCTTGCCCTCAAGACAGGCTATTAGCACGTCTTGTGGCTAAAAACTCTCAAATTGCATTGTATATAACTTCTTGTATAGGCCCCCTCTTTCTATAAGCTTATCATGCCCACCCATATCTATTATCTTTCCATTTTCCATAACTACAATAGTATCAGCATGTTTAATAGTAGAAAGCCTGTGAGCAACAACAAATACTGTTCTCCCCTCCATTAACCTGTCTATAGCCTCCTGTACCAGCTTTTCAGACTTAGAATCAAGCTGAGAGGTCGCCTCGTCAAAAATAAGAATGGGCGGGTTCTTGAAAACAGCGCGCGCTATAGCGAGGCGCTGCCTTTCACCACCTGAAAGTTTAAACCCTCTCTCTCCAATAATAGTATTATACTGGTCGGGCATCTTCATTATAAACTCATGGGCATTAGCTGTCTTTGCCGCGTCAATAACCTGATTCATATCAATATCTTTATTGCCATAAGCTATATTAGCGGATACTGTATCATTAAAAAGAACCGTCTCCTGCGTAACAATACCTATCTGGTTACGCAGAGACTGCAATTCAACACCCCTGATATCAACGCCGTCTATCTCAACAGATCCTTTGCTGGGATCATAAAAACGCGCTATCAAACTGACAAGAGTAGTCTTGCCGGCGCCGCTGGGGCCTACAAAGGCCATTACATCCCCCGCGCGAGCCCTAAAAGAGATGTTACTTAAAACCTCTGTATCTGTGTATTGAAAGCCTACACCAGAAAATATAATCTCGTTATTAATAGGCGGCAGCCTTTTAGCGTCTTTCTTCTCCTCTATCGCGACTTCTTCGTCAAGCAGTTCAAAGATGCGTGACGCGGCGGCAAGGGCCTGTTGATTAACATTGTAAACCCTGCTCAAACGATTAATAGGCCTTGATAATGAAAGAACGGAAAGAGAGAAAACAGTAAGTGTCCCTATAGTCATCGCACCTGAAATAACCTGCTGCCCTCCAAGCCATAAGATAATCATGGCTGATACCATTGTAACCAATTCAGTCAACGGGCTAACCGCCAATATCCTCTTATTTGATTTCATAACCATATTCTTAAAATAACTATTCTGTTCTTTAAACTTCTGTTTCTCGTAATTCTCCATACAGAAGGCCTTGATAATCCTTATCCCGCTTACAGACTCATATAGTATATTATTTATACCTGCCATAGACTCCTGAGACCTCTTGCTGATCTGCCTTAGGCGCTTACCTATCTGCACTAAGGGCACAACAATAAGCGGCGTTACAACAAGGGCTATAAATATGAACATTATGCTGATACGAAAAAAGACTGCTATGCATATGACCATGGCGAGCGAGAAGATAAACTGAGAAGACTGCCATATAAGATCTGTCAACCCCTCTGAAACAGCGTCCTGTATAATGGTAGTATCATATGTAATACGCGAAACTAGGGTGCCTGTACGAGAATACGAGTAGAAGTTCATCGAGAGCTTTAAGAGTTTCTCATACAAAAGGTTTCTCATATCACGGACCACCCTTTGGCTAACCTCTCTCATAAGAAACTGCTGGCAATACATGAGAAGAGCCCTCAAAGCGAATAGGACTATATAAAAAACAATAAATATTCCCAAAAGCTTTACCCTCGGCATATTGTTAATCTTTAAAACAAGATCTGATATAAAACCAGGTACATTATGGCCCGGTATTACGATATCTTTTCCTATCATTACCTTATCAATAAAGGGTATAAAACCCCCTAAAGATATAGGTTGAAGTATTGATGAAAATATCATAAATCCCGCTGCCAGAACTAATACCCATAAATGGGCCTTTACATATCCTATAAGCCTTAAGTAATTTTTCATTTTTTCCTTTTTCCCCGAATTTTGTTGTTTTATTGTATCATAAGCATAATACGTTGTCGAGCGTAAAAGGCGCGTTCGAAACTGTTTCGAGATTATGATGCGTATCAATTACAAAATAGTCCAGTTGCAATCTTTGCAGGAACGTACAATTTTCCCCGGCGTGGAAAATTGTACTCCACGTTGATGCTCGCTCTCCCTGCTGTTTTACTTTGTAAAACAAAGCGCAGGGAACCATGCCCGCTCGCATCAACAAGGTCCTGCTCCGATTGCAACTGAACTATTTCCTGGAAACCGATGCGTTAGAAAACTATGGTAAGAAGCTTACGCGCTTTGGGTAATTGCAGCAGGGCCTTTTTGTTACGAATGGCATGGTTTTTCCACGTTTCCCGGTTTATATGAATGAGTAACAAAATGGAGCTCGAAAACCTCGCCGGGGTTTTTGAGCGTCCAGGCGAAATTAGCCCAAAGCGCGTAAGGCTTGCTTTCGCATTAAAGTGGAGAAGCCATTGACCGCGTAATCATCACATGGTATAATGACTCAAACAAAGAGAGAAAAAAATGAAAAAATTGAAGGTTGCTGTAATCGGAACAGGCGCACTTGGTTCTATACACGCTAAGATCTACTCCTCTCTTAAGAATGTTGAGCTAGTAGGCGTATGCGATACCAGTACTAAAAAGCTCGCGGAGATTAGCAAAGAACTTAATGTCGAGGGCTTCAGGGATTATTCTAAACTGATAGGCAGGATAGACGCGGCCAGCATAGCGGTCCCAACAAAGGCGCACTACGCTATATCAAAGGATCTCTTAAATGCCGGCATCCATCTTTTGATAGAAAAACCCATAACCCAGACTGTGCGGGAAGCTGATGGATTACTTGCTATAGCTAAATCAAAAAACCTGACACTTGCCGTCGGGCATGTAGAACGTTTCAATGCGGCTATAGAGGCCATACTGAAGATAAAAGGTGATATAAAGTTTGTCGAATGCCATAGATTAGGACCGTTCTCACCCAGGGTAAAAGATGTAGGGGTTGTGCTCGATCTTATGATACACGATATTGATATATTACTATGGCTTATAAGGTCCCCCATAAAGACTATCGAAGCCGTTGGAGTGAATGTGCTGACCAAACATGAGGATATCGCGAACGCTCGCATTATCTTTACAAATGGCGCTGTTTGTAATATTACAGCCAGCCGGATTACCGCCAACGCTGTAAGAAAGATAAGGATGTTCCAGCCCAATGCCTATATATCTCTGGATTATATAAAACAAGACGCTATTATATACAAAAAAAAGCTAGGTAAGATCCTTGCCCAGCAGATAGATATAAAAAAAGAACGTCCACTGCAAAAAGAGATAGCCTCTTTTCTTGAGTGTATCCATTCAGGCAGAAAACCTTTAGCGTCCGGTGAAGAGGGCCGTCAAGCTCTTAGCGTAGCTCTTGAGATATTAAAAAAGATAAACAACTCTTAGCACGAACGGGGTGCGTAAAGGCCTGGTTTAGAGAAAAGAGAGCATATGAAAAGAATACTAATCATAGCCGGTGAAGCCTCAAGTGACATGCACGGTGCTGACCTGGTAAGAGAAGTAAGGTCTTTAGATAAAGACACCTCTTTCTTTGGCCTTGGCGGAAGCAAGATGAAAGAGGCAGGGGTAGCGCTTCATGCAAATATAGTGCGCCTCGCGTTTATTGGCCCTGGTGGATTATTCAAGCATTACCTGCAACTTAGAAAAATATATTATTCCTTACTCAACCGCCTAAAACAGTCTCCGCCTGACCTGGCTATACTAATAGATTATGCTGAGTTTAATCTGCGGGTAGCTAAAGAGCTTAAAACCCTTGGCGTCCCGGTTATATATTACGTGAGCCCACAAATATGGGCATGGGGTCTCTGGCGCGTAAAAATTATACGCCGTCTTGTTGCTAAGATGCTTGTCTTCTTCAGGTTTGAGGAGACTCTTTATAAGAAATATGGTGTCAATGTCAGCTTTGTCGGGCATCCACTCTTAGATACGGTCAGGGCCACTGTCAGAAAAGAGGAGATGTTAAAAAGACTTGGCATCGAGAAGAATAAAAAAATAGTTGGCCTTCTGCCCGGTTCACGGGAGAGCGAAATAAAAAATATTCTGCCGATTATGCTTGAATCCTCGAAATTGCTGTTAAGGCGGCCCGGATTCAAGATAGGCCTTATCCTTCCACTGGCCGCTACTGTGGATAAACACTCTGTCGAGCGGATGATAAAAAAAAGCGGGATAGATGTAATCGTAGTAGAGACTGAAACCTATAATACTATAGCCGCATGCGACTGCGCTATGGTAGCATCAGGAACCGCTACACTTGAAACAGCACTACTTGATGTACCTATGGCCATAATATACAAGGCAAATTTTCTTACCTATATATTAACAAAGCACTTGATAAAACTACCCTATATAGGATTAGTAAATGTGGTATCCGGAAAACACCTGGCACCGGAGTTTCTGCAATATGACGCGGCTCCTGATAAAATAGCGGGTTATATAAAGAGGTTACTGACTGATTCACAACTGGTACACGACCTGAAGCAGGAGTTTCTTGAATTAAAAAACAACCTCGGCAGACCTGGCGCGAGTAAACGAGCCGCTCAAGAGGTCATAGGTATCTTAAATAATAAATGTGTGGCATAGGCGCGTAGTGGCCTTGGGCTTGATATTAAAATTTCGCAATAACGGGAAGTTGTGATTTGAATTTGTTCTTTTTTATCCGCTGCCTTATATTCTGTATAAACTCCCGGCTAAAACCTTTTTGTGCTAATTCATTACTCGTCAATCGTTTATCAAGCATAAAGAATAATAGCCTATCAATCTCTTCATATGTGTAACCGAGTTCGTCTTCATCGGTCTGCCCATGCCATAGGTTAGCACTTGGCGGTTTATTCAATACATATGAAGAAACGTCAAGGTATTTGGCGACATCTTTAAGCTGCGTCTTATAAAGGTTACCAATAGGGTTAATCGCACAGGCACAATCCCCATGAATGGTACCGTAGCCCAACAGAATTTCTGTCCTGTTTGAGGTCCCGATAACCAGCGAATTATATTTCTCCGAAAGGTCATAGAGTATGGACATCCTCTCCCTTGCCATCTTGTTACCACGCCTGGTCTTGTCAGGTGTCTTTGTCTTTTTAAAATACGCGTCTATCATATGGCTTATATCAACTCGCTCCGTCTTAATATTTAATATCTTCGCAATCTTTACCGCGTGTTGTGAAGCCTCGTTCGAGAGCTTGCCATATGGCATGAGAACAGCTGTAACATTCTCCTTGCCAAGCGCGGCCCTTGAAAGATAGGCTACTACTGTCGAATCAATGCCTCCTGAAAGCCCGAGAATAACCTTCTTAAAACCCTTGGATGCTGTTGTATCTGATATAAATTTGATAAGCTTCTTGGTAACGATTCTTTTATTTATACGAAAATCTTTCATGATCGTTCCTATTTTTGCTGCACCTTATCATACAGCGACAATGGCAAGGCCTGCTTTTTCAGCTTTCTTTAAAAAGCTCTCTCTCTCCAAAAGCAATACCTTGCCAGCCTCTATAGCTAGTATAGATGACCCTGCTTCCTTTAAGACTTTTAATGTTTCAAGGCCAACAACAGGCACATCAAAGCGCATATCCTGTTTAGGCTTAGAGACCTTTACTACCACAGTGCCTTTTCCAGCAAGCCTGCCGGCCCTGCTGATAGCTTCATCTGTACCCTCTATGGCCTCTACGGCTATAATGGCCTTATCTTTTACAATGGCTGACTGGCCGATATCAAGTAATCCTATATGCTTCGCTATGGAAAAACCGAATTTTATATCTTCTAGTTCACGCCTGTTCGGCCTTCTTCTGGTAAGAACACCTTTCTCGGGCATAAGGTTTTTCAGAAAAAACGTTGAATCAATCAGTGTAACCCCAAAATCCTGAAGGCGCTCGGCTATGGCTGAGAGTATAGTATCGTCTCTCTTATCCCGTACCTTTTTAAGCAGGCTTCGCGCTTCTTTATCAAGCCTTAGTGCCTGCTTTATTATTATAGCCTTATTTACCTTTCCCGCCATTACCACATACTGTATCTCTTCTGTTAATAATATATCTATTAATTTTGCCGCTTGCCCAAGATTTACCCAATATACCTTATCAGTATTCTTTCCTATATCCTTATCCGCGGCGGAATTTATGGCTATAGCTATTACCTCAATGCCATTGGACTTCGCGGCCTGGGCAAGAAATATTGGAAATTTTCCACTGCCAGCTATAATAGCTATCCGGCGCATCTTCTTCATAAAACCCTTATCTGGCGATACCCCTTTTTGCTGATTTGATAAAATCTATCAGGATGGCCATCTCTTTTGTCATGGTAAGTTCTTCTTCTATCTTTAATAACGCGTTCTTTATATTCAATTTCATTAAAAATATTATCCTGAAGGCACGTTTTAGTACAGCCTTCTGTTTATCTGTAAAACCTGCCCTGGAAAGTCCTACCGCATTTATTGTATATATCTTTGCCGGATGCCCGTCAGCCATGGAATATGGCACTATATCCTGAACAACCTTAGAACAGCCTCCAACTATCGATAATCTACCCACCCTTACAAACTGGTGTATCGCGGTAAGCCCGCCTATGATAACGCCCTCTTCCAGCACCACATGTCCTGCCAGAGTACCGCAATTAGCAAGAACTACATTGTTACCTATTCTGCAGTCATGCGCGATATGACTGTATGCCATAAGAAGGCAATTATTACCTATTATGGTCTTGCTGCCCTTTGCGGTACCTCTATTAATAGTGGCGTATTCCCGAATAACATTATTATCACCTATCTCCAGAAAGCTTCTCTTCTTTTCAAACTTTTTATCCTGAGTTATACTGCCAACAACAGCGCCTGAAAATACCTTGCAATCTTTGCCTATGGTAGTAAACTCATCTATCAAACAATGCGGGCCTATCTCTGTACCGGCACCGATAATAACATCGCCACTAATAACAGCATAGGGGCCCACTAGTACACCCTCTCCAAGCTTCGCATCTTTACTTATAATAGCTGTGTTGTGTATGCCCATAATACCAACTCTACTCTTTTTCAAAAACAAAATTAAGATCAGCCTCTGCCGCGAGGCTACCGTCTACAAGCGCTTTTCCATGAACTCGGCCTGTCCTTGTCTTATATCTTACTACATCAACCTCAAGGCGCACTTCATCACCAGGCCTTACTATGCGCCTAAACTTTGCGTTATTGATAGACATAAAATACGCTATCTTGCCAATATTCTCAGGGCGGCTAAGCAGAATAACCCCGCCTACCTGGGCCATGGCCTCCAACATAAGTACGCCGGGCATAACCGGATTACCTGGAAAATGCCCCGCGAAGAAATAATCACTCTTAGTAAGTTTTTTTATGCCAACAGCTGATCTCTCCTTAAGCTCTAATATCCTATCTACCATAAGGAATGGGTAACGATGAGGAAGCACCTTCTCTATCTCCACTCGATCAAGAACACCTTTTGAAACGGGCATATTTTGCCCGGTGTTCTGCAGCACCAAGGCTTCTTGGTGTTTCTTTATCTTGTGAAGAAGCTCAATATTAAGTGTATGTCCGCTCTTTATGGCAATGACATGGCCTCTAACCTGATAACCCAGTAGATAAAGATCACCTATAATATCCAACACCTTATGCCTCAAAAACTCATCTTCGAAGCGCAGTTTACCACTTATAATCCCTTCTTTGCCCACTACAACCGTGTTTTCAAGTGACGCGCCTTTACCAAGGCCGAGACTGCGTAAATGCTCTACTTCTTCCTCGAGACAAAAGGTGCGGCTTGGAGCTATATCCTTTTCATAAGTTTCATTATTTATCAAAAAATGTCCATATTGAGTCTTGAAGTTTGTAGTAGGATAATCGAGCGTATAAGATATCTTGAAATTTACATCAGGCAATATAACTAACATGGAATTTCCATCCTCTACCCAAAGAGGCTCTCTCACGCAAAATTCCTTGCACGCGCTATCCTGCTGCCTAATACCAGCCTCTTTAATAGCTTTTACAAAACCATCTGCGCTGCCATCAAGCCCGGGCAGCTCAGGGCCGTCTATCTCAACCATAATATTATCTATCGCCAGGCCTGAAAGTGTTGCGAGGAGGTGTTCAATGGTATGTATCTCCACACCATCAACTGCTACTGATGTACGCCGCAGGCTCTTTGACGCGTCGGTAAGATGGGATGCTAAAGCCGGGATAACAGGCTGGCCATCAAGGTCTACTCTCTTAAATCTTACACCGCTGTCAGCCTCTGCCGGTAATAAGCGTAGATTAACATTCTTGCCGGTATGCAAACCAACGCCCTGTAGCGTCTTCTCTTTTTCTATTGTACGTTGTAATGCCACGCCTAGCTCCTTTTACTTAGTATCGAAACTGCTAACAAACTATTTGCACCAGAAGGTTCCTTAAATATGGCTAATACAGTTTTATCATATTTAAAAAACTGTTTCCAACGCTTATTTAAACACCTTATCTTTAATCGCCTTGACTGCCTTAAGCAGTTCAGGTAATTGACGTAAAGCCGCGAATATTCTCTTCTGGTCAGATATAGGGCCTGCTGGTGAACCTAGTAAAATGGTATTTTTAGGAACCGACTTTGTTACCCCCGACTGCGCCGCTACTATTACATTGTCGCCGAGTTCAATATGGCCAACCAGGCCTGCCTGGCCAGCTATTGTCACATTCTTTCCAAGCCTTGAGCTGCCTGAGATACCTGCCTGAGATACTATAATAGAGTTAGGCCCAATCTGTACATTATGGGCTATCTGAACAAGATTATCGATCTTAGTTCCTTTGCCTATTGATGTCTTGCCAAATCGTGCCCTGTCTATTGAAACATTGGAACCTATCTCCACATCATCCTCAACAACAACTACCCCTGTCTGGGGTATTTTCTGATGCGCGCCCGCGACTTGTACATAACCAAAACCATCTGAACCTATAACGCTATTGGCATGAATAATAACATTTTGCCCGATAATAGCGTTCTCGCGTATTGTAACATTAGGATATATCTTAGCGTTCGAGGCTATCTTTGTGTTGTTGCCTATATATACATGGGGGTATATTACAGAGTTATCACCTATGGCACAGCCGTCTTCTATTACGACAAACGCAGATATTGCGACATCCTTACCAAGCGTTACATCCTTGCCTATAACAGCGGATTTGTCAACACCTAAGGGCACAGAGCTTTCCGGTTTAGCGCTAAAGAGAGAAATGACCTTTGTAAGTGCCAGCGAAGGATTGTCTGTGCGGATAATCGGCTTATGGGCAGAATAAATCTCTTTTGATGTAATTATCGCGGAGGCTTTTGTAGTATTTATTAATGGCTTATATAAGGAGTTCGCAAGGAAGGTGATATCACCTTCCTGCGCTTCCCTTATGCCATTTACATTGCTTATCTGCGTATCTCCATCTCCTACTACTTCACCGCCTACAAGTGCCGCTATCTCTTTAAGGCTTTTCTTCATTTACTCTTTTTTCTATACTTTGAATTCAACAGGTTAAGGACTTCATGGGTTATATCATACTGCTCCTGCGCATAAACAAGTACTCTATCGCTAAAGACCAGGCTATAACTGTTCTTAACAGCATACTGCTCTATCAAAACCTCTATCTCTTTAAAAATTTCTTTTTCCATATTATCTTTTTCGCGCTCTAAATCAACCTTAGTCTCGCGTTCAAAATCCTGCAGCTTTCTTATCACCTCGTCGATCTCTACCTGCTTCTTATCTCTCTGCTTATCAGTCAGGAGCTCGAGTTCGTTCTTCATGTTCCTTACCTTTTCAATCAGGCCCTCGCGCTCTGCCTGTTTCTTCTGGCCCTTCTCCATGAACATCGCGTAAGCCTCTTTTGTCTTATCATAACCCTGAAAGACCGCCGCATAGTCTAAGTATCCTATCTTCAGCGGGCTTGCCGCTTGGGCGCCTTGAGAAAATACAAAACCCATTAATACAAAACCTACCAACACAGATAAAACTCTTGCCTTGCTCATACTCTCCTCCTATATTTTTGGTTATTATTTTTATAATCCGAAGAAATATTTTACATGCAAAGGAAATAGGGCAATCTTTAAATAACCTAAAAACCTCTTGTCATGCTAAAATGGAACCTTATCTTCTGCTTGTCACCGGGGTGGGCCTTATCAAGAGGATAGCCCATATCAACCTTGACGGGTCCTATAGGCGTCTTTACTCTTATACCGACACCTGTACCAGATTTAAAATCTTTGCTCTCTATGCTCGCGTCTTCTGAATTTTCCCAAACATTACCTATGTCATAAAAAGCCGCTATCTTGAAATTTTTAAATATAGGGTATGTAACTTCCGCGTTTCCTACAAGCATTGCCTCTCCACCTATAGGATCGCCTGTCCTGGAATCACGCGGGCCTATACTTCGCTCTTTATACCCTCTAACGGTATTGGCGCCTCCGGCGAAGAACCTCTCATATATAGGAACGTACTTTGAATCATCATATTCTGTTTCCCAGCCGCCTCTTGCCTTGAACTCGAAAACCAGCTTCTTATTGTAATTGAAAAAGAAATCCGCGAGGCCTATCAATTTATAAAAATCTTTGGTTCCACCGAATACACCTCCCGCGTCTTCTCCTGTGGCAGATAATATATGCCCTGACATAGGATTAAATTTGCTATCTGTTGTATCCCTTGTGAGCGTAAGGGCAAGGCTGCTTATAGTATTCTTTCCCTCTTCGTCCAATAGCGCACTAGAGGCATCCGAGGAAACATCTCCTATCTTTACCTCTTCCAGTCTATATTTTAGATCCGCGCGATCATAATCATCAAACTCTTTTCCGAGTCGAAGGGCACCACCTGTCCTCTTTTCACTATAACCATAACCAAGAGACTCTTTCTTTCTTCTGTCAAAATTAAAAAGATCAAAACCAAAGAGATAAGGGTAACCAAATATCCATGGCTCTGTAAAGCTTATTGTATAGTTCTGGTTAACGGAACCTATCTCCGCTTTTATCCGTAATATCTGGCCTGCGCCGGTAAATGTTTTGAAATTTGTTATATCAAAATTTCTCTGAGCCACTTCAACAAACCCTACCAACTGGTCAACGGAACTGTAGCCTCCACCAAAACTGAATTCACCTGTCTTGGCTTCTTTCACCCGCACAACAAGCTCTTTTTCATTTGCAGTGTTAGTCGACTCTGTATCAAAAACAACCTCGTCAAAATACCCAAGATCATACAGCCGCTGTTTCGATTTCTTGAGCTTTACCCCATCAAACTTTTCGCCGGGATATAGGCGCAACTCTCTCCTTATCACCTTATCTTTAGTCTTATAATTACCCGTTATCTTTACCGAGCTTAAATAGCTTAAACCCCCTTCTGTAAGGGTGTATTTTATGTTTATGGTCTTAGCCGCCTTATCCAGTGATGTAACAGGATTCACGCGGCACGACATATAGCCCTTATCAAAATAAAGTGTCTGTATCGTAATAACGTCAAAACGCAGGTTATTCGGGCTGTATGGTTTCTTGGGCACCATCCTAAGCTCTTTTTCTATTGTCTTGGTGTTGATTACCGTATTGCCTGCTAGCGTGACATCTCCAACAAAATACTGCTCTCCTTCGCTTAACGTTATCAGGATATCTATGCCCTTATCAACATACTCTATTGAATCACTAGCCTTTATATCAATAAACCCGTTATCTTTATAAAATGCCTCGAGCCTTTCCATGTCCTGCTTCAACGCGCTTTCATCTAATATACCTGATGTAAAAAGGGTATCCGGGCGTGTTGATATTATTTTGAGCAGCCTGTTGCTCGAAAACGCTTCGTTGCCTTCAAAGGTAATTTTTTTTATTCTATGCTGTTTCTTCTCGTCTATCTTTATGGTCACAACAGAGCTGTTAAGATCCTCATCGAGCTTAATATCATACTGGACAGAGACAAGAGAGAACCCTTTTTTCTTGTAAAACGCCTTTAACTTCTTAACATCTTCAGAAAGAAGCCTTCTGTTTAACACGTCACCCTCTTTTGTCTCAATCTGCTTCTTTAAGGCATCGGCTTTATATATATTGTTACCTTCAAATACGATACTGCCAACTACTGATTTTTCCGATACGGAAAATATTAGCCTTACCCCACCCTTATAATCCTCTACCTCTGCTGTGACATCTGTAAAAAATCCCGTAGCATAAAGCCTTTTTATATCCGCGTTAACCGATTTTTGCAAAAAACGGCCGCCTACCCGTGTCTTAATCTTGGAAAGAATAGTATTAGTGCTTATCGCCTTATTGCCTTCAATCGTGATATCGGTAATCTCTGTCTGTGTATTTTGCTGCGGCTCTTGGGCATAACTATGGCAAGCAAGGGAGAGGCTAAACGCGGTAGCTAATATTAAGTAATATAGAAAAAAATTTTTTTGCTTTATGGCAATCATATTCCGCTCCGATTATTAATCTATCATATAAGATTTAAGATGTAAACAATAAAATATTCCTAGTGATAACTTAAGCACAAACACCGAGAGATTAAAAGGATTGCTACACCTCTACTTCTTCTTCCACAAGCTCTTCATGGTGCCTTGTTAAATTTTCAAACCTGGTATATTCTTTTATAAACGCCAAGTTTAAACTTCCAACAGGCCCATTACGCTGTTTAGCGACTATAATCTCCGCAATGCCTCTGTTTTCAGGTGTCGGATTATAATATTCTTCCCGCAAAAGCAGCATTACGACATCCGCGTCCTGTTCTATAGCACCTGACTCGCGTAGATCAGAAAGCTGCGGTCTTCTATCCGCGCGGGCCTCAACAGCTCTTGAAAGCTGGCTCATAGCTATAACCGGGGCGCTTATTTCACGTGCCAGGGCTTTTAGTGAACGCGATATCTCTGATATCTCCTGCTGTCGGTTATCCATGCCCTTTGTGGTTCTCATCAACTGAAGATAATCAACAATTACAAGGCCTATATTGTGCTGGCTCTTTAAGCGCCTTGCCTTTGCGCGCAATTCAAGCGCTGATATGGAGGGGGTATCATCAATAAATATAGGTGATTCCGAAAGTGTACCAGCCGCGTTTGTGAGCTTGGGCCAATCACTCTGAGCAAGAAAACCAGTCCTGACTTTATGGAAATCGACCCTCGCATGCGCGCAGAGCATCCTTTGTGCCAACTGTTCCTTTGCCATTTCAAGGCTGAATATTACTGTTGGTACTTTTTCAATCATACCGGCATGTTCCGCGATACATGTAGCAAGCGCGCTCTTACCCATCGATGGCCTGCCGGCTACGATAATCAGGTCTGATGGTTGCAACCCAGCAGTCATGATGTCAAACGCGTGAAAACCTGTCGCAATACCAGTTATATGCTCTTTTCGCTGATAGAGACCGTCTATTGCCTCTATGCTGTCTTTTATTATTTCTTTAATAGGTACAGATGAGGCTTCTGATTTTCTACTGGTTATATCGAATATAAGTTTTTCTGACCTGTCCAGAAGCTCCTCGGTATTAGCATCGCCTTCATATGCGTCCGTAACTATCTGGGTACCTGTGGTAATAAGAGAACGCATAATATACTTCTCTCGTACTATCTTTGCGTAATAGCTGACATTGGCAGCTGTTGGCACAGCCTGTGGCAAAGAAGCAAGATATGAAGCGCCTCCAATATCATCAAAGGCCTTTCTGCTCTTAAGACGCTCAGTCGTTGTTACAAGGTCAACAGGTTTGTTTTCTTGATATATATCCACAATAGCAGTAAAAATCTTCTTATGCGCGTCCTTGTAGAAAACCTTTTCATCCAAAAGTTCCACTGCCTGTGAAACGGCGTTCTCCTCCAATAACATAGAGCCCAGTACCGCCATCTCTGCCTCATTGTTCTGGGGAGGAACCCTGTCTATCTGCTTATCTTTTGCCATATTCTCGGTTCTCGGTATTCGGTTTTAGATGTTCACTTCTTAAACCTTTATATTATTTCTTTACAACCCATAATTTTACACGCTGTGAAACCTCAGGGTGTAATTTTACCTTAAAATAGTATATACCCAGTTTCGATATATCTTCTTCAAACATAATATCTTTCCTGTCAACTACTATGCCTTCTCCGCTAAGCGTTTCTGATACAACCGCGTTGGTAACCGAACCAAATAGTTTATCATCCTCGCCCGCGTTCATCGCTATTGTGCAAGATATGGACTCGAGTTGTTTCGCTACTGCCTCGGCCGCTGCCTTAGCCTCTTGCTCCTTGTGAATCTTCTTTTCACACTGTATCTGGATAACTTTTATATTTGCCTGGGTAACGCCAAGAGCAAGCCCTTTTGGAATAAGGTAATTTCTCGCATAGCCATCCTTAACATCGACTTTATCCCCGGCCTTTCCTATCTTTAAGACATCCTCTTTCAGAATAACTTCCATGTCTAACCTCACGTTTTAACGAGTCGCCTCGTCACCTTGGTTAAGCTTCACTATTTGTCGCGCTTGTCAACAACCACCCCGCTCTCTCTGTTTCATAAAGGTTTTGACCTTATAGCGTTGCGGCAATATCCTATAAAAAGCGGCTTATGACTCCACCGGCTTACCTAGCGCGGGGGAGACTTCTTATTATATACTAGTCGTTTACAAAAGGTAAAAGTGCCATGACGCGTGCATGTCTTATCGCCCGGGCAACCTGCCTTTGGTGTGAAGCGCAATTACCTGAGATGCGTCCCGGAATAATCTTTCCTTGTTCTGTAATAAATTTCTGCAGTAATGCTACATCCTTATAGGTCACATTGGGGGCCTTCTCCTTGCACAGTCTGCAGCCTCTCGGAAATCTGTGGAAAGCCGCGAACTTGTTGTTGCGCTGAGCAGGCTTTTTTGTTCTTGATGATTTTGTTGGTGTTTTTCTTGGTGGCATATCTTTTTCTCCTTTAATGAATAGGTAAAGGTAGGGGCAAAGGTAAAGATTTCACACTTCATACAAGCCTTTACCTTAACCTTTACCTGTTTTCTTTAGTTGATCAAACTATTATAACTCCGCGCTAAAAAGGTACCTCGTCTGTTTGAGACGCTGATTTAGGCCTGCTACCTTCTGCCGGCAAATCAACATCCGGCATCATGTCGAGTGGTTCCTGCGCGTTAGATGTACTCCTGGATGGAGATTGTCCGTCTTTTTTTGGCCTTCCAAGAAATTGGACATTATCCGCGATAATCTCAACAGTGCTTCGTTTCTGTCCATCCTGCCCTTCCCATGTCCTAGACTGGAGCCTTCCCTCAACAAACGCGGAAGAACCTTTAGCCAGGTATTCTCCGCAGGTTTCCGCTCGTCTACCCCAAACCACAACACGCATAAAGGTAGCCTCCTCCTTTTTTTCTCCTGACGGAAGAGTATATACCCTGTTTGACGCGATTGTAAAGGTTGTTACCGCAGTACCGTTGGGCAGATAACGTAACTCTGGATCTCTGGTTAGATTACCCATCATAAACGCTTTATTAAAATTAGCCATATCAGTCTCCTTAATAAATTGCCTTGTTCATAACCCCCCCGCATTGTTCAGCAAAGATAAACAGAAAAGCCTGCGAAGGCCGGTAAGGTTTCTCTCAGTTACTCTTTAGGTACCTGGCTATGCTTCTTCTCTTTTTTTTGTGTAAATGATACCCTAAGGATATGTTCATTCAGCTTCAGGTCTTTATCAAGGCCCTTAACAGCCGCGGGATCAAGTTTAATGTGGAAAAGAGAGTACACGCCTTCCCTGTTCTTTTGAATATTATAAGCAAGAGGCTTCTTGCCCCATTCCTCCCTGTTCTCAATCTCTCCCTTGTATTTTGCTACTATCTCTTCTATCACTTTGTACAGGCTGTTTAGGGACTCCTGATCCAGCCCGGGTTTTATTAATGCTAATAGTTCGTAGGTCTTCAATTGTTTCCTCCTTTAATGAGCACGTAACTTATGGAGCGATAGCGACATAAGTTACTGTGCGAATTTATTTGTTATAACGATTCATTGCCGCATCAATACCGTTCTTGAGCCAACACTCACACGCTGCCGCTGCCTGTACAATACTTTCCTCAACATCTGTAAGCTCATTCGGCTCAAAATCCGAGAGCACATATTCTGAAAGGTCTGTTATTCTAATCTCTGAACCTATACCAACCCGCAGGCGGGGAAAATCAGTTGTGCTCAAACGCTCTATTATAGACAACAATCCATTATGTCCGCCCGCTGATCCATTTGGCCTGATCCTTATTTTGCCAAGAGAAAGATTAACATCATCACATATGACAAGCATATCACTGCGAGCTAATTTAAGCCTTTTCAGGTAAGCTGACACAGCTACACCTGATATATTCATAAATGTAAGCGGCTGAATGAGCAATATCTTCCTGCCAAAAGCTGTAAGCCTACACTCTTTAGCATTGGCAAAGAACCGTTTCCTGATAGACGCATTGCATTGTTCCGCAAGCCTCTCCACCACACGGAAACCTATATTATGACGGGTATTTATATATTTTGAACCTGGATTACCTAGGCCCGCTACAAGGTTCATCAGTTTATCCTATCACAAGAATAATATTAAGGTAATATCCGCTATTATTCTTTACCTTCCTTCTCTGGCTTCTCAGGTGCCTTACCCGGGGGTTGCTCACCATCCTCCGGTTTCTTCTCTTTAATCACTTCTGGTTCAGCTGCCTCTGCTGCCGCGGCCTCTTCGTCTGTAATCTCCTCTTCTACCTTAGGAGGAACAACCGAGCAGACGGTCTGCTCAAGGTCATCCAATACCGTAACACCATCAGGGATATTAAGATCCTTCACCCTAATAGCATCCCCTATCTTAAGCGGATCCACGAGCACATCTATTCTTTCAGGTATCTTGGTAGGAAGACACTCTACATTAAGCTCTTTGAGCGGATGGTCAAGAGTACCGCCATCAACCTTTACCCCTTCCGGTTCACCCTTAGTTTCTATAGCGATATTGACTGTTATCTTATCCGTAAGGGATATCTCATGAAAGTCCAGGTGAAGAACATCGCCCTTTATAGGGTGGCATTGTATCTCCTTTATAATAACGGTCCTGGC
>Ga0307991_1001181_pt1 | contig 18478 bp, 9 predicted proteins | sample EllFjometagen131_FD_203146 | JGI IMG/M metagenome (GOLD analysis project Ga0307991, IMG submission 203146) | Marine microbial communities from Ellis Fjord, Antarctic Ocean - #131 | ecosystem: Environmental > Aquatic > Marine > Unclassified | place: Southern Ocean | collected 2014-10-08 | reverse complement strand
ATTTGCCAATCTCTACTATTATTCACAGCAGGAGTTCTTATATAATGATGCCACAACAAATGAAATTGAACAGGTAAATATCAATGCAAAGGCAATTGTTGATATGAAAATTTCTTACAAGGTGTGGAAAGAAAATACTGTATTCATCAATTGTCGAAATTTGCTCAATGATAGTAATAAGGAATTTGCTTTTGGGGATGATACCCAGGGAATGTATCTTGTTGGATTAAACCTACTATTTTAATCTCACCTTAATCCTGATAAGTTATGAACTTGTTTAAATACACAGCACTATTACTGCTCTTTTTCGTTACCACAGAGATTTACGCTCAATCGGAAAAACTACATACCGTTTTTATCTATAATTTCACTAAGCACATCGAATGGCCTGAAGCTTATAGGAAAGGGGATTTTGTGATTGGTGTTCTGGGAACTTCTCCAATAATCGGGGAGCTGGAAAACCTTGCAACAACACGGAATGTGGCCGGACAAAACATTGTTGTCCAGAAGTTTAAAAAGCCGGAAGATATTGTCCAATGTCATATTTTGTATATCCCGCAGTCGCAATCTGATGAAATAGGAGCGGCGATGGCCATGGTTAAAAATTTCAGCACTTTAATTATTGCAGACAAAAAAGGAATGGCCAATGCCGGCGCTGCTATTAATTTTATTGTGGATGGCTCCAAACAAAAATTTGAATTCAAAAAGAGCAATGCCACGAAATACGGATTAAAGGTGAGTTCTGACCTTGAAAGGCTTGCGGTAATTGTGGATTGATACTTGAAAGGCTTGCAATAATTGTGGATTGATAATGGATACTGGTTTATTGTTGTTAAAACTATACCTCTTTATTAAAAATTAGAAAATGAAGATACGATTTACTGTCAAAAATAAGCTCATCATTGGTTTCGGTATTATTATCCTTGGTGTATTCATTAGTAGTATCCTCACCTACACCACCCTTGATAAAAACAGAAAGGTGAGCGATGATATTACAAAAATACATTCCCCATCAGTTTCTTTGCTCAATGACTTGTTGTCGTTAGTAAATAATTCCAAAATGTTGATTAAGAATTGGGTTTTTATTGATAAAAAAGCCGACACTCCCGATAAGTTGAAATTTCGGGAACTTCACGAAAAGGGATACCCAAAACTACGCGATCAGTTGATCGAAATATCGGAAAACTGGTCTCTTGATCAACAAAAGTTATTGTTTGATGCTATTGCGAGCATTGAAGATACACTTTTCAGAAAACACAACTATATAATGGATCAGCTGGTTGATTTTGATAGTTATGAAGATGTTATGGTTGTATTCGAAATTCAACCAATGGTAGAAGAACAAGGTGAGGTTATGCTTGAAACCGGCAAGGTTGTAGAGATGTTAAATGCTCTCGCCCGCCGGCAGGAAAAAATTGTTGAGGATCAGTTAGGTCAAATGGACAAGTCATTCAATGGTTTTCAATTACTCATTATTATAATGGGGATTTTACTGATGATTGTGGCAGCAGTTTCAGCATTTCTTACAATAAGCGCCCTGGTTAAACCAATTAATTACCTCAAAGGTATTATTCTTCAGATGGGAAAAGGCATACTTCCTAACCAGGATATCAATGGAGGTAACGATGAAATGGGCGATATCTCAAAAGCACTTAACCTACTTGTTTATGGCCTTAAAGAGACATCCCTTTTTGCAAGTGAGATTGGTAAGGGGAAAATGGATATTGAATATAATGCCCTAAGCGATGGTGATACTCTTGGAAACGCGTTAATTCAGATGCGCGACAATCTTAATAAACTATCGCAAGAAAATGAATCCAATAATTGGCTGCAAACATCCATAATGAAAATCAGCGATGTGCTGAGGGGAGAAAAATCAATTAAGCAGCTTGCCAACCAGTTGCTCTCGGTGATGGCCGAAATTCTTGACGTTAAAATTGGTGCGGTTTATCTTAGCGGAGAAGCTCAGACTTTGGAACTGACCGGTACCTATGCCTATGATGTGAGAAAGGATAACACCACAAAGTTTAAATTTGGAGAGGGACTTGTAGGACAGGCTGCCAGTGAGCAAAAAGCTATCCTGTTTACCGATCCGCCAAAGGATTATATTTACATTCAGTCGGGATTGGGAAAAATCCCCCCATCAAATATTCTTGTTACTCCATTGGTTTATCAGGAAAAAGTAATCGGGGTAATTGAGATGGGCTTCGCTACCGGTATAAGTAAAAATCAAATGGATCTGATAAATCAGGTATCCGAAAGTATTGCCATTGGTATCAACTCCATAAAAACCCGTGCCGAAATCCAGCAAATGTTAAGCATGACCACCAAGCAGGCCGAAAAACTCAGGATACAACAGGAAGAGCTTACACAAAAGAACGAGGAAATGCAGGTGCAGCAGGAGGAACTTCGGGTGGCTAACGAAGAACTGGAAGAGCAAACCAAAGCGCTTAAAAAATCTGAGGTAAATCTAAAAACCCAGCAAGAAGAACTCCAGGTAATAAACGAAGAATTGCAGGAAAAGACAAAAGCGCTTGAATTTCAAAAGAAAAAAATATCGGATAAAAACCTTGAACTTGAGATAGCGCGTTCAAATATTGAACAAAAGGCTAAAGAGTTAGAAATTTCAAGTAAATATAAGTCAGAGTTTCTTGCCAATATGTCGCACGAATTGCGCACACCGCTCAATAGTTTGTTAATCCTGTCGCGTGACCTTGCCGACAATAGAAGCAGTAATCTCAGTGAGGAGCAAATCGAATCATCGGAAATTATTTATAAAAGTGGAACCGATTTGTTGGTGTTGATTAATGAAATACTTGATCTTTCAAAAATTGAATCAGGGAAAATGTCCCTAAACCTTGAAACAATTTCATTAATCGATATTCAAGACTCCATCAACAGACAGTTCAGGCCTGTTATTCACCAAAAGCAGTTAAAGCTCAATGTTGATATTGATCCAAATACGCCCAATTCAATTATTACAGATAGATTAAGGCTGGAGCAAATACTCAAAAACCTGATATCAAATTCCATTAAATTTACTGAGGAAGGCGGAGTAAGAATTCATATACATCTCCCGTCACCCGGTGTTGATCTTTCGCGAAGCGGGTTGGATGCAGATGAGGCCATCGTGATTTCGGTAATCGATACCGGTATCGGAATTCCAAAAGAAAAGCAGATGGCAATATGGGAGGCTTTTCAGCAGGCCGAAGGTGGTACAAGTCGTAAATATGGGGGTACTGGTCTCGGGCTTTCAATTTCGAGGGAACTTGCAAAGCTTCTCGGCGGCGAGATACTATTGAGAAGTGAAGTTGGCAAAGGTGCAACATTTGCATTATATATTCCCATAAAAAAAGCTGAAGCAGAGCCGGAAGAAGATGAAAAGAAAGGTGATATCAGGATGATAGCCAGGCCAAAGTCTTCACAAAAAGGACCCGCGAAAATTGCCGAAGTTTATAATTCCGCTTCAAATGTACGTCCTTCGGAGGATCAGACAAAGCAAATTCCTGACGATCGTGATAACTTAAGCAAAGAAGATAAGGTGATCCTTATAATTGAGGATGATCCTACTTTTTCTCAAACATTAATCAAGCAGGGAAATCAGAAAGGATTTAAGTGTATTGCAAGTCCTACAGGTGAAGAAGGTCTTAGATTGGCCGAAAAATTTATTCCGGATGCCATCATACTTGATATAAAACTTCCTGGTATTGATGGCTTGGCGGTACTCGAAAAGCTTAAAGATGATTCCAAAACCCGACACATCCCCGTTCATGTTATGTCGGCATTCGAGGAAACTATTGAAGTGTATAAAAAAGGAGCCATCGGATTTCTCAATAAACCTGCAAAACCGGATGAACTGATCGGTGCCTTCGGTAGAATTGAACATTTTATCGAGCGCAAGATGAAAGACCTGCTGATTGTGGAGGATGACGATGCAATGCGAAAAAGTATAAAAGTGGTTATAGGTGAGGGCGATGTAAAAATTACGGAAGTACAAAATGGTGAAGAAGCATTTCAGGCTATAAAAGCAAGCCAGTTCGATTGTATGGTGCTCGATTTAGGTTTGCCCGATATGACTGGTTTCGATTTATTAAAAATGCTTGAAAAGGATAAAGATATAAGTATTCCACCAATTATTGTTTACACCGGAAAAGATCTTTCAAAAGAGGAGAATGATGAGCTACAGGTTTATACAAATTCCATTATTATAAAAGGTGTAAAATCGGATGAACGTTTGCTGGATGAAACCGCACTGTTCCTTCACAGGGTTGTTGATGATTTGCCCGATAAGAAGCAAAAAATTATTGCCAACCTCCATAATAAAGAGAAACTATTTCAGGGAAAGAAAATTATGGTGGTTGATGATGATATGAGAAATGTATTCGCCCTGAGTAAAGTATTGAAGGGGAAGGGTATGGAAGTGGTAAAGGCTGTAAATGGTCAAATGGCCCTGGAGGTATTGGAAAAAAATGAAGATATCGATCTCATATTTATGGATATCATGATGCCGGTTTTGGATGGCTACGAAGCTACGCGGAAAATTCGTGGGATGAAAAAATATGATAAACTTCCGGTTATTGCTCTAACGGCAAAGGCAATGAAAGAAGATCGTCAGAAATGCATTGAAGCCGGAGCAAACGATTACATGTCGAAACCCGTGAATGTTGAAAAACTACTTTCACTTATGAGGGTATGGCTGTACAAGTAAGCGGGGTGTTTTGAAAGTGGAAAATTTGTGAATTTTTAGTAAATTAATAAAATACTATCGTCCATGAAAAATATAAATCTATTGTTTTTAGTCGGACAGTAGTGAAAATAAAACTTCGCGATTTTACAACAATGCAAACGGACTACACAACAACGAATGGTAATTTTAAATTTTTGGGGAAACCCATTAAACCAATAACTTATAAACCTCAAAATCCTCAATCAAAGTGAATCCAAAAATACTGATAGTTGATGACAAACTTGAGAATCTCATAGCACTTGAAAAGGTGCTGAATACTTTTGAAGTAGATTTTATCCGGGCAGCTTCAGGAAATGAAGCGCTGGTAATGACTCTCATGTATGATTTTGCACTGGCGATTGTAGATATCCAAATGCCCGAAATGGATGGATACGAAACAGTTGAATTATTGCGGCAGGAAGAAAAGACAAAATTACTTCCTGTAATTTTTGTGTCGGCAATTTATACCGAGGACATTCATATTGTAAAAGGAATCGAAACCGGAGCGGTGGATTTTATCCCAAAGCCTATTGTTCCCGTAATTTTGCGTGGAAAAGTAAGGGTATTTCTTGATTTGTACATCCATCAAACCCAATTGGAAAAATTGGTCAGGCAACGTACCCGTGAGTTGAAAGTGATTAATATAAAACTCGAGGAGGAAGTTTCGGAACGTAAAAAAGCAAACCTGATAGCGGAAGATGCAAAAGCCAAAGCTATTGCAGCCGACAAGCATAAGTCAACCTTTTTGGCCAACATGAGCCATGAAATACGCACCCCGCTAAACGGAATTATTGGGATGACCCAAATATTGGCTGAAACAAAGCTTGAAGATAAACAAAAGGAATACGTAGAATTGATCAGTGATTCAGGGAGCAGTTTATTGAGTATTATCAACGATATTCTTGATTTCTCAAAAATAGAATCAGGGCAAATAGAACTCGAAGAAATAAACTTCAACCTTAAGAAAAAAGTAGATCAAATTCATAAACTGATGAATCTAAAGGCATCTGAAAAGAACCTTAATCTTCAGTTCAAAATATTTGCAGATGTGCCGGAGTTCGTTGTTGGCGATCCATTGAGGCTAAAGCAAATTATTATAAACCTCGTAAACAATGCCATAAAATTTACCGAAAAGGGTACGGTAAAACTTGAAGTTTCCATCATGAAAAAAAATGAGGAAAACCCGAAGATTATGTTTAAGATAATCGACACCGGAGTGGGTATTTCTGCGAAAGCAAAAAAGAAACTCTTTAAAGAATTTTCGCAGGCCGATGCTTCTATTTCACGAAAACACGGTGGCTCGGGTTTAGGATTATCAATTTCAAAAAACCTTGCAAAAATGATGGGTGGCGATATTGGAGTTATCAGCGAAGAAGGGAAAGGCTCTACGTTTTGGTTTACAGTTGTTTTTGGAATTGGGAATGAGGTGACCGACAGAGATGATGAAATGATTCATTCCAAAGGTGAAGCTAAACCTAGAAAGCTACGGGTTTTGTTAGCCGAAGATAATAAGATAAACCAACGGGTGGCAATGGTTAATCTTCAAAAAATGGGTCATGTTGTTGATATTGCCGAAAATGGAAATATTGCAGTTGAAATGTTCAGGGATAATTTATATGATGTTGTATTAATGGACATAATGATGCCAATAATGGACGGTATAGAAGCTACAGGCAGGATAAAAAAAATGCAGGAGGATCAGGTGCTTAAAAGGGGTATTCCGGTTATTGCTATGACTGCCAATGCGCTAAAAGGTGACAAAGAGCGATTGATTGCACAGGGCCTGGATGGATATATATGTAAACCTTTTAAAGCAGATGATTTAAAGCAAGAGTTAGCTGCTCATTTTAACAATATCAAAATCTAATTTTTTTCAAAAGTTAAATCAATAATAGTCATGTCATCCAACGATAAACCAAAAATACTCATAGTTGACGATAGGATAGAAAACCTGATTGCGCTTGAGAAAATCCTCTATGATTTCAATGTGGAATTTATTAGATCCTTATCAGGAAACGAAGCACTGGTTAATACATTCCTTCATGACTTTGCCCTTGCTATTGTCGATATTCAAATGCCTGAAATGGATGGTTATGAAACTGTTGAATATTTAAGACAGGAAGAGCGGACCAAATTTCTCCCGGTTATTTTTGTGTCGGCAATTTATAAAGACGATTTTTATGTTGTAAAAGGCATCGAAAGCGGAGCCGTTGACCTAATATCCAAACCAATTAATCAAGACATATTGCGGGGAAAAGTAAAGGTTTTCCTTGATCTGTACAAGCAAAAACGTGAATTGGAGCGCATGAATGCCGAATTAAAAATTGCAAAGGATAAAGCCGAAGCAGCAACCCATACAAAATCGCTTTTTCTTGCCAGCATGTCCCACGAAATCAGAACACCACTCAATGGCATTATAGGCATGACAAATATTATGAGGGATACTTCACTGGATAAGGAGCAAAAAGATTACCTCGATATTATTAATATTTCCGGAAATAATTTACTTGCAATTATTAATGATATCCTTGATTTTTCAAAAATAGAATCCGGACAGGTGGATCTGGAAGATATCAATTTCGATCTCATAAAAGAAGTTGAGGATATAGTAAAGCTGCTATCATTAAGGGCGAAGGAAAAACGACTTGTTTTGCTTTCAGAAATCAGCGATGGGGTGCCAAGGTATCTTAAAGGAGATCCTTTGCGCTTGAAACAGGTGATTATTAATCTAATAAACAATGCAATAAAATTTACTACCTCGGGAAGTGTTACCCTTACAATTGATGTGTTGCAAGTTGATGGTTTGATGTTAATGAAAAAGAAAAATGCCACCAAACTAATCTTCAAAGTGATCGATACCGGAATAGGTATTTCTGAAGATGGTAAAAAAAGATTATTTAAAGCATTTTCCCAAACCGACAGCTCTATAACACGAAAATATGGAGGTACGGGACTTGGGCTGGCTATATCAAAAAATCTTTCCAAATTGATGAATGGAGAAATTGGCGTTGAAAGCGAGCTTGGTAAAGGTTCAAAATTTTGGTTCACCGGTGAATTTGAAATTAGTGAAGGAAGCGTAAAGGAAATTGAATTGAACATAAAAACGGAAACCCAGGGTAAAGAATCGCTTACAATTTTACTTGTCGAAGATAACCTGATCAATCAAAAGGTTGCCCTGTTTAATCTTAAAAAAATGGGGCACGAAGTAACCATCGCTGAAAATGGAAAAATTGCTTTGGACTTGTTCAAGAAAAACAACTACGATGCAATACTTATGGATGTGCTAATGCCTGTTATGGATGGCATAGAAGCCACTCATAAAATCAGGGAATATGAAAAAAATAAAGCCGTGGATAAGTCGATACATATTATTGCAATGACTGCAAATGCCCTAAAAGGTGAGCGCGAAAAAATGATTGCCGAGGGGATGAACGATTACATTAGTAAACCTTTTAAGCCCGAAGATTTGATAAAATTGCTTAGAATGGCCTCGTGATGCCTTCACTATCAGCAAATTTAGTATGTTGGATTTTTGATATTGCAATGCAAAAGTGCTTAATTTTATAAACGATAATGATCTATTACCAGAAATCGAAACTATGAATATTTCCTGTAACGAGGTTCAGATATTAATGGATAAAACCGGTAATAGCGCCGCCGGAGAAATTGCATTAATGCCCGGCATTGTGCAAAACCTAACCGAAAAATGGACCTACCCCGAAAATATGCCCGACTCGATGGTGTTCGACCTTTGGAAAGATGAAAAGATAATCGGGCAGGCTGCTTTTAAATCCATCCGCTGGTTCAACCGAAAGGCCGAACTGAGCTTATTTATCCATCCCGACTACCAGCAAAAAAAGATTGGTTTTAAAGTAATGGAAGCGATGATAAGCCATGCCTTCAACCATTTAAACCTCCACCGGCTCGAAGCCGAAATTATCGATTACAACCCGGCGGCAATAAGGCTTGTCGAAAAGTTGGGTTTTGTGTATGAAGGCCGATTGCGCGAAGCAAGGTATTTTGATGGGGAATACTACGATATTTTGCGTTATGGTTTGTTAAGGTCTGATTATCGAAAAAATCATTAGAAAAAAAAACAATATCACTACTGTCCGGGTAAATTTAACAGATTTCCTTCCGCCAACTGGCGGCAAGAAATCTATTCCTTTGTCATTTCACTTTGAAGCCACTTTTTCAGGGGCTTGAAACTCGGAATAACAAGGCATTGAAAATCTGAAAATTCCTGTATTTGGTATTTCCCCCCGCAATTTATTCTAAATAAATTAAAATTCCAAATACATTTTTCTACCTTTGTTCGCACTGAAAAACAACTCAACTTTAACTATCAGTGTTTTACAAATCTATACATATAATCTCTTTTTTTATCTTCCTTCATTTCAGCGTATCTGCCCAGGAAATTCATTTTTCTCAAATCGCCAACAATCCACTTTCCCTCAATCCCGCATCGGCAGGGCTGTTCGATGGTGCATTACGTTTGGGCGCAAGCTACCGAAGCCAGGGAAGGAGCATCTCTGTACCTTACAATACCTATTCGGGATGGGGCGACATGCATCTTAACCTAAACAAAACAGGAAGCACAGGACTGGGATTAGGCATGTCGGTTTTTTCGGATAATGCCGGGGAAGGCAGTCTTAAAACTACCTCAGGATATTTCAATGCTTCACTCATCAAAGGATTTAACAGGGATAATACTTTCAGGGCTGCACTTGGATTTTCTGTGGGTTTCATCAATAAATCGGTGGATTTTACGAAGCTGGTTTTCGACAGGCAATGGAATGAAACCATTTTCGACCCGGATGCACAAAGCGGAGAACCTTACAATGGCAACTCCATAATTTCACCCGATTTTGCAATTGGGGGAATCATTTGCTGGGATATCAATAAGGAGATAAAAGCCACTTTTGGTACCTCACTAAATCATATTAATAAACCAAAAATTTCATTCTACGAAAGTGAAAACAGGATGGAATACAAGCTGATAATACACACCATGATAAACTTTAAGGTGAACGAACAAATCCAGCTTGCACCGGGAGCGTATTTTGCAGTACAGCAATTTGCCAATGAGTTGATGTTTGGGACGAATGTACTTTTCGTGAAAAACAACATGAAATTTATTACCGGACTTTGGTATCGCCACGAAAGAGCCATCATTCCGCATCTTGGTTTTTTTGTGCAGGATTTCACCGTGGAATTCAGTTACGATATCAACATTTCCAGGCTTCACATCGCTTCAAATTACCGCGGTGGAATTGAGATTTCGCTCCTAAAAACCCTATCATTTAAAAACAAAACACCAGGCTGCAATGCATTTTAAGAATACAGAAAATATCAATTTTAATAAAAGAAGTTTTCTTTATATCCTTCTATTCATTGCGTTCATTAATCCTGTTAAGCTTAACGCTGATGATTATTTTTGGGTTGGAGGAAGCGGAAACTGGAGCGATATCAACCATTGGGCAACCATTAGTGGTGGATCGGTTTTGCACATACAGGCACCCACGGTTGCAGACAATGTATTTTTTGACGGAAATTCATTTTCGCCCGGAAACAACCTCCTGACCATCAATCAAAAAAATGCCATCTGCCACGATATGACATGGATTAATGTTTCAAACCAGCCTTTTTTATCTGGAAACGATACCACCAGCTTAAGGATATACGGATCGTTGAACCTTGCCCCGGATATGACATTTGACTATGAAGGTGATCTGTATTTTGAAGCAACAACAACAGGACAGGTAATTGCAAGTGCTGACAATGAATTTCTCTGCGATATTTTCCTTCAGGGAAATGGCGGTGGTTGGGAATTAACAAATGCGTTTCAATCATCCCGAAACCTGAATTTGATACGTGGCAACTTTAATACAAACGGAAATAGTTTTACTGCCGGAAGTTTCATGTCCACAACAAATGAGCAGCGTGAACTATTGCTCGGGAACTCATTCATAAGCGTGAATGCCTGGAGCTTGAATGCCGAAAACCTTATTTTGGAAGCATCGCGAACCAACTTTGAAGTAGAAGGGACTTTACAAAACCAAAACGGAACTCGACTCATTTATAACAATGCCACCTTTACAGGAATATCTTCCAGCATCATAGGTCAAAATAGCTATGCAGTTTTTAATATGGTAAGCTTTCAGAACGGAAGTGTTTCCGGTAATTTCACCATCGACACACTTACTTTTACCGGTGATGGGCAAGTTAGTGGAAGTGATTCGATAAACTATTTAAAGTATGCGGGCTTTGGAAGCCTTGTGGGAGGTGAGCATACGGTAAAGTTTTTAAAAGCTTTTGATTATTGCAGCATCGAAGGCAATAACCTGATCGACAGCCTTTGGATTGCAGGTGCCGCCATTATTAGTAACATGAATACAATTGAATATGCCAAATTAAAAAATACTGCGCTTATTACCGAACAGAACACTTTTAATGAACTCTACATCAGCCGGGAGGCTTACATATTTGGAAACAATCAGGCCAATATTGCATATTTAAATGGCAATTCGTGGATTACGGGAAACAATAGTTTCGCTTACCTGAATTTTAAGGAGGGCTGTACTTATACCCTGGGATCGTATTCGGTGCTTACTGTCAACAACCAGCTCAATGCCATCGGAACCTGCTACGAGCCTATCAGGATAATCTCGGACACCAACGGAGTTCAATCCACCATAATAAAAAACAACGGCCCCTTTGTGGGCGAATACCTTTCGTTGAGAGACATCAAAGCCGAAGGCTCCACACCTTTTATCGCTAACACATCGGTGGATTTGGGAAACAATGCAAACTGGAACATCGAAACCACCAATGGCCTCAACCTGTTTTGGGTGAACGGGCAAGGCAACTGGAACGATCCTTCGCATTGGGACGAAACCACTGGCGGGCCGGGAGGACATTGCCCACCCACAGAAATCGACAATGCCATTTTTGACGGGAATTCATTTTCATCTCCCGGTCAGCAAGTGCTCATCAATATTTACAATGCCGTTTGCCGGGATATGAACTGGGAAGAAGCAACAAGCCCCGCTCCCACCCTGGTTGGCCCCGACACCTGCAACATACGAATTTTCGGCTCCCTGTATTTTAATCCGGCCATGAACAATTCCTTTTTGGGAGATGTATTTTTTGAAGCCACAGATCCAGGTAAGATTATCAGATCATCTGAAAACACATTTAACTACAATGTTTGGTTTAATGGCAGGAACGGCTTTTGGGATTTGGAAGATAAGCTTACAGTTTTAAATGATATATTTTTTCAGCAGGGCGGCGTAAAAACCCGTGGAAACAATATTCGCTGCCGTACTTTTAGCTCAAGCGACACCACCACCCGACATCTGAATTTAGGCATCTCAACAGTTACAATGCTTGGATTATTAACTGACGTTTGGGTCATGAACGGGATGAACCTGAGCCTGCATGCTGATTCGTCATTATTGATATCACAGCGAACCGAAGCTGACATCGTTTCGATGAATGCCCCTGTGCAAAATCCACTGATTTATCATAATGTTGAGTTTTATGGTGATAAATCAAGGCTTAGGAATCAAGGCGCGTATTGCAATTATAACCTTGTAACATTTTCTGGAAATGCAAACGAAACCCGTGGCGATTGCACCATCGATACCATTACTTATCATGGCATTGCGGGACAAATATTTAACAGCGACACCATTAAAACTGCAATTTTTAATGCACCCGGTGGGTGGGTTGAAGGAGAACATATTATCGAAATCGCTTACTTTTATGATGATGCCACTGTAACTGGAAAAAGTAAAATTGATACTGCTTTGTTCTATAGCCGGGCGGTAATATTAGATTCAAACTACATCGACACTGCCATTATTTATCACAAAGCACTAATTGAAGGCCATAATACTTTCAGGACAGCCACACTGTTGGGTGACGGCGATTTTTACGGCGAAAACACCTTCGATGATCTTACCTTGAGTAAAGCCCGAAACTACTACCTGGAATATTCAAAAACTCAAACCATAAACGAAAATCTAAACCTAAATGGCCGCTGCACTGGCCCCATCATTATTCAATCGACCGAAAATACTTTTGAGGCCAACATCCACAAAGTCAATGGCCCGGTGGAAGGGCAATATCTTTCGCTTAGAGATATTCATGCTTCCGGTGGCAGCCTGCCTTTCAAAGCTTTGAACTCCGTTGATTTGGGCAATAATGAAGGCTGGGATATTACTACTGCTGACCCGCTGGAATTGTATTGGGTAAACGGCACCGGCTATTGGAGCGATTCACTGCACTGGGCCGGGGCTTCGGGAGGCGATGGCGGGTTTTGTGTCCCCACACCCATCGACAATGTTTATTTTGATGAGAATTCATTTTCCCAACAAGGCGAAACGGTAACTATTGATTTCACCAATGCCACCTGCCATAACATGACATGGATCGGGACAAAAACACAATCGATGCTTTATGGCCACGACACCACCAACTTACGGATTTATGGTTCCTTAAAACTCAATCCCACAATGGTGAATAACTTTGAAGGAAACTGGTATTTTGAAAGCACTGAAAAAGACCATACTCTCCAAACTTTCGGGCAAAAGTTTCTAAACACCATAACTTTCCAGGGAATAGGAAGTGAATGGACACTGCTCGACAATCCGGATACTATATCGGGGATAGTATTCAAACACGGCGTTTTGGATTTGAGTAACAGGAAAATAATTTGTGGATTTTTTAATTCAAACTTTATTAATCCCCGCACACTTGATATTTCAAATGATTCCATCAATACCATTAAAGATAATACAAACTGTTGGCACCTTAACACAGCCAATCTTACATTTAATAGTGAAAACTCAGTGATTACTTCGGCAGCGAACAATGGAATTGTGCGAACCGAAGGAGGCGGAATAATCCATTACAACAATGTAAACTTTAACAAATCTTCAAGGATTTACAGCATTGCCACCGAAGCAAAGTACAACAACATTATTTTCGAATCGAATGGCAGTGTAATTGGCAATTGCACCATCGACACCATAATAATACAAGGCTCCGGGAGCATCAACGATTCCGACACCATAAACTATGCACACTTCCTTGGGTTGAGTGGAAATCTTATCGGCGGGAGTCATCAGGTAAATACAATCATTTTCGATAATGCCGGCACCATCAGCGGAAGCAACATTATCGACAGCACAATAATCCATGGAGCAGGCAATATTGACGGTTCAAATCAAATCAATAAAACACTGATTATTGGTGGCAAGGCAGTTATTTCAGGACAAAATAATCTTGGACCTACTATCCTGCTGGGAAACGGACTCATAAACGGCGCCAATCAATTTACAAGTCTAAAGCTTACCCCTGGTAATATTTATGAACTGGAAGAAAACACTACCCAGTTTATTTCAGAAAACCTGTTTGTAAGGGGCAACAACTGCTTCCCGATTACGCTACGCTCGCAATTGCAGGGAAGCCAGGCCATAATTTCCATGCCCGACAACAGGGAGGTGAGCGGCGATTTTCTCGAAATACGCGACATCAACGCAAGTGGCGGTGCAATATACTATGCCGGAAATTTCAGCTCGGATTTGTCGAATAATAATGGATGGATTTTCGATAACGCACCCGGCTATATTTATGGATTTGCCAACGATACCACTATATGTGAAGCCGATGTTACGATAATTGGAACGCAAAATTTCAATCCCGACAACAACACTACTTTTTTGTGGCACGATGGAAGTTCAGGTTCGGAATATTTGGTAAAACCTGACGACACCATTGCTTATGTTACCGTTAATTATGCCAACGATTGTGCCTATCAGGATACCATCTCAATCCATCGTTTTCCTTCGCCCGATGTTGATCTAGGAGGCGATAGATCAGTGTGTACACACGACACCATTTTCCCTTTGCAATATACAGCGGGTGTTGATTTTTTGTGGCACGATGGAACAACCAGGCCATTTATCATCACTTCCAACACTGAAATTTATACCCTTGAAGTAAGTAATGAATTTGGCTGCACCCGGCAGGATGATATTTATGTGGAGGTAGTTCCTGCGCCCATTGTTTTTCTGGGAAACGACACCATCATCAGGCAGGGCGAACAGATTTTGCTCGATGCCGGAAATCCAGGGGCAAGCTATTTCTGGTCAAGCGGCGATACCACCCAAAGCATTTTTGGGCAAAGTAAGCAAACGTATTGGGTAGGAGTAAACAATTTGGGCTGCATGGCTTTCGACACCATTTTTATTGATGAATTCCCACCCTGCATTATTGCAGTGCCCACAGCGTTTTCGCCCAATGGCGATGGTATCAACGATATTTTGTATGTGCGGGGCAATAATTTTACGGAGTTTGAATTGATGATTTTCAACCGCTGGGGCGAACTGGTTTTCAGAACAACAGATGCCGGAACCGGCTGGGACGGAACCTATCAGGGCGAACCACAAGCCATGGATGTATATAATTATTATTTGAAAGGTTTATGTGTTGATGGACAAATAACATCAAGCAAAGGAACAATTACATTATTAAGGTAGATGAAACAGATTTTGTTAGCTATATTTTTACACTACTGTCCGAGTAAATTTAACAGATTCCTTGCCGCAGGTGCGGCATCGGAATGACAAGGCATTGGAGAGATGAGAGGAGTGGTGGGGGGGGGGGGGGGGGGGGCCCCCCCCCCCCCCCCCCCCCCCACCACTCGAATAGCTAAAGCCTTGTCATTCCGAACGCAATCCCGAAACTTCGGGATGAAGTGAGTAATCTTTTTTTCTTTCTATCATTTTTTCGGATACTAATGATATTTATATCAATTATTTTATTTGGAAATCCAGCCATTTCTCAATCTACAATAACGCTGCAACCAAATGCTGAGGAGGGAAAAGACGCCTTAGCATTTTCACTTTATCCTGATTCTTCTCATGCTCTAACTATGTACTTTAGTGCTTTCGATTGGACTTTCCAGGGTGATCCGGGTACTGGCAGAAGTTTTATCGATTTTGATTTATCTGAAATTCCTGAGAATGCAACGGTGCTTGATGCCAGGTTATCTTTATACTACCATCATATCTATGGCGATGTTGAGCAATTCCACTGGTCGTTGAGCGGCTCTAACAAAAGTTACCTTCAGCGAATTATAAGTCCATGGGAAGAAGATGAGGTAACATGGAATTTCCAGCCTGATGTCGATACAACACACCAGGTAGAAGTACACGAGAGTGATTCGGCCCGGCAGGATTATCCCGATATTGATGTTACAGCACTTGTGCAGGATATGGTGGAAAACCCTGCCACCAGTTTTGGTTTTAGATTTATTTTACAAATAGAGGCGTATTACCGTAGATTGTTTTTTGCATCTTCAGATCATCAGGTGGATAGTTTACATCCAAAAATTGTAATCACCTACTCGGTGTGCAGTGCCAGCCTGGGAAACGACACCACGATTTGCAATGGAGATGCACTTCTGCTAAGCCCCGGCGAGGGCTATTCAAACTATTTATGGCAAAATGGATCAAACGAAACGTTTTTGATGGCTGACACTTCAGGTGTGTATTGGGTTGAAATTTCCGATTCGCTGGGTTGTGTTGCACGCGACTCAATCCTGGTGTTAATATCTCCTCCCATCGATACCCAATTGGGAAATGATACTTCGTTTTGCTACGGACAAAGTTACTTTTTGGATGCCGGAGCTGGTTTCGCATCCTACCTGTGGAGTGATGGATCAGTAAGCCAAACAAACCAGGTTTCATCGGGAGGCTACCATTGGGTGGAGGTAGCTGACTCGTTGGGCTGTACTGCCATAGATTCGATTTTTGTGGAAGTTTACAACGATTTTGAAATTTCACTCGGTGAGGACAGCGCCCGGATATGCAAAGGCGAATACATTTTCCTTACCGGGCCTGATGGCTATGAAAATTACCTTTGGCAGGATGGCTCGGATTACCCCCTCGATTCTGGCAGATACTGCCGGAACTTACTGGCTGGAAGTAAGCGATGAAAACGGATGCGCCGCGAGAGATTCGATGGTTTTGATGGTGAATATCATCCCTGAAAACCTACTGGGCAACGACACAATTATCTGCCCTGAAAGCGAAATCACGATCCAGGCAGCGCCGGGATATTCAAATTATGTTTGGCACAATGGCTCAGGCGGAAGCACATTCACCACCAACCATGCAGGAATATTTTGGCTTTCGGTTCAGGATGAAATCGGATGCACGGGAAGCGACACCATCACAATTGCTGATTTTGAAATTCCGGGACTTGGAATGGCTGCCGAAGAAATGATATGCCCCGATGACACCCTGCTCCTCGATGCTGGCCAGGGCTGCCTCTCCTACCTGTGGAACGATGGTTCACAAAACCAAACCCTGACTGTTTATCAAGCCGGAATTTATAATGTGGAGGTAGAAACTGTTTGTGGCTTGTATTCGGATACTGTTGAAATCAAATTGTACCAGGGAAACCTCGACCTTGGAAATGATACCATTTTATGTGATGGCGAGATTTTGTATTTGAATCCGGGATCTGACTACTCCAACTTTTTGTGGAACAGCGGCTCGTTCGACAGCATCTTACTTATTAAAAATCCCGGAACATATTGGCTGAATGCCTTTGACGGATTTTGCACCATCTCCGACACCATCGTGATGGATGCCTGTGCTGAAATTACTTTTCCAAATGTTTTTACTCCAAATGGTGATTACTACAACGAAACATTTTACGCGGTAACTAAAAACCCAGCCGGCATCATCAATTTCAAACTTGTGATTTTTAATCGCTGGGGCAGAATTGTACATACCCTCGATAATATCAATGATGTTTGGGATGGAAAAATCAACAACAGCAACGCTGCCGAAGGGGTTTATTTTTGGGTGTGCGATTACAGCGCCCGCGACAAAACAGGCAAAATTAATTTTCATTCAAAACAGGGAAGTGTTACGTTATTACGCTAATCAAATCATCTCATTCATCCATCATCATCATTACCTTTATTTTTTCTTTCTTCACGTTTTTGTTTTCGTTCCTCTTTTCTGTTGAGTTTCTTTTCCTGACACTCCTCTTTGTCTTTTCCCTTTTCGTATCTCTTTTTATCCGAACCAATGCCGGGCACAATGGTTGCTTTAATGCCACTAACCATCGCCTTCGCGAGGTAATTAAAAATCCCTTTGTTTTTGTCTCTTTCAAAAAATATTGTTGCAGGCCCGGGCTCCTCTTTACTTTTCCGTGGAGGATTAAAACTGCGAATCACTACATTTGCTAAAGCGCTTAAAAAGCCCAGTTCTTCTTTTTCCTTTTCTCTTACCTTTCTTAGCCCGGCAATACGAAGACTATCATATTTCAATACTAACTCACCCTCCACAAAATTTTCATTTGCATCAGCATAAAAAGTCATCGATTTTATAATGCCATACTCAATTCGTATATTCTCAGTGTTTTCAAGCATACAATTGAACGCTTTCATATCCATCTCACCCATTTTCCCTTTAAAGCTAAAATCAGGATTATGAATATTGTTTGTAAACAACACTTCGATCTCAAGTAGTCCGGCATCAAAAAAATTGGCGCGAACATCCCATTTCATTGGCCCCTTTTCTTCAATTACACTTTCGATATTGCTAACATTGGTGATGGTTGCATACAAATTATTAATCGGAACTTCCCCGGGAAATTCTGCACCTTCAGCCAATTGTTCGTATAAAATCGTAGAATTTTTAAGCTCTGTTTTTTCGATATTTAAAC
>Ga0307991_1001180_pt1 | contig 18507 bp, 16 predicted proteins | sample EllFjometagen131_FD_203146 | JGI IMG/M metagenome (GOLD analysis project Ga0307991, IMG submission 203146) | Marine microbial communities from Ellis Fjord, Antarctic Ocean - #131 | ecosystem: Environmental > Aquatic > Marine > Unclassified | place: Southern Ocean | collected 2014-10-08 | reverse complement strand
TTTAGACTGATGTCCCGTACTGCAATACTATTAAATACTGGTAATAATAGTTCTGCAATAACCAGAGCAACCAGTGAGGCAATCAATGATAAAATGATAGATTCCACTAAAAACTGGCGGATCAATAACCCGCGTGGAGAACCGAATAATTTCCTCAGTCCTACTTCTCTGGCTCGCCGTACTGATCTGGCTGTTGCCAGATTCACATAATTAATACAGGCAATTATCAATAAGAATAATCCTATGGATGCCAGAATAAATAAATTACTAAGACTGCCATTAGGAACCATTTCCCAGGTAAGATTTGATTTCAGATGTATATCTTTAAGAGGCTGCAGAGACAGCTCTGAAGTACCATCCAGAGTATCATATTTCTCTTTCATATAATCAGTGAAAAATTGAGGGAATTTTGCCTGAAGCTCTTTTGCATCAGCGCCTGCATACAATTTAAGATAATGATATACCTGCCAGCCATACCAGGCAATTTCCTCTCCCCGTCTATAAGCCATCCTCCAAGGTAAAAGAGCCTCATATTCAAAATGACTCCGTCCCGGCTGGTCTTTGAATACTGCTTTAACAGTTATCGGAAATTGTTCATCTAAGATCAGGGTTTTACCCATTGCTTCTTCTGAACCAAACAATTTCTTTGCCAGACTCTCAGAGATGAGTATTCCAACTTCTCCGGTTAAACCATCCTTTGGGTTACCAGCGATAAATTCCGTGGCAAAAACATCAAAAAAAGTCGAATCCACAATATATATCTTTTCTGAAGCTATCAGATTCTGTTCATAGGAGAGATTAGCTGAATGAGTGTATAATCCATTTGCTCCCACGACCCGGGTAGTGGCTTCAATTTCTGGATATATTTCTTTCATCTGGGGAGTGATCGGTCTTGGAGCATTGCAATAAGTATCGATCTTCCCACCCATATTATTCCGGTTAACCAAACGATAAATACGCTGTCCATCTGGCTGGAACTTATCGTATGACACTTCTTCCTGAATATAAAGACTGATCAAAATACAACAGGTGATGCTGATAGCCAGCCCTGCTATATTCAGCAGAGAATAAAATTTCTGACGGAGTATATTTCGGTAAGCGATTTTTAGATAATTCAGTATCATGATTTTATATTCCTATTCGTATTTCAAAGCATCTGCCGGATTTGTCCTTGCGGCATGTATTGCTCTGATGCTTATTGTCAATATGGCAATTATTAATGCTATCAATCCTGCTGCGACATATAAAAGTAGTGAAAGTTTTGTACTATAGGCAAAATTCTCCAACCACTTTTTAATTCCCAGCCAGGCAACAGGCCAGGCTATTACATTGGAAATTATTACCAGGATGGCAAAATTGCTGGTTAGCAGATAAACGATTGATTTCTCTGTGGCACCCAGTACTTTACGGATGCTGATCTCTCTGATCCTTTGCTCCGTGGCATAAGCTGTTAAGCCCAGAAGTCCCAGACAGGCAATGAAAATGCAGATAATGGTGAAATAACTAAATACACGGCTGGTCTTTTCTTCTGCTTCATATTGTGCTCTCAGGTTATCATCCATAAATTCGTAGCTGAAAGGAAATGTCGGGCAAAATTCGTTCCATTTCTCTTCCATAAAACTTAGTGTGGATTCCAGATCACTTTGATCTATCCGTAACGTTATTGTCTGTAATGGCTCATCAGAAAGCATTAATATGATTGGATCAATCAGATTGCGCAGTGATCTGTAATGAAAATCTTTCACTACTCCAATCACGCGTGTATTTCTGGTTGCGCTTCCGTCTGGTGCGGCTCCGAAATCAAGTTTCTTACCTATGGCATTTTCACCCCAACCCAGATTTTCTGCACAACTTTGATTTATCAGGCAGGATTCTTCCAGATCTGTTGCCAGTTCAGGATCAAATTCTCTACCCAATAGTATCTTTATACCCATCACATCCAGATAGTCCTTATCAACCATCACAAAGTTGATCGCTTTCTCACTCATTTCACCTTCATCTGTTTCATAGCGCTGCACAATGATACCATATCCACTACCTGGTATGCTTGATGATGTGCCTGCTTTCAAAATCTTCGGATGCTTCAAAAGTTCATCTCTAAAGATCGCCAGATTTCTGGCTCCAGTTGTATCCCGTATGGTCAAAACCACCAGATTGTCTTTTTCAAAGCCCAGGTCGCTATTCTGCATAAACTTAAGCTGACTTACCACTCCCAGAGTGCAGATTATCATGATGATGGATATGGAAAATTGCACTACTACCAAAAGCTTACGTAATGTAGTACTGCCTTTATTCAATTTACCCTTAAGTACTTCCACAGGTACGAATGCTGACAGGTAAAATGCCGGATAACTGCCTGATATTAAACCTACCACGATGCTTAAAAGTAAAAACAGTCCGTAGTAATTGAGATTTTCACTAATGTTTAAACTGAGCTGTCGCCCAGCCAGTTCATTGAAGGTTGGCAGCAGCAATTCCACTGCTAATACTGCCAGAATATAAGCAAATATGCTGATTACCACTGATTCCAGCAGGAATTGTCTCTGCAATGAACCTCTCTGCGCTCCTGATACTTTGCGAATGCCCACTTCCGTTGCACGTCCTGAGGATTGTGCTGTCGCCATATTCATATAATTTATGCAGCCTATCAAAAGTAAAAATAGCGCTACTATTCCAAAAATATAAACATAAGAAATATTACCCGTAGGAAGGTCTCCTCCCAGCTTGGAATATAAATGCACCCGATCAAGACGCTGTGCCATTAACTGATAGCTCGCATTGAGGGTTTCACCTAATGCCTTGATGTATTTTTCATTGAAAGCAGGATAGCCACGCATTATATTGTCGATTGAGCCACCCTCTGTTAGTTTTATAAATGAGTAAAATCCCACATTCCAGAAAAGATTGGGATCAAGGCTGTGAAACATTTCTGCACCCCAAAATCGTGCCAGTGTTACCATGGAAGCAAGAGCTTCAAAGTTCAAATGACTGTTCTGCGGAAGATCCTTGATCACGCCCGTAACTGTAAACCCAAAACCGTAACCTGTCTCCAGAAATTGTCCCAGGGGATCTTGTTCTCCAAAAATGCGTTTGGCAAAGCTTTCAGTAAGCACGATTTCATTGGGGTCATCAAGTGCTTCTGATGGTTCGCCGCGTAAAAATTCATAGGAAAATATCTCAAATACCGTGGAGTCAGCATAGTAAACATTGTCTTCAAAATACTTCTTGTCATCAATTTGAAAAAGATTGTTGTCCATTTCACGGTAACGGCAATATTGCTCAACGTCTTCGGGAAATTCGAGCTTGATGGCTGGGGCAAGTGGCAATGCCGTTACTGCAAATAGATCTTCCGATTCCTGAATCGTGAAATGTGATTCCAACCGGTAAATGCGCTCATAATCATCGTTATACTTATCATAAGAAAGCTCATTCTGTATGTAAAGCCCGATCATGATAGCACAGCAAATCCCTATTGCCAACCCAGCAATGTTGATTATGGTATAAAATTTCTTCCGCATTAAATTACGTACTGCTATCTTGAGATAATTCCAGAACATTAGATTCTCCTTATTTCTGCTCTACCGATCGGTTTTTATAAATGAAATTCTTTCTTGATATTCTCCGTTACTATGTGACCATCAAATAATTGGATGATCCGGTGTGCATATTCTGCATCTGTGGGTGAGTGAGTTACCATCACGATGGTGGTGCCTGTTTCATTTAACTGCGTGAGCATATCCATCACTTCCTCACCATTGGCACTATCCAGATTTCCTGTAGGCTCATCTGCAAGGATCAACTTGGGATTAGTTATCACGGCACGGGCAACTGCCACGCGCTGCTGCTGTCCACCAGAAAGCTGCTGTGGAAAATGCTTGGCTCTATGAGCTATCTTCATTCTGTCCAATACATCATTTACTCTTGCCTTACGCTCACTTGCCGGCATCTTAAGATACAATAAGGGCAGCTCCACATTCTCATAAACTGTCAGCTCATCTATCAGATTAAAACTCTGAAAGATAAAGCCCACATTAGATTTACGCATATTAGTACGCTGACGTTCCTTAAATTTTGCCACATCGGTACTATTAAAGAAATACTCACCGTCTGTGGGATTATCCAAAAGTCCGATCACATTCAGTAGTGTGGATTTTCCACATCCTGAGGGTCCCATTATTGCCACAAATTCGCCTGCTTCCACATGAATATTCACGTTGTTCAATGCCAGGGTTTCCACTTCGTCTGTACGATACACTTTCATTAAATTGTTTGTCTTGATCATTTTTCCTCCAGTTTTATTTTAATATTAATTTTTCGGCTCTGCCAAAATTTGTATAACTTGATATGATCACTCTTTCTCCTGCTTCCAGTCCTTCCAGAACTTCATAATAGCGCGGATTCATTCTGCCTAATCTTATCTCCCGCTGATCCGCACTCTTGCCATCGGGATTGATCACAAACACATACTGCCCTCCAGTACTTTGATAAAAACCACCTCGAGGTAATAATAGTGCCATATTCGATTCGCCTAATTCCAATTTAATTCTAAAAGTCTGGCCCGTTCGTAAATTCTCGGGGTATTCTTCACCAGAAAATTCCAGATCCACACTAAATCTGCCGTTCTGAACTTCTGGATAGATCTTGCTTACCTGTAATTGATAGGTACCTCCTGCAAATTCAAATTCACCCATTAAATCTCGATTTATCCGTGAAATATAATGCTCATCTACATCCATATTGATCTTATAGGATCCTACTACATTAATTTCACCCAATCTCTGTCCCTGGGATTTAGCTTCTCCTATCTCTGCATTCAAAGATACAAGCTGTCCACTGATAGGTGCTCTTACATTCAAATTCTCCAGTTTATCTCTGACCATGCCCAGATTCTCTTCCATATTGGTAACTGAATTCTCAAGCTGCTCAATCTGAATTGCCCGGAATAAAGAATCCGTCTTCTGGCTCTCCACCACCAGACTTTGACGCTGTAAAGAATATTGATATGCTTCCTGGGACCGTAAATAATCTTCTTCTGAAATGTATTCCTGTTCATATAATTTCTGTTTCTGTGCATAATCTCGCTGCTGCTGCTCAAGCTGATAATTTACTTCTAAAAGCTGTTGACGCAGGTTCAGCTTGTTCTGCTCCATAGATAATCGGGTGCTTCGCAGGTTATTGATCTGATCTGCCAAATCTGCTTCCCGGTTCATAATGCTCAAATACAGATTCGCATTACTCAACCGCAATATTATATCACCTTCTTCTACTAATGAGCCTTCTTCCAAAAACGCTTCTTCTACCCTGCCACCTTCCATGGCATCAAGATAAACTGTCCGGCTAGGAACAACCCGACCCGTAACTGTGATATAATCTTGAAAATAATCTTCTACTGCTTCTTCAATGGTTATGCGGTCTGTCTGAACATTGAATTTACTCCGATGATCTCCCCAGATAACGCTGTATAAAACTAAGCCAATAACTACCACTGCCACAACCAGCAGGATTATCTTCTTTGTCGTCCATTTCTTCTTCTCAATTTTTCTATCCATGAAATTTCCCCACAGTGCTTTTTTACTTAATTCTAATGCAATTTGCGTGCCATTCTCATAACCCCATGATATACATTAATTTATCATATTTTTGCTATCCCACACACTGTACGCCCGTGAACAGAACACTGTTCGCCAGCGTACATATCAAGCCATCAACAATGTATTAATCATGGCACTCCGTCCACTACGTCCATCCTGTCCATTAAGTCCATTTTCTCACTCCAAACTACCCCTATATTTAATTTTCTTGTCAGCCTATGGCTGATTCAATTCCCCTCATTCAAAATTCAAAATTCAAAATTGGATTCACCCTTCGCACCTTCGTTATTCCCCCTGATCTGTATTTTCTTTAACACATTTAATTTTCAATTTATATTCTTGTCAGCCTATGGCTGATTACATTCTTGTCCGCCTGGGTGGATTCAATTATTTACACGCCTTCACACCCTCGCATCTTCTCTTCTTCGCCCCCACCCACCCCTAAGGAGCAACAACAATGCACTATCCAAAATCGTCATCAACATCTTACTTTGGGGGATGAAACATTTTTTGAAAGCTGGCATCCCCCTGTTTTTGGAATGATATTTTCACATAAAATTTAAATAAATATAGATTTACAGGTTAGTATTTCTTGAAAATATTCTTTACCCCGAAAGGGTCAAACTATACTAGGGGCTGTTTCACAACCTGTTATAGAACATGAAGTGACGCTGATAACGCTGAATTACACCGATTTAATAGTATCGCTAATTTATTTATTAGCAATTGATTATTAATCTGTGTTAATCTGTGTGATCTGTGGCTTCTGCGTTCTATTCTTAGTTATGAAACATCCCCTATTATACTTATGCACATTCAGGGCATTTCTACAATCCCCTTCTTTTTTGCTGGTCTGAGGTAGGTCTCATTGAAAGTAGTTCCGATCCTATTACATTTTCGAGTTTTCATGAAGTCCTGTTATCATGTTTTCGCCACTTCGTCCACTATGTCCATAAAAAAAAATGCAAGATCTCTAACCAGGAAAACCACAAATTGACACAAAAATAAATGTAATCAACCCCCTAAGCTGACAGGATGAAAACCTCCAGCTCTGGATTACATTACATTGTCTTACATTAAATCGCACCTTCATATTTTCACATCTTCTCATCTTCAAATCTGCCTTACCCCTTCACATCTTCTCATCTTCGGTGATTTCCCAGTTGGCATTATCTGAGCCATCAATCGAATTGATATATTAGACAATCCCATTTTAAAGGTATAATGAACCTGCCTAAAAAACAATTACCCAAAACGCTGTTATGATTTTGAACAATTTTGCTTCTTCTATTATTTCAGGATGTTAGAGCTAAGCCACGCTGTAACGTGGAAAGACCTTTTAGGCGATATTTTAAATTATATTTCATCTGAGAATTTTCTCTAAAAAGCTTATGGGAGATCTGGCATTGGCCAATTTTTTACAGTACCTTCACCAGAAATAGCGGATACTGCTTTTTCTGGTATTTTGAATCGTTTAGCAATTACTTTAAATGCTCCTTCGTCATTGCCTGTTCTATCTTGATATTCAACTAATTTATAAAATATATTTTTACGTTCTTTTACTGGAATTGTTACTGCCTCGTTATATGTAAAATATCCTATTTTTTTCTTAACATATTTTATGTGGTTGTATTTTTTATTCGGTGTTGATGATATTTGCTTTGTCTCAATCGTCTTAACTGGTTTTGCGTTTGTCGGGTAATATGATGACGTTTTATCTTCATTATTAAAACTATATCGTTTCATACCAAAGATAACTTTTGTTTCACTCGATCCTTCCACTAATATTGGATCACCGATTGCTAATATAACTGCGGTACAACCTTTAATTGATCCAGAATATTTATCAATAAGCTTAAACTTTGTTTTAGCACCATTTGAAGAAATCCACGATTCACCAATAGGTGATCCTTCTTGTGACCATAGTAATTCGCCTTGTTGAGAAAAAAGGTATCCTTGTAATTGTAACATAAACTTTTTACCTTTAACCCCATCGACAACCTTTAAATTAGAAGGAAGAGCATCAATAATAAGCGAACCTTCTATCTGAAACGTAGATTCAAATCCAGCATTATTTTTTCCTGCTTCTGCTTTGAAATGTGTTATATCCTTATTTGAGCATCTAATTCGTGTAATGTAGTATGAAGAACCATAAAATTCTATTTTCTCTGGAAACCAAGCTCTTAGTGCATTGCCATACCATACTTGCGATGTTGAAAGAGCTTCTTGCCCTTCGAGAACACCTGAAATTAATAATAATGAAATAGCAATCAATATAGTAACTAAATTGAATTTCATAATTACCTCCTTTTATAAACCAAGACCCAAATCAATTCTAATTCCCAAATTTTCTATTTCTGATATTGTAGTTAGTTCTACTCCAAGATTTAAATACCATTTAAATATAGATGTTTTTGGAGAAAGATTAACCTTGTATTTCATTCCGCCAAAAAAACCAGTTCGCTTATCATTAGATATATTGCTCTCAATATAATAATAGCCATTATTACCAAGTATCTCAAGAGGATCATACAAGGCTCTATAATAATTCTTTTTATATTGGATAATTCCATAATCAATAAAAAATATGTGATTTTTAATTTTTAAGGTGCTAGTTAAACCATATGCTGAATAACTTGATTTATAAACATCGCCATCCTCCCTGTCATTGAAAACATTATCAGAGCCCATTAATGAAGTATAATCTGTATATTTGCCTGTTTTGTCTATATCATTAAACATTACTACAATGCCAGAGATTGGAGTGAATAATTTTTTTTTATTATATTGATAAATACCTAATACTACACCGGATTTAAACGAATTAATATATGGAAATATTGCACCAATATCAATCCCTATTTCCTTGTTAATGTATTTGTTATTAGCGTCTAATGTCCTGACACCATTATTGTTGGTATCGGCAATTAAACTTGTACTAATTGTTAATAAAATAAAAATTATTATAAACCCAAAATTTACTCTTTTCATTTTTCCCCCATTTCTAATTGCATACTTCTCATTTTCCTCGAAAAGAACCACTCTATAATAATGACGCATATTCTTCTAAAACAATTTTAATTTACCTTGATTCAAGGTACAATCCAGATAGAACTTTACTATCATTCCTGTCAAATATATTCTCAGTTTCTCTGGGAACTACGTGCTCCAGCTCGTAGATTAGTTTTCCAGGAGCAGGAGCTCCACGCTCCCAGACTCACAATAATGTTAGGAAATGTTAGGAAAATGTTAGGTCATAACTACCAAATTATTATGTCAGTTACAGCATTTCCTAACATTTTTATCCCTTTTCTGAATATACATACCCCTATATTTTTTTAATCACACCTTCGCACTTTCGCCCCTTCACGCCTTCGCTCCCTCGTTTTTTCCCGTTCCCAGACTCGCAACAATGTAAGGAAATGTAATTTAAATGTAATTTCATAACTCTCAGCTATAGTGTTAATTACAACAAAAAATTACTTTTTTGCCCTTTTTGAGATATATATACCCCTATATTTAACTTTCTTGTCCGCCTAAGGTGGATTCAATTTTTTACACCCCTTCTCCCCCTCATTCCTTCGTTTTTCCCAACTCCTCATTTTCCCTGGGAACTGCGAGCTCCAGCTCGTAGATTAGTTTCCCAGAGTATTCACCCGATTAGCCAATAGATTGTAATATTTCACACTTTAAGTTAGCGACATTCCCCTGATTTAGTAATTTCTTCTACACCTGGTAAATGTATGCCTTTTTCTCAATCCCTATACACTTATTCCCATAATCAAATTTCAATTTTATTTATCATATATCTTAGACCATATGTTCCATTTATCTCTTTTCCACGCAATTCAATAAGGCGATTGATGACATAAATATATTCTACCAAAGAAGTTATTTTAATAATATTATTCATTTTCTATTATTTCTCTCTCTAAAATAAAGATCAGTTTTTCATTTCCTCTTTGGATTTCAATTTTTACTTTTGTTCCTGGTTTTCCTGGTATTTCGTTTAAATAAGTTATAACGTCTCCATCTTCTAATTCTTTATCATTAGCTCTAATGATCTTATCCCCTACAAGAATACCTGCTCTATCTGCTGGACTGTTTTCAATTATTCCATCTATTATAAATGAACCTTTACCATCTACAATAATACCAATTCTGCCTAATTTCCCTTCTTCTTTGTTTTCTAACTCAATTTTGGTATACCACAACGTCTTTTGAAGTTCATGAGCAGCTGTACTACCATAGCTTAAGTCTGTAACTCTTTCGAAAGCACTACCTGGATTAGTAATTACTTGTAAAGTAGCTATTAATCTGTATCCACTATTTACTTTTACTATTGAAAAAGATATCCTCGATTCAGGGGATGTATCATATCTTGATCCAAATAGCAATGATGTAGTAATGTCATTTATAATTTTTCCAAAAACCAAATTGTAATCATTGGTTGTTTTTAAATTATAACCATGATTAATCATGGTATTGAATAAGCTATCTTTAATCTTTTCTTTATCTTCGATATTAATTATTACTTCTGGTTTACCGTTACACAACCAAATATTACTATACTGAATAGCAATACAATTATTATTTTTTTCATCTTAATCCTCCATATATTATTCTATGTAACTTATAAGCATTCAATAAATAATCTGGATCCTCATCCATTATTCGTTGTAAATTTGTTTCTAACAATATTATTGCTTCTTTGTAATTTCCTCTGGCTCTTAAAACTGTTGCTGATAGTATTAAATCTGTAGTTTGCATAAATAACTCCCTTCTTTATAATATTTTTTCATTCTTATAGTCCTTCGTTCCTAATTCAGAATTCATTAACATTAAAAATGGATAAACAGCCGAAGAATATTGTAACGCTAATTTACCTAATGAACCAAGAGTAAATTGTCTGGATATTGCTCTTACAAATCTTTCTAATTTTATAATAATTGATCTGATTATTTCAGCATAAACTTCATTTTGTTTGTTAACGTTAGTAAAATCTTGCATCAGCTTCTTATCTTTTGATAATAAATTCCCTTCAAATTCTTCCCATAAGGATTTTACATCAATATTTTGTTTTTCTTCACCAGTTACTACATCCAAATTATAATATCGAGCAAATTTTCCAAATTCAGATAATAAATAGATTAATTCATTTAGATCTTTATTATTATTTAAATATTCCAAGTCGGTTATTAAAGCTGGGATATTTTTAGTTTTAAAATAATTATCAATAATATGTTGTTTAATTTTCAATAAATTGTGATTCAGAGTTTTCTTAAAGAGCTTTGATTCTGGAAAACAATTTTGAATTTCAAGATGCCCCAAACAAATATGACATTTCATTAATCGTTCAAAGCCACTTGAGATTAATTGAAATGGTAGATGATAAAAATCATTTGCCATATCAACATTTTGATATTCACGAAAACCTAATTGTATTAATTTTACTGATGTTATTAGCTCTTCATACAGTGCCAGTTTTTTTATTAATAAATCACTCAAATTTCAATCTCCTTTTGGAGTGTAACATTTGCACTCACACCAATTTTGCTATTGTACATAACCAATTATAGATATAGCATTTTAACAATAACTCCATTTGGTGAGTTATTACACAACTCATTCATCAGTCCAATCAATATCGTTCAGTAGACTCTATCATTTTTGAACTTTTATGCCCAGGTAATTTTAGAATATATCTCAAATCTCCTCCTGAAATTAATTTATGCTTAATTGAATAAAAATAATATATTTGTCAATAAAAAAACTGCAAGCAACGGCTAAAATTAGGTGGGCGTTTAGAAACTTGAACCCCCGACATCTTGCAGCCATAGTCATTCAATTTTTAATTATTCTTGTTAATGATGTACCTTTTTTTTGTAAAATTTTGCCATTTATCTTTCGATGGGTTATGGTAGCCATACATATAAGCAGGAAATTACCTTGACACAAATTCCTAATAAAGATAAAAAATATACAAAATAAATTTTAAGGATGGAAGTATGAAGAAAATGATAAAAATAAATTATTTTACTATTACTACAGATACTAAATTCATTAGTGATCAGATAACCACTGATGAAAATTCTATTAAAAATTACATGCTTCAGCATTCAAGCTCTATTGAATATTATCAATGCCCCAGATTACAACTTTAAAACAAACTGATAGATAATCATGAAATATTTTTATAAAACCATTATTTTTGCTACTTGCTTTTTACTAATTCTTGGTTGTGCAACAATAGCAAAATCAGAATATAGTTATATTTTACCCAATGACATTACCGTTAAAAATGAGATAACTATTAATGAAGATTTCGATGTCATATGGGACAGATTGGTAAAAAGATTGGCATCAAGTTATTTTGTAATTAATAATATCGAAAAATCTTCGCGAATAATTAATTTATCCTTCTCGAGTGATACGCCTGAACTTTATGTTGATTGTGGTAATTCCCATAGAACTTTCTGTCGCAATGCAGATGAAGAGGATTACAATTATAATGTTGCATCTTCAAGCAAATACAAAATGGCATCTCAATTCGGATTTAATGGAAATGCGCAACATATCTATTATATTGACCGTCAAACTCATCTTAATGGAAGAGCCAATATTTATATTGCACCAACTGAGCATGGAACGATAGTTTCTGTTAATTGTAGATTTGTTTTAGAAATCAAAGTTAATGGGTTAGTAACACAAGAAAATGTATTTGGTGGTATTAATGCATCGCAATCAATTAATTCCGAAACTTCAACAATTATTGCTAATACTAATTCACCAGGTTATGCCGACTGGGGTAATAATGGAGTTCAAAGCAAATTAAAGTGTATTAGCTTAGGTATTATTGAGTCTGAAATACTCAATTTTGCAAAGCCTTAATACTATAATTGGAATTATTGACATCAGTAAAATACAACTGTAATTTTAAGTTAACTGATGAATCAATTGGTAACAAATTCTTCTTGTTGGCATTAGTTGATAAAATATGAAGCTATCAAATTAAACAAAGACCTATTAACAAACGATTTTGAAATAATAAACGAATCTGCAAATAAATCAGAAATTAGCTGCAAAATTCAACCTCTGGCTCAGTTTATTAAATTTCCATTGGACTGAATAGAAAGTAAACTCCCATATCAAATGGAAGTCAGAAGTTTTAGCAAGTGTATTTCACGATATGGAGATACTATCATTACAAGATATCAAAATTCCTATAGAACTTGTTCAACAGAGTTTCCTGCATAAGAAATCTTGGAAACTAATAATTTGTTCATCGAAATCATTAGACTAATATGAATTTTGATGGGAATTTCGCACATAACTTCAATTTCTAAACTATTTTATTTGCTGTATATACACACCTGCAATCTCAGCATACTTTACTTTTGATCCGGATGGAATTGAGTCATTTAAATCTTCCATAATAGATAGTAATTTCATTTCTATTCCGTACTTTTCTCTTAGAATTTTCTGACATTTTACTGTCATATCTGCAATTTCAGATTTTGATTCGAATGTTTTATTTTCTAATGACCTTAATAAATAATCAAAGCGCGTTATTGTAATGTCTGTTTCCGAAACATATCCACCTTTATTGATTGTAGCAAGTTCGTAAGCTAATTTATTAGTATTATTTACTTTACTGACTGCTTCGGTTTTTGATGTATTATTGATATTAATAACAATTGCAAATATTATAAACAAAATTATTATTAAATATCCAATCGGCAATTTGCTTGATTTATTCTGTACTGGATAATCACAATATGGGCAGTTTTTTAATTTTGAGCTAATATGATTACCGCATACTTTACATTTTATTAAAGACATTTACCCTCCTTCATGCAATCTTTGATTCAATATTCTATTACGCACTATTAATTAGGTCTTGATCTATTATATTCAATTCACTCTGAATCTTATCAGCATCCTCAGTGCCTTTATAATAAATGTCTGGAGTTCATAGTTCAATTATTGCACTTGTTGAATTTCCTTGGGAATAATAGATTTAACTAGAAGGTCATTATGTCTATACTTCAGGTCTCGACTAACAATATAATGACCTGCTTCATACTTACACACTTTAATAATTCTATTTTTTTGTTTTAGCATTATATTCAACCTTGAATTTCAGAATTATCAATTATTTTTAGTAAGTCACTAGCAACAACAATTCTATCAAAAGCAGAGATAAAATTTAATTCAACATCTCTATGTGAACACGGATTCTTATAAAATGCAAATGCACCTGCTATATAATTTGAAAACGCTTCCCGTTCAGCTTTTGTAAGTTTATAATTAGTTAGTTTCCCAGATTCTGGATTAAAAGCTTTTCGAATTAGTTTAACTCCAACATCTTCAGGTCTAGCATTGATTTTATCTCTTATTCCTGTTTCTATACACTTGAATGCTTGCAAAACTGCACTTTCATATTCACCACTTTTTAATAGAGCAAAACTCTTTTCTATTATTTTTGGATGTACATAGGTTTGTGGTAGTAAAGTATACTCTTTTATTACTCGATCGAATTCTCTTTCGGGAAAGCGGAAACCATTTTTAGTTGGAAAATAAATATCATTACCTTCATCATCGTAACCTCTTTGAAATTTACGAATATCAATGTGAGTAGTTTGACTAGCTTTATACTTAATCCTTGTAAATCTTATCGGTTGATAATCTCCTGGTTTAGCCTCACCAATTATTTCTTGGTATTCAATTTTTGCTTCAATCTCTGGTTTACTCATATATGTCTCTCCATTAATAGGTCATAACAAATGTATGCCACGCTACTTATTTTGTTCGAATTACCGACCTACCATTGTAATTAATCTATATGTAGTAAGAAAAATAATAAAAAATCTGTCAATAAAAAAAGCCGCTGCAAGCAACGGCTGAATTATAGTGGGCGTTTAGAAACTCTAATTACTGACATCTTACAGGCATAGTAATTCAATTTTTAATTATTCTCTCCTTCGCTCCCTCGATTTCCCCATCTCTGATTGCATTACCTTATATTAAATCGCACTTTCACACCTTCACGCCTTCGCTCCCTCGTTTTTTCCCGTTCCCAGGCTCGCAACAATGTAAGGAAATGTAAGGAAATGTTAGGAAAATGTTAGGTCATAACTACCAATTATTATGTTAGTTACAGCATTTCCTAACATTTTTGCCCTTTTTGATATATATATACCCCTATATTTAACTTTCTTGTCAGCCTATGGCTGATTCAATTTTCAATTTTCAATTATTTACACCCCTTCTCCCCTTCACGCCTTCGTTTTTTCCCCAACTCCTCATTTTCCCTGGGAACTGCGAGCTCCAGCTCGTAGATTAGTTTCCCAGAGTATTCACCCGATTAGCCAATAGATTGTAATATTTCACACTTTAAATTAGCGATATTCCTCTGATTAAGTAATTTCTTCTACGCCTGGTAAATGTATGCCTTTTTCTCAATCCCTATACACTTATTCCCATAATCAAATTTCAATTTTAATCATCATATATCTTAGACCATATGTTCCATTTCTCTCATTTACCCTCCCCTTATTGGCGTTTTCGCATAAATGCCTGATATAATACCAATTAACCAATTCCCCTGTCCAGGTTAACCTCCCTGTACCCTCCCTGTGGCTTCCCTGTGGGTTACAAATGTATCAATTTCAATATTTACATTTAAAAATATCATTACGTTTTTCATATATCGCTGTAACGTTTATTATGAATAAATATATTTTCCAGCAATTTACCCATTTTATCCTTATCCTTAACTTAGATATGATATTCTCTTGCCCCCATTTCTCAACCCCCTGAGTAAATACAACAAAGAACTATCTATAGATTTTTTGAAAGGAATTGACATTTGGGGTGTGGATAATGAATGTGGGGAGCAATCAGGAGGTAGCATGAGAAGATCAGGGATAATATTCATAATTATCATATTGGTGATATCAGGACTGGCTTTTGCCGGGGAATTCAGTAATTTTTTCTGGCAGGTGGAAAAGGGAGATGTAACCGTTAATTTATGCGGTTCGGTTCATTTGATGAAACCGGATTATTATCCTCTTCGGGAAGAGATTGAGCAGGCATTTGAGGAGTCTGACGTATTAGTACTTGAATTTGATATGAATAAAATAGATATGAATAAAATTCTGGAGCTTATCAATTCCAAAGGTACATATCCCGCGGGAGAAAGTCTGAAGCAGGCTTTAGGCGAAGAATATTATGCGAAATTAGGTTCTGAACTGGCAGAATATAAATATCAGGTTGAAACTGTAAAGAACCAGAAACCATGGTATATGACTATGACTATTTCCAGTTTGCGGGTGAGTGAACTGGGCTATACTGCTGAGGGTGGAACAGACCTTTATTTTGCTCAAAAGGCAAAGGGAACTAAGGAAATTGAGCAACTGGAAACTCCTGAATCACAATTTGAATTATTAAGCAGTCTGGATGAGAAAATTCAGATAAAATATTTGAAAGATATAATTGATAAGCGAAAAGAATTTAACCAGGAAGTGGAAGAACTGATGCAAAGCTGGATAGCTGGAGATGACAGTACCATGTATCGTCTGATGAGTGAGGAACTTTTGGAAGATCCTGAATTGATTGGGTTTTATGAGAAGTTATTCACAGCACGTAACCTGAAAATGGCTGATAAGATTGAGAAGTATTTAACTGGAGATAATGAAAAAGAATATTTTGTAGTAGTGGGCTCAGGTCATTATCTGGGCGATGATGGAATTGTGAATCTACTACGGGAGCGTGGCTATACCATAGTGCGCAAATAACTCCCCGACCCGGCTTTAATCATCCATACTGGGTTCTTCAAACACCTTGTAATGCAGACGGAAGGTAGCCACACGGTCATTTTGATATTCAAGTCTGTAACCCGCTCTTTCAATAATGGTGAGTTCACCATGCCCATATATCCTCATTCGGTCAGGTTCAATATCAGAAGCCTGGAGATATTCATAAACAGACAGGGCTCTATTAGTGGAGAGCACTTTATTATAGACTACAGTACCGCGTTCATCAGCATGTCCATGGATGGAGAGCTTATAATCAGGATTTTTAAGCAGCAGCTCAACAATTGGATATAACTTATCTAATTCCTTTTCTGGAATATAGTGCTTATCAAAATCAAAATAAATAATTGGCAGAGGAATAGGCTCTTTGATGATAATAGTATCTTTAAGACTTGCAGCAGAAAATTCTTCAACTGCATAGGGGTCTTCCCCGGCATCAACTCCGGCAATACCACCCTCTTTTTGTTTTAGTTCAAAATCTTTCGTGGGGTTATAATCCATGAAAATGGTCATCTTATCAGGGACTCGTGGAACCTTGAGCACAATGTTCTGCGGGTATTGAGAAGGATATAATGGTTGAGCTTTCACATTTAGAGATCTCTCGCCAATATACCAGATATCGGTTTTTATGGGAGTTCTCCCGAGATAATTTTCATTGATGAAAATGTCCGTAGGGGTTGGTTCAGAGCGGAAAATAATTCTCTTTCTGTGAGTCCCGGCTGGGATTTGTTCAATGAGCCTGTAGGGAGTGCAGGCAGATATAAGACATAATGCTGCCACACTGATTAAAGCAAAAAACCTGATTTTATAAGAAAACATTGCTACCACCGATCAAGATATTCTTAATTTCATAAACTAAAAGAAGGTAAATGTCGGTCAAGGAAATAATATTATTGAAGAAATCAGAGTCTCAAAAAACAACGGAATCACAGGGTTAAATAAAAAAGTATTTGACTTTAAAAATAGCAGTGGGTTAATTACCAAAATCTATGAGGGGTTAAGAAATTTTGAAGGCTAAATTTGAGAAGTTGAAATTACGTGTACTTTACGTTGAAGATGAAGATGTGGTGCGCAACACTATCTATGAGATGCTAAGGCGCCGAATTACAGATGTTTATGTAGCCTCAGACGGTAGAGAAGGCTTACAGATGTTTCAGGAGTATAATCCAGAATTAGTGATCACTGATATCAGAATGCCTCACATGGATGGTCTGGAAATGATCACAAATATCAAAAGATTGAATTCAGATGTTCAGATTATTATTACCTCCGCTCACAGTGAATCAGAATATTTTTTAAAAGCGATTGATATTGGAATAGATAAATTTGTATTGAAGCCAGTAGATAATCGGGATTTATTTGGCATCGTTAGTAAGTTTTATGAGCAAATGAATTTGCAGCAGAAAGCTATCGAGGAAGCGGCACGTCGTCAAGTGGCAGAACGTAATCTGCATGAAAGTCAGGTGCAATTGCAGGCATTATTTGAGAATGTGGTTGTGGGCATGGGGATAATAGATACTGATCTGCGGATAATATTTTCCAATTTAGCACTTGCAACCATGTTTGATGAAGGTGAATTTGATATTTTATCCCACTATTTTAATGAATACTTTGCTAAAGACAGTTTTACGATCAGGCATCTCAGGATTTCTACAGAGACATTTCATGATGGATCAGAATTAAGTTTCAGTACTGAAGAAGAGATATTTCTTCCAAGTGGTAAGAAATTCTGGGCTGAAATTTCAGTATCCATGATCATATCATCAGAAAATCAGGTATCTAAATTTATAGTAGTGATAAACAATGTCAATGACAGAGTGGAATCCCAACGAGAGCGTGACCGGCTGTATAATTCACTGATAAGCGAACTGGAGACAGCGGCATCAGTTCAGACATATTTTTTACCGGATTGGCTGTGCGTAGAAGATAAGCTGCTATTTTCCAATAATTACACTCCATCAACCAATGTAGGTGGAGATTTATTTGATATTATTCGTCTTAAAGATGGCAGATATGTGATCTATATAGGAGATATATCTGGTCATGGAATTCAAAGCGCTCTGGTGATGACGGCAGTGAAGGCTACAATCAAAATGCTG
>Ga0307991_1001178_pt1 | contig 18544 bp, 10 predicted proteins | sample EllFjometagen131_FD_203146 | JGI IMG/M metagenome (GOLD analysis project Ga0307991, IMG submission 203146) | Marine microbial communities from Ellis Fjord, Antarctic Ocean - #131 | ecosystem: Environmental > Aquatic > Marine > Unclassified | place: Southern Ocean | collected 2014-10-08 | reverse complement strand
CACATCCGTTTTAATATGTATAAAGTGTTTATACCCGGTTTCTTTCAGGTTATCAATTGATATTTTCGGATATCCTGCAATAACCAGAATTGCTTTGTCACTTAAACTCTTATAGATTGTGTCTGCGATTTTGGGATATTCCTCATCCGAACTGCATAAAACAACAATTTCAGGATTTCTTTTGCCTGCTTCATTCAATCCTTCTTCTACTGTTTCAAACCCTGTATTGTCAATAATTTTAAAACCTCCAATGGAAAACAGGTTTGTAGCAAAGGCAGCCCGGGCTTTTCTCATTTTTTTATCCCCGTATGTAAAAAGGAAAACTTCAGGGATTTTACCTTTAAATTTCTCAGTGTTCATTCGCAATTCTTCGAATGTTTCAGCAACACGGATTCTTTTCAAGGGTTTGGTTATCAAATTATCTGCAGGTTTAATACTCTCTTTGCTACCCACTGTAACATTTTCAATTGCAGATTCACTGGCATCAACATACAGGTTAGTTCCAACCAGCACTTCTTTCCGTTGTGCCAAATTCATGCTCCGTTTCCTGCACAATTCCTCAATTTGTTCCTGTATAAATCCATTCTGTAATGCAGCAATGTATCCTCCGTCTTTTTCTATTTGCTGAAATAGTTTCCAGGCTTCCGATACAAGTGAATCTGTTAATGATTCAATATAATAAGAACCTGCAGACGGATCAGTTACCTTATCAAAATACGCTTCATTCTTAAGTATTATCTGTGTGTTACGTGCTATTCTTTCCGAGAAACCGGAAGAATCCCTGAAACTCCGGTCAAACGGTTTTACATATAGCGAATTTGCACCCCCGATTGCTGAAGCCATTGCCTCGGTAGTTGTCCGTAACATATTTACATATGGATCGTAAATCGTTTTATTAAAGTCAGGTGTTTCAGAGTGGATAAAAGTTTTTAAACTATCTTTCGATTTTGGCCCCCATGCCTGTACAATCATGGCCCACAACATTCTTGCAGCCCGCAATTTGGCAATTTCCATAAAATAGTTGGATCCCGAACACAGGTTGAATTGTATATTTTGAGCAATAAGGTCAACCGACAATCCCATTTCGGTTAATACAGAAAGGTATTCATTCCCTGAAGCAATACTAAATGCCAGTTCCATTACAGCTGAAGCACCTGCATTACAAAAACCTATCCCGTTTATACCGATCAGTCTAAATGAAGGAAACCTTTTACCCCAATTTTTAATAAGTCCGGCTGCATCATTAATATCCTTCTCCCTGTTTGTAATGAATTTCCCGTTATTTGTAAGATACCCAAAAGGATCAAAATTTGCAGAACCGGTAACTTTTCCGGTATCGATTTTTCTCTTTTCAACTAACTCTGCAAACTGGGAGATAAGTTTTGGAGTTTGGATTTCGGAAAGAAAATTGATGCCTGTTTTTTCCAATTCAATTCCATCCAGCAGTTTTTCCAGATCACCAGGGGTTTTTATAGCACCATTTTTTACAATAAATCCCAGCGTAGTTGCTCCTTTTTCCAATACCCGAATCGCTTTGAGGTTTGCTTCTTCAGGCTGCTTTACAAGAATATCCTCACGGATATCCCATTTATTTCCAAACTTACTATATCCCCTTGTATAAGGAAATTCTCCCGGATGAGAGTTTAGATAATCAAGTTGCTCAAGATGTTCAGAGCGATAATATGGTTTTACACTAATACCCTCCGGAGACTTCCAGATAAGTTTTTTTTCGTAATCAACCCCTTTCAGGTCTTTTTTAATTTTCTCTTCCCATTCCTCTATTGAAACTGCAGGAAAATCTTTAAACAAATTTTTGCCTTTTGTTTCTGACATACCAATATTTTTATTCGAAACAAAATTAATGGTTTTTTAGATGAATCATCTAATGATTTTTATCATTCTATTTAAGCAACAGAAACAATACAGATCAAAATGGAAGGTTTTCGCTATACTTTACATTTTTGTTAATTGTTAACTGTTGTCTGCCAACTGTTGACTATTGACTGCTAACAGCCGACTAATCTTATACGTATTTCTTAAAAATTGAAGGCAATCCCAAGTGCCATATGCAAAGAGTTCATTGATATTTCGAACTGGTCATCCTGTAGATCATGTGGAATATTATTACTTGTATAGCTGTTATTCGTAACAAGCGTCGGTTTACTATGATAATAATCAAGTGCTAACCTGATCCCTGTTCCTCTCCCTACTCCAAATCTTACTCCGGTTCCAAGAACATACCCGAAATTAAATTCATCACCTTGTGTAGAACTCTGGAATTCACCATTATCCAGTTCAATGCTTATATCCCGTGAGGGAACAAAAATAAAACTTAACCCTCCCAGGGCTTTAAAGTCAATGTTAATATTGTTCAGTGGAATAGAAATTTGGGGGCCAGCCATAAGGTTTACATAGTTCCACTTCCCGGCATCAAAACTATAACCAGGGTCAACCGGCACGCTAAGGATCGGGAATTTTTCAATTATATCATCATACAAAGCATTCTCAAGTGATTCTCCGCCACCGTAGCTTGATCCGAAAGAAAAAGTACCTCCTACACCAACAACAGGCATAAAGAAATAAGCACCGTCAAAGTTGATAACAAAATTCGAACCGGCAAATCCATCTGAATAGATATCCACCGTTTCCGAAAAACTACCAACCGGAATTGATGATCCCATGGTCAGGCTCATGAAACTTTTCTGAGCATAGCAAGCAGTTGTAATAAGGAATAAAAAAAAGAATGTTTTAATTCTCATGACTATATTTTAAAAGTAAAAATTCAAAATTTATATATCAAAAATAAGAATTTTTTTTCAGGCAAACTCATTTTTCATCTTTTACTAAAAATAAAGGATCCCAACCAGGTTGAGATCCTTATAAAATAATATCTAATCTGTATAATTAACCTAAGTTGCTAGTTACTGGTCACTGGTTGCTAGTTACTTGAAATCAAGAGTATTATATAATTTATTTTATAATATTAGCATATTATATAAACAACCTTATGCGCTTGGTATTCAATCACATAACCAGAAACAAGAAACTAGTAACCAGCAACTTGAGTTAATTAATCAAGCGATCCTATCATTTTCTTCGGATCTACCCATTCATCGAATTGTTCTTCCGTCAGCAACCCGGATTCAAGAGCAGCTTCTTTAAGAGTTGTTCCTTCGGTATGAGCTTTTTTAGCAATTTTTGCCGAATTTTCATAACCGATATGCGGGTTAAGTGCAGTAACCAGCATAAGTGAATTCTCAAGATGTTTTTTGATGTTTTTTAAGTTTGGTGTAATACCTACAACACAATTATCACAAAATGAAACACATGCATCTCCTAATAAAGTTGCAGATTCGAGAAGGTTATGAATCATTACCGGTTTAAAAACATTAAGTTGAAAATGCCCCTGCATTCCGGCAATATTTACAGCTGTATCATTTCCAACTACCTGGCAGCAGACCATAGAAATAGCTTCATTTTGCGTGGGATTTACTTTACCAGGCATTATAGAAGAGCCGGGTTCATTAGCAGGAAGATTGATTTCACCAATTCCACATCGTGGTCCTGACCCTAAAAATCTTGTATCGTTTGCAATTTTCATAAGGCTTACAGCAATATTTTTTAATGCTCCGGACGTTTCAACAACAGGACAATGAGCAGCCAGGCAGGCAAATTTATTAGGTGATGTTACAAATGGATAACCGGTAATTTCAGCAATTTTTTTAGCAGACAATACATCAAATCCTTTAGGTGCATTAAGCCCTGTTCCAACAGCAGTTCCTCCCAGTGCCAGTTTTAACACATTCTCAAGAGGACAATTTATGGATTGCAGTCCAAGCTCCAATTGATATACATAAGCAGAAAATTCCTGTCCCAAAGTTAAAGGAGTAGCATCCATCAGGTGAGTTCTACCTGTTTTAATAATATCTTTAAATTCCTCCGATTTCTTTGCCAAAGCATCTTTTAACCTTGTAATACCGGGTATAGTTACTTCAACAATCTTTTTATAAGCAGCAATATGCATTGCTGTAGGAAATGTGTCATTGGATGATTGTGATTTATTCACATCATCATTAGGATGAATAAGACGGTCACCTTTACCAAGTTCTCCACCAAGCAACACATGTGCACGATTAGCAATCACTTCGTTTGCATTCATGTTAGACTGGGTTCCTGATCCGGTTTGCCAGACAACAAGTGGAAAATGGTTATCTAATTTCCCTTCCATTATCTCATCACAAACCCTGGAAATGATTTCTTCTTTTTCTTCAGATAACTTACCAAGTTCCATATTGGCTTTTGCAGCAGCTTTTTTCAAAACACCAAATGCCCATATAATTTCATCCGGCATGGTACCTTTGCCAATCTTAAAATTGTTTTTCGATCTTTGGGTTTGAGCCCCCCAGTACTTATCAGCAGGAACTTTAACTTCACCCATTGTGTCTTTTTCGATACGGTATTCCATAATTTTATTATTTTGTGGATTAATATATTGAATAATAGTTATACAATCAGATTACTTTAAATAATAAGATTACGAAAATAGGAAATAATCACTATAAATAATATGTTTTCTAACAAGGTAAAATTTCTGACTAACGATATGCAGGATTAAATCTTTCCCCCAAACTCCATCAGGTAAGTTTTTATTAATTCATTCAGATCACCATCAAGAACCCCTTGTACATTAGATGTTTCGTGTGATGTTCGCAGGTCCTTAACCATTTTGTAGGGATGCAATACATAGCTTCTGATCTGTGAACCCCATTCAATTTTCTTCTTCGCACCTTCGATTTTTGCTTTTTCCTCCTGCCTTTTTCTCAGTTCCAGTTCATACAGATGTGATTTTAAAAGTCGTAAAGCATTATCTTTGTTTGCTTGCTGCGACCGTGTTTCCTGGTTTTCAACTACAATACCAGATGGTTGATGCCGCAGACGAACAGCCGTTTCAACTTTATTTACATTCTGACCTCCTGCTCCGCTTGCCCTGAATGTTTCCCATGTAATATCACCCTGATTAATCTCGATCTCAATATCATCATCAACCGCGGGAGATACAAAAACAGAAGCGAAAGTAGTTTGCCGTTTCCCCTGAGCATTAAAGGGTGAAATTCTTACAAGCCGATGCACACCACTTTCACTTTTCAGGTACCCATAAGCAAAATCACCCACAAATTCAAGCGTTACTGTTTTTACTCCTGCCTCATCTCCGGGCAGATAATAAAGCTCCTTAACCTTATATTTATTCCGTTCTCCCCAGCGTATATACATACGCATTAGCATCTCTGCCCAATCCAGTCCTTCCGTTCCACCTGCCCCCGGATTTATTTTAACTATTGCCCCCAGTTTATCCTCTTTTTTCTGGAGCATATTTTTCAATTCCAGATTTCCAATAAATTTTAAAACCTTTCCATACTGAAGTTCAACCTCCTCATCAGTAGCTTCACCTTCACGATGGAAATCAAAAAGCACAGTGAGGTCATCATAACCATTATTAACCTCCTCATAATCTGTAATCCAACTTTTTAAACCTGCTATTTCCTTAAGCTGTTTTTCCGCCTTAGAGGAATCGTTCCAGAAATCAGGTGCCTGTGTGATTTTTTCCTTTTCTGCAACCTCTTTTCTCAGATTATCAATGTCAAAGATGCCTCCTTAAAGCATCCCGGCGTTTGACTATCCCGTTTACTTGTTCCTGATTTATCATTTGATAGATTTTTTCATCCGTTCTCACAAAAATTTTTTAATCAAGTTTGTTTGTGAAGTTTTGATTAAAAAAAATTAATGTTCGTTTCAAAACTAATTAAGAACAACAAAATTAAGAAAAATGCTCCTTACAGCTAAATCCACTGCTGATTTTTTTTACCGGAATTGAATTCACAAACCAAGAATATTATTGATAACCTGCATAATCTTGTCATTTTCATAACCTTTACTAGCAGCATACCGGTATAGCTTCCCCTTTTGCTCAAATTTATTCCCTGCTTTTATATTCCCAAGCTTTTGTCTCATGATTTTTTCCAGTGTTTTGAAATATTCATCATCAGGAATTTTATTAACAGCCTCATTTATAATATATTCAGGTATTTGTTTAACTTTCATTGTTTGGCGTATCTTTATTATACCCCATTGGTTAAGCCGAAACTTTTCCTTAACAAACAGACTGGCATACCTGGTTTCATCAATGAATTTTTCAGCTTCTAAATCCTTTTGAATCCTTTCATGATATGCAGGATTAACACCCCATTGATCCAGTTTTTTCCTTATTCCGGAAATACAGGTTTCTTGTTTACTGCAAAAATTCTGAGCTTTACCAAGCGCTGCCAGGTATTTTCCGGTTTGTTGTTTATTAGACATCTTTTTATTTTTTCGTTCCCTTTATCATCCTGTCCTTATCATTGATATCCTTGCGAAGAATAATATTGTAATAGTTGAATTCTTCCAGTAGTTGAACCATTTGTTTCCCAAAACGTTCATTTATCTCAAAAAATATATTCCCTCCCGATTTGAGTTTTGACTGAGCAAATTGAAGGATCGCCCTGAAAAAAATCAACGGGTCGCTATCAGGAACAAATAACGCATCATTCGGTTCATATTTTAAAACGTTTTCATTCATTTGTCTCTTTTCAGATTCGGTTACGTATGGCGGGTTACTTACAATAATATCATAAATATCCAATATACCTGAAGTTTCAGGAAAGTTAATATTGAAGTTGAAAAAAGTTATATCAGTATTGTTTATTCCGGCATTCCTCCTGGCAACTTTTAGTGCTTCTTCAGAGTAATCAGACGCAAATATCTTTGCAGATATGTTGTTTTTAGCAAGAGCAACAGCAATACACCCGCTACCCGTTCCAATATCAATAATTTTACAACTATTGCTTCCTGTCTCATCAAGTATCCATCTTACAATCTCTTCGGTTTCAGGTCTGGGTATGAGGGTGTTTTTATTTATTTTAATATTACAACCATAAAATTCTGTTTCACCAAGAATATACTGAATAGGTTTGTATTCCTTTAATTCACTAATAATTTCGTTTATCTTAACAATAATATAATCCGGGACTTCCTTGTTGTTATTGATATGAATATCTGTTTTTGAGATATCCATCAGGTTTTGAAAGATAAGGTAAAGGAAATTCTGTAATTCAGGCAATGTGTATTGTTCCTTTAATTCTCTTTTAAACCCTGATGATAATTCACCAATATTTGTTAGCGGAGAAAATATCATAATTTCAAAGGTAAGAACATAGTTTAATAAAGAATATAACTTCGTGAATTGATCATAAAATCAATAAATATAAATAACCTTTAAATTTGAAATTCAATGTTTTATTTAAAGTCTGAGGCTAAGGCAAAGACTAAAAAACAAAAATCTTCAACTTATCCTGATTAAAAAATAATAGCAACGAAAATAAACATTAAATAGAGAAACAAAGTGGGTGAATTTCCCGTTAAAAGTATTTAAGTTTGGTCAAGTTTTTTACTATTTTTGTAATATTGCTTATATTTGATAATTAGAAATTGAAAAAGGAGGGTTGTTTTATGAAAACACAAAAGATAAAAACAAGAAAAAGTGGTTTTTTAACTGGTATTCTAATTGTTTCCATGTTACTTTCAATGAATGTAACAGGACAAAGTGCCAAAAAACATTTTAAGGCAGGTGTAGATTATGCTGAATCAAATAAATTTGAATTTGCTATTGACGAATTCACCAAGGCCGTTGAGCTTGACCCTGATTTTACGAAAGCTTATATTGAAAGAGGCAAATTATATGATAAAGCCGGAAATAAAGAAGCTGCCATTGAAGATTTTAGTAAAGCTGTCGTTTTTGAACCCAAAAACAATGATCTGTTTTATTACCTCGGTAAATGTTACAACGAGACAGGTAAGTACAACCTGGCATTGGGGGCTTTGAATAAAGCTACAAATCTGGCAAAAAGAGAACTGCCTCCTTACCAGGAAAAAATAACAACCCTTCTCGCACTGGAAAAATTCGAAAGAGCCCTGGAAGTTGCCGATACAGCCCTGGTAATTAAAGATAATTCCCTTAACAATTACTACAAGGGAATTATATTAGTAAAACTTGAAGAATTTGACAAAGCGGAAAAATTCTTTAATAAATCAATCACCAAAAGCAGATATTTTGTTGCGGCTCGTCTCGATCTGGCTGACTTATACAGGAACCAGGGGAAATTAGATAATGCCATGATACAATGCAATTGGGTGCTTAATCTGGACAAAAAAAATATTAAGGCTTATCAAATAAGGAGCGACCTGTATGTTAAACAACTTGAATATCCCAACGGAATAAATGATGTTTCAAGAATAATTATTATAGACACTGACAATCCGAAATGGTACGCGCTCCGCGGTAGTTATTACCAACAATTTAACCAACACCTGAATGCCATAAACGACTATTCCGTTGCCATTTCACTTGACAAAGAAAACCCTGATTATTATTTTGCCAGGGCTAAATCATATGAACATGCAATGAATTATTCATCAGCTGGTAAAGATTATGAAACTATTACTCAATTATCTGAATATAATGTTGATGCAAAAAAACTACTGGATGCAACCAGGGTAAGATTATTCGAAATAAACAGGGAAAATGATAAGCCGGAAATTATTATTGTTGATCCTGAGCCTGCAAGTGGGACTATCCTTGAATTACCCGGTGATAAAGAAACTGTTCTTATAAAAGGTAAAGTATGGGATAACAGTGATTTGAGCTATTTAAAAATTAATGATAAAGAAGTCCGTTTTGAGAAAAAAGAGAATCATTATGAATTCATATCAGATGTTGATATAAGGGATTTTGATGAATTGGAAATTACAGCCCTTGATGTATATGACAATAAACAAACCGGGATTTTCCCTATTAAACGAACAGAAGTAAATCCCCCGTTAGTAAAAATTATTGCTCCTTATGCATCTGACAATAATCTTATTTATCTTGAAAGTAATGATGCCACCTTATATATTGAAGGGCAAATAACGGATGAAAGTCATATTAGATCCATATTTATTGAAGGAGTAACTGCCAGTTACCGTATGGATGTTGAAAACCCTAAATTTTCAGCTAACATAGACATTTTGAATAAGAACAAATTTACTGTTATAGCTGAAGATATGTTTGGAAATAAAATTGAGAAAGAGTTTACATTAAACAGGGAAGGAGCTTTGATTTCACAAGATAATCCAATGGGTAAAACCTGGGTTGTTTTCATTGAAAATTCAAAATATGAAGTGTTTGCCAGTCTTGAAGGACCTGTAAAAGATATCAGTCTGATGAAAGCATCCTTTGCTAAATACCAAATCCATAATATTATCACCAAACAGGATATGACCAAGGCAGAAATGGAAAAATTCTTTTCCATTGAACTTCGTGACCTGCTTCGTAGCAACCATGTTAATTCTCTTCTTGTCTGGTATGCAGGGCACGGAAAGTTTGTTAACGAATCGGGTTACTGGATTCCTATTGATGCTCAACGTGACGATGAATTTACGTATTATAATATTAATACACTTAAGGCAGCTATGCAATCTTATTCAAGTTCATTAACACATACGCTGGTTGTAACTGATGCTTGTGAATCAGGTCCTACATTTTACCAGGCTATGCGGTCAACACCAAAAATAAGAAGCTGTGACGACTGGACTGCTACCAAGTCCAAATCCTCGCAGGTTTTTTCATCTGCAGGTTATGAGCTTGCAGTAGATAACTCTCAATTTACCAGAACTTTCGCTAATTCACTGGCTAATAATCCTAATGCTTGTATGCCAATTGAAAATATTGTTTCCCAGGTAACTATGGCTGTGGTAAAAAACAATCAGCAACGACCCAAGTTTGGAAAAATCGCCGGATTGGAAGATGAAAACGGTACCTTTTTCTTTATACTGAAAGAACAATAAATTTTAGTTAATATAACAATCGTAACCAGACAAAAAATCAATTATATTACCCTTTTTCATAGCTCATTAAATATAAATACAATGGCTCTTTATATTTCACTGTCCGGGAAAGTTATTTGTAACTTAAAGCGAATAATTATTTTTTCACTTCTGATGTTCATCTCATCAATCCTTCAGTCTCAATCATATTATTTTGATAACTACAGTGTTGAAGATGGATTGAACTCCTCGAAAGTATATTCATTATTACAGGATCAAAATGATTATATCTGGCTGGGAACAGCCGGTGGCGTTTCTCGTTTTGATGGAATAAATTTTGAAAATTTTACATCAGAGAATGGACTTGCCCCTAAGGGAGTACGTACTGTTTTTGCTGATTCAAAAGCCAACCTATGGTTAGGACATCTTGATGGAGGAATTTCTCGTTATAATGGAACAAAGTTTGAAATATTTAAACCCGATTCTATTCAACTCATTTCCGATATTACATCAATCACTGAAACTTCAACAGGTCAGATTTGGTTTACAACCGCAGGGAATGGGGCAATTCTTCTGAAGAATCCATTTGATGAAATTGATCAAATCTCAGCTGAAGTATTCAGGGGAAAAGATGGCTTAAGTAATAAAATTTTTAATTCTCTTCTTACGGGTGATGGCACATTTTATTGCTTAACAGATGTCGGTATTAAAAAGTATAATAAAACTGATAATAAATTTGACAATTATATTCTTCCGGATTTGACAAAATACTGGATGAAAACCGTAATGTTTGAAGACTCAAACGGAAATTTATGGTTTGGAACTTATCATGGCGGGTTATATAAATATCTTACTGACCAGGAAAAAATGGTTATCTATGACAGGAGAGACGGTCTGGCAAACAACTGGATCAGCCATATCACTGAAGATAGCCAGGGAAATGTCTGGGTAGGAACCTGGGGTGGTGGTATTACACGTTTCTCGGGAGAAAAGATGACAAATTTTACAGCTGATAATGGACTGGATGCCAGTCAAATACAATGCATAACAGAAGACAGGGAAGGAAATATTCTTATTGCAAGCCAGTTTCATGGATTATCGATTTACAAAGGAGAAAGTTTTATCACCATTATGCCTGAAGAAGGTTTGCCTGATAATAATGTCTGGGCTATTCAACAAGATAAAAAAGGGTCTTTCTGGTTTGGAACCAATAAAGGAATTTGCGTTTTCGATCCTTTAAAATCCGGTAAAGAAAAAATCCGTATTCTCAACCGGGAAAAGAACATGATAGATAACAAGATCCGGTTTATTAAAAATGACCTGGATAATAATCTTTGGATAGGTTCAAATGGAGGAGGTGTTTTTCAATATCTGATTGACAAAGAAAAATTTGTCTTTGATTCTTACCTCAACCAATTGCTGCCTGTTGATCATATTGTAAATGCGCTGGAAATTGATAATAAAAACAGGGTATGGATTGGTGCAAACGACAGGCTTATAGTATGGGATAATGATAAAGGTGAAGGAAAAACATATACTCAGATTTACGGACTTGCAGGAAACCATATTACGGCATTGCTACTTGATTCAAATGGTGATATGTGGATTGGGTCTGAAGCAAAAAACGGACTTACAAAATATGTAGCCAAAAGAGATACATTTATTAGAATTAGTCCGGAAAATATGCTTGTGCCAAAAACAATGGCCGAAGATTTAAATGGGAATATCTGGATAGGAACCACTTCGGGGGTTTTTGTTGTTGAAAAAGACAGTATTAATAAGCATTACTCAATATCTGACGGATTACTTTCAAATATTATTTCAGTTATCAATGTTGACACTAACAATAATATATATATAGGCTCAAATAATGGTTTGAATATATTAAACCAGTCTGAAAACAAAATATATACTTTCTGTGAGAAAAACGGTTATGTGGGTATCGAAACAAAAGACAATGCATCTTTCATGGATACTGATAAAAATTTATGGTTTGGAACAGCAAACGGTGTAACAAGATATGATCCAACCAAAGCCAGAAAAAATATTCCCGAACCATTAACCCATATAAAGTCATTAAAAGTAAATTATGAATCCCGGGTTATGACCTCCGGAATGAGCTTTAGCCACATGGAAAAATCACTCATATTTGATTATTACAGCATTTGTCTTTCAAACCCCGGAGCGGTACGATACAAAATTATGCTAAAAGGTGCTGAAGATAACTGGCGACCTGAAACAACAACAACGAGCGCAAATTATCCCTCCTTATCCCATGGCAAATATTCATTTAAGGTAATAGCAAAAAACAGCTCAGGTACCTGGAATTCCGAACCGGTTACATACGATTTTATTATCAGACCCCCGTTCTATCAATCATGGTGGTTCATTCTGGGATGTATAATTCTTGCTTTTGTTGCTGTTTTCGTTTTTATTAAAGTCAGGGAACGTAATTTAATAAAAGAAAAACAAATTCTTGAAAAGAAAGTAGCTGAACGAACTGCCGAGGTTGTTGAGAAAAGTGAAGTAATTGAGGAAATAAATAAAGATATTACAGCCAGTATTCGCTATGCAAAACGAATTCAAAAAGCTATACTCCCACCTGAAGATTCTATTTCTGAAACTTTTATCCTTTTTAAACCAAAAGATATTGTAAGCGGAGATTTTTACTGGCTTCATGTTTCTGATTCAAAGCTATTTATTGCAGCAGTTGATTGCACAGGACATGGTGTTCCCGGAGCGTTTATGTCATTAATAGGACATAATTCCCTTAATAAAATTGTTAAGGAATATGGTTTTACTGAACCCGCAGCAATTCTCGACCAGCTTAATGATGAGGTATGCGCAACTCTTACTCAGCAAAGTGAAAGTGATGAGGTAAAGGATGGGATGGACCTTTCTCTTATTGTTTATGATATAAAAACAAAGGACATGCAATATGCCGGAGCTTATAATGCTCTTTTCTTAATAAGAGATGGAGAACTTTTTGAAACAAAAGCTAATCGTTTCTCCATTGGCTTGTCGTCTATTCAAGTAGGTCAAAAATTCACGAACCACACAATTAAAGTTAAAAAAGGAGATGTGTTTTATCTTTTCTCAGATGGTTATGCTGACCAGTTTGGAGGAATTCACGGTAAAAAATTTAAAACAAGAAATGTAAAAGATCTTCTTCTTTCTATTCAGCATATGAGCATGAATGAACAAAAAGAACATCTAAACAAAACTATAGAAGAATGGAAAGGAGAGATATCTCAGATAGATGATATTCTATTTATCGGTATGCGCATAACAACCTAATAAGGTTCTTTGCTCTTCATTTCACAGCAGCAAAGTTTCTTGCTTCAACACTCCACGGTGGTGATTCTCTTATTGCTCTCATAATTTCAGATGGAGTCTCAATTACACTCCACATGTTCCGGTGTACTTTGCGCAGGAAATTTTCATTAATCATTCTCTCCAGAAATGTCAATAACAAATTATAATAACCTTTAGTATTAAGAATGATTATCGGTCCGGTATATAACCCTAACTGTTTCCATGTAATTGCTTCCATAAGTTCTTCTACCGTTCCACACCCCCCGGGAAAAGCGATAAGAGCTTCACTTTGATTAAGTATTGTCTCCTTCCGTTCATGCATTGTATCAACAACAATCAATTTCTTAATGCCCTCATGATGCCAGTTTTCATCTTTCATAAACCCGGGAATAACACCTATTATTTTTCCATTATCCTTGTTTACCCGTGTTACAATCTGCCCCATCAGTCCATGCTTTCCTCCTCCAAAATATATAGTTATTTTATTCCTGACAAGGATACCGGTTAATTCATCAGCCGCTTTAAAATAATCCTTATCAATTCTTGGACTTGAAGCACAGTAAATTCCAACAGTGGTTATTTCAGACATAATAAATAGAAAAAAAATATTTTAAAATTGGAGTTTTTAAAAACAAGGACGAAGTAAAAATTTACTTACAACAAAGGCTCCAGTTTTGAAATAAAATAACTTTTTGGAACAGCTCCAACTTGTTTATCAACCATTTTCCCATCCTTAAAAAACATAACAGTAGGAATATTCCTGATCCCAAGTTTTGATGAGATTCCCGGATTACTGTCTACATCTACTTTTGCCGCAAGAACCCTCCCTGCATACTCTTCACTAATCTCCTTAATAATTGGGTCTACCATTCTGCATGGACCACACCATTCGGCCCAAAAATCAATAATAACAAGTTTCTCTGATTTTAATACAACTTCTTCAAAATTCGAATCATTTACTTCAACTGTCATGATATTTATTTTTTAAGATAGTTACTAATTTTAGTATTTGCTGGTTCTTTTGGATAATAAACAAAAACAGGTTCGAATATAATTTAATTCAGTTTAAATCCAATATTTTTATTTTTTTCGAGGAAATTAATAAAATTGTCTGATAAATAAATTTTCCTTGTTCTGGAAAACATTTCAATATTATATTTCCCTTCGTTATCATAAATACTAAATTTCACTGTAGTTTTTCCATTGTTTTCCTTAGTAATCCGGTCAAAATCATCTATAAATTCAGGTGTGATTTCACTTATCGGCATTTCCAGTGAAATGGTATTAATAAGGTCTTCTCTTACATCAGGTAAAGGATATATCTTTTTTACTTTAAATTCCAACTCGTCATTATTGTAATATTTTGGCTGGATTTTTCCCTTTATCAATAATAAAAAGTTCACCTTGAAATAGTTTCTATAATTGATATAATCAGTGTTATACAATGTAAGCGGATATGTATCTGTATAATCCTGGATAGTATAAACTTCAAATGGACTCCCTTTCTTTGTTGTTCTCTCCTTAATATCGGTAACTATTACTGCCACTGTTATTTCTTTGTTTTTCAAAGACTTAGGATCACTAAGTTGTGCCAATGAAGTATTACAAAATTTATCTATTTCAAGCTGAAAGTCATCCAGTGGATGTGCAGAAAGAAATATTCCAATAACTTCTTTTTCTTTATTCAGTTTTTCCAGTTTTGACCAGTCAGTATCCTGAGGTATTTCAGGCTTTATTATTTCAAATCCCTGAGTATCCCCAAATAGTGATATCTGAGAACTGTTTTTCTCATTTTTTATTTTATTTCCAAACCTTATAAGATTTTCAATGAAAGAAATATTTTTTTTATCCAAACTAAAAAACTGTCCTCTTCCAATATCTTTAAAACTATCAAAGGCCCCTGCCATAGCAAGAGCTTCAAAGTTTTTCTTATTAATTGCAAACAGGTTTATTCTTTCAACAAAATCATAAATATCCTTAAACGATCCGTTTTTCTCCCTTTCAGTTATGATTTGCCGGGCTGCATTTTCCCCCATCCCCTTTATTGCTCCAAGCCCAAAAGGTATATTACCCTCCTTATTCACAGTAAATTTAATGTTACTCTCATTCACATTTGGACCAAGAACCAAAATTCCCATACGCTTGGTTTCATCCATGAACAAAGTAATTTTTTTTATATCATTAACATTTCTGCTAAGAACTGCAGCCATATATTCAGCAGGAAAATGAGTTTTCAGGTAAGCCGTTTGGTACGAAACAAAAGCATAACAAGTAGAGTGTGATTTATTAAACGCATACTGTGCAAAAGCTTCCCAATCCTGCCAAATTTTCCCAATAATACTTATGTCATATCCATTGGCCTTGCAACCTTCGAAAAATTTCTCTCTGAGTTCATCCATCACCTTCTTTTTCTTCTTTCCCATAGCTTTTCTCAAAGCATCTGCCTGACCACGTGAGAATCCGGCCATAGCTTGAGAAAGTTGCATCACCTGCTCCTGGTATACGGTAATACCATATGTATCCTTCAGGTACTCTTCCATTACAGGAAGTTCATAACGAATTTTTTCCTGTCCGTGTTTTCTGAAAATAAACCTGGGAATATGTTCCATTGGTCCCGGCCGGTACAATGCATTCATAGCAATAAGATCTTCAAACCTGTTAGGTTGAAGTTCCTTAAGGTATTTTTTCATTCCGCCGGATTCGAACTGGAATATCCCGGTAGTATCACCGCGACTATATAATTCATAAGTTTTCTCATCATCAAGAGGAATGTTTTTTATATCAATATTTATCCCTTTTGATTCTTTTATATTTTCAATGGCATCCTTGATAATAGATAAAGTTTTCAAACCCAGGAAGTCCATTTTCAGCATTCCCACATCTTCAACATGACTGCCATCAAATTGTGTTACAAGCAAATCTGAGTCTTTACTTATTGATAAAGGAATATGTTCGATAAGCTTGTTTTTTCCAATTATTATCCCACAAGCATGCAATCCAGTATGGCGAACAGATCCTTCGAGAATTTCGGCAAATTTGAGAGTTTGTGAAACGAGCTCATTTCCTGATGTTCGTGCAGCTCTAAGTTCAGGAACCTCATTATAAGCTGATTTTAATGTAATTCCTGGTCGCTCAGGCACTAATTTAGCCAGCCTGTCAGCTTCGGCTAATGGGAGTTTTTGAATTCTGGCAACATCCCGTATTGCCATTTTAGCAGCCATTGTTCCAAAGGTAATAATTTGAGCAACATGCTCTTGTCCATATTTTTTCACCACCCATTTAAGAACCTTATCACGACCATCTTCGTCAAAATCAATATCAATATCAGGCATCGAAATTCTATCAGGATTCAGAAACCTCTCAAAAAGAAGTTTATATTTCAATGGATCTATATCTGTAATCCCGGTACAATATGAAACAACCGAACCGGCTGCCGATCCTCTTCCAGGACCAATGGAAACGTCCATTTTCCTTGCTGCATTAAGAAAATCCTGTACGATAAGAAAATATCCCGGATAACCCATTTTCTTTATTACAGACAATTCAAAATCTATCCTTTCCTTAATCTCGGCTGTAATATTTTCATATCTCGTTTTTGCTCCTTCAAAGGAAAGATGATGAAGGTAATCATCCTCATCGTTAAAGCCTTCAGGAATACTAAAATCAGGCATAACAGGTTTATGATTAAGCTCATAATCCTTTATTTTTTCAACAACTTTAATTGTATTCTCAATTGCTTCAGGAATATCAGAGAATATCTCACTCATCTCCTGTGGCGTTTTCAGGAATTCCTGCTTTGTATACCTTAACCTGTCAGGGTCATCCAGATCTTTACCAGTATTTAGGCAAATAAGTCTGTCGTGGGCTTCAGCATCTTCAGCATTAATAAAATGGACATCGTTTGTAGCAATCAGCTTAATGCCAAATTTTTCTGATAATTCAATTAGCCCTTTATTAACGATAACCTGCCGGGAAAAAGTGTCACTGTCAATCTCAGGATCACCGGTTTCGTGCCTCATTAGCTCAAGGTAATAATCATCACCGAAAATATCTACGAATTCTTTTACTACCTCTTCGGCTTTTTCACTTTTCTGATTTCGAATTACCGAAGGCAATTCCCCCCCAAGACAAGCAGAGGATGCAATAATACCCTCACTATATTTACGTAGCAGTTCTTTGTCTATCCTGGGCTTATAATAAAACCCTTCAATCCATGCAAGTGAAACCATTTTAACCAGGTTCTGATACCCTTTCAAATTCTTAGCCAGAAGTATGAGATGGTAACCGGCCCGATCTTCTTTTTCATCTTTCTTTAACCGGCTATTACGGGCAACATATACTTCACAGCCAATTATTGGTTTAATTCCTTGTTTTTTGGCTTCATTATGAAATTCCTTGACACCGAACATATTCCCATGGTCAGTGATGGCTATGGCTTTCATCCCTGTTGCTTTAACCTTCTTTATCAACTCCGGAATACTTGATGCCCCATCAAGAATAGAGTATTGCGTATGTACATGAAGGTGTGCAAAGTCAGTCATAACCATATTACATTCAGTAATAATTTATTTCTAGTGAAAAGAATTGAGAAAGATTTTGGATTATGGGATAATTCACAAAATTATTCCTCCCTTTAAAAAACAAAATTACACAAAACAAAATGTTAAAAAATATTTGTTGAAAAGTATTGAATAACTATAATTACCAGGTTTACTTTTTCAATAAATACATTTATTAGTAATTAAATAATTAAATAAAAATGTATCTTTGCACCCACTATTTTTTTAGGTAATTATTTTATTAATTAAAAGCGTAGAGAATGCCAGCAAAAATCAGATTAACAAGACATGGACGAAAAAAAAGTCCTTATTACCACATTGTGATATCTGATAGCAGGGCGCCACGGGATGGCAGATATATTGAACGGATTGGCATGTACAATCCGGGAACAAATCCTGCTACTATTAAATTGGATTTTGATAGAGCATTGGAATGGCTGCAAAAAGGCGCTCAACCTACTGATACCTGTAGGGCTATCTTATCATATAAAGGTGTATTAATAAAAAGCCATCTTCTAAACGGAGTTAAAAAAGGAGCTTTTTCTGAAGAGGAAGCAGAAGTCAGATTTAATACCTGGCTTAAGGAAAAAGAGAATGAGGTTCAAACTAAGAAAAGCAAAATTGTTAAAGCCCTGGAGGATGATGAGAAAAAACGTTTTGAAGCTGAAAAAAAGATCAAAGAAGCTAAAGCAGTTGAGATAGCAGAAAAAAATGCTGAATTAGCAGAAGAGGAAAAAGCTGAAGCTGCAGAAGAAACTCCTGAGGAGGTACCT
>Ga0307991_1001175_pt1 | contig 18595 bp, 7 predicted proteins | sample EllFjometagen131_FD_203146 | JGI IMG/M metagenome (GOLD analysis project Ga0307991, IMG submission 203146) | Marine microbial communities from Ellis Fjord, Antarctic Ocean - #131 | ecosystem: Environmental > Aquatic > Marine > Unclassified | place: Southern Ocean | collected 2014-10-08 | reverse complement strand
GATTCGAGATTTTTATAGGAGATGATGCGGCCCATATAATTTAAGGCGGAGTGGTTTGGAAAATTCTTTGCCGATCGTGATAATGCCTGTGAAACGGTTGTCTGATCATAGGTTAGTGTCGGTGGAACTCCGGGAGCGTAAGATTTGTGCCAGTTCTTTTCATCCATGCTCATCCTCCTTAACAGGGTATTGCAAAACTATTGCGCTTGACCATACGGCGTTAAAATTCGGCTCAAAATGCTCATTTATAAATATAAACTCCGCTATTTCGCCAAACTTTGCCTTGTCTGGTCTTCGCTCATGACGTTTTTCAACACCCTGTTTGATAGAATTTTTGTTTATTCAGGGATCAAGTGGGTCAGAAGAAATTCAGTCTGATGTTTCACTGCTTTTTTAAATGCATTTCCGGTATAGATATCAAAATGACCGAACGGGTATTTAACCAGTTCACCTTTTGGCATTTTTTTTGCCGTTTTTTCCACTGCATTGGCATCAATTAATGAATCTTTTTCCCCGAGCATGATCAGTGCCGGGCACAGGATTTTATGTGCCATTGCAATGGGTCGGTAAAGCGCAAACCGGAGAAGAATTCGTGCCGGGCATTTGTTTTCCCATTTGGAATCTTCAGGAATCATGGCACTATAACCAGGGTATGATTCCGGGGTGTTCATGACGGCAAATTCTTCAGGCTGGCCGATTAGTTTGATATAATGAGGAGAACGAAATGTCAGGACCCGGGACAGATCGCGAATCGCATGGGGTGTGGCCTGCATGAGATATTTAAAGCCGAGCTTAAATGTTGTGGATACGGAGTCGACAAACGGCACCTGGGCGACAATGGCTGATATATCATGGTCTTTTGATGCAGTGGCGATGACATGACCACCGCTGAAAGAACTGCCCCAAAGCGCTATTTTGCTTGTATTAATGCCGGGCAGGGATCGGACATGGGTAATGGCTGATTTCCAGTCCTGTATATGGCGACCCTGATCCACATAGTTCCTGGGTTCGCCAGCACTGGTGCCAAAACACCGGTAATCAAACAGAAAAACTGCCAGGCCGTTTGCTGCAAAGGTTTCAGCATAGGCTGGCAGGCCGAATGCCTTTTCCGCACCGAATCCGTGGGCCATGATCACCACTGGCGGATTTTTAATATTTTGTGGCAGATACAGCTCACCGCTGCAGCGGATTTTTTTGCTTGTAAAGTCAGAAGGGGTTTTTGAGAATTCATGTTGAGCGTTTTTTTCCATTGGTTTCTCCATAATGAGAAAAATGATTTTTGAACACTAAGCATAGGTGTTTTTCTGTGAATAATGTTCCATAGATAGAAACTTTGAAAACGCGATGTTTTATTCAGAATTACGCTAATGCGAAAAACACCTTAAATTTTTGGTCAGTTGGATTGACTGGGCAACGTTAAAGATCAAGCACAAGACGGATATTTTGTGGCTAATTTTTTTTATTTGATGACAGCACTTTTAAACCACAGTGCTTCTCAATAGGCTGAAAGTCCTTATCGTTGTGTAAAAGTGGTATATTCTTTTCAATGGCCGCTGAGGCAATCATGCGGTCTAAGGGCTTTCGGATAGTTATACCTTTTTTACGTAATTTTCGGTAAATTTCTACAGAACGTAAAAAGACGGAGTAAGGCATTGGAAGCCAAATCAACGTATTGAACAAATCTCTTGTTTTTCTGAATTCAGTGTCTTTTCGAATGCCTTGAAGAACCTCTGTCAGAACGATGCCACAGGTACAAATGTCTTCTCTGTGTTCAATAAGATCCTCTAAAATCGCCACGTGTGGTAATGATCGTGCTGCAAAGAAATCAATCCATACAGTCGTATCTACGAGGATTATCATATATCCCGACCTTGCCGCCACTCGTCAAGATCACCCTCCCAATTGATTTTGCCTTTGAGCTTAAGAATTTCAGTTTGAGATTCATGTCGATACAACTCCCGCAATGCATGATCAATAAGCGCTTTGCGAGTTTTTATCCCGGTCGCTTTTAAGCAATCTTCTACAAGCTTATCATCAAGCACAATATTTGTACGTTTCACTTAACACCTCCTTTGCACTTTTGTTTCGCATACACTTTATCACGAGGATTATGTGTATGCAAACAAATTATGCCGCCGATAAGCGTAGCGAACGGTCAGTGTCAGTGTTAATAAATGTAAAATTTTTGACAGTACCATTAAGACAACTCTGCAATAATCGATTCCGCCACTTTTTCCGCTGACTGTCCGAACAAGTCGGCCATATCCATCAGTTCCAGAAATTTGTTTTCCCAGACGATATTGGTTTCCTGAACCAGATTTTTGATATGTTCGTGCTTACCGCCTAATGCCTTGATTTTGTGTGCCAGAGTAACATCCGGGTTGAACCCGATGTCTAACAGCATCAGGAATTCAATGGTATTTGGGCGTGAGGGATCATTTGAAATCAGGGGAATCACCAGGATACTCCGGTCGTCTTTACGGCCTTTGCCGATATAAACATTTCCGCGACGGACAATGATTCTTTTGGTCCCCTTTAGTCGCTTGTCCTGCTCGGAACGGGAAATTATAGACGCGGATGATCCGGTTTTTTCGATCAGCTCAATAGATGTGTCTTCCGTGGGTTCCCCCAGCAGGTTGATGCCGGATATTCGGTAAAGGGTGGTTCCGTTGATTTGCGAGATAATGTTTTGCAGGTTTTTAATAACCATAATGTTGTTGATGGTCAATTGCGATAGCGAGAAATTCTTTGATTTGAGAAAATCAAACAAAAACCCTTCGGTTTTTTCTTCAATGCGGCTGGTTCCCACGGTTACTGTTTTGGCCTGGTGTTTGATGGCGTCTACCGGCCTTGCCAGGCAATTGATGGCTTCTCCCAGCGAATCAAACAATTTGTTGAACATATTGGCCGCAGTTCCTTTAATCCCGAAATCCAGCTCAAAATCAGTCAGGGGTAATTTGCCCCCCAGATATTTCAGCAAAAGGACCAGGTGAGTGGTTGCCTTGACCCCAATGGTGCCGGACATTCGGTTTTCTTCTTGGCATTTTCTGAATTCATGATAAAACCGGATGATTCTTTCCCTGAAGGATTTTTCCAGAGCGATTTCATAGATATCCAGACCGTCTTTTGTGAAGCCGTCCATGGCCGCCTGCAATTCTTGTCTGAAATTAAACAAAAATCGGGAGCCTTCATTAATGGTCAGGGCGGCGTAATAGCCCCAGAGATGCCCGACCAGAGTGTTTAAAATCGGTGCAAAATGCTCGCTCACCGAGGGCACATGGATGATGTCGTTTGAATAAGGAGCGAACCGGTCCTCGTGTTCATCGGCAATAACAATAGGCAATGCCTTATGGGAATGGAATATGGCGGTGTCTTTGATAATATCTCCAATAACACTCCTGCGGGTGCCGGCAGCACAGACAAAGATCAGGGGTTCGGATGACAGGTCAATGTGTTTTTTATCTTCCACATAATCAGAAGAGATGGTCTTGTAGCAGAGCTCGCTGAGCTTGATCCGGATTTCATCAGCCGCCGCTTTATTCGGGCCGCTGCCGACTGCTGCCCAGTCTGTCCGGGAATTTGCGTTGCGTTGGGCAGATGCCTGTATCTGGTTTTTCATGGAAAGAATTTTTTCCATATGTGACGGCAGTTCAATTATTTGTTTGATTTCGTTTGAAATAAACGCGCTGTTGCGCTGACCTGTCAGTTGGGCAAAATAAAGTCCGAGCAGGGTACCGGCAATGATTTGTGAATAAAAAGCCTTTGTTGATGCCACAGACATTTCAATATCCCGGCCGCTGCTGGTATAGAGAACGCCGTCCACCTTGAAGGAGAGATCTGAATCTCTGCGGTTGACAATGGCAATAGCGCTGGCGCCACGGTTTTTGACCATATCCACCGTCCGGTTGGTATCCGCAGTGGTTCCGGACTGGCTGATGGGAATCAGCAGGGTATCATGAAATTGATCGGCTTCATCATCATTCAGCATAAATCCGCTGAGCTCGGATGACTTTAAGGATTCTACGGCAATGTCAAGCCCCTGTAGATAAAATCGCATGATATCCGCACAGGAAAGGGCGGCTACGCCGGCGGTTCCCTGGCCGATGAAAATAACGCGTTTGATTTTATTTTTTTTAAATGCAGATTTTATTTTTTCCGGTATAATTTGTTGATTTAATGAAATAATGAGCTTTTGGTCATCCGTGCCTTCAATTTTCCAGCGGTTTTCAATGGTTTTTCTGACAGACGATGGCGATTCTGAAATTTCTTTTAAAAAATAGTGATCAAAATTTTGCCGGTCAATGTCCCGGGAGGTTAAAGGCGTTTGTCGAATAAGGTCCGGGCCGATTTCTATGGGCGTTCCATCATATGACATGGCAGAGATCCCTTTAAGGCCGCCGTCGGACGATTGATCCAGAATAAAAATCTGGCCCTTGACCGCCGTCCCGTTTGGGTTTGGATTAAGTATATCACCATCCAGTTTAATAAAGTCAGTGGTGTCCTCAACCAGGCCGTAAATTTCCGATGCGGTAATATAGTGATCAGCTGCGAGGCCGATAAAAATCGTCTGGCCGCTGCCTTTTAAGGATAAAAACAGTTTTCCCGGCGCCAGATCCGTGTGCATGGATATGGCATGAGACCCGTCAAAATCATTCACTGCCAGCCGGAATGCGTCGTCGATGGGATGTCCTTTTTTAAGATAGGCCGCAATATGAACGGGAATGATTTTGGTATCACAGGTTATATCGCCGGGCAGGCTGATGCCATGGTGCTCATAGGTTTGTTTTAAATTTTGAAAATTATCAATGTCCCCGTTTAAGCAGACATGGATGATTGCGGCAGATTCGATGGTGTCGGATAATACTTTATTGTCCACCGGGTGACAGTTTGCCTCATTAATAGCGCCGACCGAAGCCCATCGCGTATGGGCGGATATCGTATGATACGCGTGGGGCAGAGCAATTAAGGTATGCAGTACGGTATCTTCACGGATTTGTTGACGGATAAATGAGATATTATCCCCCAGGCGGCCGATTTCAGCAGCGACCTTGTATGTAAAAGCGAGCGCCATTTTTGATCCGGTAGCAATATCCGCTGACGCGTTAACACTGAGGCTTTTATTTTGAAGAACCTCAGGGTTTTTTCTGGCGTTGAATTCATTGTAAAGCCCCAGTTTTTCAATCTGTTTTTTAAAATGAGCATAGGTGTCGGCATTAATGGTGAACAGCAGGGAGATGCCGGCGGAGTCCCGACCGCGAACTTCCAATCGGTCAATACTGTTGAGTACCGAATTGATGTTTTTAAAGGTCGACAGCGCTGACGTATTTAATCCCAGGCTCCGGTTAGAAGCGAGTGATTTGATTTTATGAATATTTTCAATCAGGTCTGCGTTGAGAATCCATACGGCATCTTTCAACATTTCGATGCGGTTGGAAATAATTGCCGCGTCATCCGTTGAAAGGCGACCCATGCCCTGATACAGGGTTTCAGATTCTTCGTCAATAATGGATTTCAGGTTTGATGATAATGCGGTAAGTCGGGTTTGATGTTCCTTATCATTGTAGATAGCCTGGAATATATTAATTTTTTTAAGCGCTTGAACAGATGACAGCAGTTCTTTAATTGTTTGGTTGCTGCCTATATAATGCGATGACAGGGGGCGGTTGTTTTGAATACATTGCGCATAGGTATTTTCAATAATTGCGGCTTCAAACTGCTTAAAATCCGGCATTTGAAACCCCGGGTCAGCGCCATTAGTATCCTGTTTTACATAAACAATCCCGACAAGCCCACAGGTCAGTAAATTGGCAGTACAGGGAAAGAAAATAATTGAATTTTCCGGAACAGAGGAGGGGTGTTTTCCAAAATAAAGCCTTATGCCCAGGCAGGTTTGGATTTTATTGCGTAACCGGTTAAAGCGCGGCGGATTTTTTTTCATGTTGATCATTAATGTTTGCATAATAGTTTTTAAAGTATTCCTTTATTGCCATCCGGGAATAACTGGCTGCCCGGGTGCCGATATAATCCTGATGAACGACCAGTACGGAAACAACGATTTTGTTTGAACCATTTTTTTCTTCAGCAAATCCGGCAAACCAGTCGTATTTTAAGTGTTCTGCATTATTATTGATTGATCCGGTTTTCCCTCCGATACGCAGCCTGGATAGAATTCTGTCTTTTTTAAATTTGGAAAATGATTTAGACGCTGTACCGGAAACCACTGTTTTATTCATGAGTTTTTTTAACATGACAGCAGTAGAAGGCTTTATGACTTCGGATATTTGACGGGATGTTTGGTGGTAAAGAACCTGGCCGTGTTGATTAATTTCGTCAATGATTGTGGGTTCGAGAAGTTTGCCGTTATTGACAATACTGGAAACAATCATCGCTCCGTGCATTGGGGATATTAATGTATCGTTGTTAAATCCGCTGGCTATTTCCGCCCAGTTATATGGGGTATCACTGACGGAGAGTGTGCTGTTCTTCATCGGGATCTCAAAATCAAATGTCCGGTTAAATCCAAAAGCCGCCGCATAGTTTTCCAGTGTAGTTTTTCCCAATCGGTTTTGTCCGATTTTTCCGAAAACCGGGTTCACTGAACCGGCAAAAGATTCCGAAAACGTTATCTGGTTGGTATATTTGTTGACCCGGTCTTTGAGCTGGTTTTTATAAAGTGTATATTTGCCGTCATTAAAAGTGACGGGTGTATTACAGTTAAAACCGCATTTTTCAATCACCGCCGCCGCTGTGATAATTTTAAAAAGACTGGCTGCCGGATAATCAGGGGTTGTGCAAATGTTAGAATTTTTGCTGTTTTTATCATAGCTGACCATTGACAGAATCCTGCCGGTTGCCGGTGCCATTGCCACAAATCCGAAATATCTGGAGTTTTTCCGATCAATATGGTCGATGATAAATTCTTGCAGATACGGGGTAATGCTTGATTTAATCTGATAAGTGGTTCCGTTGGCGGTTAATTCAAATTTTTTTTCAGAACAGGTCGAAAGCGAAAACTGCCGGACAATCCTCTGGCGTGTATGTTTATCAAAATGATCAATCGCGTCGTCATTAAATATGAGCGATATATCTTTTTGCTGAACTTCAAGAGTTTTATCTAATAGGGTAAATAATTCGTTACCCACCAGGATGAGCAGGCATAACAGGACGGCATAAGCCGGAAGACGTCGGTATGATCGGCGGGTTTCCGCTTTCTTTTTTAATTTAGATTGGTAATCCCGCCATTTGTTTGGGTGGGTATAAGCATCTGTTTTTCGATTTGATCGGTTGAACATAATTTTATATGTCGGGCAATGGGATGTTGAAAAAATTTAAAGCAGTATATTAAATACGTCTGACACTGACTGATTCTTATTATATTTATCGCTAGTCCTAATTTGTGTCAAACCGTTTCTGATATAGTGTCTTCCAAATAACTTAAAGGGGGTATGCACTTCGCTACCCTAAACGACAAACTACAATATACCCAAGGACAATGAAGTGACTACCCCGTAAATAAAATGGTTGAATTATTGGTACAAAGATAACAGATAGGATCTTAAATTAATTTTTTTATTTTTTAATCCCAACTTGTTACGAATATTATTGCGGTGGAATTCGATGGCCCTGTCGGACAGGTTAAGAACCTCTGAAATTTCTTTGGTTGTTTTACCGGCTTTAACAAGATCGGCAACCTGGAGCTGCATTGGGGTAAAATGTTGAAGTTGTGCGGACAGTTTTTTAAGGTAAGGTGATACGATTTCATTGATATTGGAATGGACTATTTCCAGATAGGTCTCCTGGCTTTTGTCAATACGGGTATTCTGTAACTTTTCAATATAGGGAAGGATCAGTTCTTTCACATTGGAAAGTACCTTATCTTCAAGGTCTTCTTTATCCTGCTCCCGCTGTTTCAGCAGAATTTTTAACGCCGTATTGGTTTCCTTAAGGTTCAACGATTGGTTTTTTAATTCTTCTTCGGTCTGTTTTAACGACGCTTCAATTTGTTTTCGGTCTTCAATTTCTTTCATCATTCGTTCATTTGCAGCAACCAGTTCCCGGGTCCGTTCAGCCACTCTTATTTCAAGTTCTTCATTGACGCTTTCCAGTTTTTTTTGGTAGGTGTGCAGTTCAGTGACATCCACAAAGGAAGCCATCATGCATATCGGGTTATTATCGGCGTCTGTAACCATGTTTGCGGTAAGATGAATAGTGATGGTAGCGCCGTCTTTAATAACCGCATCGATTTCACCACTCCAGTGTCCGTTGTCTAAAACTTCTTCAAATGCTTTTTCAGCCTGATTTAGATTTTTTGCAAAACTCAGAGTGGATTTTCCGATGATCTCAGAATCAATGTCTCCTCCCCATAGCTTAAGAAATGCGTCGTTGACATAGGTGATATTCCCCAGCAGGTCGCCAATAACGATTCCCTGAATGGAAGATGATACGGCGAAATCCTTGATGCGGAGTTCTTCTTCCATTGTTTTGCGTTTGGTAATGTCAATGAAGGAGTCCATGGTGCAGATGGGCTCGCCTTTTTCATTGTATACGATGTTTGCCGCCAGATAGAGAATGGCGGGTGAACCGTCTTTTCTAAATCCTTTAACTTCCCCTTCCCAACTGCCGTTTTCCAGTATTGCCAGCATGATTTTCTCCGCTTCTTCATGCGATTCGGCCAGTTCGAGAGACGATCGGCCGATAACTTCAGAAGCGTCCTTAGCGCCCCACATATGCAAAGCGGCATCATTGACATACGTAATATTTCCTTCCAGATCCCCGATGCCGATTCCCTGAACAGCAGACGCAATGGCAAAATCCTTGATGCGCAACTCGTCTTCCATTTTTTTGCGATCAGTAATGTCAATAAAGGAGTCCATGCCGCAAAGGGGGTCACCTTTTTCATTGTAGACGATGTTTGCGGCCACATAAAGAGTGGCCGGTGTGCCGTCTTTTTTGAACCCATTGATTTCCCCTTCCCAACTGCCTTTTTCTAAAACTTCAAGCATAATCAGGAAGGCTTCGTCCTGGGATTCGGCAAACTCCAGGGCTGATTGTCCAATAATTTCAGAAGGATCATCAGCGCCCCACATGCGCAAAGCGGCGTCGTTGACATATATAATGTTTCCTTCCAGATCAGTGATTCCGATACCATGGATAGATGATGCAATGGCCCGGTCCTTGATCAGTAACTGTTCTTTGATATCCCTATCGATTAAAGAATGTTTCGATTTCTTTGTGTCATTTGTTGATGCTTGTCTGCCAAGCGGGGTATCTGTCATTGGGAAATCCTTAATATCGGGTGAGAGATAGGGCGGTGAAAATTATTCTGAAAATGGGCTTACTGTTTTTCTTTTTTTCCCCTTTTGAATTATAACTTCTAAATAAGGATATTTATAATTATTTGAAATAATGGATAAATTTATTTGTTGATACAGTGGTGATTCATCACCATGAAAAGTTTTTTACGCGATTGTTTTTATTATAGCAATCATTTTCAAAAGTCAGATAATGTTTTAGGGTGTTAAAGTGCTCGCGTGACAGGGTGCGGGGAGGGCGAATGGGCGGCCTGTTTAACCGACGAGAAACATAGTCATGCGGGTTGGATCGTCTCAATAAAGTGTAAAGTCATTTTTGGCGAGCTTTAAGAAAACAACCAGTCGGCCAATTTTTTCAGCCAGCGCCCATTATCATTATCCTCAAATTTTATTGTCTCACCATGGCCGCGTTTAAGCAATGTTGCATGTGTCTTTTTTTCCGGAATCTCAGTTAACATATCCAGTGCTTTAAATAAAACAGCTTTTACCTCGGTTGTGCCTGTCTGGTTTTTCCATGATTCTACCGCTTTGATGAATTGTGGGGCAGGTTCCCCCGGGGTTTCCTGCTTATTGGGCCCCCCGAGACGATTAATGGCATTGATGACCATTTTTCTGCGGTCAGCATAATTGAGGGCTTTTAGTGTTTCAGGCAAAATCGGGGTGCCGATATAATAGTCCTGCTTTGCGTAACCCACGGGAAAATCCAGGGTGTTTTCAAGTTTTTTAACCGGAAGTCCACCCGTAAACCGGACCGGCACAATGGGCAGGTCAGATTCAAGGGCCATGTCTATAAAAACAGAACTTAATACCTTTACAGGTTTTTTACAGGTCAGGCCCAACCGGCCTTCGGTGTGCAGGAAAACGGATATCCCTTGTTTTTTGATCTGGTTTTTAAATTTATCGATGATGGTAAACAAAGATTTTCGATTGTTTTGATCAAAGTAGACAATGTTTTTTGGATAATTAATTTCCGGATGAGAGTAAACAATATCGTTTAAAGCGCCGATCCATCCGGTTTTGTGATCTGCATCCGCTATGGTGACGATGTGGCGTTGGGTTAATACCTGGGCCAGCAACGGAAACAGCATGGATTCAACCTGTATCTGATGGTTGCCGAGGTAAAGGAGGCTGCGATGGCGTACTTTTTCAAAGGATGCCGGGTCCTCAATGATGACAAATCTGACAAATCGTTCCCAAAGGGATCGGGTGATGTTTTCAAATAACCAGGGGCCCATGTTAAATAGATTCCGACCATATTCAAAAATTTTGTCAAAATCAAGCTCAGGCTCTCCCATTTTAATTTTTGGCTCATTGCCCTGTTGTGCCTGAATTTTTATTGGAAAAGAAGAAAGGGGCATGAAATCACAAAACGCGGTTTTTTTGTTTTTGGAAAGGTGAATGAAGGCAGGATCAACAGCCGTGAGCTGCGTTGAATTTTCAATCTCCTTTACGATTTCTTTTTTTATCGGGTCTTCTGCTATTGGGTCTATTTTTTTTAGGTCTATTTTCTTCAAATCTTGGGGGACTTCCAGGTCGCCGTCATCTTCTGTATCAGTATTATCTTCCAGTCTTGCATATGCGTCAGGGCTTGCTTCCACAATGTATGCGCATAAATCTTTGACATGGAAAATTTTTAAATTGTCCGCCCATAACCATGCTTCGGCAACCGCAAAACAACCTCGTTCGTCACGGCCCGTGTCTGTAATCTCCATTTCTATGGAAATTCGTTTAGCCGAAGGGGTGACCTGACCTCTGTATTTCCAGGTGACCGGACGGTCCAGGCCGATGGGCTGAAACCAGGGATTTGTAATCCCTTTGTGCATGTTTTTGTGGATCATGAAAAATTGCAGGGTTTGAACCATGGCTTCCACGCCAAGGGAGCCGGGTTGAACCGGATCATGAAAGAAATGGGCCTTAAAAAACCACTCGCTGATATCCACCGTTTTTTCAGACCTGAGGCGGCCAAGTTCTTTTTTGCCGCCGTTGGGCCAGAATCCGGTCACACGGTCTATCATAAGCAGCATGGGCTTAGGCAGCCGGGGCTCTTTGTTGCAATATTTTTTCGGCCGGTCCGTAAGTTCAACTAAAAAATCGCATGGTTCATCAAGCCACGTGCGCTCTTCATCGGTTGCCGGAAGCCCTTTCTGGTTGTCCAGGGCCTCTTTGTGGAAAAACCCGAATCCCGTCTCCATTTTATAGACACATTTGTCTTTAATAAAACACTCCACATCAAAATTGACGAGAATAATACCTGAAAAATTGATAATCTTCGTGAGCGTGGTGCGGGTGCGAATGGTTCCGGCATGGGGAAATACTTCATCTGTTATGGTGCCTGTTCCATCCATGTTACGAAAATACAGCGGTTTATCTGAAGCGGCAGGCCCGCCTTCAAATACGGCCAGCCATCCGCATGGCTGCAGGGCCACCTCCATCAATACGCAAAACGGCATGGTGCGATCCCCGTTTTTATCAAAATACCATGCGTCTGCGGGGATATCGTAATCAACTTCTATGGTCTCATTGGTTTTCATGGCTCCCATGGTGGCATTGATGGACGACACCCGTGACATGAAATGGTAGGGCGGGCCGGGCAGGCGGGCGATATGCCGGGGGCCGTCAAAGGGTTTTCCAAGATTACCAAAGGCTTCTGAGGGTTTGCCGAACGCGCAGGCCAGCAGGGATTTATATCCAAAAGCCATATCGCCGATTCGGGCGACAGGTTCTTCTTCAACATGGCCTTCAAGTAAGTGCGGCCAGCAATCTAACGGATAATCCGGCACCAGACGCAACCCCATTCGGCGAATGTGAAGAATTTTGAGCCCATCGCAAGTGCCTAAAATATCGGCATAGATAGTGGGGCAGGGGCTGTCAATTACCTCTTCAACAAAAACTTCATAAATAAGTTTTTGACTTTTGGGGGTCACCTGACCCCGGCATTTGATATGATAAACTTCATCAGGTACCGGATCAAAGCGCCATCCATCTTTTTTCAGCGTATATCCCATTGCTGTGAGATGGAATGAAAGGGCCTGTAGGCAGGCGTCGCTCATCAGGGTGCCGGGCATGCAGGGGTCGTTTTTAAAGTGACACGTTAAATACCATGCATCCGAAGGTATATTGTTTTCTACTCTGAGGTAACCGCGCCCCCAAGGCCCGCCGTTTGGATCGAAATCGGTAATTTCATCAATGAGCCGCATCATTCCGGATTGAATTTTAGGTGTCTTGGAGTGGGTCTGGGCCAGCTCGAAACCCGGACCAAAGCACTCGTAGACGAGGCCTTCGGAGAATGCTTTTACCTGGTCGATGGAAAATTTATTTCGGGTACATTTCACAAAAGGCGGGGCAACAATAGCCGCGCCATCAGGTTTATGCTCGCCGGTTTTAGAATCCCAGATGATACCACCAGACGATGCAAGCTCTTCGTCAGAGAAAAATCCAGCCTGTGCGTTACGCACCGACAATCGCAGCTCGCCATTTATTCTGCAGTCATAGCGGAAGAAAAAGATTCGGGTGTTCCCAATATTTGCGTGTCCATCCACGTGGATCTGATAGCACAACGTGTCTCCCACTCGCGGCGGCTCTCCATAGTAAACAAGATCGCACCCGAGCAGACGGTAAACTCTTTTGCCCTTGTTTTGAAAATCAGCACCCAGGTAAGAGACAAGGGTTAAATCACATTGGCCGGATTCCACAGTAACGCCTGCGGGCATATAAATGTCATTGAGATACCACCCGTCAGCCACGACATCCGTTTCTGTCCAGATAATTCCCTTACCCATTTGGCCGGGTTCTGCATCCAGTCCGGTAATCCTGTCAGCCAGGAGAAGCGGATATTCGGGAAGGCGTACCTGTCTGGAATAGTCGTCCTGTATTTTAAACATCTCACCAAACACGTCTGATATCTTGCCGGATGCTAAAATTTTGAGTTGTTTCTTAGAAAATTGCGGGCCAATGGGTTCGATATCCTGCGCATTGGCAAACGGATCTTTGGCAGGGGCAATCGGAGCCTTTGATTGATGGGTTTTGCCAGATGGCACAGGATCGTTATTTTTTATAATCGGCGCGATATTCAGGTCCTTCGCCAATGGCTCTTTAATCGGCTCAGAAGGCTCGACAGGAGTGACGGGTGTGACAAGATTAACAGAATCCCGGCGCTGGGCAGAACCTGGCGAAGGCACCTTTGGCGCGTCAGGCGTCACATAACTTTCTCTACCAACCGGTGTTGCAACAGTAACCGTATCAACACCATGGCTGGAAAGAGACGGTGCTGCCTTTCCGGTGGCAGAAGAAGAAATTTTCTGACCGGAGATTTTGCCCAGTGTCGTCAGTACGTTTTGGCGGTGATCCAGAAAGTGCTTGTGGACGTTCGCCTGCCGGGTAAGGAATTCCTGATGGATTTTCGATACCTTGTCGTTTTGAGCTGCGATATTTTTCAATATATTGCTTGTGGTAAGATCCGTTTCAGTGGGGTCTTTCAAAGAATCTGTTATTCCTGTTATCATTGTTTTTGATTTTTCGGTTGCCGCATTGGTGGTGTTTAGCATGGGATTGGCTGTTTTTTGGGACCCATCAGCGATAATTTTTTTGTCAATATAATTAGCTTGCTCCATGAGCACATCTATTCCTTCCATTACCGGCGACATTACAGACGGGAGCGGGGGCGCCGGTGCCATAACCTGTTTGTTCTTAGGTGTTCCAAGAGTCGCTCTGTCAGGTGTGTTGGTAGAATCTGTAGTTATCAAGGTAATATGGGTTTTCCCCTTCTTTGTCTGTGAAATTTCAGGCAGCTTTATTTTGGGAGGATGAACACGGTAAACCCGGGTCGGTTTCGGCGTGTCATTGTCTATGTGGCTGGCACCATCGTTCTTACCTGAAGATAAAGTTATGTTTTCAAATTCCTTGTAATTGACGGTAACGCCGGCTGATTTGAGTTGCGCCATCGTATGAATAATTTGATTTACAGAAGACCGGTCACGTTTGTCCATAGAGATAGCGATATGGTTTTTATTTTTGAGTATCTGGTCTATCCATTGGCTGCACCTGCCGCGAGGGCCGTGCTCAAGAAAAATTCTGACACCGTCATTGTATGCGTTTTCAATCATGGCTGGAAAATCGAGTACGTGGGTGGCCATATCGCAGATGGCCTGGGCGGATGCCTCAGTGGTGGGATGGTAATGGCTGCATGTTGCGCTTGAGTAAAATCTTACATCGGCCACATCTGTGGTGGCACGGCTATGTAATTTGCGCCACTCATCAGCATATGCCGATAGTTCCTGACAATGGTTTACGATATTGTATGTCAAGGGGAATGCGCGGTGTTGCCCAATTTGTTGAATAACTCTTTCGCAGGCGTTTTTGTCTCCTCCGATGACAAAATTGTCCGGCGCATTGATGATAATAAGATGGGCGCGGGATTCTGATTCGAGTGCCTTTCTGACTGCGTCTTCCGGTGCGAGTATCCCGTAGTTTGCCCAGGCAACTTTCTTTTTACCCTTGGATTCCCAGGCGCGTTTAACCACATTAAAGTCACCGCCGATTTCATGGGCATATACGCCCTTGTTTTTGAAATCAGCTGACATCTGTCCCATATCCTGCCAGGCTCCCATGGCAAACAGGGAATTGGATTCTCCGGATGAAAAGCCGATGGCTGCCTGTGGCCTGAGACCGAGATATTTTTGAGTAAGAACCGCATGTATTTGGGATAAAAAGGAACTTTGCCACAACATAACTTCCGGGGTTTGAATTTCTTCGTTGTCCGCATCACGCATCCATCTGGCAGACGCTTGGGCATCCAGGCCGAGACGAGAAATCACGTCTTCAACAATCTCCGGCATCGCCAGATACAGATCCCTGCCCATCTGGGGGTATGCCCCGGCAGGGCCTGTAAAAACAAACGCGAGTTCGCCATCAACCGGCTGACGGTGATAGTAGATACCGTTGCCAAGAGAAATATTTTTTATGTTTTGTTTTTTTTCAAGCAGAAGCTTAGACTGTTTGGCCAAATCTTCGAGTTGTTCAGCCTTTTCTGCAACGAGAACCAAACGCGCCGGTCCGGTATCGGATTCAAAGCCTTTTTCGAGGTTTTCTAATATTTCTTTTTGATCGTTACCGGAAAAGATATGGAGCCTGGGCGCAGAATCTGTTAGCAAATGTCCGGCATCGGTTTTTTTATCCTCTTTAACAATTACCGTTGCAGATTCTCCGCCAAGGGCATTTATAGTTACCCTGGCAGACCTTGTATGAGATGAAATCCAGGGCAGTGCCTTATTGCCGACCCCTGCGGGCAGCGCCTTATAGTGGCATGCAAGCGCCGCTGTTGCGATATGAAGCAATCCTGATGCCGCATGGGCGTGCCCTGTAAGCGGCGTAATGTTTTGTCCGTTTTTGTCTATCGATAGCGATGATGTGGGCGTCTGAGCCTGATCCTTATCTATCTCTTCTGTTTTATCTGGGAGTAGCGCATATATCGTGTCACCGTCAGCTCTCGCGTCTTTAGCGCGTTTTAATATCAAAGAGATTGCGGCATCTCCCGGAATTTGTTTTTCATTATCCAGTATTTCCTTAACCGCTGCTTTATGAACGGTTTCACACGATATGTCCACAGCGCCCACGACAGCCGCATCTATCTCACCCGCCGTAAGCGCCCGGATAGCAAGCTCAAGACACCTTACGCCCGAGAGTTCTTCCGACGAGACAGTTAAGCACTGCCCTTCGATATTAAACTGGCTGCTGATTCGGTTTGCAACGATATTGGGCATGGCACCTAAAATCGCCGATGCTTCGCGTGCCGGATTGATCTGGTCTTTGACAAGCTCAATCCAATCCTTCAGCCAATTTTTCATTTGGGGGGTTATTTTTTCCCCCTGTAGCCAGTCACAGACAAATTGGGGGAGCCGCCAGCACATGCCGGAACGGGTAACCTCACAATCACACCCCATCCCAACAAAGACACCGGCCTGTTTGTTGGGGAATTTATCAACTTCATCAAGCGCTTCCATGGTCGCTTTAAGAATAAGAAGCTGTTGCGGAAGTGTTTGGTCAAGCGCTGCCGGGAAAAATCGGAGTCCCAACAGCGGCAGCTCAAACGGACCTGCCGTGCCGGACATGGCACCCTGGTCGTCTTTTATAAGAGCTGGTTTTCCGGAAAAAATTGTCCTTGTGAAATCTTTGATTCCTGTACCGGAAGCGACCATAGCGCCCATACCGACAATGGCGATGTCTGTTTTTCGGATGGGTTGTTTGGGTGATTTTGTTTTTGGCGGTTTTTTATATGACCTTTTGTTGAATTCTTCTAAGATAAGATGCGCATTGTTGCCACCAAACCCAAAATTACTGATTCCAGCAATCCGCAGGCCATCTGACGGCCACGGTTCTGATTTTTTGATGAGACGGAATGGCGACCCTTTAAGTTTGTCGGTCGGTTCTTCTACGTGAAGCGTGGGTGGGCGGATGCCTGCTTTCATCGCGCCGGTCACTTTCAAGAGGCCTGCAATTCCCGACGCGGTAATTGGATGCCCCATATTGGATTTTATCGTGCCAATGGGGATATCGCTTAAGCCATCGAAAATACGGCTGGTGCTTTCCAATTCAATGTCATCACCGACTTTTGTGCCGGTCGCATGGCACTCGAGTAATGAGATTTGTGACGGATCGATCCCGGACATCTGGTAGGCATTTTGCATGGCCGCAAACTGGCCGTCGGCAGAAGGGACAAGCAGTCCGTGTCCCTTGCCATCGTTTGAAAGACCAATGGCCCTTATTACCCCATGGATTTTATCGCCGGCTCTGACAGCATCCGCCATCCGCTTTAATACGATAAATCCACCGCCCTCGGCCGGGACCAGGCCGTCGGCATTTTTGTGAAACGGACGGCTTCGCCCGGTTTGGCTCATTGCCCGCAATGTGCAAAATCCGATGTGAATAATCAGATCATCTGATCCCTGAACACCGCCTGCCAGCATCAAGTCTGCTGTTTTGTCATGGAGCTTGTCACAGGCGATTTTCATGGCAAATAGCGATGACGCGCACGCAGCATCAATGGCAAATGCGCCGCCTTTTATATCGAGCGCCCGGGCCACAATGTGTGCGGGAAGACCGGACATGAATCTGTTTATGGCGTGCGGTTTTTTAACATTTGCTAATTGTCTTGCTCGGCCTTCAAAAAAATCGTCGGCCTGTGCGTCAAGCCATATGGATTCTGCAAATTCGGCCATAGCAGGTGATGGATAGGACAAGTTCCCAAAGACAATTCCTGCGTTAATCCCTTTGGCGCTTTGGTATCCGGCATCGTTTAAGGCTTCGCGGGCGGTGTGGAGCAGCCAGTGAACCAGGGTTCCGTGATTCTCGATTTTTTCTTTTGGCATCGCAAAACCGTCGGGGCTGAACACGGATTCAAATCCCTTGACATATCCCCCCTGATCGCACCAGGTAATATCCTTATCGGTTTTTTTGGGGGAAGCAGGCATGACCAGATTGGGAGCAGTTCGCCAATACCCTTCAGGTACGGTAGATAATAGATTTTTTCCAGCAGCGATGTTGTCCCAGAGCTCTTTTGGATTCAGTGCTCCGGGCAGGACGCAGGACTGTCCAACAATGGCAATCGGTTCAAAGGACATAACTATCGGTTCTCATGTCCATTGATCGCCATGGGCGTCGAATCCGGCAGCATGTGCATCTCAACGTCGCAAAGTTTTGCGGCAAGTTTTCCTTGTTGGTCGAAAAAAGAGATGTCAGAGACAGTACGACCGTTTTGGATGGATTTGCCATTTAGGACGCAATCAATCGGTCCGGTTATCGGGCCATTTTGGTAGGTGTAACAGGCCCCTATTTTTGTGGGTAGCGATTTTTGGTTGAAATTGTGTATTCCCCATAAGATGGCGAGTTGCAATCCGCCGTCGAGCGCAGCAACATCATTTTTCCAAAAGGTATCCGGCCACGACATTTTTTTGACACCCCCAATAACAGCTGTCGCTGTTTCGTCGGAAACACCTTTTAAAGATTTAATGACTTGAAATTCCGGACCGTGAAAGAGCATGCCATTGTAAATTTCAGAAACGTCCCACTTCCATGATGGCAACCCATTTTCCTTTGGTTTGATCTCATTATTGGTTAAAGGGTTTTTGAGAGACATTTCTATCTTTGCGGCGTAATGCGTGCTGCGGTCAGGACCTATCAAAGACAGGTTTAGAAAAGAACGGTCGCCATTTGACTGACGGCAGTTTACCGTGAAGTTGTCACTGCCTTTTATAAAGTTCTCAAGCTTGATTCCGCGCAGGACCTTGAGG
>Ga0307991_1001174_pt1 | contig 18597 bp, 21 predicted proteins | sample EllFjometagen131_FD_203146 | JGI IMG/M metagenome (GOLD analysis project Ga0307991, IMG submission 203146) | Marine microbial communities from Ellis Fjord, Antarctic Ocean - #131 | ecosystem: Environmental > Aquatic > Marine > Unclassified | place: Southern Ocean | collected 2014-10-08 | reverse complement strand
GCACCAAGAAGCGTGATTTCCGCAGGCTTTGGAATGTAAAAATTAATGCCGCCGTTCGTCAGCATGGTCTTAAATACAGCGAGTTTATCAATCTTCTTAAAGAAAACAATATTGAGCTTGACCGAAAGTCTTTGGCTGACCTTGCCGAGAATGAACCGAAAGTTTTTGAAGCGGTAGTGAATGAAGTGAAAAAACGTGATTAATCATAATGAAAGATTGGAGGTAGTGAATGAGAAAGGAGGCATTATTAGTAAAGCGACGCGGAATGAAGTTCATAATAAAGGATTACTCCATAGGGAAATTCACGTCTGGCTTTATAATAAGAGGGGCGAGATTGTTCTTCAAAAGCGGTCAGAAAATCAGGAGACATTTCCCGGTATGTGGGACGCTTCGGTTGGTGGTCATGTTGATTTGGGTGAAGAACCTTTAGAAGCCGCAATTCGTGAACTAAAAGAAGAAACCGGTTTATTGGCCGGTCCTGATGATCTGGAGCTTATTCTAAAAATCCATACCAAAATTAACGACCCGAAGTCCAGTTTAATAAATAATGCCTTACAATATGAATATGCTTATAAATTTGACGGTGAGGAAAATGAACTGAAAATTGAGAAAGGTATGGCGACAGAATTGAAATTCTGGCCGATTAAGAAAATTTTAGGCTTGTCCAAAAAAGAAAGAAAGAATGTTGCGTTTTTTTATTTACCAAAAGAATACTTAAAAGTGTTTGAAAAAATCAAAAATCTTTATTGAAGATTAAGTAAGGCAGGATATCTAATCTCCTCTTGTTATTTGAGGAGTTTTATTTTTAATGGCTTTATAAGCTTTGTTAAGGTTTTCTTTAAGGTTTTTATATCGGAGAACTCGCTCAGCTTTATTGTAATTAAACCAAGCGTAGCCGCGATGCTCCCGGGGATTTATTTTTACAACAACTTCGTTTGATTTAGCGAGAAAGTAAATCACCTTTTTGGAAACTTTAGTGCCGTCCTGCTCGAATTCATAATTGTTTTCCACTTTGAAGTCAAGGTGAAATCTAAGGTTTTTCTTAGTAAGGCCGGTTTCTTCTCTTACTTCCCGAAAAGCAGCTTCTCGAGGTTCTTCTTTATTTTCTTTGATTTTACCCTTAGGAAAGTTCCAGTATTCGCCGCCGTGATACAAAAGAAGAAAAAGAATACCTTGTTTAGTTTTTTGATATATAATTATGCCGGCTGATATTTGTTTGCTCATAATATGATTAATTTAATGTCTCAAAAATGAAGATTTCTCCGTTATGGGAAATTTTTACCGTATCTCCGCGATTGATTTCGTCTTTCAATATTTTTTCAGCCAGAATACTTTTTATATGTTTTGAAATTTCTCCTCTAAGAGGCCGGGCGCCAAAAGTGGGAGAGTAGCCGAGGTCAGAAATTTTAGCAACAGCCGGGTCGTCAACTAATAATTCAATACCATGGCTTTCTTTAATGGAACCACAGACTTCGTTTATAAGAATTCGGGCAATTTTTTTAATTTCCTCCCGGTTTAAGTTTCTAAAAACAATTATATTTGAAAAGCGGTTTAGGAGTTCCGGTTTGAAATATTTAGTAAGTTTGCGTTTTAATTCTTCAGCGATGTCGGCGATGTTTCGCCCTTTCTCAACTTCTTCCTTGATGTATATAGAGTGGGCATTTGAAGTAGCGATAATAATTGTGTTTTCAAAATTAACGGTTCGGTTGAGAGAATCGGTTAGTTGGCCGTCATCAAAAACTTGAAGGAAAAGATTTAAAATATCAGGGTGGGTTTTTTCGAATTCATCCAGAAGAATTAAGGAATATGGGTTACTAAAAACAGCATCGGTTAGAAAACCGGACCGTTCACCGTCAGGAGAGCCAATAAAGCGCTGAATACTTTCTTTACTTTGATACTCGGACATATCAAGGCGAATCATCGTGTCTCGTGAGCCAAACTGGACACCGGCCAGTATTTTAGAAAGCTCGGTTTTTCCGACTCCGGTTGGGCCCACAAAAAGGAAGCTGGCGATTGGACGCCCGCGTTTGCTAAGCCCGGACCGGTATTCCCGGAGAGCTTGAGATACAGCTTTTACGGCAGTATCTTGATTAATAAGGCGTTGGTGAATAGTTTGTTCAAGATTTAGGAGTTTTTTAACTTCCTCATCTCCGGCTTTTTGAACCGGGATTTTGGAAAGTTCTTGAGTGAGCTGAATTACGGTGGCGGACTTAAGTTTTTTTTCACCGGACTGTTTGGCTCTAGTAAGACTTTGCTGAAGGAGGTTGAGGGCGTTTGAAGGAAGCGGTTTTTGGTGGAGGTAACGGTAAGCGAGATAAACAGATTGTTTTATAGCCCGGAGAGTGATTAGAATTTTATGTCTATTTTCAAGAATAAGAGCATGATATGTCAAAATTCTTATCGCTTCTTCTTGAGTTACTTCTTCAACGTCAATTTTTTCAAATTGCTCCAGAAATTCGGAGCGTTTTTCAATATATTGTTTAAATTCTTGAGGATACGTTCCGCCGATTATTGGAATGTCGGAACCTTTAATGATTGGCAGAAGGATATCCACGGCGGTGAAAGATTCCTTTTCCCCACCCATTGGTTTAAAAAGATTGTGAATACCAGGAATAAAAAGAATAATATTGCCGGCTATAACAATTTCCCGGGCGATTTTTTCAAGGCGGCCGGCGAGCTGTTGAGTTTCAGCTTCGGCGATCAAGGTACCGATATTAAGCTGAATAAGCCGTTTGTCAAAGAGGTTTTTAGGAACCTTATCTTTTATGATTCGGAAGGCGAGATGGGCGGTAAGCGTTGTCTTTCCAGTACCGGGTTCGCCGATTAAAAGGGCGTTTGGTTTGTCAATTCGAGAAAGTGTATTCACAAGCTGTTTATATTCTTTCTGGTGGCCGATAAGGAGACCAACTTGTTCGGTTCTCGCCAAGGTGGTAAGGTCTTCACTGAATTTATCTAGAAAAGGGGTTGGCCGAGCTGTCCAAGAGCGATTCATAACTCGTTTTCTTAAAAACATCGGCCTATGGGCGAAACCGCCGAGACTGGCCGGAACTTTTTTTATACCGGCGAAGATTGGCCGGAAACGGTTAAAGATAACTGCTTCCCGAAGATCAATTAAAGAAACATCAAAAAGAGTAAAGATTCGTTCAATGGTTGGGTCGCCGGATTTGGTAAGAGCCACAAGAAAATCGCGGGGGTGAATGTACTCTTCAGAAGTATTGTCGGCAATTTGGTAGGCAATTTTAGCAAGTTGGTCAATTGAGGCAAGAACCGATTCTTTGGTTTGGCGGACTTCACTGTCTTTTTCACGCTCCCTAAGTTTTTGGAGAAAGTCCTTTTTGGAAATGTCCAGGCGCTTCAAGGTTTCAGCGGTATTTTCACTCTGTTTTATAAGATATTTTAAGAGGGAAACATAGAAATTTTTATTCAGATTTAAAGCTTTATGGTACGAATAGTTTAGAATTTTGTAAGCGGAAGGGGTTAGAGCGTCGGCGATGTTTGCTTTTTTACCCTGCTCAAGAGCTCGTTTTATTTCTTCAATTTTTTTATTCCCTTTGTTTATTTGAAGAAGTCGATCACCGAAAAAGAGAACTAAAAGAATACCTAAAGCTTTAAGGTTAGTAATATCAGACATAAGGAAAAGAACAGTTGCGGCAATTAAAATGGCGTAAGTGACAAAAGAAACGAAGCGGATTAAAAATTTGCCGCCGGCGTTAAATTTAAGTTTTGGTTCTTTGAAATATATCATATTAACCGGCAAATATTTGATAGATTAAAGCTATAGGGATTAATAACCAGAATAAATAAAAACAAATAGCGATTGCAAAAATTATGGAGTAAATTATTGCCCCTAAAAAAAGTCGGCCGAGCCGAAAAATAAAACCCAAGACACGACCTAAAAAGCTGTAATCCTTGTAAAGAGGCTTGAAGAGATTTTTCAGAGTTATCTTCCAAGCAAGGCGATGATCAATCCGCTCAAGCTTGTTGATTATGAAGTACCAGTAAAGACGGGCACTTCTTACATACCAATGTCTTAAAAATTCGACAATATTACAAGCAAATCTTTGGAATAAGTAGGTTAGAGCATTATCCATTTCTTTGATTATATCATAAAATCGACACTAATATTCTAATCTACCCGAATTTGCAAATAATTTTAGAAGTAATGGATTTCTTCACACAGCTTAATCCCAAACTTATTTAAAACTTTCTGTTTAAGGGTTTTAGCGAGAGATTTGACATCAGCTTGAGTTCCGCCTCCTTTGTTTATAAAAAAATTACCGTGAAAGTCGGCAACCTGAATACCACCGGAAGCCATTCCTTTTGCTCCGACCTCCTGAAGAAGATAACCGGCCGGGATTTTATTTTCAATAATTTTTGACTTGTCTATTTTACCAAGCGTTTCTTTGGAAATATCTTTAACCAGGATGTTTTTGAAGAAACTGCCTGGGCATTTGATGCCGGCGGCGTATTTTTTTCGGCGAATATTTTTTATCTCATCACTTTTGGCAAGAAGTTTTGAAGGGTCGCCTTTAGTGAATTGAATGATGGTTTTTAAGATGAGAAAATTTTCTCTTTTGAATATACTGTCGCGGTAATTAAAAAGACACTCTTTATTATTCAGAGTTCTGATTTTTTCACCGTCCCAAACTTTAACATTCTTTACTATTTCAGAGATGGAATGGCCGTAAGCTCCAGCGTTGCCAACTATTGAACCACCAAGAGTGCCGGGGATCCCGGCTAAAGTTTCAAGTCCCTGAAGGCCGAGAGTGTTTGCAAAATTAATAATTTTTTGGAGGGAAACGCCGGCGTCAACAGCAAGCTCATTCCCACCTTTTTCTCTTGTTATTTCCCCGCCTTTAATTTGGATAAGGAGGCCGGGAAGAATTTTATCCGGAAAAACAATATTGCTACCTCCGCCGATTACGGAACATTTTACATTATGTTTTTTCGCCCAATTTATCGCTTTCAGTATCTTTTCGGATTTTGATACTTTGGTATAGTATTCAGCCCGGCCGCCGATACCGAAAGTAGAAAGAGAGGCTAGGGGTTTATTTTTTTCAATCTCCATATTTACATTTTATCAGAATTTGATTGTGAGGTATAATTTAAACATGATTTATTCTATAAAAGGAAAGATTACAAAGAAGGGAGAAGGATTTTGTGTGGTGGAAGCCGGTCCGATAGGAGTAAAAGTTTACACTAACCAACGGACTATTCAGAAAGCTTCCGGAGAGGAGGAATTTTTCTGTAAAATATATGTTCGGGATGAGAATTTGGATTTGTATGGTTTTACCGACGAACGGAGCTTGAAGCTTTTTGAAATGTTAACCAGCGTGTCCGGGATTGGCCCTAAAACGGCGCTTAATGTTTTTGATATTGATACGGTGGAGCGGATAACGGCGGCAATTATTGAGAAACGGGATGATTTTCTTGCAAAAACATCCAGGATTGGCAAGAAAACTGCCGCCCGGGTTATTTTAGAACTTCATAACAAACTAAGCATACCCGACTCGGAGAAAATGACAGCGCAGATGGATGTTGATTTGGATGTTGAGGCAGTTTTAATTAATCTCGGATACAATAGATGGAAAGTAAAAAAGGTGATTTCAGAAATTGGTGAGAGCCCAAGTGATTTGGAAGGCAGGTTAAAAAAAGCGTTAAAGGAACTTTAGTGAACTCCCAAATTTACAAGCCGTAGGCGCAAGTAAATTTGGCTAGAGTGAACTAACCCCCTCACTCGAAAATTAGTCAGCATATCTTATTTTTATACCCAATAATTTCTGATAACATTAAAGATATAGAAAAATAAAGAATAACTTTCGAGTGAGGGGGTGCTCATTTTTGTAGCTAATCGCTTCACTCTTAGACAAATATGGAAGAAAATATTTTAAGATTTTTTAGAAGATTGATACCAAATCCGGTATTCAGGTTTTTTCAGCCGGTATATCATTTTTTACTCTCAGTTTCAGGCAGAGTTGTTTTTGGACGGTTGGCGGAGCGCATGTTTACAATCGGCGTAACCGGCACCAAAGGCAAAACAACAACAATAGCGTTAATTAATGCCATTCTTGAGAAAGCCGGCGAGGAAACCGCCCTACTTTCTTCGGTGTATAGAAAAACAGGGGAAAATACCGAGAGGAAGAAATCGCCGAACACAATGCCTGGACGGTGGTACATTCCAAAGTTTTTAAAAGAGGCGGCGACTAAAGGCTCAAAATATGCGATTTTGGAGGTTACTTCCCAAGGAGTGGAGCAATTCCGGCATAAGTTTATTGACTGGGATATGGCGGTATTTTTAAATATCCATCCGGAGCATATTGAAGCCCACGGGTCGTTCAAGAAATACCGGAGGGCTAAGGTAAAGTTTTTCGAATCACTTAGAGTTTCAAAGAAAAACCCCAAGTATTTTTTGATAAACGGAGATGATAAAAGTTCAATGTATTTTAAAGAAGCGGCTATGAAAACATCAAAAAAGAGCCGTAAAATAATTATTTTTTCTAAGGATGATATATATAAAATGGTTGAGGAAATCCGGGAAGAGGGCAAAGCGCGTGATTGGTTGAAAGCCGACTTTAATTTAGAAAATGTGGCGGCGGCAGTCGCTTTTGCAAAGACGAGGGATATTCAATATCACATAATAAAAAAGGCGATCATAGAATATGAAGGTTTGCCGGGACGTTTGGAATTCGTGGCCAAGAAACCATACTCAGTGGTGGTTGACTATGCCCATACTCCGGATTCGCTCAGAGCTTTATATCGGAATCTCCGAGAAAATTATAACTTAGCCGACGATGGTCGGTTGATTTGTGTTTTGGGTTCGGCCGGCGGCGGGCGGGATAAGTGGAAACGGCCGGAGATTGGCAAAATTATGGCAAGTTACGGCGATTTGGCAATTTTAACCAGTGAAGACCCGTATGATGAAGACCCGCATCAGATTATATCCGAGATAGAATCTGGAATTCCCAAAGCTCAAATTGCAACTTTTAAAATAATTAAGGAGATTGATAGAAAAAAAGCAATTGAAAGGGCGATTTCGAAAGCCAAGCCGGGAGACGTTGTAGTGATTACAGGTATTGGTAGCCAAGCTTGGTTTTACGGACCAAGAGGAGAAAAGATACCATGGAATGAAGCGGAGATAGCCAGGGAGATATTTGAAAGATATAATAAATTAGGAGGTTAGAAAACTCAAAACTCATTTCAAAATACAATAAATCAAGAATAATGAATAATGAACAACAAGGCATTTACATTAATAGAACTCCTAGTAGTAATAGCCATCTTAGCCGTATTAGCAGTAGCAGTCACCCTCATCCTTAATCCAGCAGAACTAATAAGACAGGGAAGAGATAGTACCCGCCTTTCTGATATGGCAACCATTGAGAAAGCCATTGGTCTTTACCAAGTTGACCAGCCAGGTGCCTGGCTGGGCACATCCTCAATCGCTTACGTCTCCCTTCCAGACTCAAACTCTGACTGTTCCTCATATAACTTATTAAGTCTCCCTGATGGCTGGTCATACCATTGCGTCCCATCAGCATCTTCCACTAATGTGGACGGAACTGGCTGGATACCTATTAATCTCACTCAAGCAAGCTTTTCATCCCCCCTTTCAAAATATCCGATTGACCCCGTAAACTCAGCCACTTCCTCCCTTTATTACACCTACTACGCCGGTTCATACGAACTAACAGCCAATGTGGAAAGTACCCGCTACCTTACCGAAGAAGCTGATGATGGCGGAGATCTTAGCACAATGTATGAAAGAGGCACTCACTTTAACTTGGCTGTAGTCCCTACAGCCGGTGATTGGATTACCGTTCCCGGAGATTCCACCTATAACACTGGTGACTTTAAAGTAATGAAGTATGAAGCGAAGTGTGTAACAAGCGACGGAGAACCTCTAACCATTCCCACTGATGTTGTTGGTGTTGGTGTTTATAATGTTTATGACGATAACGCCACTGCCTGCACCAGCGCTAACAGTAGAAGTATAGCCGCCACAGCTAAAGGATATCCTATTACTCGTATCTCTCATAATAAAGCTAAGGTATATTGCCAATCAATTGGAGCCCATCTCATCACAAACGATGAATGGATGACAATTGCCAGGAATGTGGAACAGATTGATGAGAATTGGACTAACGGTTCAGTTGGCTCCGGCTGTTTGTTTCGAGGGAACTCGGGAAATACCACCTGCGGATATGACGGCCCCAACCCGGACTCGGGTAATTATCGAAATGATCGAGCATCTCTCACTTTATCCAATGGAGAGGAAATCTATGACCTGGCTGGTAATGTCTGGGAGCATGTGAAAAGAGATTCAGACGATACTCTTACATCAACTGGCGAGCAACCAGATACGGCAAGCCCCACTGGATCTTTCGGCTGGAGACAATTTACTGCTATTTCAGACTGGGATGGTTTTACCAGCCAGATGGTTGAATTATCTAATACTTCCTGGGATACATCTCAGGGAGTGGGGGCGATTTATCACTGTGATGGATGTTCAGATTCAACCGCTGACCGTATTTTTCTTCGTGGTGGTTATTTGGATTCTTCGGCTTGTGCCGGAGCTGCCACGTTGGTTATCTATTGGGATGCAGAGGACTGGTCTTATGGAGATGGCTTTCGCTGTGCTTACTAAGGAAATTTGTATGATTTGAGGATGTTGAATTTCCAAAATCCACGTTATATTTACTACATACTACTTATTACTAACTAATCATGCGTTATAAAATATTATCTCACACAGCAGACCTTAGGCTGAAAGTTTTTGGCGGTGATTATGAGGAACTTTTTGTAAACGCCGCTTTAGGTTTGGTAAATATTCTTTTTGAGGATTATAAAAAACTAATTAAGCGGGCCCGGGGGCATAAGAAAATTACAATTGAGTCTGAAAGTGCAGGCACGCTTGTAGTTGATTTTTTAAATAAAATTCTTTCGGAGAGTAATATTGAGAAAAAGATTTTTCCGAGAATTAAAATTTTAAGGGTTTCACCGAAGATAGTGGAAGCCCAGCTTTTTGGAGTTTCGGTTGACCATTTTGATAAGGACGTAAAGGCAATTAGTTATCACAATGCGGAAGTTAAAGAAAAGGAGGGGGAACTGGAGACAACTTTAGTTTTGGATATATAAAATCGAGGTATTGACACAGGAGAAGAAAGGAGTAAAACTTAAGTAAGAAAGTTAGAAAGTAGGAAATTTATGAATCTTATAAAAGTAAAGAAAAAATCACAAATTACTATCCCCAAGGAGGTGCGGGAGAAACTTGGCGTTGAGCCGGGAGATTATTTCAATGTAGATACGAAGGGGGATAAAATTATTCTTACTCCTCAAATTATTTCTCCCAAAGGTGAAGTTTCCAGCCTTTCCAAAAAAGGAGAGAAAGGGTTGAAGGAGTCGCTAAACCAATTGAAGAAAGGAAAAATTTCTGTATACGAGAACGTCAATGAAATGGTGGATGTAGAATAGGCAGTCATTATAAGTTATTAGAGTAAGAGCAATGCGGAAATATAATTTTGACGTGAAAATAACTTTTACAAAGCATGCTCGGGAAAAGTTTAAGATTTTGGAAAATCACGGCTTTATTGTGAAAAAATCACAAGTTAAAGATATTCTTCAAAAACCAGATAATGTTAAGAAAAGTGATTTATTTGTTTTCATAGCTCAGGGAGCAATAAATGAAAAGTACATTTTAAGAGTTGTTTTTAAGAAAGAGAAAGATATAATAAAAGTAATAACTTTTTATCCTGTCAGAAAAGAAAGGTATTTATAAATTATGACTAAGCTAAGAAAAATTTCATATGAACCGGAGGCTGATATTTTAAGAATTGAGGTTTCGGACGGAAAAATAAGTGATGCGCTGGAAAGCGGGAATTTTGTGATGCACGTGGACAAAAACAGCAAACCTGTTTATGTAGAGGTTCTTAACGCAAGTAAGTTTTTGTTAAAATCAAACGATATAATGGTAAAGAAGTTAGTTTCAGTAAAGTAGTGTGGAGGCAACGTTGATTCTATTTTTTGAGAAATCTGCGGACGTTCAACGTCCGCAGATTGGTTTAGATGGTATAATATAGGCAATGATAAAAAAAGAGGATTTAAAGAAAATTAACGAATATATTTGGGAGATTCCCGTAGGTTATCGCTCGGACATGCGGGTGCCGGGACGGATATATGCCTCCGAAGGAATTTTGGATGATATTTTGATAATAAGTACGAAATAATATAGAATATAAGGAGATAGTAATCATTAATTATATTTTATATGAGATTTAAGAACTGTTTAAAATGTGGAATAAAAGTTTCCAAGAATTGTCATTTAGGATATTGTAATAAATGTCGTAATAGAAGCGGTAAAAATAATCCTTTTTATGGTAGAAAACATAAAAAAGAAACAATAGAAAAAGTAAGGGAAAAGCTTTCTAAAATATCTAAAGAGTTATGGCAAGATAAAAATTATAGAAATAAAGTTATTAAGGGAGTATCAAAACCTAGGCGAGAAAGTTTTAAGGCGGAACAAAGCAAAAGAATAACCCAATGGTATCAAGATAATCCAAAACAAAAAGAAATCCGGAGTAAAAAGATGAAGGAAAGTTGGGAAGAAGGAAAAATAGAACCGAATATAAATTCTATAAATGAATCTAAATTGGAAAAAGAGTTAAGAGAAAAAATTATAAAGTTATTACCAAATAGAAATGTTAGAAAGTCAACAATTAAAATAAATAAAAAATGGTTTTATCCCGACATAAGAATTGATAAAAATATAATAATAGAATTCTATGGAAATTACTGGCACGCTAATCCACGGATATATAAAAAAAATGATATTATTCATCATAATTTAACCGCTGAACAAATTTGGCACGATAATAAAAAAAGAATTAAAATTTTAGAAAATAATAGATTTAAGGTATTTATAGTTTGGCAAGACGAATATCAAAACAATGAAAATAAAACTATAAAAAATATAATGAATAATTTATGAAGGTTAGAATAATTTGTAAAGAATACAATAGAAGAAAAATGAGATTGCCGCATTTAGGATTAGCGAAGAGAGTAGTTAGAATGAAGCCGGTAGGAGTGATTAAAGGTTAGTGTAATATATAATACTTTAAATATATGCGTCCCGATAGTGTTAATCAAGATTTTATAAAAAAATGGAAACTTTAACTAATAATAGGTCATATAATAAACATCTAACCGCCTACTACGGGTATGCCTAAAAGGCACACCCTAACACTATCGGGATGCGTCCCGATAGTGTTAACCAAAATTTCAATATGAAAACAAAGAATCAAAATTACATCAGGTCGAATAATCAAAACTTAACTATATATTACGGGTATGCCCCAACAAGGCACACCCTAACACTATCGGGATGCGTTTAACATTTTATGGCGGCGCCAAGACTGTTACCGGCGCTAATTATATATTAGAAGCAGAAAACGGAGAGAAAATAATGATTGACTGTGGGTTGCTTCAAGGCGGACATTACGCTGAGAACAAAAACTTTGAAGACTTTCCGTATAATCCTGAAGAAATCGGGGCGGTTTTTGTAACCCACGCCCACATTGACCACATCGGTCGGCTACCCAAACTTATCTCAAATGGATTTAAAGGGACGGTGTATTCAACCGAACCAACCAAAGCGTTTGCCAAGAGTCTTTTGGAGGATTCGGTAGATATTTTAGCTCGGGAGGCAAAGCGGTATGGGAAACCAGGATTTTGCAGACAGGGGGATATTAAAAAATTAATGAACCAGTGGCAGGAAGTGGTATACCATCAGAAAATTACCCATGGTCCGTTTCTGGTTACTTTTTATGACGCCGGCCATATTTTAGGTTCGGCATTTATAAAAATTGAAGCGGATGGAAAATCAGTAGTTTTCTCCGGTGATTTAGGTAATTCGCCGGCGCCTCTTATAAAGGAAAGGGAATTAATACCAACGGATATTGATTATGTTTTTATGGAATCAGCCTACGGCGGGGAAAAACATGAACCAAGGGAAGGAGTGATGGATAAGTTGGAAGATATAATTGAAGCGACGGTGAAAAGAAATGGAGTGCTTCTTATCCCTGCCTTTGCGATGGAACGGACTCAGATTCTTTTACACCATATTCATGATTTAATGAGTAGTAAGAAAATTCCGAAAGCGTTGGTTTTTTTGGATAGCCCGTTGGCGATAAGAGTAACGGAAGTATATAAAACCTTCGCTGATGTTTTAGACAGAGAAACTCAGAAATTTTTAAGAGAAGGCCATAATCTTTTTGAGTTTCCCAATCTTTATAGAACGGAAACAACTGAGGAATCAAAAGCTATTTGGAAAAAAGAATCTCCGAAAATCATTATTGCCGGAGCCGGAATGTCTCAGGGGGGCCGTATTTTACATCATGAAAAACGATATTTACCCGATTCTAAAAATGCGATTGTATTTGTGGGATATCAAGTTAAAGGCTCGCTGGGCCGAAAGATTTTAGATGGAGCCAAGAAAGTTAAAATTAACGGGGATGAAATTCCGGTAAGAGCGCAGGTTTTCAGGATTTCCGAGTATTCATCTCACGCTGACCAACCTCAACTTTTGGAATGGCTCAAACCGGCGAGGTTTGATTTGAAAAAAGTATTTCTTATTCAAGGAGAGGAAGCGCAGATGGAAATTTTAAGTTCAAAGATTCAAGACAGGTTGGCGGTTGAGGTTGAAATCCCGGAAGAAGGAGATTCTGTAAGTTTGTGAACCGGTAAGCTTGTAAAAAAATGCCCAGTGAAACTTCGCTGCCGCGCCTAACGGCACGAGAAACCAAAAGTTAGCAGCATAGTTTCACCGGGTTCACCCCGTGAAATTACACTGATATCTTGCGATAGATTAGAGTAAGGTAAGGGTGTAATTTTATGGGATAGGCGTTATACTAAAACCAGTCGTGTTAATTAATTTATTAAATCAGTGAAATTTCTACGGGGATGAAGAAAAATAATATTTTTGGACCGACATATAAAATTTGCGTTTCCGGAGCGGCTGAGACCGGTCATTGTGACCCGGATGCGGTGAAGAAAGCCGAGGAAATGGGTCGTGAAATTGCCCGTCGCGGTTATGTTCTTGTAACCGGAGCGACAACTGGCATTCCCTACTGGGCGGCTAAAGGCGCTAAAGAGGAAGGAGGAACAGTGATTGGTTTTTCACCGGCGGCTTCTAAGATAGCCCATGTGAAATCATACCGATTACCTTTGGATTATCACGATGTAATAATTTATACCGGTTTTTATTACGCCGGCCGGAATTTAATTCTTATTCGTTCTTCGGACGCAGTTATTACAATCTGTGGCCGAGTGGGTACGTTAAATGAGTTTACGATTGCTTTTGAAGATGACAAACCAATTGGGGTGCTGGAAGGTTCCGGAGGAACAGCTGATATGGTTAAGGAGATAGTGAAGAAAGGTCATCGGGGACCGGGTAAAGTTGTTTTTGCTAAAGAAGTTCATGATTTATTGGATAAAGTAGAGAAAGTAATGGAATAAATAATGAAGAACTTTTTTTTGGCGGTTGGAATGATTGCCGGAACAGCTATTGGAGCTGGGATTTTCTCATTGCCTTATATATTTAACAAGCTCGGAATGCTAACTGGGCTTTTTTATTTGGTGGTTTTCGCCCTGATTTATTATTTGGTGCATTGGCAGTATGCGCAGGTGCTTCAGTCCAGCAGTAAAGAGCATCATTTTTCATATTTTGCAAAAAAGTATCTTTCGAAGTTTTGGGAAAAGATAGCTTCAGTAACAGTTATTTGCGGACTTATTTTCAGTTTAACAATTTATCTTATTCTTTCGAGAACTTTTGCGGGACTTATTTTTGGAGAGACGGGAGTGATAGTAATCATTGTTTTCTGGGTTTTGAGTTCAGTTTTGATTTTTAGCCGAAGCGCTTTGATTGGCTGGGCAGAAATAATAGGAGGTCTCGGTATCGTTTTTATTACCCTTCTTATTCTAATTGGAGGCGGAGATGGTCAAAAGGTAATCCTGCCGGCGGTGCGGCAGATAGGTTTTTGGGAAGCGCTTTTGCCATTTGGACCGCTTCTTTTTGCCTTTTCAAGCAGAGCTGCAGTTTCGAAAGTTGTAGGGTTTTATCGAAGCCTTTCCAAACGGAAGAGATTTCCTTTAAAAAAAGCAATCTTGTGGGGAACATTACTGCCGGTTTTTGTTTATCTTATATTTATTCTCGGCGTACTCCGATTGGTACCCGGTGTTTCACCGGATACGTTAGGAAGCTTAGAGGTTCTACCTCAGGGAATTCTTTTAATGATTGGAGTAATCGGACTTTTAGCCTTGTGGACTTCCTACTTTGTTATCGGCAGCAACATTTACGACATTTTAAGATTTGATATTTTAAAAAAGAATAGGTTAGCCGGTATAATTACCCTTCTTGCGCCTTTAGGATTGTATTTTTTAGGATTTAAAAATTTTATGGCGGCGGTTTTGATAACAGGCGGTTTATTTTTAGCTCTGGAGTCAATTTTTGTAACTACGATGTGGCTTAAAATGAAAGATGGCGGAGTGGCTTTTGTTCGGGTACTTCCTCTTTACCTTGTGTTTTTATTGGCAATTGTGTATCAGATATTGGGAATTTTTAGATGAAACAGTTATACTAAAAAAGATGGAAAATCTTATTCGAACATTAATGGCAGTATTTTTAATAGGATTGGTAGTGATGGCGATCGTATTTTTTAGCATTTTTGGTATGATGCCGGTTAAGAAATTAACCAAAGTTTTTAGAGAGGGAGATGAAGCAACTTCAACCGAGACGAACGAGCCGACAATTATAGCGTCATCAACAATGATTGAGGAGATGATTAAAAGGTTACTTCCGGCGAAGGAAGAAGAAACGGAAAAAGAGGAAGAGGAACCGGTTTATCAGCCGGCGAAGCCGACTGAACTAAAACTAAGGTGTGATTATAATTTAAACATAGAAGGAGGAGAATTTTCACCGGCGATATTGGAAGTTAATAAAGGGGAAGAATTGAGAATTAAATTAATGTCGGCTGATAAATTTTACACAATAAAAATCCCCGCTTACGGATTATCTCAAACGGTTGGTCCCGGAGGCGAAAAACTGATTGCTTTTCAAGCTTTGAGTACAGGCGAATTTCCTATAGTATGCGAGGGATGCAATGAGGATTTTGAGGCAAAATTGATTGTGGAATAGCCCCCGTGGTTTAATGGACCCCGGTACTAAAGACGCCCTCATAGCTCAAAGGATAGAGTACTGGTTTCCGGAACCAGTGATCGAGGTTCAAGTCCTCGTGAGGGCACATAGGCATCTTAGTACGGGGCAGGCAGAACAAGGGTTCGACGTGCCCCGTGAAATTTGGAAAATTTTATCGGGGTTCCTGCCGGGGGCACGAATTAGTAATCAGTAAATAAGAATTAATAGATGGAAAATAAAATAAATATAATAGAGGATCTGGAGTTTAGAGGGCTTATTAATCAGTCTACTGATCTTGGTGTTTTAAAAAAGGCGCTTGAAAAACCAATTACTTTATACGCCGGATTTGACCCAACAGCCGACAGTTTGCATGTGGGCAGTCTTTTGTTGGTTCTTACGTTAAGGCGTTTTCAGGAAGCCGGACATAAACCGATTGTCTTGGTTGGTGGAGCAACCGGTCTTATCGGTGATCCAAGCGGGAAGACAGCCGAGCGGCCGTTAAGCCCTGCAAAAAAAGTCAAAGAGTGGGCCGGTGATATTAAAAATCAACTGGAACAGTTTCTTGATTTTGGTTTTGATAAAGCTCAGCTTGTTAATAATTATGATTGGCTGAGCGAAATGAAAATAATCCCGTTTCTTCGGGATATCGGCAAGAATTTCTCGGTGAATTCAATGATTGCCAAAGAATCGGTGAAGAAACGGCTTGAAACCGGTATTTCCTTTACTGAATTTAACTATCAAGTGCTTCAGGCCTGCGATTATCTTAATCTTTTTGAAAAATATGGTTGTCGGTTGCAAATTGGAGGCAGTGACCAGTGGGGGAATATCACAGCCGGAGTTGATTTAATAAGGAGAGTGAAGCGAGAGGAAGTGTACGCTCTTTCAATACCGCTTGTTACCAAAGCGGATGGGACAAAATTTGGCAAGACCGAGACAGAAACTGTATGGCTTAGTTCGAAAAAAACCACTCCTTATGAATTTTACCAGTTTTGGATTAATATTGACGACCGGGAGGTGGTAAAGCTCTTGAAGTATTTCACTTTTTTATCCCAAGAGAAAATTGAAAAACTTGGGCAGCAAGTCAAAGATAACCCGGCAGAACGGGAAGCCCAGCGAGTATTAGCTCGGGAGGTTACGGAAATTACTCATGGAAAAGAGGCGACTGCGAGAGCTGAAAAAATATCAGATGCTTTATTTTATGGAAATATTAGAGAGTTAAACAAAGAAGAAATTAAAGAAGGATTTAAGAATGTTTCTTCATATGAAATTAAGAATAAGAACGAGTTGGAACTAGTAGAACTTTTAGTTGAGGCCGGAGTGGTTTCTTCGAAGCGCCAGGCAAGAGAGGATATTAAGAATGGGGCAATTTATATAAACGGAAAACAGGAGATGGATACCGGTAAAATCTTGCAGTTTTCAGATAGGTTGTTTGGGGAATATATAGTTATTCGCCGCGGCAAAAGATCTTATTATGTTATTAGGTGGTATTAATATTTTGGATTTTTAAAAGCGGGCTTGAAAGCCCGCTTTTATTATCAGTGTATTTACTATTCTTATTTATTTCTTCGTCTTAATAATTTTGTCTATTATTCCGTATTTTTTAGCTCCATCGGCGTCTAACCAAAAATCGCGGTCGGTGTCTTGCTCAATTTTTTTGAGAGGCTGGTTAGTATGACCAGCAAGAACATGATTAATTTTGTCCTTGATTTTCATAATATGCTTGGCGGTAATTTCAATTTCAACAGCCTGACCTTCAACCCCACCCATTACTTGGTGGAGAAGAATTTCAGCATTAGGAAGGGTAAGACGTTTACCCTTTGCCCCAGCGGCTAAGAGAACCGCGCCCATTGAACCGGCTATACCAACGCAAATTGTTGAAACCGGCGATTTAACGTATTGCATGGTGTCATAAATTGCCATGCCGGCAGTTACCGAGCCGCCGGGAGTGTTTAAATACAATCTAATGTCTTTATTAGAATCCTCATCATCAAGAAAGATTAGTTGAGCAATTATGCTGTTAGCGGTTTGGTCGGTGATAGGACCGCCTAAGAAAATTATCCGTTCCTTCAAAAGACGGGAATATATATCATATGCCCTTTCTCCCCTCGGTGATTTTTCAATTACAGTTGGAATTAAATTCATAATTTTAGTTTATGGTTTGCTATAAATTCATTAAAACGTAGGGAAAGCGGGAAGTCAAGCCCGTTAATCTATTAGACCAACAAGGTTGACAATCGTATTATATCTTGATATACTTCAAGCAGATATTTAAAAACTAAAAAAGAAAGGAGTTCTGAAATGAAAATGTTAAAAGTTATCTTAATTATTTGCGCTTTCTTAACCGCTTGTAGTGTCACTAAAACCCCCGTGGAACCGTTTAATAAGGATTCACTAATTAAAGACATAGATGAAATACCGGAAGTAGCCCAGTTATATAAAGCTTCTTATGGAAATATTTGGGAAGCTATGTTGGTTACTGTTCAAGAAATGGGAAATCCACTGCAAACCGTTAATGAGAAAGATGGTGTTCTTGTTACCAACTGGGCGCCATTTTACGATGGTTTATTCGTTGTCCGTAGGGATTGTTTTATAATTCACGTGACGAAACAAGCCGGTGGCCGAGTTGAAGTGAGAATTAAAAGAGCGGTACAAGCTGTTAAAAAGAAGAGCAGGTACGCCCTTTGTACAGATGGAGAAATTGAGACATGGATGCTTCACCGAATAGAGCAAAAGTTGAAATAAATTATTAATCCCTCACATATATATGTGTGAGGGATTTTCTTTTAACTCAAAAAACGATTTCTAACGGGGTTTAGTATTCAATTAACTTTATTTCTTCAGCAACTACTTTTTTATCTGTTCTTAGGTTATTTTTAGTTTGAATTGCGATTTGTTCTCCTTCGCACAAGTCGGATATTTCAAGCTTTGTTGTAGTCGGGCTGCCGTCAGTTTGAGGGTTTGTGTAGTCAATTTTTAATATCTCCGTTTCACTGCCAACGGTTACAAATTTTGTCATTTTTTTGTGGGCCGAACCGTCAGTGTGGGGAAGGTAATCATCGGGGTCAATTATTTCCAAGGTGATAGTGGCTCCATAGATACCTTTGATTATGCCGCCGGCGCTGCTTATCACTTCGGGCGGTTTCGGGTATACCTTATCAATCAAAGCTCCAAGTTCGCCTTCAACTTTTTCCCCACCAAGTTTTTTGCCGGCAAAAAATCCAAGAAGACCCATACCAAAAATTACTATTAAAACTAATAATATTGTGGTCTTTTTCATAAATTGTCTTTAACGAGTTTTATCCATCTTATTATACAACAATATTTATAAAAGTTTTATATGGGCTGTGGATAAAGTGTTATGAGGGCATCGGATACTCCTGTAACCTTGTTTAAAAGCATGGGCTTTTTTA
>Ga0307991_1001171_pt1 | contig 18618 bp, 15 predicted proteins | sample EllFjometagen131_FD_203146 | JGI IMG/M metagenome (GOLD analysis project Ga0307991, IMG submission 203146) | Marine microbial communities from Ellis Fjord, Antarctic Ocean - #131 | ecosystem: Environmental > Aquatic > Marine > Unclassified | place: Southern Ocean | collected 2014-10-08 | reverse complement strand
CTCTCTCCAACATTTATGAATAAAATCAATAACTATTTGTTATCAGATTTATTTTTATCAATAAGATCCTGTGCTTTCTTCTGTGTTCTCTTAAAGAGTACAAAAGCCAGTCCCAAGGTAAATGCACCAAGAACAATAATCATTGTTCCTGTTTGTCCAATTAAAGATGGAACAAACCAACATATTACAACCATCAATACCATTGCAAATGTTGATAGCTTTAAATCCTTTAAGAAATATTGATATCCAAGTGCTCCAAATAATGCTGGAAGTACATTGCTAAATGCAGGTCTCAAAGTAGGATTCTGAAGTATAGGTGTAAGAGGTACCAATAGAGCAACACCCAATGCAATAACGAGCATTGTAATAAGGGCACTTGTTGCAATAGATAATGTCATGATTATCTCATCTTCTTTTGTTCCTGTTTTTGTTTGAGCTATCTCACGAGAGGAGAAGGCACAAGGAAGTTTTAAATTTGTAATATTTCCAGTTAAAAATGAAAGGTAAACTGCTCCAACACCCAACAAGGGAGTATAAATTAAAAACTCTGCAATAGATGAAGGTACATATATAAGAAGTACCTTAACAACACCATTTGCAAATCCCGGCCAGTTTATTTTAGCTCCGGTTACAGCACCAATTAAAAAGGGAGCACCTATAAGAAGTATAATTCCAATCAACATGAAGGTTCTACCGAAGAAATGAGTCTTAGCTATATAATTATCATAATCAAAGTCTTTATTCATTACATACCTCCCAATATTTTAGAAAATACAATCGCTGCACACATTGCAATGATCATAGCCAATGCAAGTGAGAAGGATTCAAGACCCTTATGGCCCTTTTTCTTAATAAGATATTCAAAAAATGACATAATAAGAGCTGATACAATAGCTGTTAGTACCGGAACTTTTACTCCATTTACAATGAAATCTGCTACATAGTTACCAAGGAAAGCTGCACAAAGTGCAATAAACATTGAAATCATTGCAATACTTGAGAAAGAAGGTGCATTGGAATTCTTTTTAATTTTGTTCTGACCTGCAAGTTTTTTTGTATATTTTTTTAGGAAAAATACTGTTAAAACACAGCTCCATATAATACCAATGGTCATTGTAAGCAAGATTGTAATAAGGTCACTCATATTAAGTATGGAAGCATCAAGAGCCTTACCCATTCCTTGAGCAGCAATCGCTGCAACTGTTGCTTCATATTGAAGGTTACCAATAACAGATAATCGCAACCATGCAACTGGAACACCAATGCTACCAGCTAAGGCCAATACACCAAGTAATATTGAAATACTTGGAATGGCTGTAAACGTAGCAGATGAAGTTATAGCTCTTCTTAATAGTTTCTTATCCATTCCCATTTTCACACCTGCTCGGTATGATCTAACTAGAAAAAATACACAGAAAAAAACAACGAAAGCTAGAATAACCCCTACAATCAAGTAAAGTATTCCAGAGTTAGCAATTTGTAAAAAATTATTCATAAAATTCTCCATTTACAAACATACTATGAATTATTCTTGTTTTCTAGACTTATTAATTAAAACCAACAAATAAAGCCAAAAAAAATACTTCAGAGGTGTCATATAACACTGCACTGAAGTACTTTAATTGTCTGTATCAATCTACAAAAGTTCGATTATATCTTTTTCCAACTTTGAAAGAGAAGCTGTTGGCTCATATCTTCTTACAAGATTGCCTTCCTTATCAAATAAGAATTTTGTAAAATTCCATTTTATATCATCATTCTTCTCATATTCTTTATCTTTATCTCGATACATTTTATCTAAAATTGCACCAATTTTATTAATTAAATCAAATCCTTTAAATTTAGTATTGGATACCAAATCTTTATAAAGAGGAATAGCTTTCTCTCCGTTAACATCTATTTTAGCAAATTGAGGAAAAGTTATTCCAAAACGTCCTGTACAAAATGCATGAATTTCATCTTCTGTTCCAGGAGCCTGCTCTCCAAATTGATTGCAAGGAAAGTCTAATATCTCTAAACCCTTTTCATTTAATTCTTTATACATCTTTTCTAAAGGTTTATATTGTGGAGTAAATCCACATTCTGTAGCTGTATTTACAACAAGAACGACCTTACCTTTATAACTATTTAAAGCAAATTCCTCACCCTTCATGTCTTTTACTGTGTAATCATTTAAATTCATTTGGTATCTCCTATATTTATTCTTATTGATAACTAATATCAATAAGAATAAATATATAACATTATTTCCCTATCGTCAAGCTATTTATAATCGAGTTAATCTATATTCACATATTCTTTTACTTAACAAACATTAATGTAATATATGGATAGTAGAATATTATAAATTTAAATTGAAAATATTTTCAGTTTAAACTAAATATATTTAAACTTTTACCACTGTTAAATCATATTTTTTTGACTTTAAGTCTAGATTTTTATGCTATATCTGCATAATTATTTAATAGATTTACATAACTCTATGGTAACTCGTTATATTGCTTTAAGATACCATCTAAATACTTACCCTAAAAGAATTAATTGACTTTATTTTTTAATATAGTATATTAGTATGTAGTTAACAGAGATGTAAAAAGCAGGTGTAAGGAGGGTGTGTTATGAAACGAATAAGTTATTATTCTAGAATCAATGAGTTGTACCCAAGTCAAATGGGAGCAGATAGTTTTGGACTATATCGTAATCTTGCAAATGAAAGCAATATTGGGTATTCAATCAACAATAAAAAATTTGAAATCCTTTCAAAGAATGCATCGAGTGGAGGTAGCTTCTTTGGGAAAAGAAAATAAATCAAAAGGTTTATAAAAAATTCTTGTAGTACGGCTGCAGGAATTTTTTTAGGTTTTAAAGATCTACAAATTCCAATAAACCAGGTACAACTTCAACTGACATACTTCCCTATTAACTCTGTTTTTAAGTATCTAAAAAAAATCTACTTCTTTATTATATAAGTAAGAAAGTAATTACTACATAAGGTTTCTAACGAAAGTTAGGATTAGATACAAATTAATCCATAAAAATTAGGTTAACATATTATATATTAATAATTTTTTATCTATTGCTAATTATTTCGATTTTTTTTATTTACAAATGTTCAATTATAATTAATACTACCAAAAAATAAAACAGGAGTTTCTATGGAAAACGAATCTAAAAATGAAAATATTTACCAATTAAATGGTAAAGTGCCACTCCGTACAGCAATCCCTATCGGTTTACAGCATGTTTCTGCAATGTTTGCAAGTAACTTAACACCAATCTTAATTATCACAGGTATATGTGGTATTTCATCAGGTAGTGCACTTCAAATAACAATTTTGCAAAATGCAATGCTAATTGCTGGATTGATTACCTTAGTTCAAGTAATTGGATTTGGACCAATTGGCGGTAAGCTTCCAATTGTTATGGGAACTAGCAGTGGTTTCATTGGTGTATGTAGAGGAATAGCAGCAGGCATGGGTGGTGGTCTAATAGGCTATGGTGCCATACTTGGAGCTAGTTTACTAGGTGGTTTATTTGAAGGAGTTCTTGGACTATTCTTAAAACCTTTAAGAAAATTCTTCCCACCAATTGTAACTGGTACAGTTGTATTATCGATTGGTCTATCATTGATCAGCATTGGTATAGCTTTCTTTGCAGGTGGTTTTGGTGCAAAAGACTTTGGTTCACTTGAAAATCTAGCTTTAGGCTTCTTTGTTCTAGTTATCATCGTTATTTTCCGTCATAGTAAATCTCCTTTCCTACGTGCTACATCAATCATCATTGGTATAATTGCTGGTTACATAGCTTCACTAATCATGGGACTATTTCTTCAAAAGACAATAACTGTTGCAGCAGCTGATGGTTCAACTGTTGAAGTAATTAAAGCTTGGGTGCTTCAAACAAATAAAATCGGTGCAGCTAAATGGTTTGCAATACCAAAATTCATGCCTGTTAAATTAGTATTTAATGCTAAAGCAATATTCCCAATGATCATAATGTTCCTTGTTACTACAGTTGAAACAATTGGCGATGTATCTGGAATAACACAAGGTGGTTTGGATAGAGAAGCAACAGATAAAGAATTATCAGGAAGTGTAATCTGTGATGGTGTTGGATCATCCTTTGCAACATTGTTTGGTGTTCTACCTAACACATCCTTCTCACAGAATGTTGGTTTGGTTGGAATGACTCATATCGTTAATAGATTTGTTATTGCTGTTGGTGGTATTGCTCTTGTAATTTGTGGTCTATTCCCAAAACTCGCAGCAGTAATTTCCATCATGCCTTATAGTGTTCTTGGTGGAGCAGCAGTAATGATGTTTGCATCAATTACTGTAAGTGGTATTGAATTAATAACAAAAGAAAAACTTACAAACAGAAACATAACAATTCTAATTGTAAGTCTAGGTCTAGGTTATGGTTTGGGAGCTTCTTCTGCTGCTGTAGCAAACCTTCCAACTGCTCTTCAATTGATCTTTAGTGGTGGTGGTATCGTACCTGCAGCTATCTTTGCAATTGTTTTAAATATAATTCTTCCAAAAGAAGCTGAATAATAATATTTGCTTTTTAATTAATAATATGGAACCATCAATCTAAAATATGTTTGGTGGTTTTTTTATCCTTCAATTAGAGCTTTGTAGGTTACTTTATTATTAGAAATCAGTTGAAAAAATAAGAGCTAAATGCAATATCAATAATAGATAGGCAATAGCTCTTTTGCAGAAATTTAAAATAGTATTATTAGTTATGCAAGTACAGGCAATTTAACTCGTACAAGCTTCCTTGCAAGTACTCGTAATCTAACTCTAAATCTGATTTTATATTTATAGACATTTGTAACACATTCATATAATGCACATATTTTATCACTTGCACAGACCAATGCACTTTCTTTTGTTTTAGGTAATGCAATATTAATTGGGAACATATGCTTTAATATAATATCTTCTTCTTTCTTTGTTAGAAAATAATCTTCTTTTGCATTCATCAATGCAAGTGATGCGTGATGTCTTAGATGATGCTTTTTATTTGATTCATTATCATCATGACAATCATATAAATAGTAATCATGAAGCAATGCACCTGTTGTAAGTTGTGAACGATCCACCTTTATATGAAGGAAATCTGCCAAATACAAAGAGACATAAGCAACATTCACACAGTGTCTTAAGACTGATGTGCCAAAATGATGGGTATAGGCTCTTGTTTGAAGTAACCGAGTTGTTTCGCACAAGTTTTCAAATATACTTGAAAACAAAGTTAAATCTACTCTTTTAGTTTTTAATTTTTTCACAATTTTAAGTATAGTAAAATAAATTCAATAATTCAAGAAAAAAACCCAGACTTTTATGTTTATTGTGTGTTAATTTCTTATAAGACAAATAATAATGCAAATTCTACTACACAACCGTACTCACAAACTAATATATAGTTTTATACACATTCATCAATATTTGAGTAATAATTAAAGATGACTCTATTAAGGATAGATTATAGATTATAGATTCATACTATACTAATATGAATAAAATCTAATTATAAGTAATAGGGAGGAATATAATATGCCAATATTTGTAGCATTTGAGATTATCTTTGAAGTTGTCTATTTGATATTAGTAATAACACTAGCAATAATTCTACTAAAAAAAGCAAAAGACAGAGAACACCAACTATTTGGATTCATGGCCATAATACTTGGAGGTGGAGATGCTTTCCATTTGGTACCACGTATAATAGCCAATGCAACCAATACCTTTGCACAGCATGCAGTCGCACTTGGAAGAGGCGAGATGATAACATCCATTTCAATGACAATCTTCTATATATTTCTTTATAAAATATTTAAGATTCGATATAAAAAAACAAATACAAAGGCTCTTGACTGGAGTGTATTCCTTTTGGCTACTCTTCGAATAATACTGGTAGCACTTCCACAAAATGGTTGGAATCAGACTCCAAAACCCTATAGTTGGGGAATAATAAGAAACATTCCATTTGCAATTCTTGGAATAATACTTATTGTGTTGTTTATTCAAGAAACTAGAGGCCATAAAGATGATCTTTATCGCAACATGCCGATAGCTATAATAGTATCATTTTTATTCTATTTTATAGTTGTTCTTGGTGCATCAGTTATTCCAGTACTTGGAATGTTCATGATGCCTAAAACTTTAGCATATGTCTGGATTGTTTTAATGGGATTCAATGATAATAAAAAATTAAAATAATTAACCATCACCAATATATTAATAGAGCCCTTGGAATGTAGTAAAGTTACACTCCAAAGGCTCTTTGTTTATATCATCGAGTACTCTATTGTTCTTTGTGTTTAATTGCCTTGGTAGGGCAGTTATCAATTGCATCATTTAACTTAGTGGAATCAATATCATCTATATCATATTGCTTGACATATGCTTTTTTGTTGTACATTTCAAATAACGATGGGTAGGTTTTTGTACACAAGCTACAGCCCATGCAGGCACTACAGTTTATGAATATTTCCTCATCAAATATTTCCTCAACAAATTTTTCATTCTCAAAGACTATATCCTCTTTCTTAACAATTCTAGCTCCAATATAGCTAAATATTATAATTGCAATTACAGTTAAGATCCATCTAACTATCATAAATTCTGGTCCTAAGAACTTAACTTCATTAACAAGCATTGGTACCTTTATTACAGCCCAACTACTTAGTATAATTATGACATTTCTAATTGATGCACCCTTCTTTAGAAGCATCACTGTAATAGGAAATGCAGCATATATAGGTCCAGCAGATATTCCTCCTAGTAAGAAAGAGAAGAACATTCCCTTACCTCTAGCATCCTTTCCAAGATTATCTTGAATAACCCTTTTTGGAACCCAAAAATCAAGAAGTGCTGTTAATACAAGAACAACAGGCATGATGCTAAGTAGTTCCTTAAAGTAATAAATGCTATTGGAGAGTGCAAGAACTCCTATATCTGATTTATATATAAAGGTGAAGGCATATAATAATACCACGACCAAGGTGAAAACATTCTTTTTTAATTTATTTTTAATATTCATTAAAGTATTACCCCCATAAACAACGCAATTACAATTGCAAATACAAAGCTCAGTGCATTACGAGTTACTGTAAACTTCATTCCAAATGTTTTCTTCTCAAGTGGGAAAGTTACAATTCCTACCATTGTAAGAGTTGTTAAAAAAGCTACTGCAGGTACCATTGATACACTTGCATCAACAAGAGTTCCAACAAGTGGAAATGCAATGAATGCAGGAATCAATGTGATTGTTCCAAATAATGCAGAACCCACTGTTGATACAAATAGGTTTTGTGATGCAACAAAAGAGGCAATGCTCTCTGGTGGAATGTATGCTAAGATCAAACCAATTAGAAGAATTACAAAAATAAGGCTCTTTGCCATTCCCTTACCCATTCCTAATGCTTTCTTAAAAGCACCTTTGGTTTCTGATTTATTTTTTATAAATGAGATTATTAAAAAGATTAAGGTAATAACCCACATTGCTATTGTAAATATATCCATGTCGTCCTCCTGACAATGAAAGATTAAAAGATATATGACTTATAACACAGACACCAATGTGACTTTTTAGTATTATTAATATATGGATAAGCTAGAAAAGAAAAAACAATTAGAAAATATTGCATGCTTCAATCAATTTGGAGATGATATAAAATCTAAAATTATCAAACTTGGAAAGATTAGAACTTACAATAAGAATCAAATGATTTATGAAAGAGGAAGCAAATGCCTTTCTTTTGATATAATAATTGAAGGAACTCTTACGGCCTATACCGTAAGTGAAAGTGGAACTGAGAATGTTATTTTTAGTTTTGAAAAGAATTCCATCATTGGCGGTAATTTATTGTTTTCTCCCTCCTCCACTTATCCTATGAGCATATTCTGCAAGAAGGATTGCACAATACTCATTCTTGCAAAAAATACAATTGAATTGTTAATCGATAATAAAGAATTTGCTATTTTCTTTATTAGAAATATCTCAATGAATGCTCAAAATCTCAACAAGAAAGTAATAACTTATACACAAAACACATTGAGAGAAAACATCCTGGAATATCTTCAAGAACTTGATGTGATTCAAAGAAGCAATGTTGTAACCCTTCCTATTGCGAAGAGTAAACTTGCAGAGATATTTGGAGTTCAAAGACAATCTTTATTCAGAGAGTTAAAGAAAATGAGTAATGAGGGTTTAATTAAAAGCAAGAATAGAACAATTACCTTGCTGTAATACAAATATATTCATTTTCGATTTACAGCCTTTCATATTTATTTTTTGATATAATCTTGCTATTATTATACTCATGGATAATATAACTTTTGATTTATGGTTTACTGAAGATGGATACTCTGTATCAGGTGGTGATGAATGGGCAAAGAACCTTCATGAAAAACCTATCGATAATTTATTTGAGTATTTAAAAAGTTCTGATGCTATTGAAAACCTTGGACTGGAATTTCTTTCATCGTTTGCAAAGGAATTTCTTATAAAGGTTCAATCAATTGATTCCTTGTTGCTTGAATCTAAAATTACCATTGAAATAAATGATACAATTGTAAATCAAATACTTGCAGCAATTCCCCTGTATCCTGGCAGCGAATACATAGATAAAGAGTGGATTGAATTCATTTGGAATAAAATGGAGATATGGTGCTATAAAACCATAGCAGCTTTTAAAGGTTCCATTGAAGCATGTCTTTCCTCTTATCTTCCAAGTTTCAATGTAGCCGATAGATCCTACTTTCATTTAGTTGAAACCGAAAATGAACAATATCCCTTTGGATTTCTTACAAGCTACACAACAAAAGTTAACAATATAGTAAAGCACATGCCATTATCATACGCCCTTGAGGAATTTAAGGAAGATGAAAGAGCTTTGCTACATCTACTGTCCATAATATTTAAGGCAAGTAAAAAAAGTGAAGTTCTATCTAAGATAATTGAAGAGGGTGAAATATTTGATCCAACATATTTAACTACTTCAGAGGCCTATAATTTATTGAAGCATTCTTCATATTTCAAGGAATGTGGAATAGGTTTTAGATTTCCTTCTTGGTGGAAGCAAAAGAACAAAATACATTCTCAAGCAAAAATTGGAGATGAATTACAATCTAATATGGGAATGCAATCTCTTTTATCAGTTTCTCTTAATTTTGTAATTAATGATGAGCTCTTAAGTGAAAAGGATCTTCTTGATTTAATTGGTATGGAAGAAGGTCTTGTAAGGTTCAAAAACAAATGGATTGAAATTAATCATAAAAGGCTTCAGGAACTGCTAGATCAATATGAAAAATTTGAAGCACTTTATGGTAAGGGAATCACCTTTTCACAGTATCTTGAGATGCAAAGAAAAGGAGAGCTTGATGAATTATTTGAAGATCTTACAATTGAGCATGGGCAATGGCTTTCGTCTTTCAAGAATCATAAATCACTGGAAAATAAACAACTTGATATTACTGAGAGTTTTCATGGAAAACTCAGAGAATATCAATATGATGGTGTTAATTGGCTTTACAACATGTTTACAAGTGGGTTTGGAACATGTCTTGCAGATGATATGGGTCTTGGTAAAACTGTGCAAATCCTTGCAATCCTTGGTAATTTATTTGAAAATAACATCCTCAAGAATACTCTATTAATAGTTCCTTCTTCCTTGATTGGTAACTGGGATTGTGAGCGAGAAAAGTTCTTACCATCTCTTCCTCTTTATGTATTGGATAAAAGTGAAAAGATTCTTCAGCAATTTGACTTTGAACAAAAAGGACTGTATATAACAACCTATAAGATGGCATCTCTAAGAGAGTCCATCAACACTCGATTCTGGGATTTAATCATACTTGATGAGGCACAGGCAATTAAAAATCCAAGTGCAAAGCAAACCAAGGTTATAAAAACCATTGAATCAAGTCGTAGGATTGCAATGACTGGTACTCCTATTGAAAACTCAATCACAGATCTTTGGTCACTATTTGATTTCATAAATCCAGGACTACTTGGTAATAAAACAGAATTCACGCGACTTATGAAGAATACCAAGAACAACCCTCAGATTTATAGCAGTCTTAGAGAGGTAATTCAACCGTTTATTTTAAGACGACTTAAAACTGATAAAACAATCATCAAGGATCTTCCTAAGAAGATTGAAAAGGACATGTATGTTCCTCTTTCTACCAAGCAAGTTCTTCTTTATAAGAAGCTGGTTGAAAGTGCTACAAAGCAAATTACAGAAGAGAAAGAGGGAATTGGTAAAAATGGACTTGTATTGGCTACAATATTAAAGAGCAAGCAGATATGCAACCATCCAAGCCAATACCTAAAAGGTGATGAGTTCAAAGAAAAAGATAGTGGAAAGTTTCTTGCCCTCAAACAACTTGTTGAGGTCATAAAAGACAAGCATGAAAGAATGATTGTCTTTACACAATACAAGACAATGATAAAACCTTTATGTAGTTATCTTGAATCATTATTTGGCTATGAAGGATTATATATAGATGGAGGAGTATCTCCAAAAGAAAGATCTGCTAGAGTAAAGGAATTTAACTCAGATAAGTACTATCCATTTATGGTAATTACCATTAAGTCGGGAGGCACAGGTCTAAATCTCACCAGTGCCAACCATGTTGTTCATTTTGATCGATGGTGGAATCCATCTGTTGAAAACCAAGCAACCGATAGAGCATTTAGAATTGGCCAAACAAAGGTTGTTAATGTCTATAAGTTCACCTGCAAGGGAACAATTGAGGATAAAATCAATGATATAATAAATAACAAGAAAGCATTATCATCTTCCATCATTGGCAAATCTGAAGAATCTACACTGTCATGGATTACAAAACTTGATGATACAAAGCTTAAGCAATTATTTGCTTACTCTGAAAACTAAGGATGATATATGAATTTTTATTTTGAAAATTATTCCCAAATGACAATGGAAGAGCTTAAAAGAAAAAGTAAGCAGAGTAGCAAAAAAGGCTACAACCCTGTGATCATAGAGGACCGTAAGATAGCAAAAACCTGGTGGGGTAAAAAATGGTGTGAAAATCTTGAAAACTATGCAGATTATTCGAGTCGAATCGGTAGAGGTAAAAGATATGTAAGATCCGGTACTGTAATTGATTTAAAGATTGAAGAAGGAATAATCAAGGGTCTAGTGCAAGGTTCAAGAATAAAGCCCTACAAGGTTATCATAAATATAAAACCTTTATCGAAAGAGAGAAAGGATGAAATTCTTGAAATAGCAACAAGCCAAATTGATAACCTTGATAGCTTGATGTCGGGTGAATTTCCCGAAGAATTATCTGATGTATTTCTAAATCCATATCATGGATTGTTTCCAAGTCCTGATGAAATATCAATCAACTGCAACTGTCCCGACTGGGCTGTAATGTGCAAACATGCAGCAGCTGTTCTTTATGGTGTTGGTGCTAGATTGGATGAAAATCCCTTGATGTTCTTTCTACTTAGATCTATGGACTTTAATTTGTTCATCAAGAAATCCATTGAAGAAAAAACTGATTTGATGTTTAAAAATATCGGAGCCAACAAGCAAAGATTGATACCTGAAGAAATAGCAAAAAACTTATTTGGATTTTAGTTGCCACCATTATAAAAAAACAAATAGATTTTTATAAAGAGTGCTCCTTTTAAGTTATTTGGCATTGTTAACTTTTGAAGGACATATTAGAAACGGATAAAGCCTCTGCAATACACAAAGGCTCCATCTTATATATTTTAATATTTGGTAATCTCTTAAAGTTCCCAACTATTCACCTTTGTACTTGCTACCACATTAGAATTTAATCCACCAGAAGAAGAGGAAGATTTTCTAGTGGCTTTGTCTTTTGCTTTTTTATAACTTGGAAGCTTTTCCTTTGCAACAGATAGCATTAGTTTAATTCTATTTTCCTGGTTTACCTTTGAAGTAGAGGGATCATAATCAATTGGAACTATGTTTATATCAGGTTGTTTGGCTACAATAGATCTAATGGCACCTTTAGCTACAATATGGTTTGGAAGACACCCGAAAGGTTGAGCGCAAACAAAATTTGAAAATCCCAATTCATTCAATGCCATAATTTCAGCTGAAAGCAACCAACCCTCACCCATCTTTACACCATGGTCTATTATGCCATTTGATAATTTTTTTTCATGTCTAAAACCTTTAGGAAGAACAAATTTATCCGTTACAGCTGCAACGTTTTTGTACATCATAGATTCTGTACCAATTACAAAATTTGTAATTGCATTTCTAAGCGGAAACTGAAATTTTCTTTTGAAACCGCCATAATAATCCTTATCATAACGTGCATTTTCCATGCTATATAGGAAATAACCTAAAAGTCCTGGAATCATAACCTCACAGCCTTCTTCTTCTAAGAAGTCCTGCAGATGGTTATTTCCAAGTGGTGCAAACTTGATGTAAATCTCGCCAACAATACCAACCTTAATCTTTTCATTTTTCTTAATTTCAATGGCTGCAAAATCCCGTGTAATATCGCGAATATTTCCTGCCATTGCAGTACCAATATAGCCATGGTTGTTTTGAAATTTATGCGATAAAATATGTGTCCATTTATTAATAAGGGTATTTGTTTCACCTTTATTAATCTCATAAGGTCTTGTTTGATTGCCAAGTAATGCAATGATATCACCATATTCAATGGCGGCAACAGCCTGTAGAATCATGTTGGGTGTAAACTTAAATCCAGGATTTTTTTCCAATCCAAAGGACAATGATACAACCGGTATATATTCCATTTCAGCCTTTGCTAAAGCTTTTCTTAGTAAAAAGATATAATTACTTGCACGACAGCCACCACCGGTTTGAGTTATTACCAAAGCGATTTTATGCTTATCGTAACCACCATTTTTAACAGCATCAATCATCTGTCCAATAACAAGTTGTGCTGGATAGCACATATCGTTATGTACATATTTTAATCCTTCTGCAATTACATTGGGACCTTCATTCAGCAATAATTCAGATTTAAAACCAAAATTAATAAATATTTCGCGAACTATCTTAAAGTGTACTGGAAGCATATTAGGAAGAAGCAAAGTATGCGTCTTCTTCATCTCCTTGGTAAATGGTACACGTGGTACTTCTGACATTATTATCGCTCCTCCTTGAGGGCTTCGAGCAAACTTCTAACTCTAATTCGAACAGACCCTAGGTTTGCAATCTCATCAATCTTAACTTGAGTGTAGATATTATCTGCCTTAGATAAAATACTTTTGACTTCATCGGAAGTAACAGCATCTAAGCCACAACCAAATGATACAAATTGAATAACATTCATATCTGGTTGAGTTTTAACAAAATTGGCAGCATCATACATTCTTGCATGATCGGTCCATTGATTCAAGACCTCTCTCTTCTCTTTTGGCATGAGATAAGCTAAGGAATCTTCTGTTACAATGCAGCATCCAAGTTGCAACATCATATTATCAATTCCATGACTTAATTCTGGATCAATATGATAGGGTCTTCCACATATTACCATTATAGGCATTTTTTTTCTACGGGCAAGCTCTACAATGGCCTTTCCTTGTCTATTAATTAAATCCTTATAATCATCAAGTGCTGTAAAAGCAGCAACAGTTGCACTCTTTATTTCTTTTTTCTTAAAGGATCCAAGGTTTTTTAGAATTTCTTCCATTCTAAAAACAAACATCCTCTGATTTTGCAATGAAACAAATCCACTAATAAATTTAATATCACCATTAACAATTTGTTCAGTATTATGCTTTATTAATTCAGGATAATAAGCAACCAAAGGACAGTTAAAGTTATTATCACCTTTATTTTCATTTAAGTTATATGAAGATGATGGATAAAATATTGTATTAATTCCCATATCAATTAATTCTTGAATATGACCGTGAACAATCTTTGCAGGATAGCATGCAGTATCACTTGGAATCTGAGCTTGTCCTTTTATATAAGTTAATCTTGTTGACCAAGGAGTTACCACAACTTCATAACCTAATTCACCAAAAAACTTATGCCAGAACGGCATCAATTCAACCATTGATAAGGCTAAAGGCAAACCAATTTTACCTTTGGGTGCATTTACAATAGGTTTTAAATCATTAATAAACTGTCGCTTAAATGCATATAAATTATAATTTTCTTTATCTTCAATAAAGTGTTCAGGTCTAACAAATCTCTCACAGTTATTACCACTGGTTATTTTACGACCATTGGCAAATGTATTAATTGTTAGATGACAGTTATTTGTGCAGCCCTTGCAGTGTGTTGAAAATGATTTATGTATAAAGTTATTTAATTCATCCAAACTTATAAATGTGGTTGGAGCATCTTCACCATTATCCATATGTTGTGCATATAAAGCACATCCAAATGCCCCCATAAGACCTGCTTGTTTTGGTCTTGTTACCTGACCTTCCAATAGTTGTTCAAAAGATCTTAATACTGCATCATTTAAGAAGGTACCACCTTGGGTTACGATGTGTGTTCCAAGATCTGATACACTGTTGCATCTTATGACCTTATACAATGCATTCTTAACAACAGAAATAGAAAGTCCTGCAAATATGTCCTCAACCTTGGCACCATCTTTCTGTGCTTGTTTAACCAAGGAGTTCATAAATACAGTACAACGTGTTCCAAGATCTACTGGTGCTCTGGATTTAAGAGCTAGCTGAGTCGCTTTTTGCGGAGTATATCCCAAGGCATCAAAGAAAGTTTGAAGGAAAGAACCACAACCTGAACTACAGGCTTCATTTAAGAAGATATCATCAATTGCCCCATTTTCAATCTTGAAGCATTTGATATCCTGGCCACCAATATCGATTATAAAGTCTGTTAATGGATCAAAGTGCTTTGCAGCTCTATAATGTGCCATTGTTTCAACAACAGAATATTCCATGTTGAAGGCAGTTTTAACCAAGGCCTCGCCATAACCTGTTGAACAACTCTTCTTAATATGGATATCAGGATATTTTTCATAGAAATCAATTAAGAATTCACGAGCAGCTTCAACGGGGTCTCCATTGTTACTTTGATATCTTGTATATAATAAATTAGTATCAGGATCGATTATGCATAGTTTGATTGTGGTGGAACCACTATCAATACCTAAATATGCATCACCTTTATATGTTTCAGGGTCTCTTGATTTAAGGGCAGCTTTAGAATGTCTTTCTTGGAATTCTTTTATTTCATCTTCATTTTTGAATAAAGGTGCAATTGCATTGTATTTACATCTCTTACCATCTTCTATAAGTTCTTTTGCAACTTCATCGAGATTAAACTCTTCATCTGCACTGTAAGCAGTACCAAGAGATACATAATATAGAGAGTGCTCTGGACATAATCCCTTTAGATTTAGGGTCTGATCAAAACTATCACGAAGTTCACTCATGAAGGATAAAGGGCCGCCAAGATAAACAATATTTCCTCTAATTGGTCTTCCTTGAGCCAAACCACCCACTGTCTGGTTTGCAACTGCTTCAAGTACCGAGCGAGATATATCACTCTTTTCTGCACCTTCATTTATCAAAGGTTGAACATCACCTTTGGCATAAACACCACAACGAGATGCAATGGTATAGGTTTGTGTTGATTTTTTAGATAGCTCATTTAAATCCTCTACAGGAACATTCAATAAGTTTGCCATCTGATCAATGAAAGAACCTGTACCACCAGCACATGTACCATTCATTCTTACTTCAAGAGCACCTTTAAGGAATAAAATTTTGGCATCTTCACCACCAAGTTCAATAACAACATCTGTCTCTGGAAGTTTTTCTAATATTGCAACACGGGTTGCATATACTTCCTGAACAAAGGGAATTTCAAGTCTATTTGCCATACCCATACCAGCAGATCCTGATATAGCTAAACTAACAGTGTTGTTCTTTAACAAGGGTTTTACCATTTCAAACAATTCGATTGTTGTTTGCTGAATTTTCGAAAAGTGTCTTTTATATATTTCAAATAAAATATTTTTATTATCATCAATCAAAATACATTTGATTGTGGTAGATCCAATATCGAGGCCTAACTTCACGAGTATCTCCTTCTAAGGTTGTACTGTTACATATGCTTTTAATTTAATTAGTATTACTTACTAGTTATATTTTGATTAGATAATATAAACTTAATAATATATCTACAAGCGATATGCACCAAATAAGCACAAACTTTTTATCATATTTTTTCTGTATGAATTAAAAATAATAAAAACTCGAAAATAAGTAAATACCATCAAAAACAGGAATATTTCTATAAACTTAATAGGAATTAATATATTTTGTTTATGCACATATATTTATATAATATTAAGATATATTATTTACGATTAAAATTACACAAATTAATCTAAAAAGAATATAAGTACATTCTATAAACTGTCCCACAGATTCTTGAATCTGGGGTACTTTTTGATAAATATAAGAATATTAGTGTTATTGCTTAATCTAGTTGTCTAAAGATTGCTTACTTGCATTATTGATAAGTGGTAGAAAAGATTAGCTATGTTGCCATCTATCTTTCTAAATTGCTCTAATGTATAATTCTGTGATATTAAACAAATAAATTTATAAAAAGGAGATAAAAAAGTGAAATCTCAAAATTTTCTTACTAGGATTATTAAGATTTCACTTCACAATAACATGGTTATAATAATATCATCGTTGGACTTATCTAGCAAGTTAATTAAAGGTGGATTCCATTTATAACTGTTGATGAAAAATATATAGTAAAATGTCCTAAATGTGGAAAAGCTATGAAGATAAATACTTATCGAACACGATATATAAAAATATCAGATATGGAAAGAATTAGTTTTAAAGTGCCTATTTACTGCTGCAATTGTTACGGATTAGTTTCATATAACACTGTTTTATCTGACTTAATGATCCCGTATAAACAATATTCAGCCAACACAATCAGAAATTATATATCTGGTACTTTTCGTCTTAATGATTGTATTTGTTCTAACTCTTCTATTTATAACTGGAAAGTCTGGTTTAAAAATAACAAATACAAATTTCTAGATACCTATATTTTAATGCTTCGTAAGCCAGAATATTGCCAATATTATTTTTCATCATCTTATATAAAGAACTTAGAGATCGGCACCCCATTAAGCAAAACCTGTTATCTTTTCAGTCTTTTCAAGGCCATAGGATACCGATGAGTTCAAATTGCTGCCTCGTTTATTCTGAGTTATCCTAAAGTTAAATTTTACCTTAGGAGGCTTAAAATATGGCTCAAAATGAATTAACAAACCAGGAATCGGTCGCAACTGAACGATTTAATTTAATTTCTTCTTTTGTTGATGAATCATTAACAAAAAAAGAACGATTAGCTCTCATGAAAGCAAGAAGCTTGAGTGAAGGGCCAAGTTTACGTACGTTGAAAAGATATTATGATAATTTCATAGCAGAAGGTTTTAATGGTCTTAAACCTAAAAGTAAAGATCATTCAGCTACACAAGTAATATCTCCAGAAATTTTGAAAGAAGCTACAGATGCTAGACGTGAGAATCCTCAAAGAAGTATCAAAGATATAATTTATATCCTTGAAGTTTCAGGAAAGGTCCCTAAAGACAGTGTAAAACGATCAACCTTACAACGTTATTTTCAAAAATGTGGTTTTTCAAAAAAACAAATAACTAATTACACCAAGACACCGGGTGTAGCCACTCGAAGATATAGAAAATCACATAGAATGGAACAGTTACAGAGTGATTTCAAATATGCCTCATATTTACCAATTGGAAAAGGTCATAAAATGATCCAAACGTATTATATCGGTTGGATAGACAATAGTTCCAGAATGATGCTAGATGGAAAATTCTATTCTCGTCAAACTTTTTATGAAGTGGAAGATTCTTTAAAAAGAGTGATTATGCAATTTGGGGTGCCCTCTACAATTTTACTCGACAATGGTAAACCTTTTGTCAGTAAGAAATTAGATGTAATTTGTGCAAAATGTAATATCAAAAAAATACACGCAAAACCTTACTCACCACAGACAAAGGGCCTAATTGAAGTTTTTAATTCATATTTAAACAAATTTATTTCAGAAGCTGCAATCGAAAAATATGAGACATTAGAAGAATTAAATCTCAATTATGATGCTTGGATTAATGAATACTACAACAGTATTCCTCATGCAGGTTTAAAAGAAGGAACTCCAATATCCTCATTTACTAACGATACCAGACCTTTGCGTTTTATCTCTCATAGTTCCTTAACTGATGCCTTTTCTACCAGGGTTACCAGAAAAGTAAAAAATGATTGTACTGTTTCAATCGATGGCATTAATTATGATATTGAAAATCCAAATTTAATTGGATTTGAAGTTGTCGTAATCTATGATTCTCACGACTTGGAAACTATAACAGTTAGAAAAGTTGGTTATGACGATATTATTGCTAAACCTTTAGCTATTGGTCCTTTTGTAAGAAAAGATAAGCAAATACTTTCAAAAAGCAGGAGTGTGAAAGCTACTACTAAGTCTACATTATTGGAAGGTGTTAGAAATAGCTATTCAATGGACAATCCTGATTATGACAAAAACTTAGCTGAAAAAGCTGTTCGAAGAAATGAATTAGA